>Ga0302325_10031764_pt1 | contig 10855 bp, 12 predicted proteins | sample Palsa_T0_2_FD_201948 | JGI IMG/M metagenome (GOLD analysis project Ga0302325, IMG submission 201948) | Peat permafrost microbial communities from Stordalen Mire near Abisko, Sweden - Palsa_T0_2 | ecosystem: Environmental > Terrestrial > Soil > Palsa > Peat permafrost | place: Sweden: Abisko... | reverse complement strand
CGGGATCCTACGATCGTCAGTACTGAGTCATATGTCTGAGATCCCACCGTTTCCGCATTCGTCGTGCTAATGCATTTAGTCACAACTTTTCCATAGCATTTTTTGTGGCAGGTGTATTTGCAATCTTCGCATTGATAACCAGCGGCATTTTTGAGAAATTCACCGCATAATGCACAACGCATAATTTGGTAGAATTGCTGCATAATGAATTTGTGGCCATAGATCTCGTGCATTTCTTCTTTTCGTTGGCGAATCGCACCTTGTCGACCAAGACCGCCTTCGAAGGGACGTTTCCCTCGAGTTTCCTTGACTATTGATTAACAAATTTCTTTGACAGGAAATACCGAAGTTCATAGTCAGCAGGATTTGGCCAGCGGGCTCGAGAGCGAACCATGCCTCGACTCCCTCGTTTCTTGCCCCGCCCTGAAATTGTTGGGCTCCCATATCTCCCTGTCGAGGATAATTCTGACTCCCCGAATTGACTCGGTCAAACCCAGCCGATCCAATCGATCCTCCTCCTCCTCCGTCTTGGCCAGCCTTTTCGGCACTAACCCATCCGCTGCCCGCGACTTCCTGCTCAATCCTCTTCCGACGGAGTTCCTCTGCGATATCACTTATTCTGACCCACAGAAACCCGATTGGCATCATCTGATCAGCAACTTTATCGTATACGGTGAACTCGATTTCATTCGCTTTGTCCACTGGAATCTCATACTCCTCATTCCATTTGTCCGTGCGAGTTGCTTTCGTTCTCTGACGGGGAATATCTTCGACTTTGATGACTACAATCGTCTCCGGCGACCGAGCGAAGCGAGAAGTCGTGGCGTGAGCGACATCTTTAACCGCAGTGATTCGAATGATCAACTTCCCCGTGAGAGGACGCCGCAGATTCGGTGCATTGACGCTATCATCTACTGATTAGCGAGAAATCAGGGGAGTCATACCGTCTCGCTGGCCTTCTTCATCCCCGATATCAACATCGAGATTTCCATAGCGCTTGAGGGCTTGTTTGAGTAAAACAATCTTGGCAGCACTTTCAGCACGTTTGCTTTCCGTCTCTGCCCGCGCTTTCCGATCTCCCTCCATTTGATAGAGCTTGACCATCTTCTCCATGCCCTCTTTGTACTTTTGTTCCACGGTCAACTTGAACTCCAACTGCTGCAACATATGCTGAATCTTCGCAGCCGTGTGCGGAGTATCATACTTTATCAAATCTAAGGTCAACTCCAATTTGTCGTAGGGGGCATACCTAGTTTAGTGTACTGTCGTGATTTGTTGGGAACTCCAGGTCCGGCTTGTTGCCATCCTTTCTGTCCATAAGCATCGAATCCGCGTCCATTTTCCTGGGCGCGCGGGTCTTTGGGAGGCGGCGCAGGAGCTCCCCCCCGGCCGGCAGCTTGTCCTCTAGTCTTTAATTCGAGCTCCTTGAGTCGTTCCGTCAGGTAATTTATGTTCCTTTCTGATTCGTGGATGTTACTCCGTAGACTATTCTGGACAGCGGTGTTGTCTGTCTGCGAGAACATGCTTCGGGCACTCATGATATACGTCCGTTCGCGGTCGATCTTTTTGCGGATATCGCTGATTGTCGTCCCGAGGTCCTGTTTTCACGGATTAACTCTGCAGCAACACACAGGGAGAGGAAGGGGAAGTACAGCCATGGTTGCAGGGATACGTGGCTATCCACAGCAGGACAACCGTGAATGGAGAGAGACGGAAATAGATTGGGGAAGAATAGTTGTGTTTGAAAGATGACGTGAGAACAGGGGGAACGTCCGTGTTGTGTTGTCGTCGTGTATTGGCTGGGGCGGGAAGTGTATGTATGTACAGCGACGGGGACAGGAAACGCAAGTCTCTCGCAGCGACGGGGACACACAGCAACGGGATGCGAGAAAAGGGAGCCTGCTGGATGTGAGTGTTGCGGCCCTTGGGACTTTTTGGCAGGGCTGTGTAAATATGTGTGTTCCCGTTGGTGCAGTTTATTGTTGGTGTGGCCAGCACCATCGATTGTTAACGATGTGCACACCCTGGCCCGCTCATTGGATGGCCACCCAGTCGAGATGAGAATACTCCCGCTACGTAATCAGAAAAGCCGGTCAACCGTCGCGCGCGGCGCAGGAACACACAGGCTAATAGCCGACGGCGGAACACACCACCGATATCGACTCACCCGGATCGGAAACAGTCGGTATTACTCCCCTTTTCATTGAATATTTGGAATTCGTGTGGTATTTTTGATTTCTTGATGTTAGAGTAGTTCTTCCGGATCCCGGCCCTGCGGGAATTAAGCCATGTTTAACGCTCAGCCAGGTCACTTATAGCGAATAATAGAGAAGAATATAGAGATAGCGAGATCCTTGAAATCTCATCCATCGAATGAACTAGCTTCAAACATGTATGTCTATGTTCATATGCTGGTTTCCTGCAGTTCCCGTCGTTACATGCCGAGAACATTTCCTATCCAAGTAATACCAAACGCAATGCAATGCCCCAACGCCAAGACAATTCCAAATCCATATCCGCATATATACTCACAACGGGGTCTCATATCGGTATTCGCAATAACTTCTATTCAGGTAGTTTTCCCTTCGCCCTGGCCTCCTCCGCCCACATCTCAAATCTCACTGGTCCGATATCCACACCCCGAATGGGTACCGTATTCCCCCCTATGGGAATACTTTTCTCCCCCGGAGGAGGTTGATGTTCCGTAGGCATCCAAGGCGACGTCGTTTCCTTCAATCAGCTTCCGCCGCCAAACCACACAACTCGAAAATATAAACAACGGTGTGATGAAGTAGGGGTACATTTCCAGGGCGCACGTTCTCATCTCTCATTTCAATCGTCAGAGTAAAAGTACAATTCTCCGGGATGGGCGAGAGATTCGTATCTGAATACGCAGTCCGAATCATCGCTGCACGTAACGAATCCTCCACTTCCTGTTTCCGGATCGCTGCATTGGCAATCCTACTGTCAATTTACACCCCCAATCAGGGGACAGGGGGAAGGGACAAGGGGAAGAGGCGGGCGGTACGGTGAGTCGAGATCTCCCGCTGGGATGATGGGCAGACTACTTGTATCCCAAACAAATTTCTCCAACGGAATATCCTGCGAACTAAGAATCACCAAACTGATCCTCTCCACCGTATTCTACATAAGCTCATGTCCGGGAAATACTGCAAGACAAGCGGTGGACAGGGGTTCCCTGATGCGCGGATGCGTGGGGGATTACTTTCTTGAGTTCCTCGCCAGCTCCAGCGATGGCATCATTGATCCATGTACAAACGTCAGGATGCCGACACTGAAAGACAGGAGTATTATACTTCCTTGCTCGCAAAAATAGTTCCTGGGGGTATATCTTACGGATATACAATATCGTATGAATTGACACTGTTACTAGCGCGTGTTAACCACGAAACCAGGTCCCGAAAGTACCATACTCGAGGAACGTATCGAGGATGTCTATGTGTTAGGTCTCACACATATATTAGGGATGGTTCGGGGGGATACTTCGGTATGTCCATTCTGAGGACATTGTTTGCGGCTCACAAGGGTCTGTTCGTGATCGGACAAAGTTAACAAACTGAAATCAGCCACGTTATGTCAGCTGGCTACATCCCATTGGCCCGATGGCCGAGGGAATCTCGGTAAGGGAGGACACGGACACACACACATTCTCACTCGACGTTGAACGTTGACTCTTATTGATGACCGACTCGACAGACAATGAGAATGATATCCACTACTCTTATATCGGCGACGTCAATGGTCTGCTTCTCCTTCTATCTAGCGTATTAATCGTAGAACATCTAATATGCCCAATATGTCGACAGCCATTCATTTCACCTGTCCAAACTCAATGCGGGTAACAAACACACGCACCCCTTCCTCTCCCCCGAAGTACGCGCAAAAGTTGATAACATAGACATACATTCTGTTTATCATGTATAACGCAGTCGCTACAGTCTTCCTCGCTATGTCCTATTGACCGTCTCGCTATTTCGGCCGAGGAGATTAAACCTGCGCCGAAAATCGTGGCTTCGCTGGTCAACGAGTTGATGGTGGGGTGTCCCAGAGGATGTGCTGCGCAAGTCGAGCGAGGGAGTTTAAAAGGACATTTATCAGGACGATGTGATAGGGAGATTATTACTTGTGAATGTGGCCAGGAATGCAGTAGAGGGGAACAGCGTGAGGTTTTGGAGACGATACCCGCCGAACAGGAAGAGGAAGAAAATGGAGCGGGATTGGAGAACTGTATTCACACGTATCGACAATGTAAAAGTTGCGAGACAAATATTCAACGACTACATTGGAAGGTATGTATCCCCCTTGACATCATAGCGTCTGATAAATATAGTCCCACCTCCAATCCTGTCCAAACCAACAATCGCCCTGTCCCCACTGCAATACCCTGCACGCCAACTCCTCCCTGCAAGAACACTTCCACTCCTGCCCTCTGCATCCAATCCCGTGTCCCCACGCCAGCCTCGGCTGTCCCTCAACCTCCATCCCCCGCTCCCACCTGCAATCACACCTCTCAACCTGTCCATTCACGCCCCTCTCCCCGCTCCTCAATACCCTCCTATCCCGCCTGTCCAACCTGGAAACCCAGCCGCCTCCGCCACCGGACCCGGAAATCGACCGCCTAAGAGTGGACCTGGATATCCTGAACCAGGCGCTTGGGGATCTCGAAATCAGGTTTAGTAATGCCGTCGTGAGCGAGCGGATTCGAATGGGCGAGGAGGTCGAGAGGTTGAGGGGCCAGGTCGGGGCTCTGAGGCGGGAGGTCTGGTTTACCAGACGGAGGGATGGGATTGATATGTTGGGTCCGGGAGGGGTGGCTGGTGGTGCTGGTGGTGCTGGTGGGTCGAATACTGGGACTGCGGGGACGGGAGTCAGGGCCGAGGTGTTGCCTAGACGGTTGAGTGGTATGAACTCCCTTGGAAAGATGGAAGACTGATTTAGATTCGACGGGGAAGCAGATTGTTAAGCTATGAGAGATGATACCTGTGAATTGTGTATAGGGAATCAGGAGACTCGAATTAAAATGGATATTAATTGGTCTTCGAAGGGCAACCGGTAATAGTCAGACAAATGGACTGCACCCCCAAAGTAGCGATTCCTCGTTCATAACCGGTTTCAACTGCTCATACGTTACCGCCAAGACATACGTTACCGCCAAGAACGTTCTGTTAAAACGAGTTCACCTCGATCCTAACCTAATCCAACTCGGAGCGAGGCGTCATCCCAGACCTTCAACTGGCGGACCTGGCATTCTGATTGGAATGAATTCCATGGAATTCACGCTTGGCATACTGTAGTAGAGTTTTTTCTATGACATAAAAGGTGCATAACCTATTCATAAGTACATTGAAACGGGACATTATAAATTCAGTTCGTCATATTCTTGCTTTAGCCATGAGATACGGCGAGGACTTTCCGTAGTAAATTTATTGATTCTTAAGAGTCTATTTGTCTTACCTCGAAATAGTTAGCCCCGCGGTCCAAGACAACAAATATCCGCCAAACGCAATAAATCAAAAAGTTTCCAACCCTTGTCTGCCCAGTCCTTCGTCCCGCGGACTGTCGTTCCGCAACGATTCCGGCAAACATCATCTCCATCAACCAATGTCCTCTCCCCTATTCGAGCAAGAAACAAAAGGTTAGCCTCCCCATAAACCCAACGTACTAACCCCCCTTCAGCCATCGACCTAGCCGACAAAACACAAAGATGGTCAATCGACCGCCGTCCCAGCACAAAACGCGTCCTCCCCCCCGAAATCACCACCCTGCGCCTTCCCCGCGCCGTTCGCTGCAAGGACTACGACGACATCAGTGTGACGCCCGGGACGGAAGTCTTCGATGTGATTTACCAGTTTTACAGCTCGTATTTGCCGGAGCCGGAGAGGTATGAGAACTTTTGTGGGGATAGGTTTGCGGTGCGGAGACATGAGGCCCTGTGGTGTGATCCGTATTTTGGGGGGTTTGTGTTTTGTGGGGAGGTGGCGAATTTGGTTATGTATGATAATTATCTCAAGGCTACGTGGTGCTTGGAAGCACTGGGTTGATGGTTTTGTCAAGGGGTTGTTTTCTTTCATTCAAGGCGAGGGGGAACGAACGAACGCTCAACAGTACTCTCGTCTTGTAACTTCGATAAAACGGCCAGTAGAGTTAAACGGAAACGGAACAGTTCGCACCGTCATCATCGACAGAAGCGGGTCCACGGTCCCATTTTCCACGTGCCACTTGCACTCCTTCGGCACTGCTCGATCTCCCTCGTTCAACTTGTGTTGGCCTCTAAGGATCCTACAATTAATCCTGTCTCAAATTTCCGTTCGGTCTCATCAGACACCCCTTCCTCGGATAACCGGAACGAATACCTCATACCCGTTACTCTCGACGATCCCTTCTCGCATGTCCACCGCCAGTACCACCTGACCCAGTTCAATTCCCAGGTGATTCCCGGCCTGAAACACGCCAACAAAGTCATTCGTCACTATCATTCCCATGACGAACCTGGTCCCCGGTACAGGAGCTCGCGGTGGACAAGGATGTATCAACCCCCCGCCATCGACATCGTAATTACGGTCCAACGGCTTCTGATCTCGGCTCCACGGGCGCCACGGGCCGTGCCTCGCATCACGGACATCGCCCGTGTGTCCACCGTGGTACCAGAGTTTCGCCGGGTGTAACGGCTGTTTCAAGGGACATTCATTTCCCGGCCGCGGGCGTCTTCAGATCCTCCGCCCCTCAACAAATATCTCACACATGCACGGACTGGATATACATTTGTATGTTTGTATGTTTGTATGTGTGTATGTAGTGTATGTACATAAGTCGATGTACTCTTATGTATTCTATCAGAAAATACCCGCGCCACGATGAGGGATCCCGCGGGACGGGTTCCTGCACATTGAGATCATGCTCCCGCGTCCGATCCCATAAAGTGGGCAATAATATTAATTTTTGCATTGAAACGTGGATCCACGCGGCGGCCCCTTGCAGCAGCAAGCCTAAGCGCCGCTGCGATGTCGGTATACAATACACAGATACCATCACTGTTTGTCTGCGAACGCATTGAGACCCTTAGTTCATCGCAGATAGTAATTGTTTTGAGATGGAATGTTACTAAATCATGTGGAGACACTTTTAGGTTGTTTCATACATAATACCATGCGTCCTTGCAGATCTAGATTACATACATGTGTATAGCTCCCGAACAACGCGGCTCGAAAGGGAAGACAACCTTGATCGCTAAAGGTTATATGTGTTATAGGTTCGATTAATGCGAGTTCCCGCTGCAATGCAAGAGGGAAAATATATTTTTATCACCCCTCTAGAGCTAGTCTACAAACTCAAGAAACCCAGATTCCTGAATCAGAACTAGTTGTCGGATAATTGCAGCGATTCCTCGGATCGATTGTAACTGAATCGTCGGTACGGTCTGGTGACGAAACCTGTTTTTTTTTTTTGGCTTTTTGCAGGTGGTGAACATGCAGTTTGTTTCGAATTTGAGGGTAGATCCACACCCTTCGCCACCACCACACACGAAAATACCCCCAGGCACACAGTTGCAGAAAATATCCAGGCACACGAATTTCAGGCACCCCAAATCCACAACCACTGCTGGGACTAGTTGGTAGATTGCCCCACTATGTATCAAGTTCACGGGTTCTGAGAGAAGTGGACTTGTCGGACCGCAAGTCCCGCCCGCAGCTGCAGTGGAAGCGAAGCGTTAACGGCTTACCGGCCGCTGGGGCAGTTCGATTCCATTTCGTTTGTGTATTTATGCGATGCACTGAAATTTCATCTCGCGAATCAGGCCATTCCCTCGTAACGCCCGCGGCGGATCAAGCGATAGGAAATCCGGCATTGCGCCGCATTGGCGCACTACTAGCGCGCAGACACACACAAAACACACACACACACACACACACAGAGAAATACTCTTTATTCCCGCTTCGCCACCGCATATTTTCCTAGCCGCAGCGGAATTGCAGATGATAGTGCCGCTTAAAATTCCCCTGCAGAAAAAGTAAATTAAGGTTCCCTTTGATCACCGAATTTAACCTCCTCAGCCCGGAGATATTCATCGATCGACTCCCTTTGTTCCCTCCCGAGTGGCAATCCTCCGTGCACTGTGTCTGGCGCTGTGACGTGGCCATTTCTTTGGCCGGACCACCACCTCGAAAGGACTTGAAACACACGGCACCATCAGCCCCTGAGAGGCGGGATGACAGCTCGTCGGGTCCGTTCTCGCTGAAATTGGCTTTTTTTCACCCCTTGAACGGGGCCTGAGCGGCACATGCGCATTACATACTGTACATACAGTCAGTGATCATAACATGTTCACATGCAGAAAGCACGAATGGATAATCCGGATAAAGTATATTAAATGGACATGCTGCATGCACGGGTAGTGTCGATTCCGCTAGGACCCTGCTGTTTAAAAAGGGCAAGCCGTACCCCCGAAGTCAGGAACCGCGCCTAGCTTTTCCCAGACCGGCGAGGAATACTTCCACTATTATGCCTGCGCGACATACCTGGTACTGGGACGAGATCAACGAAATCAACAGTGAAGAGGAAGAAGAACAACGCGATGAGATGACGCGGGCGAGAGATCTGCGACTCAGTGTGCGCAGTCTGTTGCGTGAGTATGACGAGGATTGGGAGAGTGAGCGGGAGATGGAGTTGGGGGCAATGGATCTCGATGGCGAGGGGGAGGGGGAGGGACAAGGGCGGGAGACGGAGTCGCGGTGTTGGGGATTGGATGTTATGAGTGATATTTTCAAAACTTTTGGGATGGAGTATGAGAATCGGTTGTGGAATGAGACTAGGACGCCACGGGGCAGTGTGATCGGAGAGAGGAAGACGATAAGGATTGTTGTGCCGGAGGAGCGGGAGACGCTGCAGGTGGAGAGCGAGCCTGCCCAAGACGGGTCATCTACCTATTCTTTCCCTATCGATGCCCACCCGGCAACCCCACCAGAGGAATCCCAACAGCAGCTCGAGGACAATGACCACAACGCGGAAACTCGGAAATCTGTCGACCTTGAGTCCATCGACGAAAAACGCCTATTCTACCAAGACTCTATTCCAGAGAAGGTTCACACCGACGACCAACCTAAAAAATACTACGACTATCCCCTCTCACCACCCGAAAGCATCGAAGACACCCATTCCATCCCCTTCAATCGACAATCTTCCGTCCGCTTCTCCTCCTTAAACCCGATTCCCAGCCCCCCTGCCTCCCCCGAAAGTATGTTCACGAAACCTTCTTCGCGTCCATCAAAAGACACAGCAGACCAAGAAGATCACCCGCACGACATCCGTTGTCCTCACTGCGGTCCCATAGCCCACGACCAACTGAAATCGTCCCTCAAATCTCAGACGTCCTCCTTATTCGGGGCCTTCAAAAAACGCTTCCAACGACAGACGAGTCTTCCCAAACTCACAACCGCCACAAAGAAAACCACCTCCCCACGAATAGTACCAAAATCCACACCACCCCCGTTGCCGCCTAGGATCGTACCGCCCCCGCAAATCATCCCGCAGAATAGGGACGCCGCGTTCCCTGCCTGCGATCTCCTCAGGGGACCGACTCTCAAGATTAATCGTCTCAGCGATATCTCACTGCCCCTTTCTCCCGAAGAGAGACAAGAAATTGAGCGTAAGAGAGCGGCGAACTCGATGAACACTGGCGCCGAGGATTTTGATTTAGTTCTCCGACTAGGGACGTTCCGTCATCCTGCGGAATCCACGATCTCTGCTCAACCCGACATACACGTCGAAGGGGAAGGACACAATCCTCAACAGGAGGAGGAGGAGATTCCATCGGCCGCAACGGTTGATCAAGACCTTTTAAAGTCCCCCACATCAGTAGTATCATTGGCCATTCCGTCGCCCACAGCAAGTCACTTCCGCGAACCCAAAGGCACCGTGTCGAAAAAAGTCAAACGCCGCACAAGCAGGAAATTCCGCCGCACAAACAAAAGCAAAAGCAACCACAGCACCAGCAGCAAAGACGATCCCTCCCTACGACCAATGCTCTCAGAAGACAACCTCGCAAAGCTCACGAAACTCACTGGCGGGACATCTCCTCCGCCGATGCCATCGCCGATATCCATTGTCTTGACGCCTACCTCCTCTAGATCGATATCCTCACAGCACCAGATCCGCACAACACCCATGTACCGTGAAAACACTGGTTCTACGTTATCCGTTCCCATGGCAGGGATCCCCCCCGCGGCGAGGAAACGGCTCCTTTCGCCCGACCCGGATCAACTGCCCCTGGCACAGACGACTGCGCTGGGGTTAAAAGGTGGGAGAATCGGCGTCGTGCAGATGGGTTCCGCGAGCAAGGCGAATAAGATTCTGGGGGATGTGGTGCTTATTGTGCCGGATGGCGCGGGGCGGAGGAGAAAGAAGATGGGGAGAGCGCCCAGTGTCAGGAGCGCGATGAGTCTGAGGAAGGTGGAGAGGTTGAGGGGGGAGAAAGTTACCGCTGAGATGGTGGCCGGAGATGCGCTTAGGCCGAAGAGTAAGGGTGCTGTGTGGGTTGTTTGAGATGGGTTTTGGGGGACGGGAAGGATAAAGGGAATTTAATTTTATTGGGAGGTTGTTTGGGGCTTGCGTGCTTTAGGAGGTGGAAGTTATAGACATTCGTTCTTGGGTATCAGTCATCAGTGTTTTATTAGTATCTCAAAAAGCCTCGGTCAGTCATCTAAAGGTTAAAATATGCTTCCTCTCCTGTGTAAACTTTGTGAACTTCCTGTAAAGGTGACATTTGGGTTTATTAGCATTTCAAAGTATGTATCTCTGAACCTGTTCAAGAAAACTACGTGCTAACTACCTCAGATAT
>Ga0302325_10031763_pt1 | contig 10855 bp, 4 predicted proteins | sample Palsa_T0_2_FD_201948 | JGI IMG/M metagenome (GOLD analysis project Ga0302325, IMG submission 201948) | Peat permafrost microbial communities from Stordalen Mire near Abisko, Sweden - Palsa_T0_2 | ecosystem: Environmental > Terrestrial > Soil > Palsa > Peat permafrost | place: Sweden: Abisko... | reverse complement strand
TGCAGACGGTGCGAGGGATAAGGCACAGAGCCCGTAGCTACCCTGTAAGACCCTATGCTCCTTACGAGGTTACGAGTTATTCGGTTAATGAGGCCTGTAGAGCCCTATAATCCCGTCACTTTATGCCGCGTTCTCTATACTAATCAATTAACCAGACCCGACTAATCAGTAAGTCGCTAATCAGTCGAATCAGAAACTACGCCGTCAACGGCTTATATCCCCAGGGAGTATCTCCCAATCAATGCGGTATAACGACAGTAATCTTTTCATGAGAATGCTAAGCTCACCTCCACAGGAACAACCTTGATCTCTTTCGTCAGGAGACGCCTCTAATAAGATTTAAGAAGGGTGGTATTGGTGCTAGAGCACAATACTCGACGACACCTTCTGACGGAGATGAGGAGCTGCTTTGGCTTTCCCTCGCATCCATTCTGTAGAGGATGGCCCTCCAGATTCAATCACCGACGGAGTCGTGCTGATAAGATCGCAACGAACAGCAGCGATGGCGGGGGCGGAGATAGAAAGGAGGAAGCCATCAAGTCATATAGTGGGAAAGGCTTTGTCAAGTCCGAGGCCAAAAAAAACCTAGGAATAAGTCAATTTCTTTGAATACCGGAAACGGTTTTTTATTTCAACTACCCTGATCAGGCGCAAATTGACATGGTTCAAGCCGCAGCTAAACTTCTTAGCAGGATAACATCGAATGTCTTTAGACGAGGTCGTGTCACAATTTCACAAAGACAGATGATGAGACACCAGTCAAACAGTCAAACTGATACGTATATAATTTAATCTTATTTCTGCTTCTAATTTAACGCAGAAATATGTCCGGTGTTGAAGTATTTCAAGTTCAGCAAGCATAACGGGAAGTTAAATATGAAGAAGCTGCGCAATTGATGCCTCTGCCTTAGGAAATCAGGCTCATCCAGTGCTGTCTAGCATCTGCAGAACAGCTCCGGACAGACGTGTTTTCTCGTGTCTGATAGGCAAATATGCCTATCCCGTATTATCAATAACCGAAGCGAAACAGTCAAATTAAACCTTCTTTTATAAGTAAAAGAAGACACGAGAAGGAAAGAGCTTAGTAATACTCCGTAGCTTATTCTCACAGGCCTATACTCACTACAAGAGTTTGCACTTGCTGCGCTGCACTTACGAGTTACGAAGTTACTGCAAGAGGCTATGCTCACTGCGCTATACTCACTGCGAGAACCGATACATACTACGCTGCATTAACTAACCTGCACTCACCATTTCAACTAATCTAGGATTACAATCCATCTAGTGCCGTCGCCAATCCTGTGCCATCGCCCAGTGACGAGAATCGGAGAACTATGGTTGACGACATGTTTCTCCAGAAGAAACTTTTGTGCTTCGGTATGATTATTGCCATCCAGCAGCTTTGCAGCCCCAAACTTATCCCAAAGTAGCCCACCACCAATGCCAACCACCCTCCACCACTGGCCCCAGCGTAGGGCTCCTCGTGTAGGTCGAACAAAACTGCCAAGGCTTGGCGGGTCAATGTCGACCAGACTCGGTCGCGATTGGAAGCTGAAATAAATACATCTAGAGTAGGCTGTGAACAAAACTTCCACTCGTATCCCCCTCTGGCCCCTGATTGTGGCAGCTGGAGTGGGATGGAGTACGGAAAGAAGCTACCGCACAGAAGCTCCCTGGAGGCTGCGATATCATGCTTGAGGATGTACTATCCAGCCGCGTTAGGAATTGCATCCTCAGCTCCAAGCCAGTAATTCACAGTATTGGGTGAACTCCTTTAGGCCTAGGGCTGAGCGGATCAAAATTCATCAAATACAAAATCAACTTCCCAGAAACCCAAACACTATATTGAAAAATATAATTAAGAAAACAATTAGCTGTCCACGAACGAACCCCTCACGACTGCGCTGCTACCTCGCATCATTCCCACAGCACATAGCCCCCATACTCTTTATCGGTAGCTCATCATATTTGGAGACCTATTCAACGCAAACGCATCTAACCCACCCACGCGAGCAGTGACTTGACCTGAACCGTTCTGGTGCCCGCATTTCTAAAACACTATCTGCTGACGGACGTCATGACGTGAAGCAGCTCTATACCCTCAACTTTATGCTTGCTTACCATGCACAGCTGTCCGGGGATCATAACTCCTCTATACTTTCTCTCTGATTAGCTCTCTCATATATGCGTTTACCAACCAGTTACCTGGATGTTATCGTGAGACGGGAAGAGCTGACATGAAATTGCAAACAGCAACGGTTATCTTTGAATCTATTGGTACTTACTATGGGCAGTCTGTAACGTTGGACAAAGGAACTAACTCAAAATTAAACGAGCTCAACCCAGAGCTTTCTGTGGGCCCAAATTGTGTAGCATTTTGAATCCCTCCCCTCTCATCAACTTCCTGAGTAGACAAGACATTATCCTTGCTGGCTGACTCGAACCCATTATTATGCCCACTACTAATCCTACTATTTATCTTGGAGTCTATCCTCCGTCGCCAGCTTTTGGTCGAGAGAGGTTTGCTGCTGCTGCCGCTTCTTGTGCTTTTGAAGAGAGCAGGGAAGTACTTGGCAAGTAAAGGTCGAATAGCTATGAGACAAGTGCAGATCATAGCGGTATGGGTTTCGATGATAGACCAGACTGCGACATCAACATTGGCCCCTGTTTGTTGTATTAGAGGTTTAGGTTGTACTATTGGGGACGGGTAATTCTTACATGTTGCATCTAGTGGGTTCAATGTGTAAGCGATTACGAACTTCAGACGAACCATACTAGTGATACAGGCGCTATAAGGATAATCTAATTAGGATTTCAAAAGACGCATAGAATAAGGTGGTACTCACAAAGACCCTAACGCAAACATAAACATCAAGGCAACCCTCCTCCTCAAACTCAGATTCAACCTCATCAACTCTGGAATTGGAAGCAAAATAATCACGATATCCTCTGCGATGCTAAACCCAGCGCCAGCAAAGACAATTGCAGTTGTGTTGATACATCTTGCTCGAACATTCAGATCCCACAGTGCATTGACGGGGACGCATTCCAAAAGTACAGCCATCAGAAAGGCGAAAGCTCGGCAGGTGATCCAGGCAATGAGGATCTTTGTCCAGAGGCGGAAGCGAGGATCGGGAAAAAGGTGGAGGTAAAAGAGCAGAATGGAGAATTTGGCAAGGTTTTGCACGACAACATAGAGGATTTGGGATACATAGAAGAACTGAGAAAAATTAGCGCTCTGCGAAATGCCAAATGGTGGAGAGGTTGTTTACCTTGCGCAAAGGAGTCAAATACTGTGGTGGAACGTCCCAAGTGTGTATTCCGAAACCTTGTGTAGCACCTAAAAACGGTTAGTCTCCTTGATAAAATTTTGTGACTGGAGAAGATTACGCCATACTTAAGAGTGGGATAACTGTTAGGGGAACCATACAGATCTAACCCCTAATCAATCTCTCATCCGACAAGGCCCTGTGGCAAAGAAAACTCACGGCTGCTACCACCACCACCAAATCATCCCACCCGAGTCGCTTGAGAACGCATCTAGAGGTAAGCCTCAATGCGACGATAGGGAACGCAAACGCAGACATAATGCTGACAATCCGTATGATTTCTGCGCTTCGGGATGGGTAAGGGACGCCTTTGCAGATAAGGTTCTGTGAAATGGTGGCTGACACTAGAAAATTTAGAATTTGAGCCCTATGTGGAAGAGATTAAGAGATGCCATACCAATTTGTTCTGTAACGTTACATGATTCTTGCACACAGACGAAGAGCTGGCTTTGGAGAGTTGTGTTAGTGCAGAGACAATTGCGAATGTCGTCCAGTGGACACTGGGCCGCCGCAAGCTTGTCCGCAGAACATGTTATCTTTGCTAAATATCAGTGGCATTCTTTGGTCCAAAAGAAGGATGTCAGGAGCGCACTGTGCAATTTGGAAGTTGTACTGTGACATCTCGAAGGTTGATCTGTGCGAGGGCTGTTGCAAACAGAACCGCAACAGATACTATCCACGAGGAAAGCATGTTAACGTTGTTCAGACGCAAGAGTAAGCCGGAATGGTCTTTCGCTTTCATGGCGGAGGCGGGTCTCCCTTTTCTTGCACTCGTAGCCTCGCTGATCCCGGCCCGCTAGATTGAGGTAAGGGGGGAAAGGCGTGGTGTCAATGCCACACGGGATAAAGATCGGCGACCCTCTGTCAGCTGGAACCTAATACTCCCCCCTCCCCGGTTTAAATGTTAGCGTGTCAACGTTGGCACGGATTTTTTGATTTTTTTTTGCTGTAAACTAGCTCATGCAGCCTAGCTAAGCTAACATTTAAATCGGGGGGCCATGGGGGGAGTGAGATCTACTACTTCGTAGTATTGTTTTCTTGGCAGTCTGTGCAACGCCTAGCCCGTGCACTGCCCGCGTAAAAAGTTCGTGTCCCAGTTCCCTAGTACGAGGTATGTTATTATTATTAGAGCCGGTTTGGCCCGTGAGTGTGAATGCGAATGCATTATAACAAAACAAATCCTACATTCGTATTCGCACTCGAATGAATGCACATTCGAGCAAAATTCGTTTGGCTTAAAGGGTGAATTCATACTTGTTTGAGCACGCACGAATGCACTATACAAAATTTAAGTGCAAGAAAACCTCGCATTGTACGAATACGAACCCCTCTCTAATCTACTCGCAGTCAACGCAAAAATTCGCACTCACGAGCCAAACGGGCCCTAAAAGCTAGACAAGATGATCAATTCGTAGTGGGGGAAGTGTCCGAGACGAGAACCTGCTGATTTGGACCTACAATGGTGATGCTTCATAAAACTCATAGTAGCTAGTGATTGATTTGTCTCAAATTCTTAACTAATGTGAGTCAAAGTTCGGAACTCCTCCTCATTTGCTGTATGGGGAAGTTGTGGCACTAATATTAGCCGCTTACAGGGCTTTGCACCCTATCTTGTTTGTATTACTGGAAGGGGTCTTTTAAATCTAATCCAAGAATTACTAAATCTAATCCAAAGCACTTCTAACCAACCAGAACGCCGCACTCAGGTCCAGGGGCACGGACTCATCTGCCTTCGCTTACCTTCACGAGACGAGAACCACAAAAATTTAAGGGTAAGCGTCCACCCCGGACTCCGGAGGCTATCCTGCCCCTACGCAAGCTCCGGGAGCAGTCTATCCGCTTGCGTTCCCTAGTCCGTTGCGCTAGCTATCCAAAACTCTCCTTTTTAATAGCTTGCGCAAAGCAGGTGTTGTAAGTGCGCGTTCTATTGTTTAGACGTGTTTTGGATTAAATTTTGCATTAGATTTAGTAATTCTTGGATTAGACTTAAAAACCCTCTTACTAGAACTTCTGCACACTGCCCAAATCTATAGGCTCAAGCTCCCGTGCAGGCAAGATAACCAACGCGAACCCGAGCGTCGAGTTTGTCAGCGGAAACTTGGAAAGGAAGCGTCGCTGCTCATGATATTTGTAAGCTGCTCATTGGCTGACAAGGGCGTTATCTCCGAGGCAAGCAATCAATTAATCTTTTCCAAACTACTACCACAAGAAGGCCCGGTCAAAAGTCTCCGATTACAGGGTATCTGAGCGTAGAATTCCAAAAGTCGCAGTAAAGACGGTGTAATGATTGGACATCGCCCCTGTCGCCGCCACATAATTAGAAGGCCTGATTGGGTGTCCCGTCATTTCAGCGATCTAGTCTATTACAGGGTCTCATACTGGGGGGCCGTCCTGGAATTTGCAGGCTTATATGCCCTGTAATCTCGAGACAGGATAGCCGGTTTTGGGGCTTAAAATTGTGGGGTAAAAACGCCACTGACACGGAGAGCTCCGCTGTCAACGCGCCAACCCCAAGGAGCTACAAAGATTGTTGAAGATGAGAGCACGTGATAAAAAGATGAAAACATGCAAGAAATCAAGTTTTGCTCCAAGATATTACTTTGTATAAAATAAACTATAGTATAGTACAGCACTGATTTGTAGCATACACCCAGAGTCAGGTGCTCGAGTTCCCGCTTAAATGCGTGCCCCGCTTAAATGCACGTTTTTTTCCTCCACCACTCACCTCCTTCCAATACCCACGAAATGGCCCACGAAAGACCGTATAAGGAAGGCGCTAACCTAATTGGAAAGCTCTTTAAAGCCTAATTACTCTAAAATAACCAGAAAGTACGATTTGATTCGCTTTACCCTTATTAGACGCGCATTAGGCAAAACCACCTCTAGGGAGCAATTCTAGTTCGACAAGCACCAATGTCTTACCAACACGCAAGAACGTGTTCTTATTAACCAAATTAATCAACTAACCGACTTCTATATCCCTCTGACTAGTCAAATGGTCAAGAAGTTTGCAAAGGAGATCATAGGACACGACATTGGAAAGAACTAGGTGAGTCAATTTTGCCGGCGCCACTAATGTGAGGTAAAAAGTTTATACTTGTGCAATATTAACAATTTACTCGTTAAGGACAAATATAGCCCTACTTATAAACTGTTTTATAATTTAGTTAAGTGCCTTTTCGCGTTACTTTGCTTTATTTTTATAACTTTGCTACTAACTTATATTCGCCTATAATTGCTTCAAGCCCTAAATAGCAACGTTATTACTGCCGAAAATATATATAATTAAGACGAGAAGGACTTCTTAATCGGGTACCTCAAAACCCTTAAACGAATCATATCTTAACAAGTATATAAGTCGGGGCGAATACGGCAAACTGCGCAAATGGAAACCGCCAATTTATCTCTATGACAGCTCTGGCTGCCACGCTACCATACGGCCACTTTGCAGGCCCTAAGGCCAGGTCACCTGATACGAACCCTGTATATATAGCTCACTTTCCCCCTCCTTCACCCTCTTCTTCTTTTTATAGCTTTAGATCCTTTAATAAAGGCTTATTTCTACGAGATCAAGTGTAAACCACTTCCACCCAATGAAGTGTATCCTGACCCTTCTCGTACAAGCCCGTCACAATCTCCCTTTGGCATGCGTCTTTGCAGTCGGGTAAAGGGTTCTTGCTACCTTCTTATATAAAGGTGACTTGTACAATTTATAAGAAACTTGGGTAAAGGATCTAGAAAACTCGTATAAATTATTTTTTAGTGCTTTAAGCAATAGCTAAAGCAATAAAGCTTTTGGGCTCTAAGTCTTTGATCTTACTATACGAGCTACTACCGGAAAAGGGAAACGTCTTTTAATTGTCGATAGGCATTCGAGCTATATAAGTATAGAATTTATTAATAAGTGCTAGGATTTGCACATTATACTATTGGTTCTTCCTTTACACTCGACTTACCTTCTCTATCCTTTAAATGTCGTTCTCTTGTAATTATTAATAGTATACTCTAATAAGCTTAATGCCTTCTAAAATAAGGGCTTAAGGCACGTTTCTATAAATAAGATATACTTTTTACCTTTGTTCCTATTAGCCTAGCTGGTAACATTTATCGAAGAGAATATATAACGCGCCTTTAAAAATATTAGCATTTGGCCTTATAACCCTGTTATTTTAAAAGTTATCACGCCTCTAACAACTCCTCCGCCAGCCTTAGAAGCTGCTCTAATTTCGTCTCTAGTCTTTAAAACCCCATAGTCGTCAAAATCGATTTGTTACATCTAAGCCGATTATAAGAAAAATCTTATTGCAGCAAAGCTAGAGAAACTCTTTAAAGCTAATAAAGAACTTGCTATACTTTTGGCCACGCAGCAAAAACACAAGGTATTTTCAAGAAAAGCACATTAAAAATTTGCATTCTAGTATATTAAATATTAGTTCATCTCCAATTCAAGTCGCATATAATTATCTTTTGTAGTTATTTAATTATTAATATTTAAAGTGGGTGGGGGAAGTGTGCATTCGGGCGGGGTGCATATTTAAGCGGGAAATCAAGTAAGCAAAGCAGGCTATCGAGGCAAACCAAAATGAATTCAAATAAGAAATACCAAACATCCACAAGTACTATATAATATGGGGAAAATTAAGTTTGCCTATTATTTTTATGGGAGCAGAGACATCTAACACCGGTTATTCGAGTAGATTATCCGCTGCTCTCAAAGGTTGACTCTATGGACGGTTTGTACGTGACTTTTAAAATGCTGCAAATGCTTGAGGACAAGCCCCTGAGATTTTCACATGGGGTGGCGACAGGAGATCACCTCCTCTGGTACGACCCCCAGATGTAAATGCGTTCGACGTGATCCCTCATCATAGAACCGCGGCAAAAGCAACCCGTCAGCTCCTCATAGCTCTTTAATTTTTCACAAATGCAGATTAGGCACTAGGTCTTGGCAATGATGATTGATGAACCGGAGGGGCTCGATATTGGATGGCCCCTGCTCCTCTTTAAGAGGTCAGGGCAGGAGGGTGACCCGGAGTCGGTACAGTACCGTCGAGGCACTTCGCGACGGCGGCAGATCGCTAGCATGAGACCGGTGAAGTGGATCCGACCCTTGGCAATATCCCACGGGGTGACATCCGCGATATGAGTACAGAGAAACTCGGCTAGCTGCGTCCGCCCGGGGGCCTGATGTTCAACCACCAGCTCAATACAAAATAGTCTAATGATAGAAAATGCAAAGGCACTCAGGACGGTAACCAATCCTTCTGGTCCCTGTCATCCATCCTGTGCTGTAACCAATACAGGACTGCAATCAATCTAGCGCTGTCAATTGTAATATTGATATTAGCGTCGACATCAAGAATGAAACAAGTAGCCTAGCCATAGATGTAGGGAATGAGCGCTCAAGCCGGGGTCTCTGGCTGCAGAGTAATCCATGATGTGTATCACTCAGAAAGGGTATCTGAGCATCGTGCCTGAGACAGTGGGAGATATTGTGATCTTCGTGGTGGGCAAGTATTGTACAGTGTTCCTCCTCATTCCCTCTCTAGATGGTAATAAATTTCCTCAATATATTGCCACTCATCTTCTCCCTCTGATTCTACCCCCTTCGCAGTCTTGTTAGCCCAACCGAGCTCCCCTTCTGGTCATCGAGTACACCTCCTCCAAGCCATCTATCTCGAATGAATTCCGAAACAGCCATCATGGTATTCGATATAAGCGAAGGACTCCTGTACAAAGCTCCATTCTTTTCTGTACTTCTTCAAGCTTATCGCAGCTCTGATCGGAGACATATTAGTATTAAGAAATAAGACCAGGAGTTATAACTCCATCAACGATATTTATTATAATTAGCATCATAAATTTGCCCCGGTCTTTACCATATTAAGATGAGATGGTCGATTTTGAGTCCATAAAGCTGGATGCCCGGTTTCCGGCATTAACTCTATCACTCAGAAGTTCCAATTTCCAAACTGCAGGGACCTCTTTATCCACTATTTCCAACTCGAACTTCTGAACTTGCCTCTTTATTCTGGTCCGGAGATCCTCAAAAACGTCAAGATTGTGTGGAGAGAATGCTCCCGCTCTCTCGAACAGCGGCGTCTCATCTTCCAATTTCCATATCATCCCACATACTTCCGGGACGGGTGTCCTCGAATTAGCATGTTGGATCTTTACAAAAGTTTTAGAATGAGGTCACGATTTCTTTACTGACGAAATTAGTAAATTTCTATTGTCTATCGTGAAGAACGGAATCAATAACCGTAGGAAGCGACCATGAAAAGACCCATTATTAGGATTTGATTTGAGCGCAGGCTCGTTCAATTATAAATATCCAAGTGTGTCGGCGGCCGCGATACAATATGGCCATGAAGACTCCTTAAGAGCTTTTCGTTGAAACTAGGTAGCAGCGAAAGAGGTTGAGATGCAGCTGTCCCATGATATAGTACCTTACGCTTGACCAGATGTGGTTATATTTAGCCCCAGGAACCCTGGCCAAGAGCGAGGTCCAGCAACCTAATGATTTCAATTATGGCAGTGCACAGCAACGCTGCTTTGTGCATCCAGAATTAAGCTTGAGATGCGATGAACTTGACTATTAAGCAGTGGTACTCGAGTTCCCGCTTAAATTTATGACTTTATATATAAAAGTGCCCCGCATTTAGAACTAAGCGCGAACTCGAGTACTGAGGCCACCACTAGGGGACGATTTCAGACCCCAAAAGATCAAAATATACAAATACTCGAACACTATTATTTTAGGACTGTGCTAATCGAACAGTCCGCAGGCGGAAACACACCAAACAGTCTTGCAAGGCATTCAGACAAAACCTGTTGCAAAACCCCGAGAGAATACCAACGCCCTAGGAGAGGTTCCTAAGAACGCTCCAAAGCCCGAATTGAGCGGGGGGAATAGGGCCCCCCACGAAAGAGGCAGAGGAGGACGAACTAGGATTACAATATTTTCTTAGTGTTTTCCGGGGTAATAAGCGACTTTTCGATTAGGTATTGGCAATTCGTTTAGCAAAACCCATATTTTAAAGCATATATTCCTTATCTCATTTGATATTTTTGAGTCTTTTTGATATAAAGTAAATAAGCTTAATAAAATTATAAACTAACTTAAAATGAAGAAAAGAAATGTAGTAGAATAAAAAAGAATAAAAAGAGAGAAGCGTGTTAAAAGGGGTAAGAATAGTGTGTCAAATGAGTAGAGTAGAGTAGAGTAGCGCCACATACTCTACTCTACTCAACGAATTTATATGCTACTTATACTCTACTCAATACTCATTGAGTCTAGACTTAAGTAACTCAGAGTAGTATAAGTAGTAAGTCACGTGGGGTTATAATATGCTTTATATTTTAAGTTAAAGAGAAAGAGAAGAGAAGAAAAGGCTTATAATTATAATTTAAACTGATTTTATATTAAGCCTTAAATTGATTATCTTTTAGGCTCTTTTTGCTTATTTGACTTTTAATTCAAATCACGTGTTAAAACCACGTGATAATTAAAATGCTTTTGCATT
>Ga0302325_10031762_pt1 | contig 10855 bp, 10 predicted proteins | sample Palsa_T0_2_FD_201948 | JGI IMG/M metagenome (GOLD analysis project Ga0302325, IMG submission 201948) | Peat permafrost microbial communities from Stordalen Mire near Abisko, Sweden - Palsa_T0_2 | ecosystem: Environmental > Terrestrial > Soil > Palsa > Peat permafrost | place: Sweden: Abisko... | reverse complement strand
AGCCGCGAGAGCCCCTGAGCCGTCACGGCATAGTGACGCCGCTCGCGTTCGGATGAGGTTTCTACAGCCAGACCTGCTTCTGAGGCCAAGGCATTACGAACTCGATTGCGCACAGTCACGACCGAGACACCCGGCGTGGTCTGGATCTCGTATGCGCTCGGGTCGCTGCCGGCCCAGGCTCGCGCATAGCTGCTCGAGCTGAGGATGATCGCGCCAGGTGGCCATCCGAGGTTCGTCGTCAATGCGGCCACCCGCACCCTCTCAGGTCGCGGCGAAGGCAGCGTGAACGCTTGGCCGACGTGCAGGTGGTGTTCGGAGGCGAGGTCCTGTGAGAGCACTGCCCAACCGCCCTGGCGGACCCTTTCTGAGGCGAGCTTCAAGTTGCCGCTTATAACCTGGCCCGCCGGGACGGGATGCTCGATGTCGCTCGCTGGTGCGATAACCCAAAGGCGGCGGTCGCCCCAGTCCAGGAAGCTGCCGCGATACGCGCCAAGCCGGCTGACTCCCGGCACGCGAGCGAGAGCGACAGTGTTCACTGCCGTAAACGGCGTGGTTGGCTGAATGCTTGATCTCCCGCGCGGTATCAGCCATATCTCAGCACTGGAGTCCATATTGCGGATCGACGATTCAAGGCCTCTTTTGAGGTTCGTCCCGACGCCCTGGAACTCGACTACGCCGAAGACCGCTAGCGCCGCGGTCGCGGCGATCGCCAGCGAGCGCACCCGGGTCTGTGGCGTCCGAAGCTCCGTGACCGCGATTGCGGAAGCCACTCCGTTCAGGAGATGTGAGACACACGCGAAAGCGCTCACGAGCCCGTCGAATAGAAACGGCAGCAGGCAGAGGAGCGCGATGACGAGCGCAACATTCCCAACCACGGCCGCGTGCGTATCGGCGAGGAGGGTGAATGTCGTCAGGAGGAGACATAGTCCGCCTACGGTCAGCAGCGCCGCGTTCCGTGCGCGATGGCGATCGGGCGAGCTCGATCGTGGCCGCAGCGGACGGGCAAGGATCTCGCGGACCGGCCACAGAACCCCGATGACGGCGGCCGCGAACCCGGCAGCGATGGCCAGAGCGACACTCTGCCAAGTCACGATTCTGGCGTTTCCGACAGGGAACGCAAACGCGAGATAGCCGGGTGTGCTGCGAAAGACGGCGATCGACAGGATGTCCCCGAGCGCCAGGCCGAGGATGCAACCCAGCACACCGAGCGCGGCGGCGTCGACGAGCAGGATCTGAGTTGTCATCCAGCGGGTCGCGCCATCCGGGAGAAGGTCTTCGATCAGCCGCCGGCGCTGCGGGACGGTCAATAGCATCGCGTTGAGGGCGAACATGAAGCCGACCAGAGCGCTGATCCCGGAGAACAACGCTTCGCTCTTGCTCTCCGGTGCCACGGCGACCGCGAACAGCCGAGAATCGAAGCCGGCGGGAACGAAGCTCACGTTCGAGCTCGCGGCGAGTCGCGCGAGCGCCGCACGCACGGCGCCCGAGCGCGCCTCCTCATAGCGCACGAAGATCCGACTGAGCTCCCCGGGAGCGCCCGCCACGCGCTGGGCGTAGCGGATCGGCGCGATCGCAACCGGACTGTGGACCAAGCCGCCGATGTCGGCTTCCCTCAGCGTGGCGGCGAGGAGCGTTTTCTGCAGGCGCGCCCCGACCTGCAGCTCGAGCCGCGCCAGTGTGCCCACCGCGCCGATTTCAAGCGCGAGCGGTTCCGGCAGCGCGATCGCCGGCAGCGTGGCGAGCTGGGATGCGGAGAGGCGACGCGGCAGACGCCCACCCAAGCGCACCATTCGCAGGTCCACACCGATCAAATCGACCGATCGTTCGCCACGCGGCCCTGTGAGGTTCACCTGCCGCTCGAGGATCGGCAGCGCGAGCCGCACACCGGGCACCGCCCGGACTCGAGCGAGGAGCGCTTCGGAGAACCCTTCGGGTCCACGGGCGTCGAGCTGCACCTGGGCGCCGCCGAGGAGCTGGGTGTTCAGCTGTGCCTCGGAGCGAGTGAGGCTGGTAGCCGAGATTTGCGAGGCCAGGAGCAATGCCACACCGACCGCGATCCCGACGACCGCAAAGCCCTCCTGGATAAGCACGGCCCTCGCCCCCAGCCGCGCTTCGTAGATGTAGCGGATCCCCGACAGGCCCATCCGCGTCATCGTCAGGCTCCCGGCCCGCTCGGCTCGGACGCCACCAGGCCCTGATCGGGCCTATATGCCCGCAGGCGACCGTCGCGCAATTCGTGAACCCGGTCGGCGTATGCCGCCGCCTGGGGGTCATGCGTCACGAGCAGGACCGCCAGCTCGCGCTTGCGAGCAAGACCCCGCAGAAGGGCCAGCACTTTCCGCGTGTTCTGCGTGTCAAGGTTGCCGGTGGGCTCGTCGGCGAGCAGCAGCTTGGGGTCGTTTGACAGCGCGCGCACGATCAGCACGCGCTGTCGCTCGCCCATCGACAGCTGCTCGGTGCGATGCGCCAGCCGGTCCCCGAGCCCCAGCTGTCCCATCAGCGGTTCGGTCAGGCGCTTGGCTTCGCGCCCGTTTGCCAGCAGAAGCTTCAACGAGGCGCTTTGGATCGCTCGCCACCCGGGGGGCAGGCTGTGGCGGATGATCCCGAGATCGTGCAGACGGTAGGAGTCGGCTTCTCTGCGGGACATCGCGAGGACGTCGCGACCGTCCACGAGCACGCTGCCGCTGTCCGGCGCCTGGAGGCCGGCGATCAGCTCCAGCAGCGTTGTCTTACCCGAGCCGCTCGGGCCGTGGAGCACGACGAGCTCGCCGCGCGCGATCGTCATCGACACTCCGTCGACGGCATGGATCGGCTCCCCACCATCCACCCGGTAGTGCTTGACGAGATCGCGTAGCTCGAGCACCTACGGGCAGCCCACGCCGGGTGAGTCCCGGCTCTCGGCGGGTTCGGGGAAGGGTTTGATCTCGGCGCCGCCGCTGGGCCGACCGGAGAGCAGCTTCAACCCGCCGCCCCGCGTGAGCCGGTACTCCTGGTCGGCGAAGATCGCCGAGTCCTCCTCAGAGGCGCTCATCAGCACACCGCAGCGCGGCTCGGACTCCTCGATCAGCGAGCGCAGCAGATCGGACGCCTGCTCGGTATCGCGGCCGCTGAGAGCGTCGAGTAGGTCGTCGATGATCACGACTCGCGGGCTGCCCGCGAACCCGCGCGCGAGCCCGACGAGCACCTTCTGCCAGTTGGAGAGCTCTGCCCAGCGCCGACCGATGCACTCCTTGGCCCCGACGCGCTCGAGCGCCCGCGCCGCCAGCTCCTCGGAGCCTCTGCGCCCGTGCCCGTGCAGCGCCTGCGGCCACCCGACGAACTTCGAGACCTCGATCTCAAGGCGCGGCCCATCGCGGCTTACCCACACGATCTCATGGCCCAACAGGCGCGCCCAGGCGCGGTCGCGCAGCACTGCCAACCGCTGGCTGCCCAACGACACCTCCCCTTTATCGGGGCGCTCGATCCCGGCCGCGACCCGCAACAGCGTCGTCTTGCCCCGCAGGCGCCCCCCGACGATCGCCACGACCTCTCCCCGGCCGACATCGAAGGAGACATCCTCCAGCACCCCGGTCCATCGCCCGTCACACGAAAACCCCTTCCAGACCCCCTCGACCGACAGGGCCTCAGCCGCCATCGACCGAACCGTCGGAGATTTCGGCGAGGAGCTCCTCGAGCTCCTCCCGCAGCCGACCGAGGCGCTTTGACATCAGGCTCCACAGCCTTGCTTCGTCCTTGTTCTGGATGCCGCGCAGCCTGATTCGCCAGCCCACTGCCAGCTCTCGCGCGAGCCTGGAGCGCTGTTCGCGGCGCACCCGGGTGTGAGCGACGTCATAGGCGAACGTGTACGCCTGCTCTTCGTCGCTGACGATGCGGATAAACGCGAGCAGATCCTCTGCCTCGACGAACTCCAGCTTGCACTGCACCACGTCGCGGACGCCCGGGGGCAGCTCCGCGTTGCGCAGCCACCCATGCAGAAGCTCGACACCCTCGGGCGTCCCCGCATAGCGGTCGAGCGTCGGCTCGTTAGGCGGCCCTTTCTCGACCAAGCGCAAGAAGCCATCGCTCGCCAGGCTGGGCACATTTTTGTACGCGGAGGTCCGCGGCCAACGCGCGGCGGGGAACTGGTCATTCATCCGGCGCGCCACGCCCGCGACCGTGTCCTGTTGCTGGATGACCAGACCAAGAATCATCATCCTTGGAGTGAGATCGCCCGAGCCCAGGGTCGAGGCCAACATCCGAGGAATCGTAGCCCAAAAGGACCTTGGCGTACGGTCTAGTCGAATTATCTCTATTTGAGGCGATCCCCAAGTGGTGCCGGATCTCCCGGCCGCGGCCGGCCGCGAGGCGGCGAGGAGCCGCACCAGGTCCGGCGGGCCAGAGGCGTGGGGCTGCTCGGCCGCGCGGCCGGCTCAGAACACGATCGTGCGCCTGCCGTCGACGATCACGCGGTCGTCGAGATGCAGGGCGACGGCGCGGGCCAGTACGAGGCGCTCCACGTCGCGGCCCACGCGCTCGAGCTCGAGGGCGCTCTGGCGGTGGTCCACGCGGACGACGTCCTGGTCGATGATCGGTCCGTCGTCGAGCTGCTCTGTGACGTAGTGCGCCGTCGCGCCGATCAGCTTGACCCCGCGCTCACGGGCCCTGCCGTACGGGTCGGCGCCGGCGAACGCCGGGAGGAACGAGTGGTGGATGTTGATCGCCGGCATCCCCACCCGCGCCAGGAAGTCGCCGCTGAGGATCTGCATGTAGCGCGCCAGCACGAGCAGCTCGGCACGGCCGCTCAGCAGCTCGAGCATCGCGGCCTCGGCCCGCTCCTTGCCGCCCTGCTCGACGGGCACGTTGTGGAAGGCCACGCCCGCCGCGACGGTCTCGTCCTCGAGGTCGTGATGGTTGGAGATCACGGCCACGATCTCCGCGTCGAGCTCACCGCGCCGCCAGCGCCACAGCAGCTCCTGCAGGCAGTGGTCGTGGCGCGAGACGAGGATCGCGACGCGCTGGCGCTCCCCCCAGAAGCGGAGCTTCCAGTCCATCTCAAAGCGTCCGGCGACCTCGCCATCGAACTCCGCTTGCAGGCGCTCGCGCCCGTCGGCTTGCGGCCCGCCATCCCCTACCGGAGCCTGCGCGGGTGCCGAGGGCGAGTCCTCAGGCGACCCCGGCAGGAAGAACTCGGTGCGCAGGAAGAACCGACCGCCGCTGGGATCGGAGGAGTACTGGTGGGAGGAGACGATGTTGGCGCCTCGCTCGAACAGGAAGCCCGACACGGCGGCGACGATCCCGGGGCGATCGGCGCAGGCGATCAGCAGGCGCGCGGTGTAGCGCTGGCCGTCGCGGTCGACCTCGGTGTCGTTGTTCGGTGTGGTGCCCGTCGGCAGAGGGTACCGGGCAGGCTCAGTCGTCCGTGCGAAGCTGCTCGACGATCCCGACGAGATGCCGCTTGGCGCTCGCGCTGATGTCGGGCGCCGCGCGGATCGCGCCGGCCACATCCGGCGGGGTCGTCTGTTGTCCGGTGAGCAGGTAGTCGGTGCTCACGCCGAGTATCCGGCTCAGCCGCAGGAGGGTCTCCAGCGATGGCGTCGCGTCGCCGAGCTCGATCCTGGACACGTGCTGGTGTTTGACGCCCAGCTCGGTGGCCAGGTCCTCCTGACTGAGCCCGAGGGCGATGCGCTTCGCGCGTACGTGGCTACCAATCTGCATTGTGGCTGGTTCCTCTGGCGGGAAGGCTGCCAGCAGGGTGCAAAGGTGAGCACTTATGCAACTGTCAGGTGCGTAGCCGGTATGCTTGAAAAATGTTCATCCGTCAGTCGCGGGGCGGAAGTGGCTTGTTGGTCGGGCGTCGATCTTCGGTCTCGAGCTCCTCGGCGAGCTTGGCCAGCTCGGCGACCGACCAGCCGAGCGCGCGTGCGATGCGGTCGACGGTGGCCCATGCGGGGTTTTGCTCGCCCGACTCGATATGCGATAGCCAGGAGGGCTCGATTTCGGCGTCGAGCGCGACGGTGCTTTGGCTGAGGCCGAGCTCGTCGCGGCGCAGGCGGATCGCACGGCCGAGGGCGACTTGTGGGTCGGGGCTGGAGGGCATGGGGGCCGAACCCTCTTTGATGGCGTCGAGTCCCGGATGTATAATCTCTCAAGTCATGCTGATAGGCGGCGCCACCGCGGAGCAAAGCCACGTGCCGACAGTACGTCAGCTCGGCGGAGATTCAATCTTCCGGTCTCTCAGTCGGCCGCCTGAAGGCGACACCCCATAGGTAGCGCGTGAGGCTGCTCGGCTCAAAGCCGCCGAGCGCCGGGGGCACGGCGGGACGGCCCGAGGCGGAACGGCCCTCTGCGCCCGAGGCGGAACGGCCTTACGTCGTAGTAAAGAGCCATCACGATGTCGCGGAGATCGTGGCGAGGGTGTTGGATCCCGATCGGGAGGATCTGGTTGTCGTGTTGACCGCGCGGCAAGATCAGCGTGAGCCCTCGCTCGACGTAGAGGACGTGCGGACGATCGTGGGACCTTCCGCGTCGATCTATTTCCTGCTGACGGGCCGGTTGACGCTCGATTTGGGTATTCGCGTACCCGATCGCCGGGGGCCTTACAACGGGTCGGCGCGAGTGTGGCTCCCCGGCGTCAGCGCCAAGGGCCATCCCCGCGAGCACCCCCAGGTATTCGACCCCACCGGCGAGTACGGGCCGCGCTCGCTGAGACAGCTCGCCTACGCGCTGCGCGACGCGCACATGATCAGGAGCATGGCGCCGGAGGTCGACCCTGTGGCGGCGCACCGCTCGCTCGCGCTCGTCCGCGTCACCGAGGAAGCGGAGATCGCCAAGCACGAATATGAGGAGCAACTCACCGTCGCTCAGAAGGAACGCGACGAAGCTGTCAAGGGTGAGCGTGAGGCCGAGCGGCGCCTGCGGATGACCCAGCGCGACCGCGGCGCCACGCAGGTGAGCGCGCAGGATCCCGAAGGCGCTCTGATGGAATTGATCCTGCAGCGCTGGCTGGAGACCCTCAGCCTGCAGGAGCGCGCCCAGCACCCCCTCGGTCCGTACGTGCTGGGCCCGGACTTCGTGCGCTCCATCGAGGGGTTGAGCAATCTCGTGCGCGAGCGCCTCGCCTATGTCTGCGCGATGATCGCCTGCAAAAGGGCGGAGACCCTCGCGGCCCTCGCACTGAGCCCCCTACCCCCCCACCCCCATGCCCACCACCACGCCACCGCCTCTCTCAACGGCAACCAATCGGCGTGGCAGTGCAGCCTGACACGCCAGGACTCCCAAGCTCCACCCGCCGTCCGCTACCTGCAACTCGCCGACGGGACGATCAAATTCACCGGCATGGGGAGCTACAAGACCTCCACGCCGTCCGGGCGGTGAGCCGAAAGGGAACCGCGCGAGAAAGGGCTCCTTTACAAGATTTTATTACATAAAAAGTAAGAATATGCGACAAGACTGTGTCAAGTTTGAACCAATTCTGTGCAGGCCCTTAATTCTTGCTGGTCTCGTCCTAATGTAGTCCGCCGTGATGAGTACAGTTGTCGTACCGGCTGAGGTGGTCGATCTGCTGGGTGACGGGTTGCGCAGCCAGATTGCGATCCTCGCACAGTGGATCACGCAGGCGCACGAACGCGAGGGTGGGCGCGAGCACCCCGAGCGCTACCAAGACCCCCTCCGCTGCCAAGATGCCGTGCGCGCGCTAATGGAGGAGATCGGCTCGAGCACGCCGCCAAGCGATCTGAAGGTCGACCTGCAAACCCACGCTTGGGCTCTGCTCGAAGGGCTGAACGACCAACTCACCGTGCACGCCGACATGCTCCGCGACTCCCACCTGAACGACGAGCGGCGAGAGATCCTCAACCGCGAGATGAACACGCTGAGCAGCCTGGCGCTGATCGTGCTGCTGAGGACTCAGGCGGGCACCCTGCGCCCTACCGCGCCACGGGAGTGAGCTCTCTGCCGGTGGCGCCGTCTCAGCCTTGCTCCAAAGGCGCCATGGTCAGGCCAGCGCCCTTGAGTTGCTCCCAGTAGTGCTCCGCGGCCTCCTGATGGCCGCTGTACACGATCGCCTGCCCCGAGCTGTGGATCGCCTGCGCCAGCCGGTGCCCGCGCTGGAGCGTCGTCGCGGGGATATACAGCGCCAGGGTGCGGGCGACGTGGTCGAAGGTGTTGTGGTTGTCATTTCGCACGATCACCCGCCACGAGTCACCCAGGCCACTTCCCGGCGAGGAAATCCGCGGTAGCTCGGTCGTTTGGCCAGTCATCATGCGCCAGGATAAACGCCCAGCCCTACAATTGTCGGTATGAGCGGCGATCAAGCCCCCCGGCTGGAGCAGCCCGATCGGCCCTGGATGATGCGCACCTACGCCGGTCACTCGACGGCAAAGGCCTCGAACGCTCTGTATAGGGGCAACCTCGCGAAGGGGCAGACGGGACTGTCGGTCGCCTTCGACCTGCCAACCCAGACCGGGTACGACCCCGACGACGAGCTCGCCCGGGGTGAGGTCGGCAAGGTCGGCGTGCCCGTGGTCCATCGTGGCGACATGGCGACTTTGATGGACGGCATCCCGCTCGGGGAGATGAACACCTCGATGACGATCAACGCAACCGCCGCCTGGCTCTTGGCGCTATACATCGTTGCCGCCGAAAATCAGAACCCACCCACCCCTCAGGCAGAGCTCCAGGGGACCACTCAGAACGACATCATCAAGGAGTTCCTCGCGCGCGGCACCTACGCCTTCCCGCCCGCGCCCTCGATGCGGTTGATCGCCGACATGATCGCCTACACGGTCGAGCACGTCCCCAAGTGGAACCCGATCAACATCTGCTCCTACCACCTGCAGGAGGCGGGCGCCACGCCGGTGCAGGAGATCGCCTACGCGATGTCCAACGCAATCGCGGTGCTGGACGCGGCGCGGGAGCGCGTCGAGGCCGCGCACGGAGACGACGAGGACGCGGCGCGGGAGCTGATGGGCCAGGTGTTCGGGCGGATCTCGTTCTTCGTCAACGCCGGCGTGCGCTTCGTCGAGGAGCACGCCAAGCTGCGCGCGATGGGGATCCTGTGGGAGGAGCTCGGCCGCGAGCGCTACGGCGTGACCGACCCCAAGCACCTGCGCTTCCGCTACGGCGTCCAGGTCAACTCCCTGGGCCTGACCGAGGCCCAGCCGGAGAACAACGTCCAGCGGATCGTGCTGGAGACGCTCGCCGTCACACTGGGGCGCGACGCCCGCGCGCGAGCGATCCAGCTGCCGGCCTGGAACGAGGCGCTCGGTCTCCCCCGCCCCTGGGATCAACAGTGGTCCTTGCGAATCCAGCAGGTGATGGCCTACGAGACCGACCTGCTGGAGTACCCCGACATCTTCGAGGGTTCGCATGTGATGGACGGGCTCGTCGCTGAGCTGCTGGAGGGCGCCCGCGCCGAGATCGCCGTCGTCGCCGAGCACGGCGGCGCGGTCGAGGCGGTGCCGTACATGAAGGGCGCTCTGGTCGACTCCCACCGGCAGCGCATCCACCGGATCGAGTCCGGCGAGCAGGTCGTCGTCGGGCAGAACCGCTTCGCCGAGACGGCGGTCTCGCCGCTGACCGACGACGCCGAGGGCGGCATCCTGGTCGTCGACCCCGCCGTCGAGGCCGAGCAGATCGAGGCGGTGCGCCGCTGGCGCTCGGAGCGCGACCAAGGGGCCGTCGACGCGGCGCTCGCGGACCTCGCCCGGGTCGCCGCGGATGAGGCCTCGCGTGAGAACCTGATGATCCCGACGATCGCCGCCGCGCGCGCCGGCGCCACCACCGGCGAGTGGGCGCGCACGCTGCGCGAGGTGTTCGGCTCCTACCGCGCCCCCACCGGCGTCGGCGAGGCCAGCGGCCACGAAACGCCCGATGCGGAGCTGACGGAGCTGCGCGAGGAGGTCTCGCGGCTGCAGGAGCGCCTCGGCCGCCGGCCGAAGATCCTCGTCGGCAAGCCCGGCCTCGACGGCCACTCCAACGGCGCCGAGCAGATCGCCGTGCGCGCGCGCGACGCGGGCATGGACGTGGTCTACGAAGGAATCCGTCTGACCCCCGCCCAGATCGCGGCCTCGGCGCTGCAGGAGGGGGTGCACGTGATCGGGCTCTCGATCCTCTCCGGCTCCCATCGCGAGCTGATCCCCGCCGTGATCGACGCGCTGCGCGCGGCCGGTGTCACGGCGCCCGTGGTCGTCGGCGGGATCATCCCCGACCAGGACGTCGCGCCGCTGAAGCACGCCGGGGTGGCATGCGTGTACACGCCCAAGGACTTCGATCTCACTCAGATCATGCGCGACATCGTCGAGTTGGTGGGCAACGACAGCGCGTCCGGTAATGGCGCCACCATGCCCAACGGCAACGGCTCCGCCGCGGACAATGCCGCCGCCTCCAACGGCAGCGGCTCCGGCAGCTCGGCCCACGTGGCGTGAGCGACGACGGGACGGCGCTCGGCGCGCGGCTGCGCGAGCGCGACCTGAGCGCGGCGCCCGCGGCGCTGAACCTGCTCGAGAGCGCCACGGTCGAGGACCGCGAGCAGGCCGCGGCGCTGCTGCGTGAGGTCTCACCGCAGGCGCTCGGCGGCGAGTCGCCCGGCCACGTGATCGGGATCACCGGACCCCCCGGCGCCGGCAAGTCGACGCTGCTCTCGGCGCTGCTCCACGCCTGGCGCGCACAGGACCGGACGGTCGCGATGCTGGCCGTCGACCCGAGCTCGCGCCGCTCCGGCGGAGCGCTGCTCGGCGACCGCGCGCGGATCGAGCTCGACGCGGCCGATCGAGGCGTACTGATCCGCTCGACCGCCGCCGGCGAGCGGCTCGGCGGCCTGGCCTGGCCCACACGCGCGGCGGCTCACGCGCTGGCGGCGGCGTTCGACGTGGTTGTG
>Ga0302325_10031761_pt1 | contig 10856 bp, 6 predicted proteins | sample Palsa_T0_2_FD_201948 | JGI IMG/M metagenome (GOLD analysis project Ga0302325, IMG submission 201948) | Peat permafrost microbial communities from Stordalen Mire near Abisko, Sweden - Palsa_T0_2 | ecosystem: Environmental > Terrestrial > Soil > Palsa > Peat permafrost | place: Sweden: Abisko... | reverse complement strand
TTACTTAAGTAACTCTGAGTAATTACTCTACTCTACTCAACTAATTTTAAGGGATAGTACTCATACTCTACTCAATACTCATTGAGTAACTACTCTAAGTAGTTGAGTAGTCTGAGTATTCCTTTGACACACTGGGCCCAGGGTGTAGATTGGAAATCTAATTGGAAGAAAGTATTAAACTGAATAAAGATCCATGAGCACATTTACCCCAAATCTGTTTTCCGCCTCTAAATTTTCTCAAAAGTGACCATCATTTGATCTCACCGTGCTGTTTTCCAATATTCTCATTTGGCGACATAAACGTAGTATTTTTTCAACCTAAACCAGAGCCTAAAGAAAAGGAAGGTTTTGCTCAGTGTGCTAGCTCCCCTTTCCACTCCCGTAAGACATTGCATTTTCCGCCACAGCATCACAACTAGATCGCCCTTCGATGCTCCGAAAAAGCCGTTTATCTCAGATGCAACTGACTCATAGAAAGTCATGGAGGTTACCTATTAAGCTCCAATCTCACCTGAGCCCAGCCTCCCGACACCCTGTCACACCTACAACCAGTTCCTGCAGAGCTTCAACGATTGCCTTGGACAAAGCATGCACTCGATGCTTTCCTAATCTTCACCTATGCTTCCTCAAAGTTTGCTTCTCCTTGCTGCAACTGCACACCTTCCAAGTTCAAAATCAGTGGAAAGTACGTCGGAAATCTTACCCTATTCTCAAATTACTGATTCGAAGAGGGTGCGCAACAACAACTACCCAGGTTATAGTCAATCATGATTAAAAGTATGCCTAAGTGATAGAACCCAATCATTTTAGACTCACGAAAAAGGTTTCGGTGTCCACAATAGGTAACAACGTTTTGCCGCACCCAACCAAGGCACCGAGACTGCTCACCATACGAATACTCCATGCATTCGTTCTCTTGAATTTCACTATGATATAGCTTAGTCACGTGTGAAGAGATTTCTATCATCCATAATTTTCAATCGCCTCCCTCGATTCAAACATTTCCCTTGGCCAGAACGTGCATTTAAAGGAACACGTTCAATCAAGCCACCACATCCAAGGCTACACCTCCTAAAAGCCGACCAACAAACACAAAACAACACAAACAACAGCTCGAGACGAAAAATCCCAGAACCGAACCCAAGAAAGAAATTCCAACACTGCCCGCTACTTTAAACAAACCGAATTCTCAGGTTCAAGGGCGACAACAGACGACACAAGAGAAGCTCGACTTATACTACGCAGAGAAAGATCTAGCATGGTGGATAGAACTAGCAAGGGACTTCAAACTTGCGACGAAAATATCACTTCCAGACGAAAATGAGATCAGTATCTAGGGTAGGGGAGAAAAGGAGGGAGTAAAATTGAATGATAGAGTTTGTCGCCAATTAAGCTAGGATGGGGATATCCTAACAACATTGAAGCGAAGGATGGAGAGTTTTAGGAGAAGGCACCGTGATGGACGCATGGTTCAATTTAGATAGCTTTGAACTTCACTTTAACTCATCTTTGACAATAAAGACAAGGGAAGGAAAGCGGAGGTGTGGAACCCACGATTCGTTGATTTGAAAGTGACGGGAGGAGAATGTTAAAAACCATCTAGAATAGACAACAGACCTTGATCTGGAATTGCGAAGCTTGTATGCGCGGCAAACATAGGAGGAAACACGAGGCGTTGATGAAAAATCAATTCACCCAAAGCGCTAGGGTGACTCGTTCATAATTAAGGTTATGAACATCACGAATGTTGAAGGAGGTTCTGCACTCCTTTTCATCCACTGCTTGATGCAGTTCTACGCCCCGTCTCATCATATACACAAAAGTCCGGTGGCCCTCCATTCGATATTCCCAAGTCATGGTGCTGACTTTTTCCTCTTTGCAATGCTAAACCACCTCAAAGGTTGTCTTCCCACCATGCTCATGCAAATCATGCAAATCATTCCTGTCCTTCTACAATTCCATCGCCACCTCTTGGGTATAAAGCTTAAGCCTTCCTCCCAAAACAATCCCCCATAAAATCATCTGATCTTTCGTCCCAGCATCATAACCCATGAAATCTAACGCATCTTTCGTTTCCTTCCAAGTCTTTCTTCGTTCCGTTTCGTCTTGCTAATGATAAATAATATATGCATGCTTGCTTAAATGCGATGACGTTGCCTCCCTCTGTCTTTCGGATTCCTCAGAAATTTCAAAATCTCTCTCTTCAATAACCCTCACTCATCATCAGTGGCCTGGCACCAAGGATGTTCTAGTACTTTCTCGATCGTGATTCTGGAATCGACTTCACGGTCGAGCATTGCGCGTATCAAGTCAATGCTATCCTCGCTCATCACGTATGGGACGCGGAGCTCCCGATCCATGATCTCGTCGATGCTGTAGAAAGGATTCTCTTTGTAGACGATAGTGTAAAGAAGTATGCCGAGGGCCCAGACATCTTGCTCTTTGCCGCAGTAAGGCTTCCCAGCTAGAACTTCGGGTGCTGCATAATCTGGGAGACAGTTAGTATCAATTCGATCCAGAAAGAGGAGTAACTTACCAATAGTGCCCACGAAGACATCAAAGGGTCCACTCTTGATATATGCAGCGCTGCCGAAATCAATAAGCTTGATGTTGCCCTCACCATCCAAAACAACGTTCTCGTCTTTGATGTCTCGATGTACAACCATGGCTTTCGTGTGAAGATGATGGATAGCTCTCGCAACTTGGACAAAGATGCTGCGGCACTCATCTTCCTCCATATTTACACGAAGTTCGATATAGTCGAATAGGTCCATTCCAGGTAGCCCGTGCGGAATCATCTCGATATAATAATTAACGTCGTCCTCAAAGAAATCATTCATCTCAACGATATTGGGATGTTTAAGTCCATCTCGTCGCAGATAATCGAGGACGTGGATTTCCAAAGGTACAGTGCCTAGTCGTCGATCTCGAGTCCAGGTATCCACAAGGATGCGTCGCTTGGTTACATACTTCAGAACCATTTTCCTGTTGCCGTTCTTTTTATATCGAGCAAGCTTCACTTGACCATAAGCACCCTGTCCCATTTCTTCAAGAATGACGAAATCATCAATGTTCTTCTTGTGAACAGGTTCAACAATCTCAGGGATGAGATCCCTCTTCTCTGCCACTGAAACTGGTGCATCTCGTCCAGTCAGCTTCGCAGCTGTCTTCTTGGCGGCCGCCTTGAGCTGAGCAGTGAGTAAAGAGGCATGTGAATGTTCCTTCCTCGGCTCCTCATCGGATTCAATCTCGATAGGGCTGGCAAGTGCCGTCTGTCCAGGCGACGGTTGATGTAACGGTGTTTGAACTCCAGAGAGTAGCGGAGAAGCGGCACCGAGATTCTGTCTGGACGCATGGATATGCCGTGAATACGTGATCCAGAGAGCATAGACCAATTCGCCTGAAGCCTCGGACTTCGTGTTATGGTGATCATCCTCTTCGTCAATTCTTTCCTCTATGACATGCTCGTCAAACACGGGTTGCTGTATGTCTGATTTCACAACCCTCAGCTGTGCATCGATCTTAATTTCAGAACCATCTCTGTGCTTGGCTGGTAAGCCATCAGGTCGGAGAAAGTACGAGGCCGCATCCGCTTTGCCATCTCGCAAAGCTAAGAAGGCGCGGGCGCGGCGAAAACTGTGCTCAGGAATGACAATTCCATCGACAAGGCGCACACCGTCCTCTTCAATGAGGATCTTAAGGATCCGGTCAAAATCAGGGATAAGATCGGTAATTGGTCGTCCATCCGGCTTTTCCTGTCCAAAAAGTGCAGCAGAGAACACGGAGTTAGAACTGGTAATCTTCAGAGCCGGAGCGGAAAGAACCATAATCCCAGCTATGTGAGGGAAACTAGAAACTCTAAGATCGGTTCCGCCCTGCACCCTTTCGACTATGCAAGGAATATTCACGTGTCCAGAATTTCGAGCAGTAAAATATTTGCGTTTTGCCACTTCCGCGTAGTCAATCTCTCCAGTCCTCGAGTCGATTCCCTGCCGTGGTATCTTCGGTAATAGCTTTCCAACATCCATAGCGACTTTTGCGGTACCATCGCCCCATATAGGCCCAGTCGATCCGGCTATCGTGGTAATCTGAGCATCATCATCCAGGCTTAATGTAGCCACATCTTCATGGATTTCCTCCAGAACCCAGATCAGGCCGCCCCTCTTCTCTTTCACCCATAAGCTAGCCGATCCAGTTGCGCCGTTTCTCTTCTGAATTGGCACTACATCACCACACAGCAAAACGCCTCTTGATTTGTTGTTAGGGTGATATAGACCACCCTTGACAGCTTTACTCCTCGCGACAATGCTAGAACCTGCTCCATCATCGGTTTGTGCCCTGCGAGGCGTCTTCTGTGATTGTCGAGAATTAGGTCTGCTCAGGAGAGCAGCAGTAACTCCAGCAGATTTCCCAAGAAGAAATGACGTGGACGGAGTTGGGCTCGCCTGCTGGCTTTGGCTTTCTGGAGGTGATCGAGGAGACTGTTTGCCGGAATCTGATGAAGCAGATGGTCCAGGTGCTCCTAATTTCTCTTCCAGCCAAGCCCTCCTCTCTTCCCGAACGACTTCCAATATTCCCATTTTGCGGACCTCGGCCTTTGTCACCCCGAACACAAGACAAGCCAGGTCATTTGCTGCTAGGATGGTGAATGGTGATGTACTTTCAGTAGTGAATATAGCTTGTGCTGCTGGCGCCCATCTGCTGGAATGGCCATGTACAGCAGGGCCGAGTGGATGAGGACCTGAAAGAATGAATGACCCTGCTGCAGACTGATGGATTGGAGGCGATAAAGGAGGGTCGTGTAATGAGTCACCAGCTACGAAGGGCTGTGCTAAAGCATCCATGAGTTTGTTCTGCAACGTTAAAGGTGAGGTGTCTGTGAAAGTTCTCTTGAGGCTTTGCCGCCGTGTGACCGGCGGAGACGTCTTAGCAGTGGTTCGACTTTCGTTCGTTGGTGTACGGGAGGAGGCTTCAGAATCTGCTAGGAGATTGGACCCCGTTTCTTCCTTTATGTCACTAATCTGAGATTGATTTTCTGGTACTGTTGGTATCGGAAGGAGGATCTTTCGTATCGTCGTCGGCGAGGATGGTTCAAGGAAGTCTTCTGGGCTCCGAGATCGTGGTGCAAAGCTAGCATCAAAGACGTTCCCAGCATCTTCAGCAACAGCTGGTCCTGTGAGAGGGCCCATCAAGTGCGATTGTCCATATCCTGCAATATTGTTTGCTCCGACAAGCTTAGCCCTCGCCAGAAGCTCTAACATGCCTTGCATTTCCTGATCCCCACTGACCCGGGCTTGAGCACTGGCAATTCCAGCATTTGTAGTCCCCCATCCTAACTTCTGAGACATGAACTCTACAGATCTCTTCAGGACATTTTGCCGATTGTGTATAAACTCCTCAGACTGGTGGGCAAAGGAGAATGAGTGTAGTGATTCCGAGGGAAACCGACTGAGGTCTTCGGTAAAATTTAAAGTCGGCGAAGCAGGCCCGGAAGGTATTATCATCGATGATGTTCGCGTGAGAGTCATAGAGCCTGATCGAGGACCCACGGAGGCATTGCGGGAGGATGACTCGGAGGAGGGCACCGTGGGAACTCGAAGTGGAGGTTGTTGACGGATCCGCCGCAGACCAGAGGCACCGAGCCCATGCTCATGCTCTGTCATGACCGGAGATCTGATAAAAATGTCTGGTCAGCCATCCAAGACTTTATATATTGTACATCCACAGGCACCAGAAACCCGCGGAGCCTCGTGACTGGCTGTCATGTAGTCATGCCCAGCAAAGAGCTGAACCCTTGAAGACTGACCTCGACATTGTATCATATTCTGCAGCCGCCAGCCCTGCATCAAATGAGAACCGTATTCGAGCCCTCTCCGTGCCGGGGACATGTGCCAGGAGATTTCCGGTGCTTCGGTTCTTGGGGATGTGAAGTTGTTCGCCGACGGGCGAGAGACTCCGACTTCGATCGGTATCTCGTAGATGTATTTCGACGCCTGGAGCAGATTCACAGATCAGTTATGATGATGCATTGTATGTACGGGTCAGAGAATAATCTTAAGAAGAGGGTTCTTCGAACGAAGCTGGCACTGCCAAAGTAGTCCCGCGCTTGCTCGATACACACCAGTACTTGTGGAGTGCCGATCCCCACAGTCCGGCGAGCGATTGATAGATGCTAAAGATAGGAGATGCATACCATGATGGTGTGACCCATCTGGCTCCAGCATAATTGGAGGCAATGGGATTTCTACAAAGATTTCGCGGTGGGCGGGCTAGATGCCTTGGTGTCCCGGGACTTCTAGGGTGTATTAAGACTTTCAAACGCGCCGGAAGTGACCTCGAAGGTTGGATCGCCGCAAGGCTGCCGCGGCGGAGGATGGTGGTCTCGATTGCTGTAGGTACAGTATCCGTTGCCTGGGCGTCTTGCTGGGTGTTCGTAACTTCGCAGACTTGTGGTGCTCTCAATGAAACCGCGTCGCTTGGTACAGTATAGGTGTTTTGCTGGAAAAACTCGAGATTGTGGGGTCATAAATCTCGAGCTAAGATTGCCCAAGTGGGATGGGGAGGGGATGTTGAGTCGGCGCAAGATTAAGTTTAGAACACAAGGCTGCCACTCCTGGTGTTATTGACAAAGCATTGCAAGTCCGTCGAAGACAGGTCCTCGGGGCAGTTTCAAAACATCACGGGCTGAGTGGCCCGGAAATTCCTCGTTGCACGTGAAGACCCAGACAAACGGAAGACACAGACAGACACAGACAGACACGTTCGACGCGGCAATCGTTCGATATCCTTGCGTTTCCTGATTACGGTACTGACGTCTGTGGCCTTGGAGGGGCCACCAGTGGTCAAGCACTGCCGCGAACGGGCTGGGGAAGACGATGGCTTGGAATACCGGACGCGATATCTCTTAGCGTGATGGTCGACCTCAAAAATTATCGCTGGAAATGATGGGAGCCGTGGTGGTGAACACCTCCTCCCTCGTCATGAAGAACACGAGGGGGCGTTGAATCACTTAGGGTGGTCCATGAATCAACGTAGAGTCATGTGTCTACAGTAGAATCTCCCAACAGGCCATCCCACAGATGTATCACATTACTACGAAGCTTTCCTTTCCTGGATCCAGGGCTTCGCACTTTTACTCGCGAGTGGTGGGCGAATCACCCGGCCATCTGGTTCAACATGTATGCAAGAGCCCCTTTTGGGCCACCAGTTGGGGGTCACGACCTCACGAGGTGGAAAGAGGTCGACGTTGAGCTTCATTTTCCTCCTGAACCGGAGCACTCGCGTTCGTGGATTTATTCGCGCGCCTCAGGGCGAGTTATTTCCTCTTCACATTCACGGCAAATTCTTTTCGTTGACCTCAGACTCATTCTTGTCATTGTTCAAATCGGTCATCAATTACAGTACTTCGCAACAGGATTTGAGCTGATAATCAGATCCTCACTGGACGAGATTCGGCAGGCTAGCGCTTGCACATAGCGTGCCACCTCGATCTGATGTGTTACATTCGTAGGAAATTCTATGTTTGTGCCACCGAGAGGATTCTCATCAACGGCTCGCAAGCTTGGAGCAAGGTCTCGCGACAACCTCTACGAGAGCGAGCTGCAGCCCTATCATACTTGGTTAAATAAAGTGCCACGATCGGGTTTGTGTATCACTCCTTCATTTTTAACAACTTTTTTTATGGGGTCGATGAGTGGCATCCATTGTTATGACTGCTTATTGCTATTCCTATATCTTCATTTGGATATTCACATCAGCTCAGAAGACCCTGCTGAGAAGGAGCTGGACCGAGAAGGAGTATTCTGGAATGCCCACAAGATATCTGTCTGTTGGTTTACTTTGCAAATTCGTGTTTCGCGATCTTAGTTCTGTCCGTTCCTCAAAATTGAAGTCCTTCATTTATTAAGAAAATTGTTGGCCTAGTTTGATATTTGTTGTCAAGGCGTAATTTTTAAGCCATAGTTCTATATTATGGTATTACGATTTGAGGCAGTAGCCACTATATATCCACTGGCTCCCCACTCCCAATCTTTCCCGTCATCCAAGCTCAAATATTAATTTTACATCAAAGATTGCTACGCTACTTGCAAGTTGAGTCCCAATGTCAGGTGTATTGCCAAGTCCGACAGTCTGACCCCGGGACGCATTGCTGCTTACAAGAATGCACAATGCCTCACTGCCCTCGACCGATTACCCTGCCGTTATGTCTCAAGAGACTAGTGCATAAAATTCAGAGTAAGGATCTGTAGTCTTTTCGTAAATCGATCAAAACTCGAGAGAACATTTTTTGAATTGTCACGTGATCAAGTTGACCGAAGTGATGGGCCCATCCCTTTCAACCACGAAGGCCACATTGAAAGATTCGTATTCGGAGAGTAGACTAACTTTATATCGGAGGAAAATGATACTTATATGCCTAGTTCAAACGCAAGAACGAATATCACATCACATGACTTAGTTAAAATTACCTACCTGCCTACCTACAGTAGCTTGGAACCACGCTTCTCAATTCCTGTGCAACAATAAGATCAACCGGGTTTGGCGCCCAAGCTAGCACTTGTTGTAACCTGATTCCTGCTTTCCTTCACGCAATAAGCCAACATTCAGGATCCCTGGCACGAGGACAATTTCCAAGCTCACCAGAACCTAGGTTTAGGGTCTTGCTTATGGTCGCCGGGCAAAAGCACGAATGAGCAGATAAGACGAAGGAGCAAATCGTACCGCCGAGTGACCCTCTCGAGCACGTCTGACATCTAGGAGGCGCCCTTTTAGGGGCTTCTGCTGCATGCTTCCAGAACGAACCGATAAAGGGCCGGGCCAGTTTGCATCCCACGGAACACCACCTTCTGCAGATTGCAGAAGCTCATCCGGGCCGTGCTCGCCGTCCTGACTCCTGGCTCAGCCACGCGACGGCCCCGTCTAGCTGATCAATAATTGACGGGTTAAATGTTTTGACGAAGGTTCAGCACGAGGCTATTTGCTGCCGACTAGCACGAGTTGGCCCGTCAGTCTTGGAACATGGGTCGAGAGTGGATCGAGCCCGAGAAGGAGAAACCCCACACGGTCTCCCCGCTCCCTGGCAGCGCTGACTCGCTGAGAGCTTCCCTTTAGGAGGACGGGGGGGCAAACAAAAATATGGTCCAGCGTCGGGGACTGAAGGTCGCGGCCAATAGGGATGCGCTTGCGACAACGGCTGGGCAGAGTGGTCCATCAGGATGTGTGGATTTTGACGTGCGAAGTGCTTTTCTGGCGTTTTGATGCGGGTTGGTTTGCAGATAGCTTCGTTCTGTACCCAGAGGCTTGCAGGTTGCCCTGCATATTCGTACTTGCTTCTGTCGCTTGGGACAGAGGCCAAAGTCAACAGTGAATACACTAAAAGGTCAGAGTCCGCACATGTTATTCCTCCTCCTTCCCTCCAGCTTTTGTCAGTCTCTCCTGGCCTTCGCACCCTGTCCTGCTCCCCAATCTTTCAAGACGATCGTGTGACGAAGGCGTGAGTGAAACCTCTACCACGCGATAGGATCGATACGATACGGAGGAGTACTGGAGTAGCCCGTATCGATAAGGAACCCGCTTTCAGCCCCTGCACTTTCTTGATTACAGCTTCCCAAAGTGATCGTTCAGTGTGAGAATCCCTTCGTTCCCCTCGATCCCCCAAAATATATTCAGACGCAGCGCCATTCACTCTTCCCATTTGTGGAAGTTAGTTGGGTTGGGTTGGGTTGAGTAGTGAACGTTAACACTGACGTCGAGCAAACAGCATTACCCTCTACCACCTTTAAATCACTCAGGCCGACCAATAATAGCTCAGGCCACCGCCAGAACAACCACGGCAACACATGTCACCACACAGAAATCGACCGTCTTCCTTGATTTAACCAGAGACTCCCGTCCTTGCATTCCAAGGCGTTCGTTGCAAGTTTAACCAACCGTGCTATACAGTTGGTACCGAGAGTCATCTGTCAAGATTTTGCGATAGGACCAGAAGCGGTCGGATCAACAACCCCGCAGGAGCCAGGAATCCTGACCTACTTTAAATCCGCCGTGCGACAGCAACAACAACGCCAACTTCTCTGAGTGCGCAACTTCCAATAGCGTCGCTAGTCATGGCAAGTGCTCTACCAGATATGATTCTCGAGGCTGAGAGGTCTGCAGAGATACCCGTCGAGCACTCCGAAGCTATTCCTATCGACTCTCCTGCCAAACTTAAGGGTCGAGCCAAGCTTCTGCGCGGTCTCCAGCGAATTTCCTCGTCTCCTTCATTGGCACAACTGGGGCGGAAGAGAGCGAGCAGCAATCCATATGGTAGCAGAGGCACTTTATCGTGTGTGAGCCTAGCTTCTGGCAGCTCTCCACGAAACTATGGGGACTCATACAATTCGCAATCGTCTGGAGGAGGTTACTCGCCAAATTCGCCTTTTGTCGATACACCAGGTTTCGATGGTTCATATGGTCGGATTGCTCTTCGGACAGTCGAACATGGGGCGATAACTCCAGGCACTTCTACCCCAACAAGTGGCGTGCCAACGGAGATTAGACCCCATTCGAAGGGAGGACTCACCCCCTTTCCAACAAATTCCGCTATCCCAGAGATTATGGAAGACTATTTCTCGTTGCCAATCGCTCCAGTAAAGCCAGTAAGAAGAGCAAACCTCGATTTTTGGGGAGAAATGCCACATGAGATCAAGCTCTCAATCTTCGCATATCTTAGGCCGAAAGAACTGGTACGGGCTTCTCTTGTGTGCAAGAATTTCTACAAGACTTGCTTTGACGGACAGCTTTGGACGTGCTTTGATGCCTCCGAGTTCTACACGGACATCCCGGCCGAATCCCTGGCAAAGATAATCGTGGCAGCA
>Ga0302325_10031760_pt1 | contig 10856 bp, 8 predicted proteins | sample Palsa_T0_2_FD_201948 | JGI IMG/M metagenome (GOLD analysis project Ga0302325, IMG submission 201948) | Peat permafrost microbial communities from Stordalen Mire near Abisko, Sweden - Palsa_T0_2 | ecosystem: Environmental > Terrestrial > Soil > Palsa > Peat permafrost | place: Sweden: Abisko... | reverse complement strand
ATCGCCGGCAGATTGCTGTCATCCTCAAGCAATGGCTGCAGATGACACGCGGCGAATCCCAAGCCATCCGAGCCAGCGATTGGGCCGCTTTGCGCAAAGTCCAGGGTGCCAAGGCCGAATTGCGGCAGCCTCTTGGCCGGGCCTTCGAACTTTGGCGGGCCGAAAATCCTGCGGAAGTCGCCTCCGACCCTTTTCGGATTGAAATCGCAGAACTTCTGGCCTTGGAAGCGCACAATAGCCACGTTCTGGCGACGCGCAAACAACGCGTCCACGAAAAGAAGCGCCGTTTGGAACAGGCCCAATTTAACTTGCGCCGTGTTCGCTCGTCCTATGCCCCTTCGGATCGGGTGGTTCTCAGTTCCTATTCCTGACCGGCACGCAATTCTTCTGGCCGGACAAACTGTCGAAACCGGCCCAAATTCGACTTTCGTAGGTCCTCATACTAAGATTCGTGACGGCTTGCTAGGGGTTTCCCTTATGCGGCGCTCACCTCAACCCTGATTGTATCCAATTTTTGTAAGGTCTAGGATGACAGCGTTGTTTGGGGGGATAAATAAGCCCGCTTGGTGATTGGTTGCACTAGGCGGGCTTTCCTCTTTTTTAGGTGCACGGTGAAGACAGGGACTGAAAATAGCACCCTCATTGCGGAAGAGCAAAACGGTCGACTTGCGTGCATAAAGACGGAATTACCTCTCGTCCCTCATGGGAAATACAAATTGCCGATCAGTGATGGAATTGCTATATTTGAATCGTGAGCACATTGGCCGAAATTCAAGCCGCGACTGAAGCGTTGCCGATCAAACAGCAGGAGGAACTGTATCGCCTGCTGGGTGATCGCTTACGCTCGGCCAACCCACAATCTCGGAAAGGGTATCTAGTCCAGCGAGGGAATGACTCGCTCCTGGAAGCCTCGCCCGATGCCCCACCCATGACGGTAGAGAACGTAAGGCGAATGCTCGAAGACTGGCCCTGACGTGAGTTGGCTTCTGGACGTCAACCTACTTCTGGCCACGCGGTGGGCAACCCATCCCGATCATGCGGCGGCAAAAGGCTGGCTTGATTTCGCAACGGAATTTTACACTTGTCCGATCTGCGAATTGGGTTTCGTGCGGATAAGTCTGAGCACCGCCTATGGCGCCTCGTGGCACGATGTTCAACAAAGCCTACAAAACCTGCACCGGCATCCCGGCTATCGTTTTCTCGTCGACGACGTTAAAGGGAACGAGTCGCCTGAGACATCTTACAAAAACACAACTGATGCGCATCTAGTTGCGCTGGCAAAGCGGCACGGGCTGAAATTGGGCAACCTTAGATGCGGATTTGGTGCGGAAACACTGGGCCGCCGGAGCGAGCGAGAACCCATTAATACCGCAATTCCCAAACTCCTGAGCAGACTTCGCTCTTTACGAACAAATCCGCTAGTCACGGCCATTTGAAAGTGGCCACGGCGAAAACACCGTGCGCGACAAAGTCGTTTAGATTCCCACTGCTTGGTTCGGTATATTGGGAAAAAGTGTAACGCAGCGAGACGGAGCAGCGCGCGTTGATTTTCCGCATTAAACTGACGCTGAGATCGTGCCGCGTGTAATCCAAGCCCAAGGGGATTCCGGCGGCGTCATTATTTTCCCCGTAATTGGCGCACGAAAAATTATACGCCGCTTGCGCGCTGGTGTTGGTGTTGAAAGCATAAGTCGCGATGGCGTTGACGGTGTAGATATCGCCACGGTAAGGCACAATGGATGGATCACCATTGTCGGCTGTGACCGCGCGCGAGAAGCTGTAGGTCATCGCGCCATAAAAATAAAGCTTCGGTATCGGTGTCACGTTAATACCCAGGCCGTAGGTCTGCGCATTGTAACTTCCATCTAAAATCGATCCCCCGGGCGAAACCTGCTCTATCGCCGCCAGATCAAAAGCAGGGTCCGTTTTCGAAGAGTAATCCGTCGAATTGAGTTGATACGTGGCGGTGGCTTTGAACCAAAGCGCAGGGCGCCAAACCAATTTGGTTTCGAAAATGTCGCTGCGAATATCCCGATTAAGGATGAACGCCGGATAACCATTGCTTGGACCAGAAACGCCGTTGTAAATGTCCACGAGCTGGCCGTAGTCGGTCTTGCTGTCCCGTCGGCGGAATTGCGCGGAAAACTCAAAAGTGCGCCACGGCGAGGTGGTGAATCCAATCTGCGCATTGTAGAGGCGATTGTTGGCCGCTGTATTGCGCATGAACTGAGACGGGTCTTCCTGCTGATACTCGCTGACGGTTTCCTCTTCCAGTTGCGCCGCGCCCGAAATGACCGTGCGGGGAATTTTGGTGAATCGGAAATTGGCCAATTGCGAGGCCTTGAACTCATCCAGCGTTGAAGCAGCGGGCGTGTTGAGGCCTAATTCCAAATCCGGCACGCTGGCGCCAAAGCCTTGTTCGTGCGTCCATTCGTTCTGGGTGCCGAGAGAAAGCGTCAAATAATCCATGGGCGTAAAAAGACTGGCCGCACTGAAGATTTCCGAATCGCGCTCCAGGGTGATGGGCTGGCTGGTTAAAACATTATTGACGCTGAACGCGGGAATAAGCGTCGTTTGATTGAACGCGTCACTCCCTTCCAGTCGGGAGTAATAAAAACCGCCCGTCAGCAGGCACCAATCCCGGAACGGCTTTTCAAACATCAAAGTGTTCATGCCTTGGACGTGATGATAATCGTCGCGCGTGTTGATGAATTCGTTCGGCACTGCGCCCCCGGACAGAATGCCAGCCTCGCTGCCCTGATTTTTTTCGGAATAAAACTCCACCCGGGCGCTGTCCTCAACGTGCCATCCGCTGAAATCATTCGTCGCGTCGAATTTGAGGATATGCGTCCGCTCATCCACCGCTTGCCGGGCGGGATAAATATTTTTCCCATTGGCTGGGCCCCAGTCCAGGGTGGATTCGTTGCCACTTTGGTATTGGTATTCGTAGCCAAGCGCCATTTGCGGCCAGTGCGGCCGATCAAGCCCGAAGTCAACCCAGGCGCGCCCATGATCGACAAATAAATCCTCGTTCGGATTGAACTGCGAGGGGGTCACGGCCGGATCGAACCCGCCATCGGTCGCGTAATATTTGCGCCACTGATCCACGCCCACATGGACAAATCCGAGGTCCGTTTTGGTCAATTCCAGCTTCAGGCCAAAATCTTGTTGCGGCGCCAGCGCGTGACCCTCGAGGGAGAGCTTTTCATCGGGCGCGAGCTGTTGGGTCATGGAAAATTTTTCGAGGCCACCGGAGAAACCGTCAGTGACGCCTTCCAATTCGCGGAACTTGGCCGTATTGCCATGAACGCTAATTCCTCCTGCTTCGGGCATCACGACGATCGCATTGGAAGCGAGTTGGTTCGTGTTCCAACTGGCTCCCTGGTCAATCCACGCCCGGAGCAAACCCACTTGGCGAGCAGTCAGGGCCTCGCCTTTTCCGATGGGCGGCATCTCCAAGTCTGGGACGGTGTGCGCGACATATTGAATCAGCAAGCTCTTGACGCTGTCGCCTGGGACGATATCCGTGGCATCTTTGCTCCCGCCGGCCAGCGCCGAGACGCGATTGTCCAAGCGGAAATGGCTCCTGGGTTTTTCCGGGCCGTGACAACGGAGGCAGGAATTTTGGAAGATGGGTTGGATATCGCGGGCGAAATCGACCGCCTCTGTCGCCGCCGGTGGCAGAGGTTGCTGCTGGGCTTGTGACGTGTTTGCAAGGCCTGAGGCAAGCGCCATCGCCAAAAAAATCGGCTCGTATAAAGCGGCTCGAAACCATGCAGTTGGGAGCGCGGTCGTCTCGACCGCACCCAGTCGGCGTCCCGCCGACTGGCTCGGCAACCAACCCAGTTCACTTTTCGCTGACCTATTCAAACTCCTTGATGCCTTCGGCGAGACGCCGAAGGCGGCGGTCGAGACGACCGCGCTCTCAAATCGATTTGAATGGCTGCGGCTTGGTTGGGACTGCTTCATGAGAGCATTCCATTTCAATACCTGAGCCTCGGGTCCACATTGGAACCATGAACGGCCGTATGGCAGCCTGAAGTCCAACACGTGCCAAGGCGGAGAAAGGAGCTATGGTCTGTGTTGCCGATGTAAACGTGCCCGCTTGGAACAGACGGGCCTTGGGTTTGCGCATGGCAGCGAAGGCAAAGATTGGGATCGCTCTCCACGAGCATTTTTTGGTTTATCGACCCGTGCGGATTGTGACAAGTGATGCAACCTTCCCTGAGCGCGTCGTGTTGGAAGACAAACGGACGGACCTGGTTGCGGTGGCATTGCGCGCAACTCTGATCCTGCCTGGCCATCGCCAGTCCCCCCGCTGGTTTCATGATGTCCAAGCCATGCGGATCGTGGCATTGCACACAATTCATGCGGCCTTCCAATACGGGATGATGCTGGGGAAGATGAAATTGCGCTTGGAGATCCAAGTGACACTGGAAGCAGGCCTCCGGTTTCTGGCCGGGATTGATGATAAATTTTTCCGCGCCGCCCAAGCCGGCGGAGGCGATGTGTTTGCTGCCGGGTCCGTGACAAGACTCGCACCCGCTTTGGCCTTGCATCGCCGCATTCTCGGTATGAAGCCGCGCGTGCGGGCTTGCCGGGAACCTCCGCACGATTTCCGCATGACAATCCGCGCAGGCTTTGTTGCCGACGAAATGCGCTCCGGGGATTTCCAATGGCGCGACCACTTCGGGTGCCGTTGAGGAGCACGAGATAATCACGAGCGCAGCAGAGGCCAAAATCCCCAGAGACCCTGCCGCCGCCAAGGTTCGGTTCATTCGAGCTAAGGTTGATTTAGCGTTGCCAGCTTGTTGGTGACAGCAGCCGCCTTAAGAATTTGCTCAACAATTTGATCGGACAAATCTCCGCTGGTTGGAAAAACCATCTGCAAACGCCCGGCAGGATCGATAATCAGGGTGCGAAAATTGTGATCCACCATGCCGCCGTTGGGCTTGTAAGAAACTCCCGCCGACCGAGCCAGAGCGCTGATTTGCTCGGGCGCGCCGGTCAGAAAACTCCAATGCTCCGCATCGTATGCGTAGCGCTCGCCGTAAGCCTTAAGCACCGAGGGCGTATCCGTGGCCGGATCGAAAGTGACCGAGAGCAAATGCCAGTTGACGGGGCCATTGGTCATCGCTGCGAGTTTGGCTGAAACTTCCTGGAAGTTTTTTGACAATCGCGGACAGAACTGCGGCATAGGGCACCGCGTGTAAATGAAGGTGATAGCCAGCGCTTGACCGCGAAACTCGCTTAATGTGACGGCCCGGCCTAATTCATTGGTGAACTGTCCGTCAAGTGGCACGGATGTGGCCGACTCGCCCGCATTCACCGAAAACAGAAACCCGCTCGCTGCTGCGATCAGCGCGAGCAATAGGCCGCACCGGAGAGCATTTCGCCATCGGCGGCGCTGTTCAAGGATTGGGCAAAAGTCCGACACGATAGAAAGAGGAGTTGTTCGTCGCCTGATTGTCAATAAAATTAGCCGGATTGCTGGTGGCAACATTGGTTGAAAGCGAAATCCAAGTGCTTAAATCCGCCGAGCGTTGCACGACATATTTAAAGCCGATGTCGGCGGCGTAACTGAATTGAAAGGCAGAAGCCGAGAACGTCGTGCCATCGCCACCAACCGAAATGGGAGTGAAGACCTGAATGCTTACGGAATTCGTGGCCGTCAGACCGTTGTTATCGGTGGCGATGGCTGAGAGGGTATAGCTGCCGGCCGAAAGATTGCTGGCCGTGGCCACAAAAGGCGTCTTGGTGGCATTGCTTAAGACCGTGGAACCGACGAGGAATTGGACATTGGTGACGGTGCCGTTCGTGGCGGCTGTCGTCGCGGAAATTGTCACATTGGCCGGAGCAGGCAACAATGTGCCGGCCACGGGCGCCGTGATGCTGATCGTCGGCGGTGACGGCGGCGGAGCTGCCGCAGCGACGTCGATGGTGCCCACCATGCCTTCGGCGACATGAATGGTGCACTCATACGGAAAAGAGCCAGCAGTATTGAATGTATTGGTAAACCTAAACGTGGTGGACGTCAACGTAGCAGTAGCCGTCCAAGCCTCGGGATGGCTGGTGCTGGTCACATTATGATCAGAACCATCCCACTCCCAGATGACGGAATCGCCCGCATGAATGCTCGAACTGGAAGGGATAAATACATCGTTCTGAACGCTGACCGTGGTCACGGCCGCCGTGCTGGAAAATGACGAACCGAGCCATAATAGGCCCGCCCAAGTGTAAATGCTTTTGAATAGATTCTTCATACTCTCTCTCAGGTAAGAGTATGATCCGAACAAAATGTTCCCAAAGATTTGGCCAGCCCGCTTTTTGCCTGGCCGCTATGAACCCGGTTCGATGTGAACTAACACGTCATGCACCGTCGGCACTTCCTGGCGGACGCGATCCTTGACGTTGTGGGCTATTTGGTGGGCTTGGCGCACGGTCAATTGCGGATCCACTTCCACGTGCATGTCAACAAAATATTCAAAGCCGGCCTTGCGCGCGATGCACTTTTCGATTCTTTGCACTCCAGTCACGTTGCCGGCCACGGACCTGATATGCGCGACCAACGCGGCGTTCGGCGCGGCGTCCATGAGTTCGTTCATAGCCGGGCCTAATAATTTCCATCCATTCCATGCTATAATAAGGCCGGCAACGATGGCCGCCGCATCATCGGCGAAGGCAAATCTTGGCCCACCCAGCCAAGCGAAGGTGATGCCAATCGCGGCTGCCAATGAGGTGACGGCATCGCTGCGGTGATGCCAGGCATCGGCATAAACCACGATGCTTCGAACTTGGCCGGCCTCGCGCGAGACAAAACGGAACAAGCCTTCTTTGATCACTACGACCGCAATCAACACCAAAAGCGTAAAGGCTCTTGGCGTATCCCGATGTTTTGTCAGGTCCTCAATCGATTTGAAAACAATGCCCAACGCCGCCACCAACAACATGAAGGCGACCGTCGCCGCCGCCAGTGGTTCCGCTTTGCCATGTCCATAAGGATGCTCCCGATCAGCCGGCTCCGCGGCCACCACCAAACCACGCCAAACGATGATCGAGCTCAGAATGTCGGCGCTAGATTCGACGGCATCGGCAATCAAGGCGTGGGAATGACCCAGAATGCCGACCCAAAATTTGGCCGCCGAAAGCACGGCGTTGATCGCCATGCCGAGAAAGGTTGCCCTTAGGCTGCGATTGAGTCGGTCTATTGGCATGGAGCGCGGATATTGGCAGACGCGGGAATGATTGCCAAGCGGGCAATGATGCTTTTGTGCGGGTCCCGATCCTAATCACGGTCGAGACGCTGGATAATGGCCCCTTGACAATGTTAGCGGCTTGAAGTACTCGTAGTGTGCTGACCAATACCCGGCCAGCAGTTCTTCGGCTGTGTTCCTCCCTTGTTCCCATGCAAGCCGCAAGAATTATATGCAGATACAACTATATATGAAAACAGGCTATTTGATTGACATGGATGGGGTCATTTACCGGGAGAACCATCTCATCGCCGGTGCGGCTGACTTCGTGCAGGCGCTTACGGCCAGCAATACCCCGTTCCTGTTCCTGACCAATAATTCCGCGCCCACGCCCGAAGACCTCGTCGTCCGCCTCAAGCACTTGGGCATCCACGGCTTGTCGCGCCGCCATTTCTATACTTCCGCTCTCAATACCGCCGATTTCCTTTGCGCAGCCGATCCCCATTGCACCGTCTTCGCCGTTGGGGAAGGTGGCCTGCTGGCGGCCTTGCACGAACAAAAAATTCCCAATGACGCGATCCGCCCGCATTACGTCGTCATCGGCGAAGGAGCGATTTCGATGGAAAAATTGAACAAGGCCCATGAATTAATCGAACGCGGCGCCCGCCTGGTGGCGACGAACCCGGATAATTGGTGTCCTGTTTCCCATGAAAAAACACGTCCCGGGGCTGGGGCCACAGCCGCTTTTCTGGAGGCGAGCACGGGGCGGCGGGCCTATTACCTCGGCAAGCCCAATGGCTTCATGTTCCAAATGGCGCGGAAGAAGTTGGGCGGTTTTACGGGATCTGTCCCCGAACAAGTCGTGATGATCGGCGACACCATGGAGACAGATATTCGCGGAGCGTTCGAGGCCGGCATGCATTCTTATCTTGTTCTTACCGGCTCGACGCAGTTTGAAATGGTCGGTGATTATGTTTACCAACCGACTCGGATTTTGCAAAGCGTCGGTGATTTGGTGGAGGAGATTAAATCTGGCAAACCCAATAACGAGATGTCCAATCAGCCAAGCGAACATGGTAATCACAGTGGAGGACGTTTTGGCATTCGTCATCAGACCGATATTTTCGCGCTCTACAAACCAAGGCCTCGTCCGGCCATGACGAAATAAACTCACCTTCACCGCGAAGGACACGAAGAGCGCGAACGTATTTTGCGTTTTGTGCGCTTTTTTGCGGCTTGATTTCATTCGCCAATGGATCAGCTGCGAAAAGGCGCAAAAGCCGCAAAAAAGAAAGAGAGTTAGTTTTTAGACTAATGCCGAACCACCTGCGAGTGCGTTTTCGTACACTTTTCCAGGTGGCCGTTCTTCATAGCTACGGCCTTTCCATTATTTTGCGTTTTGTGCGCTTTTTCGCGGCTTAATTTCATTCGCCAAGGATCAGCCGCAAAGAGGCGCAAAAGCCGCAAAAAGAACGAGAGTTAGTTTTTAGACTAATGCCGAACCACCTGCGAGTGCGTTTTCGTACACTTTTTCCAGGTGGCCGTTCTTCATAGCTATGGTCTTTCCGTTATTTTGGGTTTTCTGCGTCTTTTTGCGGCTTGATTAGTTCTTGGTTTTCATGCGCTGCCTCTGCCTGAGACTGTAGTTTTAATTTCGTTCGTGTGTTTCGCGTATTTCGCGCTTATCTAAATCATGTGACAAAAGCCAAAGTCCATATCTGCCAGGTCCCCGTGGAGCAGATTCGCCCGTTGCGGCATAGAATCCTGCGGGCGGGCATGCCGCCAGAGTCCGCCCATTTCGATGGTGATCACGCCGCAACGAGTTTGCATCTGGCCGCTTTTGAACCCGATGGTTTAGGTCCTTCGGAAACGAAGATGGTTGCATGCCTGAGCCTAATGCTGAATTCTTTCAACAACGAACCCGCCTGGCAGCTTCGCGGCATGGCCGTGGACGAGGCCCATCAGCGGAGTGGGTTCGGGAAGGAGCTTTTGGCCAGCGCCGAACAATTCGTCGCGGATGAGGGTAAGGCTGATTGGTTATGGTGCAATGCCCGTGTGCCCGCGGCCGGTTTCTATCAAAAACAAGGATGGACCATCGTTTCAGATATCTTTGAAATACCAACCGCCGGGCCACATCTAAAAATGAGCAAGAAATTAAATCATCCAAAGCCGTGCGAAACCGTTGAAAAAGCGGGCGTTAAGCGTTAGCTTGGGAGCAATGCTCGACGACCGATCATACATGCGCGCGCCCTACCGGCCGGGGCGGTCCATGACCACCACTCTGCTGATCTCGCTTGTGGTGTGCTACATAGCGCAATGCCTCGTGGCAGGATTCAAGACTGACAACTGGGTCATGTCGTGGCTGGCCTTAAGCAAAGAAGGACTGGCTCACGGCAGGGTTTATCAATTGCTTACGTTCCAATTTTTGCATGGCGGGATCATGCACTTGCTGACGAACATGCTGGTCCTTTACTTTTTTGGCCGGGCGGTGGAGGAGATGCTCGGAAGCCAGGGAATGCTCAGACTTTATCTGGCCAGCGGCATGGTGGGCGGGCTGTTGCAGGTCGGTTTGTCTTTTGCGTTCCCGGCCATTTTTTCCTCCGCGGTGGTCGGCGCTTCCGCCGGTGTTTTCGGGTTGGTCGCCGCCTTTGCCACGCGCTCACCGGATCAGCCGATCACGATGTTGATTTTCTTTATTCTGCCCGTCACTTTTAAGGCCAAGGTTTTGCTGATGGTAGAAGGCGGCATCACTTTGGCAGGGATATTGGGACCCTTACTCCCCCATCCTATGTTCGGCAGCGACGTTGCTCATGCGGCCCACCTCGGCGGGATGTTGACCGGCATTGCCTGGATCAAATGGGGAATGATGGAACGCCCTGCGCTGAATTTTTGGCGTCGGCAACCTCGGCGCGAGCCCGTAAGAGCAACGGCCAAGCGGATTGGCCGGGATTCAACCCGGAAAAATGAGGAAATCCCACCCGCCGAGTTTATCAGCCGCGAAGTCGATCCGATTCTCGAAAAAATTTCCGCCCACGGCATCCACAGCCTAACCGAGCGCGAGCGCCAAATTCTCGAAGCGGCGCGCAGCAAGATGGCCAAGCGATGATTCGTAAACCAATCTACCCCTAATGATTCAACGTTACTCCCGGGCCGCGATGCGGGACATTTGGACCGAGCAGCGGAAACTGGAAATCTGGCTCCAGATCGAATTGCTCGCCGCGGAAGCGCTGGTGGCCGAGGGCTTGATCCCGCCCGCCGATTTCGCCCAAATGAAAGCCAAGGCTTCATTCAACGCGGACCGGTGCAAGGAATTGGAGAAAACCCTCAACCACGATGTGGTCGCGTTTACCACCAATGTCTCCGAAAACATCGGCCCGCCCGCCAGCCGTTGGCTGCACTTTGGCCTCACCAGCAGCGATATTGTTGATACGGCTTTTGCCGTGCAAATGGTGCAATCCGCCGACCTGCTGATGGCCGACGTCAAGAGCTTGCGCGAGACGATCGAAAAAAAAGCGCGCGAGCACCAGTTCACGCCGATGATTGGCCGCAGCCACGGCATTCACGCCGAACCCATCACTTTTGGACTGAAGATGGCGCTGATGCACGATGAGTTCACCCGTGCTTTGGAACGTCTGCAGACTGTCCGGCACCGCGTCGCGGTCG
>Ga0302325_10031758_pt1 | contig 10856 bp, 8 predicted proteins | sample Palsa_T0_2_FD_201948 | JGI IMG/M metagenome (GOLD analysis project Ga0302325, IMG submission 201948) | Peat permafrost microbial communities from Stordalen Mire near Abisko, Sweden - Palsa_T0_2 | ecosystem: Environmental > Terrestrial > Soil > Palsa > Peat permafrost | place: Sweden: Abisko... | reverse complement strand
AAGCGCGCCTTCACGGAATCGAACTCGGACGTCGTGACGATGTATTCCTGCTTGGCGGGCAGGATGGTGGCGATCTCTTTTTGCGTGCGCTCGATGCGCTCGGGCGTTGGCGGGTGGGTGGAGAAGACCTTTGGGATGGTGCCCGGGCGGCGCTTTTCATCCGCCTGGATGCGCTCGAAGAAGGTCACGTAGGCGTTCGGATCGTAGCCCGCTTTGTACATGTATTGCAGGCCGAGGAAGTCCGCTTCGCGCTCATCGTCGCGGGAAAACTTCAAGAACGAGAGCGGAATCGCGATGTTTAGTCCTTCGTAGAGCGCGTAGCCCGCCCAACCTACCGGTCCAAAAATCATTAGCGGGATGCTGGCGATCTGCGCAATGTCCCCCTTGGTGGCTTGTCGCGTGCCGTGGCGCGCGGTTACGTGAGAGATTTCGTGGGCCATCACACCGGCGAGTTCGGACTCCTCTTCGGCGCGCAGGATGAGGCCGCTGTTCACATAAAAGAAACCGCCGGGCAGCGCGAAGGCGTTCACCACGTCGGAATCAATCACTTTGATGGTGAAGGGCACCTTGGCGTCGGAATTGCGCACCAGGTTTTGCCCTACGCGGTTTACGTACTCCGTGACGACCGGATCGTCGATCAGCTTGGACGAGCGTTCCACTTCTTGCGCCAGTTGCTTGCCCAGCGCGATTTCCCGCTCCAGCGAATAAAAATTCACGTGGCCGCTGACGTTGCGGTTGCCAATGGCGTCTACGTCGTCCTTGGAATTTTTCGGGTTTACGGTGTCTTGCTGTTGGACGGGCTGGTCGCTGGGCGGACTGTTCTTATCGGGGGGCGGCGGTGGCGGCGCGGATTGCGGCGTCCCGATAGGTTGCTGTGTCGGCGTTGGTGCTGTGCCGTTCGACGGCTGCTGCGTAGTCTGGCCGGCCGGGGGATTTTGCTGCGTCGTACTAGCGGGTTGACCTGCTGCTTGCGTGGTCTGACCGGAACTTGGTGTTTGACCCAAAGATGGGCCGCTGACGAGCAAACTGGTTAGCGCGAGCGTGGCGACTTGCTTGGCGAACTGCTGCATCCCCGTGTACCTCCGCCTGCCCGGCATTATACACCCCTGTAGCCCGACCGGCGCCAAAAGCTATTCCCCGACTAGGATGTGAGATACCTCGAGAAGGTTTTCTCGGCGGCGGTAGGCCGAACGCCCAACTTGCAGGCCAATTCGAGCGTCCCGAATCGCCTAGTCGACGGGTCGCCCCAATCCGTCCCTCTTTCCCCACAGCCTCCCATTTTCAATATGAAACAGCCTTCTCGCGACCAAGACAGTACCTGCATACCCGCCGGAAAACAGGTTTGCCACGGCTGTTGACACTCTTCCCATGCCCATCTACATTCAAAGCCTCCCTATGAGCGTCTCCAAGATTCAGAGCGGTCAGCTTTGGAAGAAAAACGACTCTGGCGAAATTTACCTGGTAACCCGTGTGTACACGGAAGCGCTTAGCAGCGTGGCCATGTTGCGCAAATCCGGCGCCGAGACCGAGCCGCTGATTCGTGTTCGCGTGGAGCGCACCTCGGGCGGACAGAACATTCCCGGTTTTACGCCCGCGCAAGAAGACGAAAAGTTTTAGACCCGATGTGTGTTTCGCGACGTTTCCCCTCGGTGCCTCGCCCAAAGCGCCCTCAGATCGATCGGACTTCCATCTTCACCACGTCGTCTACTTTGGCGAGTTCCTTCATCAAAAACGGTTCGCCATATTTCACGCCGATGTGATGTCCGGCCTGACGCGCAAGGCGGTTCATCTCCTCTTCGAGCTGTTCAAGGCCCAAGTATACTTTTGCCTTGTTCTCATTTTTGCGCGGACGGAACTGTGACTGGTACGACAGTATCGCTTTGCGGCGCTGTTCGTATTGCGAGGAAATGTCCACGACAAACGTCGGCCGTACATCCGCAAAAGCTGTCGAGTAGAGAATCTTGAAGGGACGGTACGGCTCACCAGCGATCGGCAATTGCTTCAACCCCGCGAGGAAGCACGCTTCGTAGCCCAGTGTGGACGCATTGTAATGATCCGGGTGGCGCGCCTCCCAGTAGGGAAGTATTACCGTTTTCGGGCGCAGTTCACGGATTTTGTCGGCGAGCCGCAGCTTGTGCTGGCGGCTGGCGGTGACGTCGGAGTCCGGAACGCCCAGGACGCCGCGCCACTTCACACGCAGCAACTTGGCGGCCCTGGCCGCTTCCGCCGCGCGGATTTCCACCGTGCCGCGCGTGCCCATTTCGCCTGCCGTGAGGTCCAGGATACCGGTCTGATAGCCGCGCTGCGCCATTTTCAGCAGCGTGCCGCCGCAGGTAAGTTCCACGTCGTCGGGATGCGCAGCAATCGCCAGCAAATCCAAGTTCATAAGGTTCCTCGCAAACTTTTATCGCTCTGTGATTCTAGCAGGCCGTACACTGTTCGCACCCATGACCGCTGCAGACCACGAACCGACGCCCGCAACTCCTGTGGCGCTGGTTACCGGCGCCGGCAAACGACTGGGCCGTGCCGTAGCGCTGCGGCTTGCGCGCGACGGCGCGGACATCGTCATTCACTACCGCGCCTCGGAAAGGGAAGCGCGCGACGCGGTTGCCGAGGTCGAAAAGCTGGGACGCCGCGCCGTGGCCATAGCCGCGGACTTGAATCAGGTGCCGCAGATCAAAAATCTCTTCGCCGAAACAGCCAAGCAGTTCGGTCGCTTGGATATCTTGGTGAATAGCGCCGCCACGTTCGTCGAAACAGCCTTCGCCGAAACCACCGAAGAAGACTGGCACGCTTCGCTCGATTCGAACCTCAAGGCGCCGTTTTTTTGCTCTCAAGCCGCCGCCCCCCTGCTGAAAGCCACGTGCGGCGTGATCATCAATTTCGCCGACGTCGGCGGCATTCTCGGATGGCCGGGCTTCATCCCGCACAGCATCTCCAAAGCGGGCGTCATCATGCTCACGCGTACGCTGGCCAAAGCCCTCGCGCCCGAAATTCGCGTGAACGCCATCGCCCCCGGCACCATCGCCATGCCCGGCGACCCGCCCGAGTGGGAACGCGACTTCATCCAACTCGCCCCGCTCCGCCGCACCGGCACGCCCGCGGACATCACCGAAGCCGTCTCCTTCCTGGTCAACGCCAAATTCGTCACCGGCCACATCCTCGTAGTCGACGGCGGCCGCTCACTCTAACGTACGCTCTGGCCGCTTCCGTGCCGCATCATTACAATTGCCCCGTGCACCATTTTACCCGCCGGTGTATTCTATTTGCTTATGGCAGCGATAAGCCCAGCAATAAAATTATCGCGCCGCGCATCACTCGCAACGCTGCGTGCACCGTGCAAGCCGGCCATCGCCGGCCATCATAGCGACTAAAAAGAAGGCCAAGCCCTCTCATGGACAACGAAACATCCATCCAATCGCAACGCAACATCGAAGACGTCGAAATTCAGGAGTGGCTCGAGTCGCTCGACTCCGTTCTCGAATCCAGCGGCCCGGAAGTCGCCACGGAAATTCTCGAACGCTTGCGCGCCCACGCCACCGTTTCCGGCATCGACCTGCCGTTCACCGCCAACACGCCCTACGCCAACACCATCCCCGCCCGCCTCGAACCGCTCTTCCCCGGCGACCAGGAACTCGAGCGCCGCATCAAAAGCCTCATTCGCTGGAACGCCCTAGCCATGGTCGTGCGCGCCAACCGCGTCGAGCACAACATCGGCGGCCACATCTCCACCTACGCCAGCGCCGCCACCCTCTACGAGGTCGGCTTCAACCATTTCTTCCGCGCGCGCACCCCCGAATTTGAGGGCGACACCATTTATTTTCAGGGTCACGCCGCTCCCGGCATCTACGCCCGCGCCTTCATGGAAGGCCGCCTCAGCCCACAGCAACTCGAAAATTTCCGCCGTGAACTGAAGCCCGGCGGTGGCCTCAGTTCCTATCCCCATCCCTGGCTGATGCCCGATTTTTGGGAATTTCCCACCGTTTCGATGGGCCTCAGCCCGCTCATGGCCATCTACCAAGCGCGCTTCAGCCGCTATCTTGAAAATCGCGGCCTCAAGCCACGCACCGACGCCAAAATCTGGGCCTTCCTCGGCGACGGCGAAACCGACGAGCCCGAGTCCCTCGGCGCCATCACTCTGGCCTCCCGCGAAAAACTCGACAATTTAATTTTCGTCATCAACTGCAACCTGCAGCGCCTCGACGGCCCGGTGCGCGGCAATGGCCAGATCATCCAGGAACTTGAATCCGCCTTCCGCGGCGCCCGCTGGAACGTCATCAAAGTCCTCTGGGGCAGCGAATGGGATCCCATCCTCGAGCGCGACTCGGAAGGCCTCCTCGTCAAGCGCATGGGCGAAATGGTCGACGGCGAATACCAGAAGCTCGTCGTCTCCAGCGGCGCCTACGTTCGCGAACAATTCTTCGGCAGCGATCCGCGCCTTCTCGCGCTCGTCGAGCCCCTTTCCGATGAGTCTCTCCGCCGCCTGCGTCTCGGTGGTCATGATCCACGCAAGGTCTATGCCGCCTACAAAGCCGCCACCGAGCACCAGGGTGGCCCCACCGTCATCCTCGCCCGCACCATTAAGGGCTACGGTCTCGGCGAAGCCGGCGAAGGCAAAAACGTCACCCACCAGCAGAAAAAACTTAACGAAGAAGAGTTGCGCGAATTTCGCTCGCGCTTCGGCGTCCCACTCAACGACAACGACTGTATCGAAGTCCCCTTCTATCGCCCGCCCGAGGACAGCGTCGAGCTGCAATACCTGCGCCACCGCCGTGAATCGCTAGGCGGCTACGTCCCCAAGCGCAGCGTACGCTCCACGCCCATCGCCGCCGATCACGACGAACTCTTCAAGGAATTTTTCGACGGTAGCGAAGGCCGCGAAGTCTCCACCACCATGGCCTTCGTCGGTATGCTGCGCAAAATGCTGCGCGACCCGGAAATCGGCAAGTTCATCGTGCCTATCGTCCCCGACGAAGCGCGCACCTTCGGCATGGAGTCGCTCTTCCGCACCGTGGGCATCTATTCCAGCGTCGGCCAGAAATACGAACCCGTCGACGCCAGCACGCTGCTTTATTACAAGGAAGCGCAAGACGGCCAGATCCTCGAAGAGGGCATTACCGAAGCAGGCTCCATGGCCAGCTTCATCGCCGCCGGCACCGCCTACGCCACGCACGGCATCAACACCATTCCATTTTTTATTTACTACTCGATGTTCGGCTTCCAGCGCATCGCGGACTTTATCTGGGCCGCCGCGGACATGCGCGTGCGCGGCTTCCTGCTCGGCGGCACCTCGGGACGCACCACGCTCTCCGGCGAAGGCTTGCAGCATCAGGACGGCAACAGCCACATCCTCGCGCTCCCGGTCCCGAATTTGCGCGCCTACGACCCGGCCTTCGCTTACGAAATCGCCGTCATCATTCAGGACGGCATCCGCCGCATGTACAAAGACGGCGAAAATATTTTTTACTACATCACCGTCATGAACGAGCCATACGCCATGCCCGTAATGCCCCAGCCCGTCGAAAAGGTAAAAGAAGGCATCCTCCGCGGCATGTACCGCTATCGCGCCAGCGAAAACAAAAAATCCAAGCTGCGCGCCCAGCTCTTCGGCAGCGGGGCCATCCTCAACGAAGTTCTGCGCGCGCAGGAAATTCTCGAAACCAAATACGGCGTCGCCGCCGATGTCTGGAGCGTCACCAGCTACAAGGAACTCTACGTGGACGGCAACGAGTGCGAACGCTGGAACCGCCTGCATCCCGCCGCCAAGCCGCGCGTGCCGTATCTGACGCAACAGCTCGAAGGCGCCGAGGGCGTCCTGGTTGCCGCCAGCGACTATCTCAAATCGTTGCCCGCCATGGTCGCTGAATGGATGCCGCGCCGCCTCTGCACCCTCGGCACCGACGGCTTCGGCCGCAGCGAAGGCCGCAGCAGCCTCCGTGACTTCTTCGAGGTGGACGCCCGCTTCATCACCCTGGCCACCCTCCACGAACTCTACCTCGAGAAAAAAATTGACCGCAGCGTGGTAGAAAAAGCCATCACCGACTTGGGCATCAACCCGGAAAAGCTAAACCCGGTCATCTCGTAGCAAGTGTTTGTGAGGCGTCCCGCATCGCGGGACTGCGCCCCAGCTTGCTGAGTTTGTGACGTCAAGGGGCCAACTGCTTCGGCCCGTCTTGATCCTCCGCCAAAATCTCTACCACCTTAATCCGCCCTGTCGCCAAATCCGCCACCAACCGCGCATTCGCCGCCAAAAAATCGTAACCGCTCAATTCTCTCGGCAACACCCAGGCAATCTTTTCAAACTCCTTCGCCGCCACATCGTCGCTGGCAATCCTAGCTGCAAAAAAGCGTATCTCTAGCTCCGTCGCCGCCGCCGCATACGCATGCCGCACGCGCGCGATCTCCGCGCTCTTCACTAGCGTCGCACCCAGCTCCTCGCGCAACTCCCGCGCCAGCGCCTGCTCAGGCGATTCTCCGTCTTCGACCTTTCCCCCAGGAAATTCCCACTTCAGCGGCGACGTATCGCCGCTCCGCCTCTGCCCAATCAGCAGACGCCGATCGCCTCGCTCAATCACCGCCGCCACCACCAGGTTGTGCAACGCTCTCTCCTGAACTTGTAATCAAACCGCCGCACTCTACATACCACCGGTATTTTGCCACCCGCTTCTCCCGCCGAATCTCCCGGCGGCCGGCCTCCTCAGTTGCGTCGATGCAAAATCCGCCATAACTTCTTAGCGCCTGCAACCAACGGCGGCCCCGGCGTGTTCAGCACCTCATCGCGCACCACAAACACCCGCCGCTCGCGAATCGCTGGCACGTCCTTCCATGCGCTGACACCATACGCCTGTTTCGTCTTGGACTTGTCACCAACCGCGGCCCACGCCAACACCATCACCTCCGGCGCTGCCGCCGCCACCTCCGTATCCGAAACTCGCGCGCCCGCCGGCACCACCATCTCCCCGCCGCAAATTTTTACTAGCTCCCCGACCCACGGCGGCGAACTAATCCGCGGATTCGGCCAAGCCTCGCAATACACGCGCACCGGTTTACGCTTCGCTCTTACCTGCATCGCCAGTTGCTGCGTCCATCGTGCGCTCCGTGCCGCCAGTGCCGCGAACTCCCGCCGCATCCGCGCTACGACGCGTTCCCCCGCCGCAGGTCGCCCCACGATGCGCGACAGCATCCGCACGTCCGCGTAAATATCCTCCAGCGTGCGGGGATTCTTCGCCCAAAAATCGACCGGCGCCTCCAGCAGCTTGGCCACCGTCTCCGCCTTGAACGGCATCGACCCAATCACCAGGTCCGGCCCCAGCGCCACGATTTCGTCCACCGATCCCATATGCCAACAGTCGCCCACCCGCGGCAGCCCGTCCACATCCGCCACATCCGCGCACCACTTCGTCACGCCCACCAGCGTCCGCCGCGCCCCCACGGCACACAAAATCGCCGTCGCACTGGGCGCCAGCGACACAATGCGCATCTCCCCGCCCGTTGTCTTTCCTTTTTTTCGCATATTCCCGGCCAAAAATCTTCTGCTTTGGGTCGTGTGGTAGTATCGCCACCATGCTACTCGCAATGCTCCTCATGTTTCATCCCATCTGGGCCGCACAGAAAGCGGAGATCGATCCTCAGACTCTGCAGAATATCGTACAGCGCTCCGTGAAAATCGAGAGAGCCTGGGGATCGCAAATGAATAGCCCCGGTGCCTCGGCCGATGTGACGGAAATTTACAGAAAGCCTGGGCAAGGCCAAACGCTGGTGGCTTACCACGTAAGCGTCCACGGCCTTCCAAGCGACAAAATCTACATCCTCGCAAAAACCGAAATTGTCACCGGAAAAGTAACGCCGGTGCTGCAGGGCGTCACTCTGGGCAAAGACGGCCTCCTCATTTGCGCTGGACGAGAGAATACCTGTGGCGACGCGGAGAAACCTGACGATCCCATCGATCTGGTGCTGCCCGCTCAGAAAGGTGAAGGGCACCACCTTGCGGTGATCTCCGAAGACGGTCAATCAAAAGCATTTTTCATGATCACGCCTTTCCCTGACATTGCGACGGATCATGGCTGCACGCTCGAATTGCGTCGGCTGATGCCGCAAGCAGCCCTGGTTTACGCGAAAGCTTCCGGCTTTAGCCCCGGCGAGACAGTAAAGCTGGAATCAGCGTCCGAGATTGAATCCCACGACGGAGCGGTAAGAGCGGACAGCGATGGAACCTGGGACTCTGCGTTTCTTCCCGCCGTGAAGGGAATGCAATCCGGAAAATTTCGCGTCACCGCCAGAGGCAAATCGTGCGCGCCTTCCGCCACAATGGACTGGGGACCAGCGTCGAACCACAATGAATAGCAGCCATTAAGCCACCATGAGAGCCATCATCTTCGATCAACACGGCGCGCCCGACGTCCTCCACTATCGCGACGTCCCCACGCCCACCATCGGCCCCAACGAAGTCCTCGTCAAAGTCCAAGCCTGCGCCCTCAATCATCTCGACCTCTGGGTCCGTCGCGGCCTCCCCGGCGTCCCCATTTCGCTCCCGCACATCCCCGGCAGCGACGTCGCCGGCGAAATCGCCGAAGTCGGCGCCGACGTCACCACTATCCGCCCCGGCCAAAAAGTCGTTCTCGCTCCCGGCGTCACCTGCGGCAAATGCCCCGCCTGCCTCTCTGGCCAAGACAATCGCTGTCGCAGCTTCACCAATCTCGGCTATCTCATCGACGGTGGCTGCGCCGAATTCGTCAAAGCCCCCGCTGTAAATTGCGTCCCTTATCCTGAAAATCTCTCCTTCCCCGAAGCCGCCAGCATCCCGCTCGTCTTCCAGACCGCCTGGCACATGCTCCTCACCCGCGCCGAACTCCAACCCGGTGAAGACGTCCTCATTCTCGGCGCAGGCAGCGGCGTGGGCACCGCTGCCATCCAAATCGCCAAATTTTTTGGCGCCCGCGTAATCGCCACCGCCAGCTCTGACGAGAAGCTAGCCAAAGCCAAGGAACTTGGCGCCGACCACCTCATCAACCACAAAACGCAGAAAATCCGCGAAGAAGTCCGCCGCATCACCGCCAAACGCGGCGTCGACGTGGTCTTCGAACACGTCGGCACCGCCACTTGGGACGACAGCATCGCCAGCCTCGCCTACGCCGGCCGCCTCGTCACCTGCGGAGCCACCACCGGCTACGACGCCAAGCTGGACCTCCGCCTACTCTTCGCCAAGCAACTCTCCCTCCTAGGCTCCTACATGGGCACCAAATCCGAACTGCACACGGTCATGCGCTTGGTCGCCTCCGGCCGCCTAAAACCCGTCCTGGACCGCACTTTCCCCCTAGCCGAAGCCGCCGCCGCCCACGCCTACCTGGAATCCGGCGCCCAATTTGGTAAAGTGGTTTTGACGTTATAGCGGCCGCCTTTTGCTTGCCCCGGTGAAACCGGGGAGGCGGGCGCCTTTTCGAGTAGTGGCACGGAATCGCCGTTCTGTAGCGCCCCTTCACCGCCCCATCAAACCAGTAGCTTTCTAGCCACGTATCGATTACTCTTCATCCATCCCCGCGACGCTAAAATCACCACGTCGCAAAACTGTCGATTCACCAAGCTCTCAAGGGACCCATGCCCCCAACCATCTCAGCCACTGCAGCGAAGCGTGTCGCCACCCATCTTCACCGCAAGCTCTTCCGCTCGCGCGCATTACCGTCCGCTTTCGCCATCCTATTGGCGCTCTTCGCCCTCGCGTCTCCACTTCGCGCCGACACCCTCTCCGGTACCATCAAGGACCCCTCCGGCGCCACCGTCCCCGCCGCCCACATCGAAATCTCTAGCCCTACTCTCACGCAACCCCTAGTCCTGACCTCCGACGCCGCTGGCAAATTCACCGCCCCAAATCTCGCCCCGGGCATCTATACCCTCAAAGTCGAGAAAGACGGCTTCGACCCCCTCGTCACCACCGTCGACCTCCACGGCGCCGCCGACCTCCCACTAACCCTAGCCATAACCGCCCAGCAAACCATTGTAACCGTCTCCGGCTCCAACCTAGCCTTCGCCAATTCCGACCATTTCTACCGCGCCCTCCGCGACGACGGTCTCGGCGAATCTTTTCGCGTCGAAAACGCCACTTTCACCCTCGATGCCGGCACCTTCGACCTAAAATCCGGCACCCTCACCTTCCTCGCCCCCGTCGACGGCAAACAAACCGGCGCTATCTTCGTCGGCCAAGGCCACTTCTCGCTCAAGCCTTTCACCACTATCGACGCCAAGGAACTCCAGCGTCGCGCTGGCGCACTCACCGTCGAGGAAGATCTCTCCGACGTAGTCTTTCGCTTCACACCCGGCGAAGTCTCCGTCTTCACTAAATTGCTCGCCGGCAGCGGCAAAGTCGACACTCCCGCCGAAGCCTCCACCGTCTACGCCCATTGGAAAGATAAAGTCCGCCATCGTCACGATGTCCCTGAGGGCTTTACCCAGGCCGTCCTCGAAAGCGAGGCCATCGACAACGTCGACGCCGACCTCCTTGCCTCCATCTACAATCCGCAGCACCCAGCTTTCCTCAACGCCTACCTCCAAGGCTCGCCGCACAAAGATCTGCGCTTCTTCCTCCGCGCCCGCGTCGGCGCCGTCCCGCAACTCGATTCCCCGGAAGAAGTCGGTCTAATCAATTGCGACGGCAGCGGCCAGGAAGACGGCATCTGGTATTCCCAGCATCTCAAGGCCGAGCTCCTCAACCACACCGCCAGCTCCACGCAGGACCGCCGCCTCTTCGCCACCCGCAGCTACAACATCGAAACCGTCATCGGCAAAAACGATCACCTCGCCAGCCGCGCCATCATCCGGTTCGAACCGCTGATCCCCGGCGAACGCGTCATGAAATTCTCCCT
>Ga0302325_10031757_pt1 | contig 10856 bp, 11 predicted proteins | sample Palsa_T0_2_FD_201948 | JGI IMG/M metagenome (GOLD analysis project Ga0302325, IMG submission 201948) | Peat permafrost microbial communities from Stordalen Mire near Abisko, Sweden - Palsa_T0_2 | ecosystem: Environmental > Terrestrial > Soil > Palsa > Peat permafrost | place: Sweden: Abisko... | reverse complement strand
GACATCCTGGTGAACAGCGCCGGCACCGCTTTTCGCTGCCCAGCCGAAGACTTCCCCGAGGAGCGATTCGACTCCATCGTCGCCCTGAACCTGAAGGGCACGTACCTGTGCTGCCAGTCCTTTGGCCGCAAGATGCTGGCCCAGGGAAAAGGGAGCATAATCAACATGGCGTCCATCGGGTCTTTCATCGCCTATCCCCTATCGAGCGCTTACCTGGCCTCCAAGGGCGGAGTGCTCGGGGTCACAAGGGTTCTCGCCCTCGAGTGGCGTGAGCGAGGGGTACGGGTGAACGGGATCGGGCCCACATTGATGCAGTCGCCGATGACCACGGCGGCCGCCCAGCGCACCTCGCTGACGGCGGACTTCATCAAGGCGCGGATGCTGCGCCCCCGGCTAGGGTTGCCGCGCGAGCTCATCGGGGCGGCCATTTTTCTGGCCAGCGATGCCTCAGAGCTAGTCACCGGGCACACCATCATGTGCGATGACGGGTACCTGGTCGCGTAGAGATGACGACCGCCGACACAATTACGAGCGTCCGCACGGTGACCATCAAGCACATGCTGGCCACCCCGATCCTTTACGGCGAATGGGTTATGCGCCACCGGGAGTTCGCCCTCGTGCGCATCGACACTTCGTCTGGCCTGACCGGTTTTGCCTACTGCCTCACCCGGGACGGGCCCATCGCTGAGATCGTCTCGCGTTCCATCGCGCCTGTCTATGTCGGCTCTCCGGTAGGCGACCCAGAAAAAATCTTCTATCAGGCTTTGTGGACGAACCACGCCGTCCATGCTGCCGGCATAGGGATGAGGGCTCTTTCGGTGGTCGACATTGCCGCCTGGGACCTGGCTGCCAAGGCAGCCGGCCAGCCGATCGCCGAGTACCTGGGCGGGGAGCTGAGACCTTTGCGGGCGACGGCCATCGTGGGCTACCCGCCCACCATCAGCGGGGAGGAGACCGCCCGCCAGGTGAAATCTTTGTGGGAAGCGGGCTGGAGGCGGTTCAAGGTCGCCATCTCGCCGTCGCTGGACCTGTCCCTGGAGAGGCTCGAGGCCGCCCGCGCGGCCGCCCCGGAAGGTTGGGTCGGTTTCGACATCAACATGGTCCTGCATAGCGCGGCGGAGGTGCTCGACTTCGAGAAGCGGGCGCGTCACCTGCACCTGGGCTGGATCGAAGATGTGGTGCCCCCTGGGGACGCCGCCATGGTGGCGGCCGTAAGGGCCGGGTCTGGGACACCGGTGGCCATGGGGGACGAACAGGGCGGCTCCTACCATCCCGAAGCGCTCCTCGCCCTTGACGCTGTAGACGTGCTGCGGGTGGACGCCACGACCAACGGGGGACTGACCCGGCTCCGGGGCATCGTCCAGCGGGCAAGCGAAAAGGGGGTTGCCGTTTCACCCCACATGTTCCCCCATGTCCACTCCCGGGTCATGTCCGTGCTGGCGCCGGATGCACCCATCGAGTGGGGTATACCGGGCACGGGAGTGCACCCCATGGACGACTGCCTCGAGCAACCGGTTGTGCGGGACGGCTACATGGCGCCGCTCGCCAACGACCCCGGCTTCGGTCAGCTCGTCGACCCCCACTGGATAGCCGAGCAGGTCGTCTCAGACCCGCAGGGCGCGCTGGATGACCTTTAACTTTCCTATGAGGAGCAACGACAAATGGCCAAGATAACCCAGGCTCACCACACCGGCTTGCAGGTGGAGTCCCTAGACCGTTCTATCGCCTTCTACCGTGATGTCCTCGGTTTTGAAGAGTCGTTCCGGTGGAACCCGCAAGCCCCGTACATCGGCGAGCTCGTGGGCTATCCCGAAGTCGACCTCCACGCCGCGATACTGAAGATGCCCGGATCGGGCACCTTCTTGGAGCTCTTGGAATACCGTAACGTCGAGCGACAAGCAGTCGATACGGCCACGGCTAATCCCGGCACCGCACATATCGCGTTTTTTGTTGACGACCTCGATACTCTGTACGAAGAACTGCGCTCTGCGGGCATCGCCTCGGTGTCCGAACCCGTCACGCCGACTATCGGGCCTAACAAAGGCGGACGGGCTGTCTATATGATCGACCCGGACGGCATCCGAGTGGAACTGATCCAGTCGAACGTGGGTTTCGGGGACTACAAGCCCGTGGAAGGTGGCTGCTGTTGAGGCACCGGGAGGCGTCAGATCAAGCGGTTGACTAGGAGGAATTCAGCGACTAGTGTCGTTGAAGTAGCTCGCGCTTAATTATCAAAGGAACAAGCCAATGCCAAAGCTGCGTATGCGTCAAGCGGTTCTTCAGGCCCTCGACGACGAAATGACCGAGGACGCATCGGTAATCGTGCTCGGAGAAGATATCGCAGTCGCCGGGGGTGCTTTCAAGGCGACCGAAGGGCTTCTCGACAAGTTCGGGCCGCTGCGGGTCAGGGACACACCGATCTCGGAAATGGGCTTCCTCGGGGCCGCCGTGGGCGCCGCCATCTCGGGGCTCAAGCCGGTCGTCGAGATGATGTACGTGGAGTTCCTTGGGGTTGCCCTCGACGAACTGGTGACCGAGGCCGCCAAAATGCGGTACCTGTCACGGGGCGCCCTGAGCGTCCCCCTGGTGGTACGGGCTTCGGCTGGCGCCGGCCTTGGGTTCGGGTGCCAACATTCCCAGATGCTCGAGCAGTGGTTCCGTGCCACACCAGGGCTTAAGCTCGCCGTGGCTTCCGGCCCGCAGAACGCCTACGGGCTCTTGCGTTCGGCCATCCGGGACCCCGACCCGGTGATCGTGCTCGAGCCGCGGTCTCTGTACGGCGATCGCGAGGATGTCGAGACAGGGGAGGGCGGGATCGTCCCCCTGGGAGTGGCCCGTCGGGTGAGCGAAGGCGAGGACGTCACGATCGTGGCTCTCGGCCAGATGGTCGGAGTAGCCGCCGATGCCGCATCCCTGGGCCAGTGGACGGCCGACGTGATCGACTTGCAGACCCTGGTGCCATGGGACCGCAAGACGGTGCTCGACTCGGTAGCCCGCACCCGCCGCCTCGTGGTCGTCGAAGAGGCGCCCTATTCGGGCGGCTGGGGCACGGAGATCACCGACCATGTCGGTGGCGAGCTCTTCGGGCAGCTCGCCGCGCCAACTCTGCGGGTTACGACACCCGACATCCCCGTGCCTTACAGTGGCACGCTCGAAGCCCGTTTTTTGCCTTCAGCCGCGTATGTCGCCGAACAGGTCGGCGAGCTTTTAAGCACGGGACGACGTCCCCGACCCTGGTGGGAGCGATAAATGACTGTAAACGCAACGACAGATCCTCAGCTCGAGCGCCGTGAAGCGCTTGGCAAGCCGCTCGCGATCTACGAGCGGATGGTCGAGATCAGGCTGGTGGAAGAGCGGATCCAGGGTCTCTACGAGCAGGGCCACCTTCGCGGTAGTACGCATCTGTGCAGCGGGCAGGAAGCCGTCTGTGTCGGCGTCGCCCGCTCTGCCCGCTCCACAGACACCGTTTCATGCACCTACCGCGGCCACGGGATGGCCTTGGCCCTGGGTGTCGAGCCTGTAGGCGTGTTCGGTGAGGTAACAGGCCGGGTCATCGGCTGCGCCGGCGGGCTCGGAGGCTCTATGCACCTTTCAGCCGAGAGAGTTGGCCTGCTGCCGACCTTCGCGATCGTGGGCGCCGGTCTGCCGGTGGCCGCTGGTGCCGCACTGGCGGCTCAGGTCAAAGGGACCGACGATGCCGCCATAGCGGTGTTCGGCGACGGCTCGGCCAATATTGGCGCCTTCCACGAGGCGCTCAACCTGGCTGCCATCTGGAAGCTGCCCGTCGTGTTCATTTGCGAGAACAACCTGTACGGCGAGTACACCCGCATCCAGTTGACGACGCCCGTCGAGGATCTCGCCCAGCGAGCCGGTTCCTATGACATGCCTGGCGTGGTGGTCGACGGCCAGGACGTCGACATTGTGGCACAGGCGGTGGAGACCGCCCTCGAGCGCGCCCGCCGCGGCGAAGGGCCGAGCCTTTTGGAAATGAAGACCTATCGCTACAGCGGTCATTCGCGCTCCGACGCCGCCACCTACCGCCCGCCGGGCGAGCTGGAGGCCTGGAAAAAGCGCGACCCGATCGACATCTACGGCGCCCGTCTCATCAAGGACGGCACGGCCTCGGAGGACGAGTTGGCCAGTCTCCGGGCTGAAATCAAGACCCGCGTCGAGGAGGCCGCCGACAAGGCGCTCGCTAGCCCTGAGCCTGGCATCGGCGAAATGTTCCTCCACGTGTTCGCCGGCTCGGCGAGCACCGGCAGCGGCGGGCGTAGCTGAGGAAGTACGGGGACTGATGCGTCACACAGTTAAGCTGCCGCGCCTCGGTGACACCGCCGACGATGTGGTTGTCATCGAATGGATCGCGAAAATCGGCGACCGGGTAAGCCAAAACGACGCCGTGATGCGGGTCGAGACCAGCAAGATCGACACCGACGTTGTCTCGCCGGTTTCGGGCACACTGGTCGAGCACCTCGTAGTTGCCGGCGACGAGGTCGCGGTTGGTGCGCCGATCGCCATTATCGAGGGCGACTGAGCCTCAACATGCCTCGTACGGTTTACGCCCGCGAGTCCCGCTTCGGTGGCTACCTCGAAGATTACGAGGTGGGCGATGTGTTCCACCACTGGCCGGGCAAGACGATCACAGAAGCCGAAGACCACCAGTTTTGCCACCTCACTATGGCGATCAATCCGTTGCACACCGACGTCCACTACGCCGAGACCGAGATGGAGGGTGGGCGCAACATCGTTGTCGGGACCTACATTTATGCCCTTTTGCTCGGCATGAGCGTGCCCGATATCTCGGGGCGCGCTATCGCCAACCTGGGCGCTGAGCAACTGCGCCATGTCGCCCCCTTCCATCATGGCGACACCCTGTACGGGGTGACCGTAGTTACCGGGGCACGCCCGTCTAAATCCCGGCCGAAGGCGGGTGTCCTGAGCGTGAACACCACTGGCACCAACCAGGACGGCGTGGTCGTGTGCACCTTCAGCCGCAGCGTCCTCGTCCCGCGGCGACCAGCACAGTGAGCACGCAGCAGGCAGAGCCAGAGGCAATTTTCTCGGAGCCGGAGACGGCTTTGTCGGACCTGCGGGTCATCGACATGGCGACCATCGTCGCCGGTCCGGCGGCCACGAAATACCTGGCCGACTTCGGCGCCGACGTGATCAAGGTCGAGTCTCCCAGCGGTGACTCGGCCCGGCGGTTGGGCTGGGCCCTGGAAGAGGACGACGATTCCTTTTTCTGGAAGATAATCGGGCGCAATAAGAAATGCGTCACGCTCGACTTGAAAACCGAGCTCGGCTTGAAGCACATGCTCGAACTGGTCGATTCGGCGGACGCGCTCGTCGAGAACTTCAGGCCAGGCGCCCTCGAAAGGCTGGGGCTGGGCCCGGCCATCCTTTTGGAGCGCAACCCCCGCCTTGTCATACTGCGCGTTACGGGTTTCGGCCAGACCGGCCCCTATTCCGGGCGCCCTGGTTTTGCCACCCTGGTCGAGGCGCTCAGCGGCTATGCAGCAATAAGTGGCGAGCCTGACGGTCAGCCACTGCTCCCCCCCATCGCCATCACCGACGAGCTCGCGGGCCTGGTCGGGGCGTTCTCTTTGATGACTGCCCTGTGGTACGCGCGGCGCAGCGGGCATGGCCAAGTCGTCGACGTCAACTTGGCCGAGTCCCTCCTCCAGTTGATGGGGCCGCTAGTGCCCGCCTACGCGCACCTTGGATATGAGCAGCCGCGCATGGGGTCCAGCCTTCCTTGGACGGTCCCGCGGGGCACCTACGAGTGCTCCGACGGCAAATGGGTTGCGTTATCAGCCTCAGCCGATTCGGCGGCGGCCCGGCTCCTGGACGCTCTCGGCTTGGGAGACGACCCCCGTTTCGTGACCTTTCGCGACCGCATGGCCAACCGCGAAGTCTTGGAGGACTATGTGCGGGCCTGGGCTTCGCAACGTACATCGGACGAAGTCCTGGAGCACTTGGCAAGCTTGGATGCAGCCGTCGCTCCCGTCTACACGATGGGCGAAGTCTTCAAAGACCCTCACTTCCGAGAGCGCGAGGTAATGATCGAGGTGGACGGCATAGTTATGCAAAACGTCGTCGCCCGTTTCTCCCGGACCCCGGGGCGGGTCCGCCACGCCGGCCGTCGGCAGGGAGCCGACCAGGACCTGGTGGGTGGCTGAACGCTGCTCATGGTCACCCAGAAACCCGCCCGTTCCCGACGGGTCACCCTCCGAGATGTAGCTGAACTGGTCGGAGTAGACCCAAGCGCAGTTTCCCGCGTGGTGAACAACGACCCCAGGGTCAGCGTTTCCGATGCGACGAGAGAGCGGATCCTGGCCGCGGTCGAGCAGTTAGGGTACCGCCCCAATCTTGGGGCCCTTGGGCTTCGTGCCTCCAGGGCCTGGACGATCGGCTTCGTACTGCCGAGCCTCAGTAACCCGATGTACGAACCAATAGTGCGCGGCGTGGAGCGGACCGCAGACAAGCACGGTTACGGCATAGTGCTCGGCTCCCAGATTGAGGGACGGTCGGCCGGGACTTTTGCCAACCTTCTCCAAGAAGGTCGCGTCGATGGTTTGCTCATCGCCTCGAGCACACTTCATGATGATTTCATCCGCGACATCGTCGAGCACGGCCCGGGCCCCGTAGTCCCCGTGAACCGCCGAGTAGAGGGCGTCTTGTCCAGCGTCGTGGTCGACGACGAGGGCGCCAGCCGGGGCGCTTTCAATTACCTGCTCTCCCTCGGCCACAAATCCATTGGCGGGATATTCGGGCCACTCGAGATCGATACCTCCGTGCGCCGGAAAAAAGGCTTCACCGATGGGGCGAGCCTGGCCGGGGTCGAGCCTGTACTAGTCGACCGGCTGGGTTGGAGCGCCGAGGACGGCTTCGAAGGCGCCCGCCAGGTCCTCGACGAACACCCCGAGGTTACGGCGATTTACGCGTCCACCTTCCTCATGGGTATCGGGGCGCTGCGGGCCGCAGCGGAAAAAAGGCGACCGGTACCCGCCAGCCTGTCGGTCCTGTGCCTCCACGACAGCCCTCTGGCCGGCTATCTGGTCCCCCCGCTCACCACGGTCCGGCTGCGGACTGAGGAGGCCGGGATGGCGGCTGTCGAGCTCCTGGTCGACAGGCTCGCCGGCGGCCCGGAGCGAGCGATCATGATCGAGGGTGTTGGTGACATCGTGGAGCGCTCCTCCACCGGGCCTGCCCCCTCGGCCCACTGAATGGTCACCGGCTGAAATGGTCAACTGCTGAAATGGTCACTTCGCCGGGCGCTAAGCGAGTCATCGAGGTATCGGCCTTCGTCGCCGCGCCGTTGGCAGGCATGACCCTGGCCGGCATGGGCTGCGACGTGCTCCGTATCGACCCTCCGGGGGGCGGGCTGGACTTCGGCCGTTGGCCCGTAACCTCTGGGGGCGACAGCATCTTTTGGGCCGGCCTCAACCGCGGGAAACGCTCTGTGATCGTAGACTTTCGCCGCGACGAGGGGCGAGAGCTGGTCTCTCAAATGGTCACGGTGGACGGGCCGGAGGGCGGGATATTCTTGACGAACCTCGGGGCGGGTGGGGCCTTGCGCCACGAGCGCCTTTGCCAGCTTCGACCCGACGTGGTCTCGGTCCAGGTGGAGGGCTACCCCGACGGGCGTTCGGCCGTCGACTATACGATTGCGGCAAGAACGGGCATCCCCATGGTCACAGGGCCCGAAGGTCACGTCGGCCCAGTCAATTCTCCGCTTCCCACATGGGACATTGCCACGGGCCTCAACGCGGTTATCGGGGCCCAGGAGGCTTTGCGGCGTCGAGATGCCACGGGGGCGGGTGCCCTTGTGCGGGTCGCTTTGTCCGATGTCGCGAACGGTCTATTGGCTTCGCTCGGCTTCGTGGACGAGGGACGGCTGGCGGCCCAACCGCGTAGCCGGGACGGGAACTATCTCTACGGCGCATTCGGGCGAGATTTCCTCCTGGTCGACGGGTCGCGGGTGATGATCGTAGCGATCACATTGAAGCAGTGGCGTTCTCTGGTCGGCGCCTTAGGGATGACCGAAGAGGTGGCGGAGCTGGAGCGCTCGAGCGGGCTCGACCTGAACCGGGAGGGGGACCGCTTCCACGTCCGGCGCGAGATCGCTGCCCTCATCGAGCCTTGGTGCGCCGCCCGCAGCTCTTCGCAAGTGGCAGAGGCGTTCGACTCCCACGGCGTCGCCTGGTCACCGTACTGCTCGGCCGCAGACTTTATTGGGCCGCCAGCGCCAGCGGGGGGTATCGTGCACGATGTCGGGCTGGCCTTCCGCTTCGACAGTGAGGCGCCGGGCCCGATTGGGGCCGCCCCTACCCTAGGGCAGGACACCGAAGGCGTCCTGAGCGAGCTCCTCGGTCTGTCGCAGCACGAGATCGGCCGGCTGCATGACCAAGGCCTGGTGGAGGGCCCGGGTTTGAGGGCACGGGTGGGAAATGGCTGACCCGTCCGCAATCCGGACGGACTCAATGGCCCCCGAGGGCGCGCGCCGGTTTGCGGCGGTCGTGCAGCCCGGGCGCCAGTGCTCACCAGGCGACCTCCTGCCCCTGCTCTGGCAATGGGCGTACTTTCCCGAGCTGGTACCGAACGAGTCCCTCGGCGGGGACGGCCACCCTGTTCGCCATGACGAGTGGGTTGAACGCTTTCCCAGGCGCATGGCGGGCGGCGGCCGGGCCAAATGGCTGGCGCCTTTTGTGATCGGAGAGCCGGCGCAACGGCGGTCTGAGCTGGTGCGCTCTCGGGAACGCGAAGGGCGCCAGGGCGGGCTCGTGATCTGCGACTGGCAGCACACGTACTCCCAGGGCGACGTACAAGTGCTCGAAGAGGTCCAGACAGTCATCTACCGGCCGCTTCGGGAAGCCGGGCCCGCGGGTGATGAGGCTTCCCCACCTCGAGCAAGCGAGCCCGACCAGCGCGCATGGGAGCTGGTGCGGCACCTGGAGTTCGACCCCGTGATGTTGTTCCGTTTTTCGGCGGCAACTTGGAACTCGCACCGCATCCACTACGACCGCCCGTTCGCCACGGGACAGGAGGGGTACGCAGGCCTGCTCGTTCACGGTCCGTTGCTCACGGTGCTGCTGGCTCTAGAAGCAGAGAGCGTGCTCGGTGAGCTCGCCGAGGTCGAATTTCGCCTTCAGGCACCTACCTTTGATACGGAAGGAGCCGATGTGTTCGTACACGAGATAAACGAGACATCGTGCCAAGTCGAGGCTCGTAAGGACGACGGCACGGTTGCCGTAGCGCTCTCGGCCGTAGCGCTCTCAGCTGGCAAGGACGTCTCCCGGTCACGCGCTTGAGCCCGAAGGTGGTGCCTGTAATAACCCGGATTGTCATAGCGTCAAAGGAGAAAATGTGCCGCAACTGCTCCACCAGCGTGTTGCTGTAGTAACCGGCGCGGCGGCGGGGCTTGGCCGAGGCAGCGCCCTCTCGCTGGCTGCGGCCGGTGCCTCCGTGGTGCTCAACGACATTGACCCAGTCGGCCTCGAGACGACCTTGTCGCTCATCGAAAAAGACGGTGGCCGAGCGATCGTCGTCACAGGTGACGTCTCTGTTACGGCCCACGTCACCCGGATGATGCAAGCGGCCGTGGAGGCTTACGGGGGCATTGACATCGTGCACGCCAACGCGGGTATCGGCCAATACCAGATGCTGGAGGAGATAAGCGAACAGGACATGGACCGCTTGTTGGCGGTTAACCTGAAGGGGGCCCTGCTTTGCGCGCAGCATTCGTTGCCGCACCTACGCAAGAGAGGCGGAGGCAGCCTGATCTTCACATCTTCGGTGCAAGCGACGCATTCGCTCCCCGGCTGCGTGGTCTACGCCGCCACCAAGGCAGGCCTCATTGCCGCGGCCCGCACCCTGGCGCTCGAAGTCGGGAAGTACAACATCCGGGTGAACACGATCTCGCCCGGGACGATCGATACTCCCATGTTCCAGCGAGACTTGGCCGACATGAACATCGAAGAAGTCGAGGCCTTCCGCGCCCGCGTCGACCGAGCCAATGCTCTGGGAAGGGTTGGGCTGGCCAAGGAGATCGGCGATGCCGTCGTATACCTGGCATCAGGACTGTCCAGTTACGTTACAGCGAGCGACTTAGTGGTCGACGGAGGTTTCAAAGCGGTGAAGAGCTTCTCATGAGAGACGACCCCGTGGTCGGGCTCGACTTATTGGAGACGTTCGCCTACGGGCTCGACCATCCCGAGGGGATCGCCGTGGCCCCGGACGGGCAACTCTACGTCGGGGGCGAGGCCGGCCAGATTTACGCGATCGGCGACGACGGCAGTGTCAAGGAAGTGGCGTCAACCGGCGGGTTCAACCTGGGTTTGGCCGCCGACAGCTCCGGGCGGCTATACGTCTGCGATACCGAGGCACGCGCCGTCTGGCGAGTCGACCCCAAGACAGCCGAACGCGAGGTTTTCACCAAGGGCCTCCCAGAGCGGCCGATTGCGGTGCCGAACTGGGGTTGCTTCGACGGTCATGGCAACTACTACGTGTCGGACTCAGGACGCTGGGGCCATTCCGACGGGCTTATGTGGGTCGTGCGCGCGGGGGGCGCGACCCAGATTTGGACCGAGGAAACAAAAGCTTTCCCGAACGGCTGCGCAGTCGCACCCGACGGGAGCCGCTTGTTCATTTTGGAGAGCTACCCGTCGGCCATAGTCGAGGTGGAGATCCGCCCGGACGGGGCCGCTGGGCCCCGCAAGGTGCTCGCCGAACTGGGGACGATCGTACCCGACGGTGTCGCCGTCGCCAGCGATGGCACCTTGGTCATCGCCTGCTACCGGCCTGACACCATCTACACCTGGAACGCCAGCGCGGGTCTACAAATCCTGGCCTCCGAT
>Ga0302325_10031755_pt1 | contig 10857 bp, 8 predicted proteins | sample Palsa_T0_2_FD_201948 | JGI IMG/M metagenome (GOLD analysis project Ga0302325, IMG submission 201948) | Peat permafrost microbial communities from Stordalen Mire near Abisko, Sweden - Palsa_T0_2 | ecosystem: Environmental > Terrestrial > Soil > Palsa > Peat permafrost | place: Sweden: Abisko... | reverse complement strand
CCATGACCTGCGGCAGATCATCTCGACTGTTGGAGGCGCCGGCGTCCTCGATGGGCAATCGCAGAGTCAGCAGAACCTGATTCAGGGTCTCGGATGAGTTCACGGGCACGGGGCTATAGGGGTGCGTGCCGACGCGCGACAGCGCCAGCAAGTCTGTGATCAATGTTTGCATGCGGCGCGCGCCGCCAATCGCGTAGTCGATAAACTCGCGTGCACTGGCGTCAAGCTTGTCCGCATAGCGGCGCTCGATGAGCTCGACATAGCTGACGACCATGCGCAATGGCGCTTGAAGATCGTGAGAGGCGACAAAGGCGAAGCGTTCGAGCTCCTGGTTGCTATTGCGCAATTCCTGCGCAGATTGGGTTAATTTTTGCTCGGCCCGCTTGCGTTCAGTGATGTCGTGCAGGATGACGACGCCACCGATGACCAGTCCATTGGAATCATTGATCGGCCTGCCGGTGACGCTAACAAAGACCCCGGGACCGCCGGTTGCCCGTCTGACGAGAAGGTCGACGTGGTCGGTAGCTATGCCGCTCATGGCCAGGCCCAGGGGCAGCTCATCCGCAGGAAAGGGCGTAACGCCGTCGACACGAAACACATCGAACTCGCGGGCCCACGAACCCTCGCTCGGCCCCCGCCCGAGCATGCGTTGCGCCGCGGCGTTAAAATGCGCGAGTCCTCCCTCGGCGTAGGCGACCACGACACCGTCGCCAATATTCTCGAGCACCGCCATGAGTTGTTCTTTGCCGCGGCGAAGCTCCTCCTCCACCATCGCACGCCGGGCGCTGTCGCGCCGAACGCTCCAAGTGGCAGCGGTAGTTATCAGCAGGCCCAGCACCGTCCCCGCAATCAGAAGAGTCCTGGTCTGAGCCAGACGCCGGCTGGCCTCGGCGGTGCGCAGTATCAGCAATCTGAGTTCTTCGTCCTGCATGCTGCGAACCAATGCCTGAAGTTCAGCCATGACGTCGCGGGCCGGTGTTTTCTTGATGGCCGCGGTCGTGGCCTCCAGACCCTCAGTTCGACGCAGGGCGATAATCGTCTCTCCAAACTGGCTTTTCTCGGTAATCAAACTCACGAGCGCCGGCAGTTGTACCTGCTGGCGCGGGTTGTCCCGGGTTAAATTGCCGATCGCGACCTGATCCCGCCTCGCAGTGGCAACGTTGGCAGCATAGGACTCCAGGTAGGAACCGTTGCCCGTCAATGCAAATCCCCGGTAGCTGGCTTCAATGTCCTCCATGGCGATCAGCAATCCCTGAAGGGCTTCAAGAGTCTCGTGCGTGTGGCGCACCCATCCATCGCTTTCGCCCGACAGAGATACGGCGCGAAAGGAGATCGCGCCCAGGACCACAAAGGTCAGGATGGCAGAGCCAAAGGCCAGCTGTACCTTGCTGATCACAAAGGCTTTCTCTCGACTGCGCCGCGGCCATCGATAGCCTCGCTCATGCTGGCAGCTTCCGCTCTTGTGGGCTGCTCGTATGTACGGTAAGGCACAACAACGCGGCTCGAGAGCGTTTTGCGGCTACCGCCCACATCGACTAGCCTAAGCGCCGGGGCCACATGGTCACAGTACGCCGGGAGCTCAGCTCATGAACGACTCGTCCACCTACACACCGCCGAAAGTCTGGACCTGGGACAAGGCAAATGGCGGCCAGTTTGCAAACATCAATCGCCCGATCTCGGGAGCTACGCATGACAAAGAGCTGCCGGTCGGCCGGCATCCGCTGCAGCTGTATTCGCTCGCCACGCCGAACGGCGTCAAGGTCACCGTCATGCTCGAAGAACTGCTGGCGCGTGGCCATAGCGGCGCGGAGTACGACGCGTGGCTGATCCGGATCACTGAAGGCGACCAATTCGGCAGCGGTTTCGTAGCCGTCAACCCAAACTCCAAAATCCCGGCCCTCATGGACCGCAGCGGGCCGACCCCGATCCGGGTGTTCGAATCAGGGGCGATATTGCTGCACCTTGCCGAGAAGTTCGGCGCCTTTCTGCCGACTGATGCAGCGACCCGCACCGAATGCTTGTGCTGGCTGTTCTGGCAGATGGGCAGCGCGCCTTACCTGGGCGGCGGTTTTGGCCACTTCTACGCCTATGCGCCGATCAAGATCGAGTACGCCATCGATCGCTTTGCCATGGAAGTGAAGCGCCAGCTCGATGTGCTCGATCGGCGGCTGGCGCAGTTCGAGTATCTGGCAGGCTCGGAATACACCATTGCCGACATGGCCGTCTGGCCCTGGTATGGCGTGCTGGCAACGGGCGAGGTCTACGGCGCCGGCGAATTCCTGCAAGTGCAGGAGTACGCCAATGTCCAGCGCTGGAGCAGTGCGATCGCCAAGCGCCCTGCGGTACGGCGAGGGCGCAAGGTCAACTGCGTCAGGGGCGAGCTCTCAGACCAACTGCACGAGCGGCATGACGCCAGCGATTTCGACACCAAGACGCAAGATAAGATTGCGGACGTTAAAACTGCGACCGCTGGTTGATTGGACTTCATGATGCACATGCGAATGCTCGGCGCGATCGCTCTGGCGATGGCCATGCAAGCCGCGGCCATCGCGCAGGAAGCGCCGATGAGCGCGCTTCGACCCGATCAGGTCGCGTTTCTGGCGCTCTATAAGGAACTGGTCGAGACCAACACGACGTTGTCGGTAGGAAGCTGCACGCTGGCGGCCGAACGCATGGCGGCGCATCTGAAGGCGGCGGGTTTTAGCGACAAGGATGTCACGTTTTTCTCCGTGCCCGAACATCCTAAGGAAGGCGGCCTGGTCGCCATTCTGCAAGGAAACTCGAGTACTGCCAAGCCCATGCTGCTGCTCGGCCATCTCGATGTGGTCGAAGCCAAGCGCGAGGACTGGACGCGTGATCCGTTTACGCTGATTGAGGAAAATGGCTATTTCTATGCGCGCGGATCAGCGGACATGAAGGCGATGGATGCGACCTGGGTCGATGCGCTGATGCGATTCAAGCAGAGCGGTTACCGTCCCAAGCGCACGATCAAACTGGCACTCACCTGCGGCGAAGAGACCACCAACGCCTTCAACGGCGCGCAGTGGCTGGCGCAGAACCGGCCTGAGCTGATTTCCGCAGCGTTTGCGCTGAACGAGGGCGGCGGCGGGCGCACCGATGGTCATGGCAAGCTGCTAGTGGAGTCGATCCAGGTCGGTGAGAAGGCCGTGCAGAACTATCGGCTCGAAACGGTTAACGCCGGCGGCCACAGCTCAATCCCGATTCGCGATAACGCGATCTACCAGCTCGCAGATGCGCTTATCAAGGTGAGAGATTACGAATTTCCACTCAAGCTTTCGAGCACCACACGGGCCTTCTTCGCCAAGGCGGGTGCGGCACGCGCTGATGAGTTGGGCCACGCGATGGTGGCACTGTCGCAGAACCCGCATGACGCCGCCGCCGAGGCGATCGTATCGACGGATCGCAGCTATCACAGCATGCTGCGCACGACTTGCGTCGCTACCTTACTGGAAGGCGGCCATGCCAACAACGCGCTGCCGCAACGCGCCGCGGCCAATGTGAATTGCCGCATCTTTCCGGGTGAAACGGTCGAGACTACACAGGCCACCCTCGAGCATGCGATCGGCGATTCCGGCGTGAAGGTGAGTTTGGTTCCTCCGATCCGTCCTATCGCGGTGGCCCCGCCGCTCGATCCCCAGATCATTGGCCCGGCCGAAAAACTGGTCGCCAAATATTTTCCCGGCGTGCCACTGGTTCCCACCATGTCCACAGGCGCCACCGATGGCATTTTCCTGGAGGCCATAGGCATTCCGGTCTATGGTGCACCCGGAGGTTGGGGCGATCCTGACGGCAACGGCGTGCACGGGTTGAACGAGCGAAGGAGCGTGCGCTCGGTATTTGTCGGCCGCGATTTCCTGACCGATTTGGTGAAGGCCTACGCGGACTCGGGCTAGGGACCCGGCAGTTGTGAATCACGGTCGCAGCACCCAGAGTTGGATTCAACATGTACGAACCGCCCATGCGTGAGCCCCTCATTCAGTCGCGGATGACCGATCATACCTTCCTCGATATGGGTAAGCCCCTCGTGCAGCATGGAGACCTGGCGGCGATGTATCGGGCGAAATTGTTCCTGTCCGTCAAGCGAAGTTAACTTCAGAACGGTATCGACCGGCTCGACAACGACAAAATCGGCCGCGTGGCGGTGCATCCCGGTGGACATGCCGGGCGGGTAGATTACGTCCCACACCTGTCCTCGCTCATTGGCGAAAATCTCGATCGCGCCCGGCCGCGGCAGAGCGGGCGCGATCGTATCGTGCGGCGTAACTTGCGCGCCAAGACGCACAGCGTGAAGCGCGAACAATGCTACGAGAATTGCACAGCCTCTTCCGCTTTCCATTTACGATTCACCCAGTTGTTATTCGCAGCAATCGGGATCTCTATTTGTCGCGCTCGATAGGAGCCGCGATCTCGCGAACGGCCTCAATGTCCTGCCTCGCCGGCACTGGTGGAATGAGGGCATAGAGTTCCGTGTCTGTTGGCGGATTGTGGAAGTCACTGTAAAGGCGGGCGATGTTGCGCTCACCGATGCCCATGAGATACAGGCTGGTGACGACATCCGAGACCACAGCGTACGCTTGGACGCTCTGCTCCGAATTGATCGTGGAGGGATCAGTCATCTGAAGCATGAAGCTTTTTGCGCGAATGACGGCGCGTAGCTCGCCCTCGGACTCTTCGCTGACCTCGGCAAGACGGGCATAGACATCGCTGTAGTTTCGGACCTCAGCGCGCGGCACGTACGCGAGCGCAGCGCTTTGCAGGGCGGTCTTCCACGCTGAGTCTTGGAAGTGGATAACGAGCATGTAGAAACTAAATCGGCCCGGCCACTGGCTGGGTGAAGCGCCAGGGTGAGTACGCAGATAGGTGAGGGTCTGCAAGCTGCCCAGCAGAATGGGGGCGTAGCGGCGGAATTCGCTGCAAGCACTGGTAAAGATAACCTCGTTTATGCGGCGCTCCTCGGCGAGAGAGTGACGGATCTCCGCGACTTGTTGCCGGTGATGGAAGTACTCGACGGTCTGTTCGAGGCCGACGGCAATGAGCAGACCGATGACGATAGTGGCGATATGGATGAAGAAGTCCTTCCAAGTATGGAGGACCTCGTGGCGAGCGTGAACGTCGAGCATAGGCGGTGAGATCTCCGGAGTGGAAAGTGATTCCGCTACTCCCGGCACCGCAGACCTCAGACTATCCGCGGGTCGCTGCGGTATTTCCGTTTCGGCGCGGTCGCCCAATCAAAACCTCGTTGTTAGTGTTCCCACAGCCTACCCTAACCAATGCGCGGCTGCTTTCTGCCTGCGAAAACCTATCGGGACCCGGCGGAAAGATAACGGACCAGGATCTGCTTGTCCGGGTCGGATAGCGCGAGATCCTGCGCTGAATGGTAGTGCTCCATGGCCTTTGCGCGGTCGCCGAGTTTATCGAGCGCTTCTGCCCAGTGCAGATGCAGCGCACCCCAATTCGGCGCATAGGTGAAGGCCTCCTCATATTTCTGCGCCGCTGCCTTCAATTGGCCCTGTGCTGCCAAGGCCTCGCCCCAATGCTCGAGGGGATCGGCCCAATGCGGACCGCGCTCGTGCGCCGCGCGGAATTTCTCGATTGCGGGATTCCACTCGCTGCGGGCCGCGAGTGCTTCACCCCAGCTCTCATAGGCCATTGGCAGCGACGGCGCGAGCTCGACTGCTGCAGCGAAATTCCGCTGGGCGCCATCCCAGGCGCCCCGGTGCGCCGCAAACTCCGCTTTGGCGCTCGCGCAATCGACGAACGTTCCCGCCTTGGCGAGCATGGCGTCGGCGACATTAGGCAGGCCCGCGCTCTCGGCGTAGCGCGCTGCGAGGCACGCCGTAGGAGGAAAAACCAGCATCCACTCCGGCGTGTGCTCCTCCAGGGTCAGCGCAGCTTGGGCATCAGCCAGAGCCTCTGAGTCGTGCCCGAGTTCGTGCGCGAGAGCGCTGCGAGCCTGCTGCGCGGCGATACGATCAACCGGGCCCATCGCGCCGCGCGCAGCCTGCTCAAGGGCGCGCTCAGTGCCCGCAGAATCATGCATGGACGCGAGGGTGGTTGCCTCCTGGGAGGCGATCAGCATCTCATAGAGAAGGTGGGTGCTCCCGGTCATGTGCGCATAGGCCTGCAGACTCTCCTGCAGGTCGACCCCCGCCCGGCGCAGTTCAATCATGACAGTGTTGAACGCGGCGCGCCTGCGGACGGCATCGGCAGATGTGCCGTGCGTCGAGGTTTCTTTGGCACTCATTATTCGATAGGCCTCCTCTTCGCGTCCCAGCCGCTCGAGCGCAAGCGTTTCATTCAGTGTGTACCCCATATAGCCCGGATCCCCTCGCTGGGCGGCCTCGCGATACAAAACCAAGGCCTCAGGCCACCGATCCAGACCTGTCAACGCGTTGCCCCACATGGTGAGTATCCGCGGAGCTTCGGTCGAACTCGCCGACGCCAGCATCGGTCCGGCGAGTGCGGCGGCTTCTGCATGGCGGGATGTGCTCTCCAGGTAGCCCAGCAGTTCCAGCGGTCTCGCGACGCCCAGCGCCCGTTCGGCCGCGGACACGATCAGCGTGTCGAGCTCGCCGGCTTTTCCGGACACACGCTGCGCGGGTACACCATTGCCGCGAACCGTCAGCATCAGTGCGTCGCCATTCTCCACCACGGCTCCGCTGATGCGCACGTCATGACCAAGCCAGGCACGCAGAAACTTCTGCACATCGCCAAGCGATATTCCCGTCTCGGGCACCTCGAACCGAATCTCGCGCGACCAGGCATCCTCAATGCGAGTAGAAGCCGTCGGATCCAGAGCACCTCGCCTCTGGATCTCCTGCAGCCGGTCGAGGAACTGGCCCGCGACGACGGCGCCCGAGAGACCCCGCGCCTCGAACGAAGGCGGAACGGTGAACGCCTCCACGACCACCGACTTGGAGCGAGTTGCGGTCCACACCGCCCAGACCAGCAATAGCGCCAAGGCGACCCCGAAGCACGCAAGCCCCACATCGAGCACCAACCGCAGTCTGTCATGGATATGCTGCAGGCGAAGATGATGGTTCTGCGCTTCGATATGTTCCTTCTCGAGACCGGCGCGTGCAAGGCGGTGATCCAGCAGCATGGACTGCTTGTCAGCGACGATGCGTTGTCTGCTTGCCAGCTCCCGCTGCTCATGCAGGAATTCACCCAGCTCCCGGGTGACCGCAGGATCTGCAGCGGATGCACCGAGCGCAAGACTGGTTAGCCCGACCGAATCGACCCCCGCGGATGAACCGATTCCTTCGTGGACATCCACCGCAGATGCCGCGGATTCCGCGGTTTCACTGGAGGAATTGTTCTCTGTCATATCGATTCTATAGCGCCAGGAAAGATGGCCAGCTGCAATTTCGAAAGGGCTTGGAACACGCTGAGCGTATGCTCAACGATGCGGACGAGCGGGACACTGGCGTGCATTCTTGTGCTGTGTCTCTGGTCATGTCAGGTGCTGTGATGTCATAGGACGAATCTTACCCGAGGACCGACATTGCCGCTGTATCTGCGCCTTTGGGCGCGAATGCGCCCTCCATTTGGACTTCTTAGCCGCGGACTATCATGATCGGCCGATGCGCGCTTTACGGTTGGAGATGGGCAGATGAAATGTTGTCGAATCGCGATCGCCATTGTCTCGACCATTGCTGCCGTCGCTGCCGTCGCTGCCCGAGCGCAGGAACGGTTGCCGACCGTCCCTCCCGCGCAGTACACGGAGGAACAGAAGCAGGCAGCAGCCGATTTCGAGTCGGTGCGGAAGGTTCCGGTATTCGGCCCGTTCGAGCCCTTGATGTACAGCCCGCAGCTGATGTCGACGGCACGCGCGATGGGTGACTACCTTCGGTACAAGTCGGCTATAGGTAATACGCTGAGCGAACTGGTAATTCTGATTACCGCCCGCGAATGGACGCAGGACTATGAATGGTCCTTGCATTATCCGATCGCACTGAAGGCCGGGATCCGGAAGGAGGTCGCCGACGACATCGCCGCGGGCAGGCGCCCGATCGCGATGAGCCCTGATGAAGAGACGGTGTTCGACTTCGCCAGCGAACTTCTGAGGAACAAGCAAGTCTCCGATGCGACCTTCCAACGTGCCAGGTCGCGCCTGGGAATGAAGGGAGTTGTCGACATGACTGGAATTGTCGGTTACTACACGTTGCTTGCAATGCAGCTCAACGTCTCGCAGTACCCGGCCGCGACGGACGGAAAGAAGCTTCCTCGGGTGCCTCGCTAGCTCAAAGCTTCTGCGTAATGAGCATCCAAGTAAACCGGTAACGAAGGGAGAGATCAATGAAGGCAGTACGTGAGGCACTTTGCGCGGCTGCGGTCTTGACGTTTGGGGCAGCCGCCTATGCTGCGTTTGCCGACCAGCGACAACCAGCTCCGCTGCGCGCGTCTGAACTGCCGGGCACCTATGAGTTGGTCGATCGCGTCGTGGACAATGGCAAGGTATTGCGACGACCAGATATCGCCGCGCTTTATTCCTTCGGCCATGGACGCGCGAACCTCAACTTATTTGTCCGGAACGCCGACGGCACGCTCGCGTCCGAGTCATCGATAATTCGCTACATGCTGAGCGAGGAGCAATATTGCGAGTGGATTGAATATACGACTCGCAACAATTTAGATGCGCCAGGGGTCACAAACGACGTGCCACCGGTTTCTTCTCACTGTACCCCGATCAAGAAGGCAGGCGACAAGTTGATTTTTGCTCCGCCGGGCGAATCAGTGATTACGACGTACGATCGAAACGGCTTTACCGCAATCATTAAGGGTCAATTCACCGATCACTGGCGGAAGATCGACTGAAGTTCGCCTCCCGCCACCGCATCCCACGAACCCCAAGCGCAGCACTTTCCACGGAACGATTGATTACTGAATCTTCGCGCGCATCGATGTCCTGGTATCGGATTTGGAATGCTGGACAACCGTTGGGATGACGGCGCGCAGACGGCGCGCTGCCAACGTCTCAAAGTCTCGTTCCAACTCGCGATAGTTTTTAATCAACGCGTCACCAAATTGCGTGACTAACATACCGCCTCCGTCCTTACCTCCCGTACTGGCCAGCGTCACGGGCTCACGGAAAGATTGTTTGAGGCTCTCCACCAGCAGCCACGCACGACGGTAACTCATCCCAATATTGCGCGCCGCTTGCGACAAAGAGCCGGAATCCCGTATGGCTTCGAGGAGACTGATCTTCCCCGGCCCAACGCTGGAATGTCCCGCAAAATCGATCCTGAATCGAACAACGAAGGCAGACATAGGAACTCCTCGTCACATCATCGTGAGCCCTTGTAAAGCATCCTGCAAGCGCTGCTCCTTGTAATGACCCTTTTCTGGCAGCCGCTCCATTCGAGATTTTGTGCTTTACGATACACCTGTGCTATATATGTGCGTATATAACGAATATTAAGTAGCGATGGCCACAAGCAGTCGCGCGCAGCGGATGGCTCGATCGACCATCGCGATCGTTATATTAGTCTGAATATTTCGCTGCTCTTACGGCCTCTTCAGGGAGAAGGTAAATGCGGTCTGTCTCTTGGTGCGCCCTGGCGGCGCTCGCTTCAACTTTCGTTTTGAATGATGCAGCGCACGCCGCCGCCGAAACGACCCCGGCCGCTCAAGCCAGCCCCGCAGCCTGCACGAGCGAACACGAGTTCTTCGCCAGTGATTGCCCACTGACCTGGCACGGCATCACCCTGTACGGCAGCTATGACATCGGCGTGGGCTGGGTCAGCCACGGCTTGCCGGAAAATGGCTCTAACTACGAAGGCGAATCGCTGGTCAATCGCAACGGCAATCACTCCCAATTTCTCATCGCGCCCAACAACCTGTCGCAGTCGGGTCTGGGCATCAAGGCCAAAGAGGAGGTTATGGACGACTGGTATGTGGTTTTCAACGCTTCGACCGGCATCAACCCGCAGTCCGGCCAGCTTGCCAACATGGCAGCCACCAACGTCAATGACTCTGGCCTCCCCCGAAGCAGCTACTCGTTCGCCGGCGACGGCGCGCGCGCGGGCCAGGCTTTGAATGACGAATTCTATGGCGGTATTTCGCCTTCGCATCTCGGCACCCTGACCTTCGGTCGTCAGCGCGCTCTCGGTACCGACGCGATGCTCGCCTATGATCCGGCTGGCGGCGCCTATTCATTTTCGTTCATCGGCTATAACGGCCTGATGGCCGGCGGCGGCGACACCCAGGACACTCGCTGGGACGAATCCATGAAATATCGCGTGACCTACGGCCCGATCCATTTCGGCGCGATGTACAAATTTGTCGACGGTCAGGGCGGCTGCTACTCCGCCGCCGCCGGCTGGACTGCCGCCACCTGTACGCCGGAACCGCCGCACAACTCCGCCTATGGATTAGACCTCGGCGGATCCTACGACAAGTTCTCCGCCGACGTCGTCGTGCAACGTATCAACCAGGCGATCAGCGTAGTCAACCCCTTGCTGGGGCCACAGAGTCTGACGGCGCCATATCAGTCGACCGTCAACAGCATCAATACAAACCAAATCAACAGCACCAATCTGATCGCAACGACCAACACCGAATATGGCATCGTGACCGACAACACCGCTATTTTGGTCGCCGCCAAATATACCTGGGATCCCTTCAAGGTCTTTGCCGGCTACGAACACATCCGGCAGACCAACCCGGCGAACCCGTTGGGCGTCGGCGCCACGGCCCAGGGCGGCTATCTCTTGAGCGGCGTCGAAGACAACAATCTTGATTCTCCCAAGATCGTGCAAGTCATCTGGACGGGTGTGAAATACGCATACGACAGCAAAACCGACATCACTTTGGCCTACTATCTTGAACTGCAGA
>Ga0302325_10031754_pt1 | contig 10857 bp, 6 predicted proteins | sample Palsa_T0_2_FD_201948 | JGI IMG/M metagenome (GOLD analysis project Ga0302325, IMG submission 201948) | Peat permafrost microbial communities from Stordalen Mire near Abisko, Sweden - Palsa_T0_2 | ecosystem: Environmental > Terrestrial > Soil > Palsa > Peat permafrost | place: Sweden: Abisko... | reverse complement strand
TGTCGGTGAGGACCGCGCCGGCCGCGCTAAGGAGTAGGATCGCGCCCGGATGCGATCGAGGGCAATCGGGGTTCTTGCAAGTGTGGCGCTCGTCGGGGGAGTCGCCGTGCTCTCGGATGCCGTCTCGCAGGCAAGGCCGGCATTCGCGGTCGCGAGCGCATCGAAGCTCAAGAGCCACGAGTCGGGGATCCAGCTCACCTCCAGCACAGTCACGATCTCCAAGTCGCAGGTCAAGAAGGAACTGGCCGGCGTGTCCGCGAGTGGGATCTTCAAGTTCAAGCATCCCACCAGCCCGCTGACGAAGTTGAAGCCCGGCAAGATCATGCTGCTGCAGGGATCGGACGCCGAGATGGTCACGAAGGTGAGCCACAGCCACGGCGATCTGCTCGTCTCGACGAAGACCGCGAGTCTCGGGCAGCTGATCAAGAAGGGGACGATCACGTTCTCGGGTGCGCCGGGATTCCAGAACATCTTCCTTGCGCCGACGATCGCCTCGCCCACCTCCTCGAAGACGGCGAACGACTTCGAACGGCCCGGCTATCCGTACGTCGGCGGTCCGCCCGGGAGGGTCATCGCCACGGCGGCAGGCGCACCGTCGGTTTCGGCGCAGGGCACCGCCGGGTTGTTCGGCTACTCGCTGACGTTCACACCGTCGTCCTCTACGAAGCTCGACATCGCGGGCGTGATCTGCTTCGGGTGGGGCGCGGTCTGCAGCAACGGCCCATCGAACGGCCTGTCGCTCGAGGCCAACATCTCGGGCTACATCGACGTCGGCAACGAGAAGGTCGGGCTCACCGTCAACGGGGGCGCGGTGACAAACAGCTCGATCAACCTCAGCAACCTCGACGCCCACCTGAAGATCACGTGGGTGGCGGCGCGGGGGACCGGTCCTGACTCGGGCGGCGATCCGCCGGTGTTCCACCTCCCGATCGGGATCGATTACACGATCCCCGGCGAGATTCCGATCTACGTGAAGCTACAGACGGCACTGCTGATCAAGATGGGAATCTCAGCCCAGAACTCGGTCCTCGGCGGCGGGATCATGCTGAACTCGGACGGCTCGGCGACGCTCAACCAGAGCGGCCACAGCGTCTCCGGCAACGACCCGAGCGGGACCATCGGCGGCGACTGGATCGCACCGGGGACGGATGGGGTCCATCAGAACTCGACCCCCGGGGCCTCGGGCGCGACGGTGGCGATCCAATTCCCGAAGTTCGGCGCAGGGCTCGGCTTCCGCTCCGCCAACGCAATCGGGTACATCGACATGATCACCTCGCTCGGTCAGGTGACCGGCTCTGAGGTCGCAGGCGAGTTCTGCTCCAGCTATGCCCTCGACTTCTCCGTCGGAGGCGGCCTTGAAGCGCAGTTCGGCCCGTTCGGTGTCTCGAGCCCGCGCAAGACCCTGTGGCCGCCGGCGGGCAGCAACAAGGGCACCACGACGTACAAAGTCGGCCTCGGCTGCCCGACGATCTAGGGCGGCTAGGCGGGGGCGACCATGCGGGGAGCAGATTTGGGCACACGTGTGCTGCGTAGGCTGTCGGCGCTCGTGGTCGTCGTCTTCGCGCTCGTGGCAGCCGGGCAGGCGGGCGCAGCTACGGTCACGGTGGGTACGTTCCCTAAAGGGGCCGACCCTGTGTTCGATGGGCTGGTCGACGCCGCCGGAACGATCCACCTGGTTTATGGCGCGGCGTTTGGCTCCAGCACCGATAGCGAAACACTCAACTACTGCCGGCTTGCTCGCGCGGCGACGAGCTGCGCCTCGTCTGCGACCCTGACGCCGAGCGGCGCGCTCGATAGCGGCTTCTCGGGCCCCGGCACCGGGGACACGTACAACGAGCCGACGCCGCTGGACTTCGACAATCAGCTGCTGATCGCCCAGGGGGCGCAGGTCTTCCCGGCGGTGTCCGATCCGAATGGCGACGGCGGATCGAGCCAAGCCCCTACGCTGCTGTACTCCTCCGAGGATGGGGGCCAGACGTTCACCGGCCCCGCTGACGTCGGTTCGAACGGCACCGGGACTTTGCCGTACAGCGGGTTGCCGGATGTCGGCGGAGACGCGGTTGTCTACAACGGGACGGCTGATCCGCAGATCGGGACGCTGGGCTATTTCCTTCCCCAGACCGAAGGCAACCCGGCCCAGGGCGACGTCTACTTCCAGAGCATCGCTCCAGGTGCGTTCTCGAGCAGTGGTGTCGACCTCTCGGGCGAGGCGCCGAGCGGAACCGCATGGATTGGTATCCAGCTCGCCGTCGACGGCACCGAGCCGCTCGTCGCGTACGTGACTCAGCCCTCGAATGATGCCGACACGATCAATCTGCGGGAGTACTCCGGGACGGCCCCCATCGACGACGCCTCGAACTGGTCGGACGCGACCATCGCCGGAAGCCAGCCCCAGATCGTGTCCGGTCCCTCCGGCGTGTGGATGCTGTTCTTCACGCCGCAGAAGCAGTGGGCGGTCGTGCGACTCGTCGACGGGTCCCCGAGCGGCTCCCCTGTTGTCCTGACGGCCGCGGGCATCCAGACCAGCGGCTTGACTCTGGGTGCCCAGCGGATCACGATCGGAGAGAGCCTCGGCGGGGAGCTGATGATCGCCTACGGACTCGCATCGATGGTCACGCCCGCGGGGGACCAACCGATCGACATGATCACCTCGACCGACGGCAGCACCTGGACCGCGCCCCAGACACTCGCGGCCTCCGGCGGGGGGTACCTCGGTGCGCCCGTGGCGGCGTCCGACGGAGGCGGTTTCCTGCCGTACCTTGACTTCACCAGCGGTGGCGACGTGCTCCAAGTGGCGACCTTCGGGACGCAGGCACCGACCAAGGCGACGGGACTGGGCGGGCTCGCCGGGGGCGGCACGACCGGCGGGGGCGGCGGTGGTGGTGGCGGCGGGACCCACCAGAACTGCACCGACGCCAAGTTTGGTGCGGTCGACATCGTGCCCCTCGGCGGATGCTTTCTGCAAGACCCCAGCCACAAGGGCTCGCTCTATTCCGAGGGGTTGGTGCTCGTCAACGGCGTGACACTCGCGCCCGATGCGGGCACGAGAATCGACATCGATACGGCGGCGCATACGATCAAATCGAGCGGCGGCGTGACGGCGGAGCTGTGCCCGAACCCCTCCGAATGCGCTCACAGCCCGACCGGGAACGTCCCGATCTGGCACGGCCAGCTGAACATCACCGTCCCCGACGCGGCCGTCGGGGCGGCCCTGTTCCAGCTTCCCACGAGTGGCCTCAGTCTGGAGGGGTTCCCGATTCTCGGCGACATCGACGCGTCGATCACCGCCGGTGACGGTGTCGACATTCCGTTGACACTCGGGCTGCCGCCCTGGGCTCTCGGCGCTACCGCCAGCGATGACCTGCAGACCAATAACGGTGTCGGGCTGAGCGTCAATTCGCTGAACATCACGGTGCCCGATATTCCGCTTGCGGCGCTCGAGCTGAAGAACATCGACATCAGCTACGACGCGAGCAGCGACACCTGGACCGGGAGTGGTGAGATCGACGTGCCGGAGGGCAGCGGCTACTTCTCGGCGGAGCTGGCGATGGTGTTCAGCCACGGCGATCTGCGGAGCGCGTCGCTGGTCGTGAAGATCCCGCCGCCGGGGATTCCGGTCTACACCGACGTCTATATCCACGAGTTCTTCGGCGGGTTCAGCGTCGAGCCGTTCAGCCTCACGATCGGTGGCCGGGTCGGGCTGTACGCGCCGGTGCCCAAGGTCGACTACCCGATCGACCTGAAGGGGACCTTGAACGCGACCTTCGGCCCGCCTGATGTGTTCACGCTGCAGGGCGATCTCTACGTGGTCGGAGTCCACATCGCGACCGCGGCGCTGCAGATCGGCTTTGACCCGTTCTCGTTTGACATCGGGGCGAGCGTGAATCTGTTCGACCTCGTCACGGGCTCGATCCATTTCGGCGTACATCCCAAGCAGACGCCGTTGTGGGACGGAGAGGGCGACGTGAGCTTCGCGCGTCTCTTCGATATCGACGCGTACATCTCGAGCGAGGCGATCTCGGCGTGCGCCTCGGTCAAGGTCGGCCACGCCGGCTTCATCTACTACTGGGGCGGCAAGTTCAGCTTCTTCGGCGGGCTCGGGGGCTGTGACTTCCCGCAGCCCCAGCCGGTTCCGGTGTCGATCACGCCGGTGCTCGGCTCGATCGCCAGCCGGGACCCCGTGGCTCGCGCGGCGAGCGCGGGTTTCACCGTTGCGTCCGGTACGTCGGTCGAGGATGTCGAGGTGAGCTCGAGCACCGGTACGCCGGCGGTCACGCTCCAGAGCCCCAGCGGACAGACGATCACGCCCGCTCCTGTTACCGGGACCGGCAGTGAGATGCAGATTCCGAGCGGTCCGGCGGCGGTGCTGAGCGTCCCCGGTTCGGACGAGGCCGTGGTGATGCTCGAGCACCCCGCCGCCGGCTCCTGGACGGTCTCCCAGGCACCCGGATCGCCGCCGATCACCAGCGTCGAAGTCGTGCGCGGGTACCCGGACCCGGTGCTCCACGTCAAGCTGACGCCTCAGCATGTTCGGCTGACTGGCAGGAATCACCGTCACGCCGCGGCGAAGCAGCGCTCCTACACGCTGCACTATTCGCTCACCCGGCGGCCCGGCGTCACGGTCAGCTTCATCGAGAGCGGCCCGGGCATCGACCGAGTGATCCGGACGGTGCCCGGTGGCAGCGGAACCGTTGCGTTGACGCCCGAGCGGGGCCCCGGCGGGCGGCGCAAGATCTACGCGTTGGTGCAGGATCACGGCGAACCGTTGATGCGCCCGTTGGTGGGGAGCTTCACCGAGCCGCGGCCCCACCCGCCCGCTCGCGTGAGCGACCTACGCGTCGTCCGCCGTGGCCGCGATTTCGCGGTGAGCTTTGGATCGACGTCCGGTGCCTCGCAGTTCCTCGTGCGCGTGAATACCTCCGACGGACGAGGCCTCTACTACAACCTCGGTGCCGGCGCCCACCGCCTCAGCATCCCGGCGTTCGGGCTGACGGACACGATTCACGTCACCGTGACGCCGAAGTCGGCGCTTGGGCTGAGCGCGCGCCCGACTGTCGCCAGCGCTCGGTACATCGAGGTGAAGGCTAAGACCCACCACAGGCACAAGCGCAAGAAGCACAGGAAGAAGTGAGGCGCCGGGCGAGCTGCCCCGTCAGCTGGTCTATGCGGTAGCGACCGCGGCGGCGCTGCCGAGCCCGAGCTCGTCGATCGCGGCGTCGCGCATCTTGTACTTCTGCACCTTGCCGGTGACGGTCATCGGGAACGCGTCGACGAACTTGACGTAGCGCGGGATCTTGTAGTGCGCGATCTTGCCGCGGCAGAAGTCCTTGACCGCGTCCTCGCTCAGCGAGGCTCCAGGGCGTTGCACGACCCACGCCATCAGCTCCTCGCCGTAGCGCTCGTCGGGGACGCCGATCACCTGCACGTCGGCGATCTCCGGGTGCGTGTACAGGAACTCCTCGATCTCCCGCGGGTACACGTTCTCGCCACCGCGGATGATCATGTCCTTGATCCGCCCGACGACGCGCACATAGCCCTCGCCGTCCATCGTCGCCAGATCGCCCGTATGCATCCAGCCGCCCGGGTCGATCGCCTCGGCGGTCCGCTCGGGATCGTTCCAGTAGCCGCGCATCACGAGGTACCCGCGCGCGAGGAACTCGCCCGGCTCGCCATGCGGCTGCGTGCGTCCTGTGGACGGGTCGACGATCTTGATCTCGGTGTGCGGCATCACCTGGCCGACGGTGCCGCAGCGGTGCTCGAGCGTGTCGTCGAGCCGCACCTGGGTCGATACTGGCGAGGTCTCGGTCATCCCGAACGCGATCGCCATCTCGTCGATCCCCATGTCGCTCGAGACGCGCTTCATCACCTCGACGGGACACGGCGAGCCAGCCATGATCCCGGTCCGCAGCGAACTCAGATCGAAGCGCTCGAACTCGGGATGCTCGAGCTGGGCGATGAACATCGTCGGCACGCCATACAGCGCCGTGCAGCGCTCGTTCGCGCAGGCGCTGAGCGTCGCCTCGGGCTCGAACGTCTCCGCCGGGTAGACCATGCACGCGCCGTGCGTGATCGAGCCGAGGTTGCCCATCACCATCCCGAAGCAGTGGTACAGCGGCACCGGGATGCAGATCCGGTCGACCTCGGTGTACTTCATCAGCCCGCCGGCGAGGTAGCTGTTGTTGAGGATGTTGTGGTGGGTGAGCGTCGCGCCCTTCGGAAAGCCGGTGGTGCCGCTCGTGTACTGGATGTTGATCGGGTCGTCGCAGTCGAGCTCGGCGGCGCGGCGGTTGAGCGCATCGGCGTCGGGCTGCGCGTGCGCGCTCGCCAGCTCCTCCCACTCGGGTGTGCCGAAGAAGATCGCGCGTTCGAGCGCCGGCAGGTTCGGGCGGACCTCGTCGACCATCGAGACGAAGCTCGAGCCCTTGAGCTCCTGCGCGGCGATGATCCAGCGGCAGCCTGATTGTCCGAGGGCGTACTCGAGCTCTGACGTGCGGTAAGCGGGATTGATGTTGACGAGGATCACGCCGAGCTTCGCGGTCGCGAACTGCGTCAGCGTCCACTCCGCCCGGGTAGGGCTCCAGACCCCGATCCGGTCGCCCTGCTCAAGGCTCGCACGGAGCATCCCGGTCGCTAGCCGGTCGACCGCATCGTTCAGCTCCGCGTACGTGTAGCGGAGCGCCTGATGGCAGCAGACGAGCGCCTCGGAGTCGGGGACCCGGGCCACCGTCTGCTCGAAGGTCACGCCGATCGTCTCGCCGAGCAGGGCCCTGTCGGATGTGCCGCTGGCGTAGGACAGCATCTCTCGTCTCCTTCCTCTACTGCGCTTGCGCTCAGGCTATAGCGTCCCGTGCTGCGATGAAGCTGTTGAGAGGAGATTTGCTGCGCGGATGTTCGATCGCGCTCGTCGACGGGGCCGCCGGGTTGCGGTCGCTGCTCGAGTCGTTGGGCGCGCTCGTGCTCGACGTGGCCGCCCGTGAGCTTGGCGAGGATGGCGTCGCGGAGGAGTGGGCGCGCGAACGGGGGCAGCTCGATGCGCTCGTCTGCGACATCGGGTTCACGGCCGGCGGCGACGGGAGCCGGCTCGAGGCGTTGGATCGCGCCTGGCCCGTGATCCAGGGCGTGGCCGCTGGGTCGTTGATCCCGAGCGGGCCGCCCGGCGGCGGCGCGACCCGGAAGGTGGTGCTCCTCGGGCCGCGGGCAGGCGACGGCGGTTCGGTCGATGCCGAGCCCGCTCGGGCCGCGCTCGAGAACCTCGCGCGGACCCTGTCGATCGAGTGGGCGCGCTATTCGATCGTCGCGACGATGATCGCTCCGGGCGCCGGCACAACCGCCGATGAGGTCGCCACGCTGGTCGCGTTCCTGTGCTCGCCAGCCGGCCACTACTACAGCGGCTGCCGCTTCACCCTCGGTGCTGTGACGGATCGGCGCTAAGGTCGTACAACAAGCATGAAACGGATACGGACGGCGACGATCATGGTGGTCGTTGGCGTGCTCGCGACGGGTGCGGGTGCGTTGGCGAGCGGGCAGCCGATGCTGCGCGTCCCGGCGCGTGGGGCGGCGAACAAGCGCTCAGCGCAGCGGGATGTGCACAAACTGATCACGCTCGTGGTGCTGCCCTCGGGTGCGACGCTCACGCGCCACGATCCGGCCGCCGACGGCGCGCTCTCAGAGCCCGCATTCCAGGCGGCCACGTCGGCGCTTGTCGATCTCCACCGGTTCTACCGCGTCGCCGGCGAGCAGCCGAGCGCGGTGCTCGCGTGGTTCCAGGGCCATGTGCCCCACGGGTCCACGCAGTCAATATCGGGCTCTGGCAGCGGCCCCGGTTATTCGTTCAGCGCGCTCGAGTACTCGTTCCGTGCGACCTCAAGCGCGCTCGTCTCACGCGACATCTCGGTCTCGGTCGCGGCCGCACGCGGTGGCGGCACCGCGATCCGGATCGACGCGCAGGACATCTGGTTGCTTCCACGGCCGCGATCTGAGCGCGTGCCGGCGGGCGTGCAGCTGATCGACGTCACGGTGCAGCGGTCGAACCCGACGAGCACCACGTCGCTGACGGTCACCGACGCGGCGACGGTGCGGCGGATCGTGTCGCTCGTGAACGCGCTGCCCCCGGCGCAGCCGGGCGCGTTCTCGTGCCCAGCGGACCTCGGCCCGTCCGTGACGCTGTCGTTCCGCGCCACTCCGGCCGCCTCGCCGCTCGCGGTCGCGGTCGCCGATGGGACCGGCTGCGGCGGCGTCAGCTTCACGCTTCACGGCCGTTCCGAGCCGGGGCTGAGCGGCGGCTACGGGCTGGTCTCGCAGCTCGAGAAGCTGCTCGCGTTCAGCGGGTAGCGCGCCGGGGCGCTCATACGCTCCTCTTAGCTGTTCCTCACGCGGTTACGACGTGCCTGGTTCACGCTACCGCTCGATGTCGACCGCCGATGCGACACCCAGAGGATCGAGTCTGAAGGCCAGCCGGGCGGCGCGTGCGCGGGCGCTCCGCCGCCGCGTCGTTGGCGGAGCGGTGGCCCTGTTCGTCGCCGCCTGGCTCGTGATCACGGTCACGCTCGTCACCGGTAATGACCCCGCACTGGCGACGAAGACAAAGTCGACCGCCACCGTGGCCACTGTGTCAACGACGTCGAGCAGTGGCTCGGGCTCATCGGGTTCGTCGGACTCGAGCGGGTCGAGCAGCGGCTCGGGCTTGTCGGGCTCGAGCAGCTCGAGTGACGGCTCCGGCAGCACGGGCAGCTCCGCGAGCTCGGGCACCGGCTCCAGCAGCGTCACGACCCGCTCATCGTGACCGAGGTCCGCGACACATTCGCGTGCTTCGGCGGCGAATGCTCCGTGATCGTCGACGACGGGCCGGGAGGAGAGCCGGAAGCGGCGTCGGCGGTCGCGTCCGCGAAGCGGTCGCTGCTCGAATGGCACGGGCGCTTCACCCGCTTTGACCCTGGCAGCGAGCTCTCGCAGCTTAACGCCGACCCACGCGCTCAGGTTCCGGTCAGCCCGCTGCTGCGCCGGATCGTCGACGTGGCGGTGCAGGCGGCTTGCGAGACCGGCGGGCTCGTCGATCCGACGCTCGTCGACGAGATCGAGGCCGCCGGCTACGACGGCGACTTGAGTGAGCTCACGATGGTCGCCACACCGCTCGCGCGGGCACTTGCGCTCGCGCCGCCACGCGCGCCCGCCGGGCCGGATCCGAGCGCCCGCTACCTCGAGCTCCAGGCCGACCGCCGCACCAGCTCGGTCACTCGTCCGCCCGGCGTCAAGCTCGACGCCGGCGGGATCGCGAAGGGGGTGTTCGCCGACGAGCTCGCGGCGATGCTCGCGAGCCACGGCGCATTTGTCGTCGACTGTTGCGGCGATCTGCGGCTCGGTGGTCGGGCCGGGGCCGTCCGCGGGGTCAAGGTGGAGAGTCCGTTCGACGGGACCACGGCGCTGCATGCGTTCGCGGTCGCCGAGGGCGCGTTCGCCACCAGCGGGATCGGGAAGCGTGCCTGGCTTGACGCGCGTGGCCGCCCCGCCCATCACCTGCTCGATCCGGCGAGCGGGCGTCCGGCATTCACCGGAGTCGTCCAGGTGACCGCGCTCGCTCCGACTGCGGCGGAGGCGGAGATGCGCAGCAAGGCGGCGCTGCTGAGCGGCCCCGATGGCGCGGCGCGATGGCTCCCGCACGGTGGAGTGGTCGTGCTCGACGATGGCTCGTATCGGGTGCTGCAGCAGACCGCGCCCGGCGCTCCGCGTCCAGCGCTCGCGGCCGCCTAATCAGTATTTCGTTCGTTACATCTGTTGTAGGAGTTCGGTGTGTTATCGGCCGCTGAGCAGTTCCTCGCCGAGCCAGCTGTAGCGCGACGGTGCAGGTGGCACCGCCCAGATACCCGAGGCGGTGTGGGTCGTAAATTGACCGAGCCGATCGTGAGAGTTGAGTGCGGTCAGGATGGGAACAAATTGGATGGCGGGGTTCGCCACCCAGGTGAGGAATAGGAGGCCGGCGTCGAGCTTGCCGTGCGGCGGGTCGGCCCCGCGCTCGTAGGCGAAGCTTCGGCGAAAGAGGGTGGCGCCGCGGTTCTCCTGAGGTGCGGCGAGACGGACGTGGCTGTCAGGCGGGATCGCGAGGGCTCCAGTGGGCGTGTGCGCGGAGAGATTGACTGGCGATTTCAGGCTCCCGCCAGAGAGCGGGGCGCCGGAACGTTTCTCCCGGCCGATCACGACTTGCTGATCGGCGACGCTCAGCGCGTCCCAGGCGGCAAGGTCGATGCGGATCCGTCGGAAGCAGAGGAAGGTCCCGTTGACGAGCCACCTCTGATCGGATGCGGGCGGGACCCATACCGTGGTGGCGAAAGCGTTCGAGCCTACGGCGGGATTTGCGGTGCCGTCGATGAAGCCGAGGGGGTTGCGCGTTGGTTCGCCGTTGGCCGTGCTCGGCGCGAACCCGGTGATGAGCCAGCGCAGTCCCGCGGTCGTTCCGGCGAGGCGCAGCAGCTGGCGGACCGCGTGCGTGGCCACGACGAGCTCCTCGGCACAGGCTTGGATGACGAGGTCGCCCCCGCTCGAGCGTTCGTCGATCGCATCTCCAGACAGCGTCGGCAGTGGAGTCAGCGCTGCCGGCCGTCGTGCGGCGAGGCCGAAACGGCCGTCGAACAGGGAGGGGCCGAACCCAATCGTCACGGTCAGCCCTGCGACTGGCTGGCCCGTTGTCTCCCCACTGTCGGCCGGGTCGGTGGGGCGCCCCGCGGTGAGCGTAGCGATCGCGGAGGTCCATGTTCGCAACAGCGCGCCGACACGCCCGCGATTGGGGGTGCGCAGATCACAGCCGGCGAGCACGACGTTGCCGGGCCTGGGGGTAGCGATCCCGGCTTGGTGGCCGCCGTAGAA
>Ga0302325_10031753_pt1 | contig 10857 bp, 9 predicted proteins | sample Palsa_T0_2_FD_201948 | JGI IMG/M metagenome (GOLD analysis project Ga0302325, IMG submission 201948) | Peat permafrost microbial communities from Stordalen Mire near Abisko, Sweden - Palsa_T0_2 | ecosystem: Environmental > Terrestrial > Soil > Palsa > Peat permafrost | place: Sweden: Abisko... | reverse complement strand
GCGCCTGAAGCGAAGGCAGCCCCGACCAAAGACGTCTACGTGATTTTCGAGGGCCCGTGGGCCATCGCTCCCGATCCCAAAGACGCTAACAGCGTCCTGCTGCTTGCTCCGAAAACCACGCATCACCGTGATCTCTATGTGACAGCCTCGAACCATTCGCCGTTGACTGCGGGAATTTACGACTTGTCCTTCCCCGGTCACGTGGGGCCGGGAGCCGGAACTTCCGATCCTGACATTCTTCGGGCTAAGATTGCTCCCCAGAATGCGCAACATGTGCTGGATAGCAAGGGCGTCCGGTACGCCATTCGTCTTCCCAGGCCAGAAGCGTATCTCCCTGCGCATCGTCACCGCAGCCGCGCAGGCTCTACCTATCCTCCCGATGTGTCCACAGAAATGGATTACGCAACCGCGCTCTCGCTGCGCTATAGCGTCGGTACTCTAAACGGATTTTCTTTAGCCGGTACTCCAGATACCGGAACCTTCAATCCGCTGCTGCTACAGGTAGATACTCCGACAATTCGTTTCGTGATTGAGCCAACCGAGGGCGACGACGTCTGCAATACCCATTCGCGGCAAGCCTTTCACGATCTGGTGCAGTTGGTGGGGCTGACGTTGTATGTTGATTTCCCTGAGAACGCGAGCAATTGCCACGGCAAAGACCCGCAGGTTCCGCACGGAAGCACCACACACGCAAGTTCGGTGTCGCCGGTGGGACGCATTACCGCGCTGCTAGCCGGGAATTTGACTGACCTTCAGACGGCGGACGCAACCGTCGTCGAAATGCCGTTTCGCTATCTCGGGTTCATCGGCGAAAGCAGTATCGCTCGAAGAATTGCGCAACGTCTGGGGATCGCCGCCTACCTCTTCAGCGTGTCGGCGATGGATTGCGGGGCGCCGGGCATCAACGGCGGCGGCTAGACCGGTGGAGGGCTGATTTCGAGGCGGAAATGAACCATCTATTTCCGCCTCGCCGTTTCGAGGATAAGGTTCCGCGCAACCCCTCAGCGGAAAGCAAGTCGACCCCACACACGGCTAACCTTTTTGCTCCTGGCGCCCGCCGCTTGCCTCAGCCCAGGCGATAGGCCATGCGGACCAGAGTTCTCTCCGAGAAGGGGACGTACAGCAACGCGGCAGTCGCGGCGAATGCCAGCCCGACGCCGATCTGCGGCAGTAGCAGGAACGGCGAGAGGGCCCAGAGCTGATCGAGCACCAGGACGAACGGGAAGAGCCGGCCGAAGGTTCCGGCCAGTTTGCGGAAATCGAAGGCGATTGCGGACAGCAGGTAGAACCGCAGTGGGATTCCGACCGATCCGGTCACCAGTATCACGCCCACGATGAGTAGAGCTCTCCAGCCGGGGAGAAAGCTGCTGACGACCCGGTCTGCGTCGTGCAGGTGAGCGAGGCCGCTCACGTAGAAGGCGAGATACATCACTTGAATTACCGCGAAGAGCGCGCGCACTGGTCCGCGACGCGGAACGGGCACGTGCAGATCGGGGTGCAGCGCAATCTCGGGCGCCAGCGCTGTTCGAATATCACCGTCCTTCGCTCTCGGCGAGGAAATCGCGGCCGGCGCTGCGACGCTGTCGACCGAGGCGATGAAGCGGTATCCGCGGCGGGCCAGGGTTTCGACGAAGCGCGGGCTTGAAGCGGAGTCGCCCAGTGACTCGCGAATCTTGTTTACCGCTGTATTCAAGCTGTGATCGAAATCGACGAAGGTGTCGGCGGGCCAGATTTTTTCGCGCAGGTGGTCGCGGGTGACGACCTGTCCCGCATTTTGCAGGAGCGCAGTGAGTACTTGAAAGGGCTGTTCCTGAAGCCGGACGCGAGCACCGTTCTTGCGCAACTCTCCGGCGGCCAGGTCGACTTCAAAAACGCCAAAGCGCAGAAGCCCGGCTTCGCGGTTGGAGGGAGGCATCGGCATGACGGCGCGCCCCTTAGTTTACCGCGAGGCAGTCGTTGATCATTGGTCATTGGTCATTGGTCATTGATCGTTGGTCCTTGGTCATTGGTTGTTACTTGATCGTCGTCAAGTTCGTTTGCGACAAATGTTTGTGAACCACGTTTGCCGCCCACCAGCGACTAACCAACGAAAGCGATGATTCACAAACGAAAAGGCTACAATAGCGCCGTGAACGCCCCCGCTCCCTTCCAGCCGTTCGCTGACAACGAGCATCAGGCCAACAAGCGTCAGCACCGTCATTCCATCTACGCGGCCGACGCCACGAATTTGCTTTTCATGGGGGTTCTTCTGCCTATTTTCACGCTAATACGCTACCGGCGAGACATCCCTTGGGGCGCGCGCTGACGTTGCCGGGGATGAAGAAGTCGGGTCGTGAGCCGCTGGTCGTAGTCGTGCTTGGTCCCACGGCGAGCGGGAAGACGGCTCTGGCGCTAGCGATTGCCCGGCGCTTTCGCGGTGAAATCGTCAACTGCGATTCGGTTGCGATGTACCGCGACTTTGAGATCGGTACCGCCAAGCCGAGTGCGGCCGAGCGCGCGGAGGTCCCGCATCATATGCTTGACTGTGTCGATCCGCTCGCCGACATCAGCGCGGGAGAATATGCTCGGCAGGCGCGGCTGGTTCTGCGCGAGATCGCCCTGCGCGAGAGCGGGCAGAGCCGCCCTTTACCGATCGTCAGCGGAGGCACCGGACTCTACCTCCGCGCTTTGCTCGAAGGGCTTTTTTCGGGCCCCGAGCGTTCCGAAGAACTGCGCGACAAACTGCGCGGGCGTGCTGAGAAGCATGGGACCGAGCATCTGCATCGCATTCTGCGGCGGCTCGACGCTTCGGCAGCGAACCGCATTCACTCGAATGACGTTTCTAAGGTGATCCGGGCGATCGAAGTGTGTCTGATGTCACGCCGGTCCCATCGTCCCTCTCGCCGAATCTCTCACTGGACTATGACTGAACTCTGGCAGCAGGGACGCGAACCGCTGCAGGGCTTTCGCATTCTGCGTCTGGGACTCAATCCTGAGCGCGAAGCTCTTTATGCCCGTGTCAACCAGCGAGCCGTGACGATGTTTGAGCAAGGACTGATCGCGGAGACAGAAAGGCTTCTCGCGAAATATAGCGAGAAGGCGCGCCCTCTGGCTTCGCTCGGATACAGGCAAGCGATGCAGTTTTTGCGGGGGGAAGTGGATGGGCAGACGGCGCTGGCGGCCGCGCAACAGGCGCATCGCAACTATGCCAAGCGTCAGATGACATGGTTCCGCCGAGAGCCGGATGTGCATTGGCTCGCCGGGTTTGGGGATGCCCCGGTCATCCAGGCGGAAGCCATGGCAGCGGTCGAACGGGAAGTCTGAGAGAGTTAGTGAGCGATTGCTCAACTTTTGCTATCGTCAATGGAATGCTCCGAAATCTGACGCAGATCGCGCTTCTGTTCGCCGCGTTGTCCTGCTTTGCCAGAGACAAGAGCAGCGAACGCTTTCAGCGGCCCGGTTCGATCCATATCGACAAAGCGGGCCAGAAGTGGGTCGACAAGACGTTGCGCAAGATGTCGCCCGAAGAAAAAGTCGGCCAACTCCTCGGAATCAGGGTGAATGCGCAATTCCTGAATGACGCTGACCCGGTCTGGATTCAGTTGCGCGACAATGTCGGGAAGTATCACATTGGAACCGTGGTGATGAGCGTGCCGGTGGATGGCTCCGTGCTGCTGAAGAGCCAGCCCTATGTTGCTGCCGAGTTGCTCAATCGGCTGCAGAGATCATCCAAGTTGCCCCTCATTGTTGCGGCGGATTTCGAACGCGGTGTCTCCATGCGACTGAATGGGACGACCGTTTTTCCCCATGCGATGGCCTTTGCGGCTACCGGCAAAACGGAAAATGCCCAAGCTTTTGGACGCATCAGCGCCTTGGAGGCAAGGGCGATCGGAGTGCATTGGAATTTCTTTCCCGATGCCGACGTGAATTCGAATCCCGCGAATCCCATCATTAACACGCGCTCGTTCGGAGAGGACCCGAAGCAGGTGGGCGATTTCGTGGCGGCATATATTCAGGGTGCTCACGAGGGCGGGATGCTGGTCACCGCCAAACACTTTCCCGGACACGGCGACACCGCTACCGACTCTCATCTCGGCCTCGCTCAAGTCACCGGCGACCGGGCGCGCCTTGACGCGGTTGAACTGCCGCCTTTCCGACGCGCCATCGAAGCGGGCGTGGATGCCGTGATGGTGGCCCATGTCACCGTCCCCGGTCTCGATTCCGATCCCGACCGCGTGGCCACGACCTCCAGGGCGATTGTAGAAGGGCTGCTCAAAGAAGAAATGGGATTCAAGGGGATCGTGGTGACCGATGCGCTCGACATGGCGGGGTTGACGCGCCTGTACGCGGCGGACATCGGCCGGGCAGCGGTCGAATCCTTCGAGGCCGGGAACGACGTGCTGATCATGCCGGCCGATCTCGACGCGAGCTACCGCTCCATGCTGCAAGCGGCCGAGAGCGGCGAAATCAGCCACCAGCGGCTCGATCAATCCGTCCGTAAGATCCTGGAAATAAAGGCTTCTCTCGGGTTGAACAAGGCGCGCCTGGCGGACCTCGGTCGACTCTCCGACGAGGTTGCGAAGCCGGACAATGTGGCCACCGGCCAGCGCATCGCCGATGAAGCCATTACGCTTGTCCGCGACAACGGAAAAGTGATCCCGCTGCAGGCTCTTCGAACCTCTCGCGGAACTTCTATTGGAACTACATTTGGAACTACGCGGGCCGCACTTCCGTATCAATCCCTGACAGAGGTGAGCAACCGTCTCGTGGTGGTGATTTTCTCTGAAGATCTGCGCACCGACTCGGGACGTATGCTCGAACGCCAGATTCTGGCTCGAGTGCCGGATGCGCGCGTGATCGACGTCGATCCGCGCTCGGCTGCCGGTATGAAGGCGCCGGTAGTCGAAGCGGTGGAGGCCTCTGAACACGTGATCGCCGCGGTGTATGTGATTCCGACTGCGGGGAAGGCCATTCGCGCTGCCGACGGAGGTTTGATGAACACTGTTGCCATGGACGACGCGATCGGATCTTTACTCAACGCAGTCCTCGATCGCGCCGCCAGTCGCACCGTTGTACTCGCCATGGGCAATCCCTATGTGGTGCGGGATTTCCCCGCGATCCAGAATTATGTGTGCGCGTTCTCGAATGCAACCGTGTCGGAAACAGCGGCCGTCAAGGCGCTCTTCGGGGAGATCCCGATTGGCGGTCATCTGCCGATTACGATTCCGGGCATAGCATCCCGAGGCGAGGGGATGGAACGCCCCGCCCGGCGCGCTTCAATTCAACCGAGCTCGGCCCGACCGAGCTCAGGAGGTTCCTCCCATGTTCAGCGTTAGACTGTTCAGCGTTCAAACGTCGAGCCGTAAAGTGTTCAACCGCAATGTGATCGCAAAACTGTCCGTGGGCGCGCTGCTCGCGGCCCTCTGCGTGCTTCCTGCATGCAGCATCCATGCGAACGACCAAGGCAAGGACGGCGAGAAGCAAGTTGACATCAAGTCCCCCATGGGAGATTTGCACGTCAGCGAGCAAGCCGACATCCGCGACGCCGGGCTGACGCTCTATCCCGGTGCCAAGCCCGCCCCGAAAGAGGACCACGACGACAAGAAGAGCGCCAATGTGAACCTTTCGATACCGGGATTCTCCCTAAAGGTGGTGGCGGCGGAGTTCCTCTCCGATGACGCTCCCGATAAGATCATTGCCTTTTACGACAAACAGCTGCCGAAGTATGGTAAGCCGATCCAGTGCCACGGCGGCTGGAACGGTGGACACGTGAATTACGACGGCAAGGATGAAATATCAAAGCCGGTCTCTTGCGGCAATGGCGACGGCGGAGACGGGGTGGAGTTGAAGGTAGGAACCGAGGGCAACCAGCACATCGTTTCCGTCAAGCCCAACGGCCAGGGATCGCGCTTCGCGCTGGTTTATGTGCGGATGCGCACGGGCAAGGACGACACCATCTGACGGCATCGATCGATCGGATGATTCGGGCCAATCCGGTCATCTTTTGATCCCGGTGCCGCGTCCGATCCCCCGATGAGCCGATCGCCGAATCACCCGATGCCTTGCCTTGCTCTCGCGGTCCGTTGTGCGCTAGCTTCAAAGACGTGGAGCATGCTTGCCAACAATGTGGGACGACGGTCGAAGATGGCCGCCCGTTTTGTCCGCAGTGCCACGCTCCCCAAATCCATGTGCAGATTGCGATCCGGGAGGCCGGGGATGCCGCAGTATTGAATTCCGCGCCGGACACGTTTTCCCCTGAGATTCCTGCCGAGCCCAGACTTCGGTCATCCCAGCCGCGGCCAATCGTCTCTGCGAGCACGATGGATCGTGGAGTCGCCGTTCGTGCTGCGCTCATGGCCGGCGTGCTCGGCGTTTTTATTCAGATGATCCCGCTGCTCGGCAGCGTACTGACCGGGACATTGGCTGTCTTTCTCTACCGCCGGGAAAGTAGAATCGTACCTCCTGCCGCGCTCGGGTCGCGTCTTGGTGGAGCGGCGGGAGTGGTCGCCTCTGCCATCAATGCTCTGTGGATCACCGTTCAGATTTTTGTTTTTCATGCCACGCAGGAATACATCGATATCCTTACGCGATTTGCGCCCACGCTCGGAGCAAACGCGGCGGACCCCAACTTTCAGGCCTACATCCACAGCCTGTTTACTCCGGTGGGGCTGGCGATTACCTTTGTGTTTGGGATGATCTTCGCCGCCTTGTTTGCCTCGGTGGGCGGGGCGCTCGCCTCGCTCTTTCTGCGCCCCCGCGACCCCAGGGCCTAAATTTCGACCTGCCGGCCGCGGCGGGACTTCATATCGAAGTCCAGGGCCTAAAGGCGTGTTCTCGGCGTCGCCGTTCACGGCATGCCTGAAGCCATGTCCTGATACGAGTCCGAGCTCTGGACCTCTGTCGGCGAGCGCTCCCGCTGCGCTGGGAACCGTCGCCTATATGTCGCCGGAGCAGGCGCGAGCGAAAGAGCTGGACACCCGGACTGACCTGTTCTCGTTCGGAGTCGTTCTCTATGAGATGGCCACGGGGCAGTTGCCCTTCCGCGGAGCGAGTTCTGCGGTTATCTTCAAAGGCATTCTGGACGCGGCTCCCACATCTGTGGTGCGGCTGAATCCGGATGTGCCCGCGGAGCTCGAACGAATCATTGGCAAGGCGTTGGAAAAAGACCGCAATCTGCGCTATCAGGGTGCTGTGGAGATGCGAGCCGACCTGCAACGGTTAAAGCGTAATACCGACTCCAGCCGCCAAGTGTCGACGGTGGACGCGGAATCCTCGGCGTCCTCGCCGGCTATTGCACAACCCGTGCACACCAACAGCAGTTCGGCGGTGGTAGCCGCTGCGCGCCAGCACAAGTTGGGCATCGGCGTCACCGGCGTGATCGCGATTTTGCTGGTGGCGGCAGCCGGTTATGGCGTCTACGCTTTCCTTTCGCACCCCCGCTCCTTTCCGTTTCAAAATTTCTCTGTCAACAAAATTACGGATACTGGCAAGTCTAGGCTGGTCGCCCTCTCGCCCGATGGCAAATACATCCTGAGTGTCGTGGCTGACAAAGGTCAGCAGAGCCTATGGCTACGGAACGTTCCGACCAATAGTAACACTCAGGTCATGCCTCCCGAGCCGTTGCAATATCTCGGCGTTCGATTTTCCCCCGACGGAAACTACCTTTACTTTGTTCGCGCTGAGATAGGCCAGACACTGCACTACCTTTATCGGGCGCCAGTCTTGGGCGGAGCTCCGCAAAAGCTCGTCACCGACGTGGACACTAACATCACTTTTTCGCCCGACGGTCGCAGTCTTGCCTACTCCGTGCAAAACAACCCAGAACACGGCAAGTTCCGCCTGGTGACGTACTCGCTGGAGACCGGCGAGGGGAAAACGCTGCTCACCGGTACAACAGATCAATTTTTGGACGACCCCGCCTGGTCGCCCGACGGCAAGACGATCGCCTGTGTCATCCATGGCCAGCCCGGACACTCCCCCCTGGTGGCAGTCGATGCAATCACTGGCAAACGATCCCCTATCTTTGATTCCTATGACCAGTATCTGAATAAACTCGCGTGGTTACCCGATGGAGACGATTTGCTGGCGCTGAATAGCGGCAGGGACGGTCGCCGTCAAATTGTAGAAATCTCTTTTCGAGACCGTCGATCTCGCGCTGTCACCCACGACGTCAACAATTACTCCGACCTGAGCGTGTCCGCCGATGGGCACATGCTAGCGACTGTGCTGAGCCAGGGGCGCTACGACCTTTTCGTGGCACCTGCATCTGGCCTGGGCAGCGGCCAGCCTGAGCAGCTGACCTCCACGGCTGACGTGCAAACTTTTACCTGGACATCCGACGGCCAAGTGATCCTCGAACAGCAAGACGGCACGCTCAACCTCTTCAACCCTAAGAACGGTAGCAAGTCGCCGCTCACCTCGACAGAACAGGATGGCGTTGCATACGAGCCTTCTTCCTGCGCGAATGGCCGCTATGTTGTGTTCTCAATAGGCGGCCACCGTGGTGCGAAAGCAGCAACGATTTGGCGCATGGACGCTGGCGGCGGAAACCTCAAACAGCTCAGCGAAGGCAAGGCTGATCAATCTGCGAGGTGCTCCCCCGATGGGAGATGGGTTTATTACTGGGATTACATCGACGGCGGAAAGCTGACCAAGGTGCCTTTGGACGGAGGTAAGGCGGAGAGGATCTCCGAGCTTCCGGCATATGGATTCGATATTTCCCCAGACGGCAAGCTGGCAGCTTTTGTCACGTCGGTCTCCGGTGGTCCCAAACTGGCTTTGGTCCCAGTCGATCCTCCCCAGAGTACGAAGTTTCTGGACTTACAACGACAAGGCTCCAATGTAGCTATCCGCTTCACCCACGATGGCAAAGCTGTCGCTTATAATTTCCGCGTCCAGGATGCTGATCTGGCTCCAGCCCCTCGACGGTACACCGGGAAAGCAAATCACGAACTTCAAAGCGGAACACATCGCCGACTTTCACTGGTCTTTCGACGGTAGTAAGCTGGGCATAGTCCGCGGCCATACCGATTCCGATGTTGTGCTCCTGCAAGAATCCAAACCGTAAGACGAGCATCAAGAACGAAAAAACGCTGACGCCGACATCCCCACCCTGAAGGAAGCTAAGGGGGAGTTTACGGAGGCCTGTTTACGAGGTGGTTCCGGCGTGGCCTTGCTCTCATCTTTCTGCGCGCGTATGATGCAGCGTTTATGAATTCCCGCTCATCAGGGCGTCCGGTCGAGACTCAGCAGAAAGCGCAGCTCATGTCGGCATCCGAGGTGGAGCGCACTCTGATCCGGTTGGCGCATGAGATCCTTGAGAAAAACAACGGCATTGAAGATCTAGCGCTGGTTGGCATCCGGCGTCGCGGCGTCCCGCTGGCGGAGCGGCTGTCAAAAATTATTCAGCGCATCGAAAAAAAGCCGGTGCTGCTGGGCACGCTGGATATTACCCTCTATCGCGATGATCTTTCCCTGAACGATCTTTCGCTGAACGATCTTTCGTCCCACGACTCGAAACCGGTGGTGCAGAAAAGCGAGATGGAAATTCCGATCACTGGCAAGTCGGTGGTGCTGGTGGACGACGTACTTTATACCGGCCGCACCACCCGCGCCGCCATGGACGCGCTGTTCCGCTCGGGCCGTCCCCGGCGCTTGCAGTTGTGCGTGTTGATCGATCGCGGCCATCGCGAATTGCCGATTGAGGCCGCGTTCGTTGGGCGAACGGTGCAGACGACGGAGAATCAGATGATTGAGGTCAGACTTCGCGAGGTGGATGACGCGGACAAAGTCCTGCTCATGGAAAAGCAGACCTCCATAGCGTAGGAGCCCGTGGCCAGATCCAGCAATCCGGCGCCAGCGCCTGCAGGCGCTCTCGTAATTCAGCACTTACGGCATGCCTGAAGGCGTGCCTTGATACAAAATGGCAGTTGCACCACGGACTCTTCCATGACCATGAATCCAGCGCGCGGTTCCCTGCTCGGTATCGAGCACCTGGAAGCGGCCGAGATTCTGCGAATCCTGAAATTTGCCCGGCGCATGAATCCGGAGAAGCCGCGACCCCTGCTCAAGGGCAAGCGCGTGCTGCTTCTTTTTTACGAACCGTCAACTCGCACGCGCAGCTCGTTTGAAATCGCGGCCAAATCACTGGGCGCGTACACGGTCCTGGTCCAATCCGCCGGCTCGAGCATTGAAAAAGGCGAATCGCTGCTCGACACCGGATACACGGTCCGCGCTGTCGGCGCCGACATCATCGTCATCCGTCATCCGAACGCCGGCGCACCCTACGTCATGGCGCAACACATCGACGTGCCCGTGATCAACGCAGGAGATGGCCTGCATGAGCATCCCTCGCAGGCGCTCCTCGATGCTTACACAATTCTGCGCAACCGGAAAACCTTCAAGGGCCTGCAGGTCGCAATCGTCGGCGACATCTTTCACAGCCGGGTGGCTCGGTCGGCGTGCCACCTGCTCAGCAAATTTGGGGTGAAGATTATTCTTTGCGGTCCGCCGGAGCTGGTTCCCGAGATTGCGACCACCCTCGCGCCGGGCGTGCGCGTGACCCGCCACATTGAAGATGCACTGCGCGGCACCGATGTGATCATGCTGCTGCGCGTGCAGACCGAGCGCCTGTCCGGGATGAGGATCGACCTTGCGGAATACGTCGCGCGCTACCAGATGAACCCGGGCCGGTTGAAGATGGCGAAGAAAGATGCCATGGTGATGCATCCCGGCCCGATCATTCGCGGCCTGGAATTGACGAGCGAAATCGCCGACGGTGCTCAGGCGCGCATCCTGGAGGAAGTGCGCAACGGCGTGCCTACGCGCATGGCGATTCTGGCGCGGGCGATGGGGAAGATGCGATGAGCCCAGAAAAAA
>Ga0302325_10031752_pt1 | contig 10857 bp, 8 predicted proteins | sample Palsa_T0_2_FD_201948 | JGI IMG/M metagenome (GOLD analysis project Ga0302325, IMG submission 201948) | Peat permafrost microbial communities from Stordalen Mire near Abisko, Sweden - Palsa_T0_2 | ecosystem: Environmental > Terrestrial > Soil > Palsa > Peat permafrost | place: Sweden: Abisko... | reverse complement strand
ATAAGATTGTTTGAAACGATTCTTGCACATTCTGCACTATCCAATTAGTGGAAGACATCGCTCGGCGATGGGCCACAGTTTAGGAGTTCGATCTGGAAACCCCCGGTTGAGCTCCAGTAAAGTGCCGGAGTCGATGGGGGAAGCGGCTCCGGCGCTTTGTTCGCTGTCTTCTCCAGAGGAGGCAGTTCGGTTGGTCTGCCCCTAATTCATAGGAGTTCTCTCTTCCCCGTGCACACCGCCCGCTCCATCTCGCCAACCGGACACCGCAGCAGCCATGCGGCCTTGAAACGCCCGTCTTCTTCGCTGACGCCGTCGGTCTCTGTCGTCCCGGAAAACCACCACAGCTCCCCTTCTCAAGTGCTACACTGTCTGCCACTTAGCGATGGCCGGGGCAAGCTCTTGCAATTTCACGCCTTTGATGAAGCTTACGTCGAGCGGCTACGCGCCGGCGACTTTCGCACGCAGGAGCATTTTCGCCTGTATTTCACCACGCTGATCCAGGTGAAATTGCGCTCTCGGCTGCAGTCTCTGGAAGCCATCGAAGACGTGCGTCAGGAAACCTTCGCCCGATTTTACGTGGCGCTGCGCGAGGGGAAGATCGTTCATCTCGAACGGCTGGGATCGTTTGTGAACTCGATCTGTAACAACGTATTGCTGGAACACTATCGCGCGACCGCGCGCCACAGTGCTCTCGATGATGAGGACGAACCGAAGGAAGTTTCCTCTCCGGTTCTTGATCCGCTTGCCACGTTCACGGCCCGGGAAGTCCAACGGAAGGTGCGCGAGATTCTCGAGCAACTTACAGAGCGGGACCGCCGGCTGTTGCGCGAGATTTTCCTTGAAGAGCGCGACAAGGACGAAGTATGCCGCGACTTCGGCGTAGACCGGGGCTATCTGCGAGTGTTGCTGCACCGTGCGAAACAATCGTTCAAGTCGTTGTACTTAAAGAGTAACGATGAGCCGGAATTTACTCCGGCCTGATGGCTGTGCAACGCCGGGTCGCGTCGGCGCACTATTGATTATACGAGGGGGCCATTTACCTATGGACCACGATGCGGTGGTTCGTCAAGAAATGATAGAGCGATATCTGCTCAACGAACTCGATCCCGAGGCACGAGACGAATTTGAAATGCACTACTTCGACTGCCCGGATTGTGCGGCCGACGTGCGCGCCGGCGCCTTGTTTGTGGAACAGAGCAAGGTGGTCCTATCCGAAAACCCAGCCGCGTCTCCAGTGCGAGTGCCCGTCCCTGCACCGACAAGCTCCGGATGGGGCACCTGGCTACGACCTGTATTTGCCGTGCCCGTTCTTGCCTTGTTGCTCGCCGTGATCGTTTATCAAGATTGGGCCAACTCTCGCTTGCAGCAGGCGGCCAATAGTCCGCGGTTGCTGGTATCCGCGGTGGTTAACCTCAACGTCAGGGGCACGGAGCCAATTGCGGTTCCGGTTCACGCCGGACAGGCATTCGGGCTGTCCCTCAACGTTCCGCCCGACAACCGCTTTTCTTCTTACAAACTGGATTTGTATAGCCCGCAGGGAAAACTAGAATGGTCGCGCACGATCCCAGCTTCAGGGAACGACACGCTATCGCTGTATTTTCCGGGGAGCGATCATGCGCCCGGTACGCTGGCGGTGCACGGCATCACGGCTGGCGGTGAAAGCGAGGATCTCGGCCGATATGCGATTGAACTACAAAATCAGAAGTGAATTCAAACGAATGGAGAGAAGCATATGGCAGTGCTACCGAAACCAGATCACGACTTCTATGCCGAAGCCAATGTTCTGTTTGCGGACCTTCAGCAGCCGTTGAAAGAAAAAATCACGCCCCAGGCATCTGTCAGACTGCCCAGGGACGGCCAGTACCAGTTCAGTCAGGCGGAACCGTTCCGCTTTGAAGGGATTCTTTCCCACAAGGGCGGCTACACCCAGGTGGCGGGAGGTCCGAGTACAAAGATTGCCGGCTTCACCACGCTGTCTACTTCCGTCGTCGAGGGACTTAACGTGCTCGACGTGGTGACCGCCGATCGCGTGGTGGCGCAGATTTCCACCGTGCATCCCATCTATGGTGAAGGTCAGGTGCCATCGGTTACCTTCCTGGGCACGCGCTTCGACAATCTGAGGATTGATGGATACAGGGTCGAGGTGGAGCGTAATCTGGAGATTCTAGGTCCCCGGCACGACAATGACCGCTCGTACTTTGACGACCCCGATGTCCAAGCCCGAGTTTCGCAGCAATACGCCAGAATCGCCACCGCGAAGAATCTTCCCGAGTGGGCCGCTAAGGAGTACCCGAAAGACCGCCCTGCGCTGATCGGGCAGGGCGAGCTGAAGTGCTCCGTTGTCAATGGGGTCAAGGGATCTCCCGGATTCCCATTCGGTCACGTTATCGACCTGCCCCAATTTGGAAAGATATTTCTGGGCGAGTTGAGGGTAGAACGTAAGCTCGGCGATCCCAGCAACGGAAAGTATGATACATACAGGTTTCGCCTGACCATGATTCGGCTGAAGATGGGATGCCTTGCGGACGGTACCGTCAGTGTCACGACGGCGGATTCTAACGGGGGAGGCAGCCAAGGCGGCGGCCACGGCACCCAATTGGGCAAGCCATAGAGTTCCGGCCTGTGCGATACGAGGATTCGACTGGTCTGCCGACCGGCGAATCCTCGTATCATTTCACGAAGGCATTCTCTCTCTCGCTCGTGGAACGCTGTTGCCTGTCGTGGTTACTGAACAAAGCCAAGAAAAAGCAAACAATCATACTGAGTCCTGCTTCGGCGCTAATTGAACACGAGGTGCACCGGGTTTCAAGTTACAATCTCTGCCACGGTCAAAACTACATGCTTTCCCTATGGCAGCGGCAAGATTCCAACCAGCGGGAACGGCGGGGGCGCACGCTGATAGGAATGCCAAAACTGGCCCTCCTGTTCTTGGCGACCGCGTGTGTATCAACTTGCTCTCGCCATCGGGACCCGCAAGTCGCATATGAGCATGCGGCACAGGCCTTCCAGCGTGGTGACATGACGGCCGCAGGGGCTGAAGCGGAGAAGGACCACAAGGAATTTCATAACCTCAGCGCGGAATGGGCCTGGAAGTTCACAATCCTTAGGGCAAGAGTTCTTTATAGGCGTGGGATATATGACGAAGTGCTGACGGTCCTAGCGTCCGAGCCAGCCCCGCCCACTACTGGCGAGTTGGTCGTGAAGAGGCTCCGCTTGGAGGGCCTCGCTTATACGTCCCTGCACCGGTTCCCCGAGGCCGAGGCCGAGTTGGGGAAAGCGGACGGGTTATGCGCTACCTCTGACTATGCGGCGTGCGATGACGTAGCCAACGCGAGAGGAACGCTGGAAATGGAACGGGGGCGCTACCATCAAGCTCAGGTCTTCTTTGAACGGGCTCTAACCCGTGCACGTTTACACCACGATCAACTTTGGGAGGCCGACGCCCTGTTAGATCTCAGCTGGTCCGCGCTGGAGCAAACGCGTTTCGATGAAGCACTTAACTGGGCCGATGCCGCCCGGAAAATCGCTCTGCCGAGGAACTACGGGGCTGCCGCGCAAACCGCACTCGGGAACATGGGCTGGGCCTATTACAAGCTCGGCGACTCAGAAAAAGCTGAAGGCATGTTTATCGAGGCTACAAAACAAGCCGAAAAGCTTGGCAATATAACCGACCAGGCCAGATGGATCACAGACGCTGCATACATTGACCTTGATGCCGATAGGTTCACGGTTGCTGAACAGTCTTTCCAGCAGTCGCTCGAACTGGCACGCCAAATCAACAGCAGAGAAGACATCATCAATTCGCTGATCGCCTTGGCCTTCGTCTCCGAGCAAACCGGAAAGCTGGACGACGCCAAGCGTTACGCGGACCAGGCGCTCGCCAAAGCGCGAGAGGATAAAAATGGACGGGACCAAGTCTATCCGCAGTTGGTTCAAGGGCGAGTGGCCGCCCGGCTGCATGACACTACCACTGCAGAGAATGCCTTCCGTGCGGTCGCGCAATCTCCGGATTGTCCAGTCTTTTTGAAGTGGGAGGCAGAGCGTTCGCTGGCCCGGCTTTATGAAGACGAAAACCAGTTCGATTCCGCCGAGAGCGAGTTTCGAGCTGCACTTAACACCTTCGAAACCGCCCGGTCCGAATTGCAGCACGAAGATTCCCGGCTGCCATTTCTGAGCAACGCTTCGCGCATCTACGACGACTACATTCACTTCCTGGTGGCCTGGGGCAAGACGATCGAGGCATTGCAAGTAGCCGACTTCAGCCGTGGCCGGACCCTGGTTGAAGGGCTCGGATTGTTGTCGAAAGGAACCTCCTTTGCCCCCGAGCCAGTCAGTGTTCGGCCACTCAATGCCCAGCAAATCGCCCGTCATGCCGGCGGCGCGGTTCTTTTTTACTGGCTGAGCGAGAAAGAGTCCTACCTGTGGGCGATCACGCCACAGAAGATTGGCCTGTTTCGACTCCCGCCGGCAGCGGAAATCAAGGCCAGAGTAGAGCGCTACCGAAAAGCCACTATCGACCAACTGGAGTCCACGCCAATCGCCAGCGACGATGGCGCCGCACTCTATCGCATCTTGGTGGAGCCGGCGAAGGACCTTCTGCCGAGGGACGCAAAGAACGGGAAAGTCTTCATCGTACCCGATGGCAGCCTGAACAGCTTGAATTTTGAGACGCTGCTGGTCCCTGAAACGAAGGAGGAGCCAAAGCAACACTACTGGATTGAGGATGTCACGCTCTCCAGCGCCAGTTCGCTGCGAATGCTGGAAGCCTTTCACGCCGCGCGCAAAGGCGCGGGCAACCTGCTCCTCTTCGGCGATGCCATTGCTCCCAACGAGGACTTTCCCCAGTTGCCGAAAGCTTCCGTCGAGATGGAGAGTATCAAAAAACACTTCCCACCCGCGCAGGAACAGGTGTTCTCACGCGATCAGGCGAGTCCGCCCGCATATCTGGCGAGCAAGCCGGAGCGCTTCTCCTACATTCATTTTGTCGCACATGGAACGGCCAGCCGGCTGAGCCCGCTGGACTCTGCCATTGTGTTGTCCAAAGCTAATGCGAGAGTTAATGAAGAAGAAGACTCCTTCAAGCTTTATGCCCGCGACATCATTCGCCACCCCTTGCGGGCTGAACTGGTCACCGTTTCCACGTGCCGCAGTGCGGGCGCGCGTGCGTACTCGGGAGAAGGACTGGTGGGGCTGTCCTGGGCTTTCGTTCGCGCCGGCGCTCATAATGTGATCGGAGCCTTGTGGGACGTCAGTGACACGTCAACTCCCCAGCTCATGGACGAACTCTATGGTGAGTTGAAAAAAGGAAAGACTCCCGACGTAGCTCTTCGCAATGCCAAGTTAACCATGCTTCGCGCCAACGCTTCTTTCCGCAAACCGTTTTACTGGGCGCCCTTTCAGCTCTACACAGGGTCTTGACCTCATCGCTGTACGGCAGTCCGGAATGATAAGTTTGGAACCCACACCAGCGCGAGCTGTCGATTGCGCGCGGATGAACGGCCTATGGGAAGTATTCCGGCAAGAAGTCGGCTTGGAGGAAATGTCGTGCAGCGGAGTGCTGTTCATTCTACCGATCTCCGCGAAACCCGTTCGGGGACAGTTTACATCCAGCCGACAAACCAACTAGTCAGGAAGGAACCCATGGAGCTCTCCGCTGATGGCTACTAGCCGTTGGCGGAAACTATGGCGGTCTTGGCTCCGAGGAAGACAAATGGTCTTCCTAAGGAACTAGACACTCGGTCATCATGCGTAGTCTTCCTTCGAGTAACGCGGACGCCACAAAAGGTCTTGCGCTCCCATCGAATCTTACGGACCGGTACACCTGCAGTTTGCAGTGCCGCTACTTCTCCGTGCTCGCCAGCCGCCGTATAGACCGCGACCTCGTCTAGTTCACCATTGCTTTCGATCACGGCGAAACCGTCGACCCATTCACGCGTCTCGTGGAGAAGCCCGTAGACCTGGGCGCTATCAAGAGAGCTTGTCTGATCGGGGCTCAGCCTGATCTCCTCGAAACGCGAGATGTACCGGATTTTCCGTCACGAAGCGTTGAGGCGAATTTCAAGCGTATCGCAGCCGGTCTGTTCGAGGGGTTACGCATGTTGATCTCTGTTTGAGGGGAGACCACTCGAGGGTAGTGGTTTCGTGGCACTGAAATTTGGAGAACCGCCGGAAATCCCACCGAGGCTGCTGCAGGAAGCGGGCCCGGCCTTGTTCGAAAACGGACCAGGCCCTGAAACGAACCAGGCTCTAACCGCACTATACCGGCAGTGACGGTTATGGTCACTCCCGAATACATCCGCCACCACCCCACGCGAAGTGGGAACCACTAAGGAGAAAAATATGCACTATTGCAATTCGTCCAATTCCGCGACCAGTGCCTGGTCTCGGGCATGCCTTCTGATCGTCGGGTTGTCCGTACTCGTCTCATGGCCAGCATTGGCCCAATCCTCCGATGGCGTCCCGCTCTCCGGGCACCTGCCAGTGAAAGTCCAGAACGGCTCGGCTACGCTGGTTGGCCATTACAACCCCAATCGAATGCTGCGACTCGGGCTGGCGGTTCAGCCGCCGCACATGGAAGAGGAGGAGCAATTCATCAAGGAATTGGTGACCAAGAGGTCGCCCAATTTTCACAAGTTCCTAACCACCGACGAATGGAATGCCCGCTTCGCACCGTCGGCCGAGGATGAGCAGGCCGTTGTGGACTGGGCCAAGAGCCAGGGCCTCGCCGTGACCAACCGCTATGCCGATCGGCTCCTGGTGGACGTCGAAGCTCCGGCCGGGGTCATCGAAAAGGCCTTCGGAGTCACGATTAACAATTACCAGGTTGGCGATGAAGTGGATTTTTCCAACGATCGCGACCCTGCGATTCCGGAGAGCCTCTCCGGCATCCTCCACACGGTGGTGGGCCTCAACAACATCGAGAGGGTCCATAGGATAGGGTCCAAGCGCACGACAAAGGGTCCGGATTATGTTCCCGGCCTCGTTTACAGCGCGGGAGGGGAAACGCACGGCGACGGCGAGCCGACGAGGGGTCCGGCAAATCGAGCGACCAAGGCGATGTCCAATCAAACTCAGCTGTCCATTCCAACTCCTTCGGATAGCTATCCCTTGCGCGAGATCTCCGGCACTTACGCCGCCAATCCCGACAACATACAAAGTTCGGAGGGTTACGACTACAACGCTCTGCAGAGGCTGAGCTTCTGTTGCAATCAGCCTGGCTCTTCTAGCGGCTCACCCCCTGAATCCTCGATCGCGCTTGTCGGGTATGGAGCCTTCAGCACCACCGACACTAGCGCATTCTTCAACTACTACGGGATGGCTTGGAACCTCACCTGGTACTGCATCGGTGGATCGCCTTGTCCGGGTGTGGACGGTGAAGCTCCCTTGGATGTCGAGTACTCGGCAGCAATGTCCAACAGCTACGGATCCTATCTTGACACCTCGCACATTTATGAGTACGAAATCACAAACGGCCAGTACACCTCGTACTACGACGCTTGGGAGGACATTTTAACCAACAACTCTGCGAAGGTGGCTTCAACCAGTTACGGCTGGGAAGAGAATGTAGGATTCTCCGGCTCCTATGCGACCGGTACGATGCATCCCCTCTTCAACAGTATGGTGGGCCAGGGCTTCACGCTGATCGCGGCTTCCGGCGATAACGGCGCCAGCGATGGCTGCGGGGACGCGACCGCAGTGGATTACCCGTCCTCCGATCCCGATTTCCTTGCGGCCGGCGGCACCGAGCTGCTGCTGAACGACTCCGGGATCTTCACCAGCGAAATCGCCTGGCAAGGAGAATCTTGGTCAGGTGCATGCGGCTCAAACCATGGTGGTAGTACCGGCGGCGTAAGCGTCCTTTTTGCTGCGCCCTCCTGGCAGAGCACTCTCGTCTCACCCTACTACGAGTGGATCGGCAGCACGGAGTACGTGGTCACCGGCAACACGAACCGCCTGGTGCCCGACATCTCGCTGACTGCGAACCCGGATGTCATGGGTGAGTGGTACTACTCCGGCGGGTCATGGCAGGACGAAGGCGGCACCAGCATCGTTGCGCCTGAGCTGGCCGGCTTCTTCGCCCAAGAAAACTCCTACCTCGACTACATCGGCAACGTTTGCGGCTCAGGGTCCACCGCATGTTCCCCGGTCGGCTACGCCAGTCCGTTTATGTATTATGATGGCTTGCCGGGTTACGGCGCGCCGCACAATCCTTTCTACGACATGCTCAGCGGCTGCAATGACAATGACATCACGGACCTGTACGGTCTGGTGTATTACTGCGCCGGTAAGGGCTTCGACCTGGTTACTGGGTGGGGCTCGGCCAATATGTTGCAACTGGCCTGGGGCATCAACTGGCAAATGATTCCCGGCGACGGCCAACCTGTTATCACCTTTTACTCCAGCCCGGCCACAAACACCTGGTACAACTCCAATCAGGAAGTCAATTGGTCGGTCACCGACAGTACCACCGACTCATATCCAGCCACCGGCGTCGCCGGATTCACACAAGGCTGGGACTCCATCCCCACCGACCCGCAGAGCGAGGCCCACGGCGGCGACGGCAACTCCTTCTACTGGGGCCCCGAGTACGCCTACGGCACGAACGGATGCCTCTCCTTTGTGGCCAACGGCTGCGCGGGCGGCGTCAGTCAAGGCTGGCACACCGTCCAAGTGGAAGGCTGGGACAATCAGGGGCGCACCGCATTCGGGAGTTGGGGCCCCCTTGGCTATGACACGATTCCGCCCGTCGCCACGGCGAGCGTGAGCGGCACGAGAGTCGGCTCCGACTACGAGAACTCAGCGTCGGTTACTCTCAGCGCGACCGACCCTGGATACACCTCAACCCCCCAGACCGGAAGCGGCGTCGCGCATATTTTCTACCGGGTCAACGGCGGAACACTTGCGACGTACTCCGTACCCTTTACCGTGAGCAGGGACGGCAACAACACGGTCAACTATTACGCCACGGACAACGCCGGCAACGTGGAGAGCACCCAAACGCTCTCCTTCGGGATCACGGACCGTACCACCACCACGCTCAAGTCGTCGTTGAACCCGTCTGGCTTTGGGCAAGCGGTGACGTTCACGGCCACCGTGAAGCCTGTTTCAGGCACCGCGACCGGGAGCGTGACCTTTAAGAATGGCGCGACCGTCCTGGGCACGACCGCACTCAGCGGCGGGATAGCAACTTACTCCACTTCGGCGCTCGCGGTCGGCAGTCACGCGATCACGGCCACCTTCTTGGGTTCTACCTACTTCGTGACAAGCGTGTCGGGTACGGTGACTCAGGTGGTAAAAGCCGACTCAACAACAACATTGACCTCTTCCGCGAACCCATCGGCGTATGACCAAGCCGTCACGTTCACGGCTACCATCACGCACACCGCGTCGCCCACGCCAACCGGCACCGTAACGTTCAAGAATGGAACCACCACTCTGGCAACCATTACGGTCAGCGGCGGCAAGGCCACGTATGCAACCTCAGCGCTCGCGGTGGGGACGCACTCGATTACCGCCGTCTATTCTGGCGATGTGAACTACATCGGCAGTGACTCGGCGGCGTTATCCCAGGTAGTGGACAAGGCGGGCACTTCAACCACGGTGATATCGTCGTTGAATCCGTCCGATTTCGGTGACACGGTCACATTCACTGCCACCGTGAAGTCCTCTACGACGGGGACGCCAACCGGAACGGTCACGTTTAAGAACGGCACCAAGACGCTAGGTACCGGGACGCTCAGCAGCGGGAAGGCGACGTATGCTACGTCAACGCTCGCGGTGGGGACCGACAGCATCACCGCGGTGTATGAGGCCAGTACCGACTTCAACACCAGCACGTCAGCCGTGTTGTCGCAGAAAGTCAACGAATAAAAGTTTGCCCCTTGCGCGCCGCCGCCGTGCAAGTTTTGTCCGTCCCACGCTTCGCGCTCCCGAAGCGTGGGACGAATTTTTTTCCCGGCAAAATCCGATGAGCAGCCCTTGCCACGGAGCAACTTTTGATGTCGTGACCCACATGCGCGAAGTCTGCAAGGTGCTGGGTGACGACTTCAGCCGTTATGAGAATACTCTGGCCGGTGAGCATCAATACCGGACGACGCTGCAAACAAAGCAGCGCTGGTCGTGCTTGATGATGTCTGGCGGAAAGCGATCTCGCTCCGTTTCTTGCTCAGTCTTACCGATCCCGCCTGCTGTTCACGACTCGGGACGCACGCATTGCAGCGACGCGGCTGCATGCCAACGGCGAAGACGTGAAGGTGGTGCAGGAGTTGCTGCTTCACGGCTTGGCCAGGATCATCATGGACATCTACGCGGAAGCGATGACGCCCGCGAAGCGCCAGGCCCGGAGGAAAATGGTGGCGATGCTGCGGGAGACAAGAAGACGAGCGGAGAGGTTGTGTGTCCCCGTTGCGTCCACGGCCTCGCTAGAACGTCAGGCGGGCCGCCAACTGCCCGATGCGGGGAGCCGCCCCACGGAAGCTGCCGGTGGTGGTGACTTGGCCGAAGATTGGGCTTAGAAGGTTCGTCTCATTATTGAAGTAGGCCCCGGTCGGTTGAGCGAACTCGGGATGGTTCAAGCTATTGAAGAACTCGGCGCGAAGCTCCAGCTTGACCCGCTCGGTGAACGAAGTGGTTTTGGCGATCGCGATGTCGAGATTGGTCAGGGTCGGCCCGCGGAGCAGGTTGCGGGGGATTCCGTAGGTTCGGTCAGCTGCGTTATTTACGGGATCGAGTTGCGGGAAACAGGGATTGGGCGGGCTTCCATCCTCAAAGTAAGAATTGTTCTCGAGAGGCAGGTTGGAAAAGCTATTGGGGTCAAAGATAAAGTTGCCGGTGACCGCCTGGGTCGTGATCTGGCAG
>Ga0302325_10031751_pt1 | contig 10857 bp, 10 predicted proteins | sample Palsa_T0_2_FD_201948 | JGI IMG/M metagenome (GOLD analysis project Ga0302325, IMG submission 201948) | Peat permafrost microbial communities from Stordalen Mire near Abisko, Sweden - Palsa_T0_2 | ecosystem: Environmental > Terrestrial > Soil > Palsa > Peat permafrost | place: Sweden: Abisko... | reverse complement strand
CAGATCGGTACAGCAAAGCTGTTGTCACCTCTCGCTTCTCGCACATGCGCGAACTGAGGGTGCAGCACGGGGGAGAACCCATTCGTGTGCTGTATGCTTTCGATCCGCGCCGCGTTGCTCTGCTACTCCTCGGTGGCAATAAGACCGGGGATGACCGATGGTACGAAAAGTTCGTGCCGAGAGCCGACGCGCTCTATGAGCAGCATCTGCGAGAACTAGCCGACCCAGATCGGTAAATTGCAGTTCTACGGAACTGTGCCCGTGCAGAGGGAAATATGGGGAATAAATGGACGGCCCTTCGGGCGAAGATGACGCCTGAACGCAGGGAGGCGAATCGCCTTGCTTCGAAGCAGATGATCGATGCGATGCCCCTTGAGGAACTGAGAACGGCGCGCAATATCACGCAGACCCACCTGGCTTCTCTTCTGCGGATTAAGCAGGCATCCGTTTCCAAGATGGAGAGGCGCACCGATATGTACGTGAGTACATTGCGGTCATTTGTTCAGGCGATGGGCGGCGAACTGGAAATTCGGGCAGTTTTTCCCGAAGGGACAGTACGAATAGATCAATTTGCAACGCTCGCCGAGGGCGAGGAAAGCCTAACTAAAACCGCCGGTTCGCGCACTTGAGCTTTAGACGTCTCAGCGGAACTGGGCAAGGAAGGTGAACATCCCGGGTTCCGCAATCGCGCGCCCAAAGCGGCGGTGACAAACGAACGTTCACGGTGCGAGAACCAGTTCTAGCAACTCAGCCGTGAGACGCACTGTGTCGGTTACGTTTCATCTGTCACCCTTTATGTCGGGAATCAATTTAGTCGTCGAGCCTCAACAGAACTGTCGTCGTCTGTATTGATAAGTTTTCTGTTGCAAACGACTATTGAATCTGCAGTGACCCACACCGATGAATCTGCAGTGTCAGCAGAATCGACTTGCCACAAGCTATTGTCCTCAAGCTTAATCATCTCCCCACCATCCAAGATCGATTCTACCCAATGACCTGAGTCACAGGGTGACGACTGCTTTATACGAGGAGTGTTCACGTCCTTGCCCGCGTCAAGGAGTTCGCCAGAGCGAAACTGGTTTGCAAACCATCTCGAGTGTGGCGGCACAAAAGCGGCTCCGCCCTGCGTTTTGTAAGCCTCCGCCAAGCTCACCGATTCAAGTTTCTGTTCGGCAGAAAGGGCATTGTTCAGGATCAAAAGTTGAGTCTGAATATAAGTATGTTCACCGGCTCGCTGTCGTATGAGGCACCAAGCATAGGCAATCACAGGGTCAGATTCAACTCCGATGCCTTTTAGGTACCAGTCACATAGGCGGTTCTGTGACCCGGGTTGCCCACGTAACGCGGCTTCTCGATACCATTGAAGCGATGCTTCGTGATTCTGCTTTGTCCCATCTCCTTTGAGATAAGCGATTGCAACGTCCCGTTGAGCTCGCGCGTTTCCTTGAAGAGCCGAACGGTAAATCCACGTGAATCCCTCTGCCTTATCTTTCACAGGAGCTGTTCCTAATAAGTACATCATGCCGACCTTGAATGCTGAGTTCATTGCAGGGCGGAAGGGTGTGCCGCAGGAGCCAGAAGCGCGTACTCGGTCCTGGCACTACGCTTGATTGGTATACCCGCGTCGGCGTCTCGCCAGAGTTTGAAGAATTCCTCGTACTCGCGGCGAGCCTGTTCGAGGTCGCCGGCGAGACGGTGGCTCCGGGCAAGACCAAGTTGAGCCAGGGGCAAATACGGCGAGATGGGGCACAGGGCACGGTACTCTAAAATCCGCGCAAACTCCGCGTTAGCCTCCTTATAACTATGTGCCGCGAGCAGAGCCTGGGCGCGGTAGTAGATCGACGACATTTCTGTCGCGCGCGACAGGTCGTACGGGAGCACAGGCTTGAGGTCGTCGATCGCCGAGGCGGCGCTCCCCTGGCGGAGGTGAATGAAGGAGCGCGCCATGGGCAAAACCATCTTCATGAAGATGGTATTTTCCGGAGCCGCGACCTGAACCCGGTTCATCCACTGCTCAGCCGCGCGAAGCTGGCCGACATTGGCCAGAATGAGAGCGGCGAATGCCTGCGTGTTGCGGTCATCCGGAGCCAACGCCAGCGAGCGCCGAATTTCTGCCTGGGCCGACTGCGCATCGCCAAAATCTGCCTCGAATTCCGCGAGATCTTCCCCGGCATCTCCGGCAAATTCCGCAAATCCGTTCTTGATGGCAACTTGCTGTGCCTGGTGAAAATACGATTGCGCCTCGCGCACGTGGCCTGTAGCCATCCGGCTCCAGCCCATCAGCAACCAGAACTCTCCTTCGCGAGGATTGCCGGCAGCCCATTTCATTTGATCCTGCATCAGGGCATCGTCCCCCTGGGCAAAGCCGATGCGGAAGAGGACCGAGCGCAAGAGAACGGAATTGTCGAGGTTCTTCGCCGCGGCCTGGCGCCAGACATTCCGCGTCTCGGCATATCTCCCGCTCCGTTGTGTTGCCTGGGCAAGGGTCGCGTAGGGAAAAGCATTGCCGGGATCGATGCGCAATGCCTCGCGCGCCATTTCCAGAGCCTGCCCGGGAAGCCCCAATATCTCGTAGATATCGGCCAGGTTATTGGGCGCAATCACGTCTTGAGGATAGAGCTGACGCCACAGCTTATAAACATCCGCCGCCTTCTCCAGATCGCCGGCGACTGCGCTGTAGTAGTGCGAGGTGAGATAGAGGCGCTCACGCTCGGTGGCATGTTCCCGCAGGTCGAAGGCCTTCTGGTAGTTCTTCCGGCCCAACTCCATTTCCTGGGCGTTGGTGTAAATAACACCCATGCGGGCATAGGCCAAGGCAAACTGCGGATCGAGATCGGTGGCCAGCTTGTAATCGCCGATGGTTTCGACATCCAGGCCGCGCGCTCGCTTGACCTCTCCCTGAGAGAACGCCCGCAAGGCGGCAAGGGAGGTAGTGGTCGCCCGCATGATGGGGGTGGCAAAGTGGGAGATGGAAGACTCAGGCTCACCCAGGTCACGGCGCAGCAAGTCAATCGTGTTGCCGAGCGCCGCAAGCACCAGTTCGGGGGACGCGGCATAGGCTTGCTGCTCAGCGATCCGGCGGCCGGAGCCGCAAGTGAGCGCGCGCAGCCGCAAAACAAAACCACTTGCCGAAGGCTCAATGCCGCCCTGCAGGATGGCGTTCGCTGCGAGCGCCTGACAGACGGCGAGCGCATCGCCGGCGGAAACATGGCTAGCGGAATTACGCCCGCTTTGCATGAGCGCGGCATGAAGGGTTTTGACCGGAGCCAGGTTAAAGAAGGGGGATTCCTGGAGCTTGACGCGCAGGGCGCTGTCGAGGGTCTCGTCGAAAAGGAGATTGCCGGTGGAGTTTTCGAAATCGCTCAGCAGCAGCACGTCTCCGGCATGGAGTCGTCGTGCCGCCTTGTTCCTTTGGACCAGGAACGAGCCGGCGGCCACGCCAACGGCAGTCACGGCTGCCAGCAACGCAGCCCAAAGCATCCACCGGGGGAAGAGACCGGCAGCCACCGGTTCGGAATCCGGCGCAGAAGAGGCAGCCCTGCCTGCCTCGTCAATGCCGGGTGGGGTTGCGGCCACGGGCGCGATGAAGCGGTAGCCGCGGCGAGGAACGGTTTCGATGAACCGGGGATTATCCGCAAGGTCTCCCAAAGCCTGCCGCAGTTTCGCCGCTGCCGTGGTCAGGCCCTGGTCAAATTCCACGAAGGTGTTGCCAGGCCAAAGCCGCTTTGCCAGCACTTCGCGCGAGACAATCTGTCCGGGTTGTTCGAGCAACGCGACCAGAAGCCGGAGGGGGAGTTCCTGAATGCGAACTCGGTCGCCATGCCGGCGCAGTACGCCGGCATCGGGAACCAACTCGAAGTTGCCGAAGCGGTAGACCGTCCCCGCAGGAGGCTTCGTGTCCGCCATAGTGTATGCCGGTTTTCGAGCGAGTGTACCACTGCAAGCTTGCAGGCCAGTACATAGGCGGCTGCAACTCGCAGATCTTACGCGCGTTATCAGTTGAGCGTGGGTTCATCTCCAATTTACTTGACGGTCGGCAAGCGCTACGAGATGGTGTGCGCCATGCAAGGGCAGACGCAGACACCGCAGGCAGCACCCGCTCGAGGGCGGTCGCGCCGGCGCGCTCTGCTGGTGCTGTTGGCGCTGTTCGTGGCCTTTCTGCTGGGACTGTCCGGCCTGACTTTCCTGGCCATGAAGAAAGCCGCTTCGATGTATCGCGACATAAAAGCCCGGGTCACCGGGAACGAGCGCCCGGCGATGACGGCGGGGCCGGCTGCCAGGCCGAAAGCCTTGATGCAGCCCTGCGCGGCGATGCTCAAAGACCGGGCCGCTGCCCAGCGGCAACGGGAAGCCGCCGCCCTGGTCCCGCTGGTACCCGACCTCGTTCTGGACCATATCTGGGTCTACTACGACGCCGATATCGAAATATTGAATCGCGTGGTGACGGTCGAGGATAACGAGATCAAACTCACCGAAAGCGGCCCGCTGGCCAGAGCCGTGAATGGCAAGGCGGTGGTGGAAGCGAGCACCGTCATCCCCATCTATCCGCAATGCCAGGCCGACCTCGCCTCCTCGCATCTACTGGTGACGGAGGGAAACCCCGGCCTCTCGATGCCCCTTCCCGGGGCCACCCGCTACGGCGTCTCGGAGCAGGTCTATCAAGAGCTGAAGGCTTTGAAGAGATTTCCTTTGGGCTACCGCGCCCATTTCTACCGCGCCGGCGCAGGATACTCCTGGCGCGATGACTACACCGGCGAAATGCAGCGGGACATCCTTGCTCCGTACAAATATAAAGTCATCGTGAATGGCACGGAGACGGAGTTGCCGGCGCTCCATGCCATGGGGCTTCTGGACGGCAATCCCACCCAGATGGCGGTTCTGGATGATGCGGCAAACCCGCTGTTACTCGACCTGGAGATCCCGACGCTTCGCTTTGCCCTGCGCACGGTAAAGATCACCTACCCGGTGGCGAAGAAGATCGAGAGCGATCTGGAACAGGCTGGACGGGCGGAGATCTACGGTATCTACTTCGACTTCGATCGCGCGGTGATCCGTACCGAGTCCGAGCCGGTGCTGGACGAGATAGCCGAGGCTCTGCGCAAAAATCCCGGATGGAAGCTCAGCATCGAGGGCCACACCGACAACGTCGGAGGCGAGGAACACAATCAGACACTTTCTGCGCGGCGTGCCGAGGCGGTGAAGGCAGCTTTGGTGGAGCGATATGCCATTGCGCCGGAACGGCTCACTACCGTCGGCTTCGGCGCCAGCCAACCCAAAGCCAGCAACGCCACGGTGGAAGGACGCGCGCTCAATCGCCGCGTCGAGCTGGTCAAGCCGGGAGGATCGCCATGATTCCGCTTCTGCCGGCAATGGCGGTCGATCCGGGCACAGATGCGTTGTTCAGCCAGGGATTTTTCGGTTTGGTGTTGCTGATCGCGGGATTTTGCGGATTAGGGTACTCCCGCAAGCTGCACCTGATCGCTCGCGCGCTGCAAGAGACCCCGGTGGCGCCGATCGCGCAAGCCGGCAGCGGCCTGGTGCGAGTCCGCGGAAGCATTGCCGCCGATCCATTGCTGCTAAGCCCGCTGACGCAGACGCCGTGCTGTTGCTACCAGGTCGTGGTGGAAGAGCCCAGCGACGAGGGCACCTCCACGGGCATGGGTTGGAGGCCACTGCACGTGGAAGTCTCAAACGCCCCGTTTGCGCTGCGGGACGGCACCGGGACCATCGAAATACATCCCGAGGGGTTGGAAATCAGCGCGCCGGCAACCTTTCAGCAGGAGGTAATCTCACGGGCCCGCGACAGCAGAGAAGAAACCATGCTGGCCTACGTGCGCGAGCACTGCCCGAACAAACTCAACCGCTTCCTGCTGACGACAATGAAGCAGGCGCTGCTCACACCCGAGCAGGAAGCAGCCCCCCAGATGCAGGAGCGTCTGCGGCAGTTTGAAGACCGCCGCCACAGACAGCTGCATAAGGAGACCAAGGGGCAGTCCTTTCTCTTTCGGGAAACATGCTTTCTGCCCGGTCAGGAACTGGAGATTGCAGGAAGCTCAGTGGTCGACGGTTCACGCCGCATGCTGGGCAAAGGTCCTGACAGGAAGAGACCCTTTCTCCTCTCGACGCAGTTTGGGGAAGCGCTGAATCGGCAGCAAAGCCGGAAGGCGAGGAATCTCTCGATCGCGAGCGCCGTAGCCCTGGTTGCGGGCGTGCTGGAGATGGTCTCTCGCCTGACCCGATGAATCATCTGGACTTTGTTTTCCAAGGAGGAATGTCATGCAAGACAATCGTAGATACTTCAACCTCCGGACGCGCGTCAGCGCGGCTGCATTGCCGATGGTATTTGATGGTGTTTGGCTTTGGGCGCAGAGTTCTTCCCCTGGCCCCATCACGCTGCAGTCGCTTTCCACCCGCATCGACGCTCTGGAGCAGCGCGTCACCAGGGACGAAGCCGGGGGCGCGAAAGCTTCTCAGCAAGCCGGCGATGGCTCGGCGCAGGCGGGCGGATCTGCGGACAATGGCGCTGCCGTCAATGCGGCCCTGCAGAAGCTGACGGCCCAAGTCGCGGAACTGCAACAGCAGGTTACAGAATTGCGCGCCGAACCGGTGCAGGAGCGCTTCGTCAACGACGAATTGCGCATTACACACCTGGCGAAGACAGTGAGCCAGCTGAGCAACACGGCGGGGAATGGCGCAACGCACTCCGCGGGCGGCGAGGCGAGCGTGCAGGCACCCTTCCAGGTGGTGGGAGCAAGTGGTGAACCGATTCTGAAAGTCAGCGAAGGTGACGGCAGTTCGGGAATGTTGGAGCTACTGAGCGGAGGACGAACCTACGCACAGCTGAGAACCATCTCCAATGGCAATACGGGCCTTTTGACCATCAAAAACGTGGGCGGAGATACGGCGAATTTGGGCATGACGGAAGACGGTCCAGTGTTGTCCATGAACGACCATGGAGACCGTGCGTCCATTGGGCGCAAAAAGTCGACAGGCGCTCTCGGCCTCTACCTCAGCAAAGGCGAGAAGACGGCAGTCGCGATGGACCTGGAGGGCGGGACGGGAAACTTTCATCTGTTCCACGGTGATGCCCAGGTGGGCAGCCTCTCGGCGACGGAGAACGGAGCCAAGCTGCAACTGAATGTACCCGGAGGCGGCAAGACCTTTAGCGCGGGCATCAGTGATTCCGATGGAGATGCATTTGCACGATGGAACACGGCGAATGGCGCTGTGCTCGTGGGAACACCTACAGGCAAGGATCTGGGAATTCGCCTTTACCTGGCGGACGGCAAGACCCCGACCGTAGGCATAACCGAGAATGCCCAGGGTGACGCGCAGGTCGCCGTGGCGCAGGGTGGCGTCTCCAGGATTGCCATGCAGGTCCATGGCAAGTCTGCAAAACTGGGCGTATTCGACGGTTCCGGCAAGAACTTTAGCGCTCTGCTGACCACGCACGAAGAAGGCGGAGGGAATCTGGAACTGGCCAACGGGTCCGGGCAGATTGTAGCGCTGATGGATGCAAACCCCACCAACAGCCAGGGACGGGCCGTCTTTACGGACTCGGGGGGGACGCCGCTGGCGAAGATTGGCGCAGCTGGCAGCCACGGGGAGGTTTTGCTGTCCGGACCGAACAAAGCTCTCGCGGTTTGGGAAATGATGCTCACAGGATTCCACTGAGGCGCAGGGCTGGGGAACTTCGGGGTACTCCCATCGACGGATTTCTATTCCTCGGGCGTGGTGGCTACCTGTGTAGATTCAATTCTGCGCGGTTTAGTTCGCGGGAGAGGAATTTGTTTCTTATTGATGGTCACAAAATAGCTCCCGGGCGGAACGGGCGGGTACCTTCTCGAAGTCACTCACTTCGGCGACCGATAGACATAAGAATCCCAGGCCGACCTTGGCGGAGCGACCTGGGATTTCTTGTTCAACGGAGGTTGCGGCAGCTTAGTGATCGTGGGGAGCTTGGCGAACAGAAACGATCGTTCCGTCCTGTCTCGCCATCACGTAATTCCCATCGACCTGGCGCCACTCATTTCCCGCTGGCGGACGGCGAAGGTGGTTCTGCCTATAGTCGACCTTATCGCCTCTGTTCCAGTCTTCCTGCTGAATCTTTGCGCCCGTCTTCCATTCGTTGTGCTGCTTGTAAGTGTGGTTGTCGGGATGATCCTGGGCCATGGCAGGCATGCTTGCCAGAGCCATAGCCAGGATGGGTAGTGCGAATGCTGCTCGAATCGTTTTCATGAGTGCTCCTGGGAATTAGATTCCGCCTTGAAGGGAATCGTGGTAGGGACGACATTGGCAGGGTCTTGCACGCCACTGCTCCTTCACAAGCTGAGATCAACGTTACGTGGTCTGCTGAATGCAGACTGCTCAATATTGCACACCGCTCGTGGTTGCCCGCCGAGTTCTGGCCGTATCACCGCTAATACGGACAGAACTCAAAAATCGGGGTCATGTACGAATAGGCGACAATCCAGGCACTACCTCATTTCTAAACACGATCGTTTATGGGGACCGATCCAAATCCCCGCATGTCTTCACCTAGAAACCTAACCTTATCAGTGGGATACTCGATTTCGATGCCGATCCAATACGCGACCGTTTATGAAATCGCGCAACGAACTCCGGATTGGCCAGTGAACTCCTGGCTGATACCATGCCAGCTATGAACAAACTTGCGCCATTCCTCTGGTTCAATGACAACGCCGAAGAAGCCGCCGAGTTCTACCTGAGCGTCTTCCCGCACGCGCGCAGGCTTGATGAGCTGCGCTCCAAAGGCGTCGGTCCCTGGCCCGTGGGCAAGATCGCCACTATCACGATCGAGCTTGAAGATCAGGAGATGGTCTTTCTCAACGGCGGCCCCGCACATCAGCTCAATCCCGCCTTCTCGTTCTTCGTCCGCTGCGACTCCCAGAAAGAGATCGACAGCTACTGGGGCAAGTTGATCGAAGGCGGGAAACCCATGGCCTGCGGCTGGCTTACAGACCGCTTCGGTCTGTGCTGGCAGATTGTGCCACGCAATATCGGCGAGTTGATCAGTCACCCCAAAGCCATGGAAGCCATGATGGGGATGATCAGGATGGACCTGCCCGCGCTGGAAGCAGCCGCGCGAGAGAACTGAGAGCCTTCTCTGGCCAGTTCTTGACCGTCCCTTTAACCGTCAAGCTGTTCGCGCGGGAGCCCTGTGGCCTGCCGCTTTTGGCGGCGGCTGTGTTCCTGTCCCCACCTGGCGAGTTCGAGCAACGCCGGACGCAACGTGCGGCCATAGGCTGTGAGCGTGTATTCGGTGCGAAGAATGGACTCCTGAAAAACCCGCCGCTCGACCAGTCCGTCTCGCTCAAGCTGCCGTAACTGCGAGGTGAGAACCTTTTGGGATGCTTCCGGAATGCGGCGCTGCAATTGGCTGAAGCGCCGGCTGCCATCCTTGAGTTCGCGAAGGATCAGCGGCTTCCACTTGCCCGTAATGACACGCAGGGCGTTCGATACCGGGCATTGATCGCGCAGCATGCACACCAGAGTATTACGCGACGTGCAAGGCAGTGAAGCAGGAACCTTTTTGTACCTGATTGCCAAAGGCGACTTCGCACGGGCAAGATGATGCAATGAAGATCACAGTGCTTGGATTCGGCAACGTCGGAGGCCAGCTAGGCCGGCTGTGGACGGCAAAGGGGCACATGGTTACGGCCGGGCTACGCGCAGCCAGCAAGCGAGCCAAGACAGCGAAGGAACTGGGCGTGACCGTGGCAGAACCTGCAGTTGCGGTGAAGGAAGCTGATGTGATCGCGGTGGCGCTGCCATGGCAGACTGTGGAAGTTACGCTCGCGTCCCTGGGGCCATTGGACGGGAGAATTGTTCTGGATGCGACCAACCCTTTGGCAGCAGACTTAAGCGTGATAGTTCCTGCAGCGGGCAGCGGAGGGGAGCAGGTAGCGCAATGGACCAGGGGCGCGCGGGTGGTGAAAGCCTTCAATACGATTGGCGCTGTGCTGTTTGGCGACTCGGATTTCGACATGTTCTATTGCGGCGACGATGTGGATGCGAAATACACGGTGCGCGGCCTGATTGAGGATACGACGATGTCGCCGGTCGATGCCGGACCGTTGAAGAACGCGCGGTACCTGGAGCAGATCGCCGGCTTGTGGGTCGACCTGGCAGTGAACGGCAGGATACCGGGCGCGTTTGGATTTAAGTTGATGAGCAAGTGAAAGCTTCTACGGGTTTCAGCCGTCCCTACGGGACTACTCGATCTACCTTGTTTTTCCCAGGACTGACGTCCTGGGCTACTTTCAGGTCGTCCCTTCGGGACTGGACCTCCAGGGCAGGGCGGCGCTTCCCTTTGGCGTGATGCTAATGACAACCTCCCAGATGTTGTTCTGACCTTGCCGCGGGCAAGTTATCGGCTCGGGATGACACAGGGGAGCATGGCGCTTCCATTCGTAGTCGATGCTGCATGACTAAACAGCAGGTCTCTACGCTGCGCTCTGTCGAAAATGTTTCCCTCAGTGGCTAAAAGCCAACAGTGATGGTAATGGTGACGGACGGCCTGAAGGACGTCCCCTTCAACCGATTTTCATCACCTTGGGTGGGCCGCAGGCCCATGAGCGCTAACTTAACTTGGAGACTGCCGAAATCCGAGAAGACGTTGGTGTTTTGGATTTCCAAGTCACCACAAAGCCGTCATCCTGAGCGGAGCGCTTCACAGATGGATCGGGTGACGCAGCGCCTGGCGGCGCGGAGTCGAAGAGCCCGACGCTGCTTACCTGCCCATGCTGTTCGGAGCTTTTCAACCACCGGCGCCCGTCTCCGGATCTGCGCGTCTCATTGGAAGATTACGAAGATATTTAGACCGCAATCACTCGG
>Ga0302325_10031750_pt1 | contig 10858 bp, 7 predicted proteins | sample Palsa_T0_2_FD_201948 | JGI IMG/M metagenome (GOLD analysis project Ga0302325, IMG submission 201948) | Peat permafrost microbial communities from Stordalen Mire near Abisko, Sweden - Palsa_T0_2 | ecosystem: Environmental > Terrestrial > Soil > Palsa > Peat permafrost | place: Sweden: Abisko... | reverse complement strand
CGACGAGCGGAAATGCCCCGACATCGAGGTCAACCAGCTTGTCGGGATCACCCACGTCACCGACCAGATCAAGGCCGCGACCGCCGGGCGCTCGGGCCCCGCCTTCCGGGACGCCGAACGGGCGGCGATCACGGTGGTGGAGAAGGGCTGCAACACCGGCGCTGACGTCCGTTGCGACGTGGTGACCCTGTTCCACGGCGGGGTCTACGATCTCTACAAATACCGGCGCTATCAGGACGTCCGCCTGGTGTTCATCCCCGAGGAGGCCGCCGCCATCTTCGGCGATGCGGTCGTCGCCGACTGGCCGCTGCGCGCCCTCGATATGAGCCTCGTCCGGGTCTACGACCACGGCGCGCCCCTCGACACCAGCGCCAACCACTTCACCTTCGCCGCCGCGCCTGCCAGGCCGGGCGACCTCGTCTTCGTCGTCGGCAATCCCGCCGAGACCGAACGGCTGAACACGGTCGCGGAGCTGGAAGAGGAGCGGGACGTCCTCCTGCCGATCCACATGGCCGACGATTCCGAGTTCCATGGACTGATGAGCGAGACCGCCCGCGAGAGCCCCGAACTCGCCGGCGAAGTCAGCAGCCTGGTGTTCTCCGGCGAGCTGGAGGCCAGTCGCTCTACGCTCCAGCACCGGGCGCTCTCCAATACTGGCCTCCTGGCCGCCAGGGCCCGGCAGGAGACTGATCTGCGGGCCAGGATCGCGGCCGACTCCGCCCTCACCGCGCGGTACGGCGGCGCCTGGGACGCCATCGCGGCCGCGGTCTCGCACCTGCGCCAGATCGATGAACGCTTCATGGTGCTGGAGGTCGAGCCGCAGGAGGCAGGACTGATCGAGGAGGCGATCGTCCTGGTCCGCAACGCCGCCGAGGCGGCCAAGCCCGATAGCGAGCGGCTGAGATTCTACCGCGACAGCTCCCGGCCGGCGCTGAGGGCGGAGGTGCTGTCGGCCGCCCCGGTCTATCCCGAGGTCGAGACCCGGAAGCTCGCCTGGCTGCTCTCGCGCCTACAGCCGCATCTGGGCAGCGCCGATCCGGCCGTGATCGCGCTTCTCGGCAACGAGTCCCCGCACGACCTCGCGGCGCGCCTGGTCGCCGGCACCCGGCTCGGGGACGTGGCCCAGCGCCAGACGTTGCTGGACGGCGGCGAGGCGGCGATCGCCGCCTCGCCCGATCCCCTGATCGTCTATGTCCGCGACCGGTGGAACCCGTTGTCCCGGCCGCTGCGGGACGACTACGAAGCCAACGTCGCTGCCGTCATCACCGCCAATTCGGCGCTGATCGACCAGGCGCGCCTCGCCGTTTTCGGCGCCGGCGCCGACCCGGACGCCACCTTCACCCCGCGCCTCGCTTACGGCGTCGTCCGCGGCTACGCCCACGGCGGAGTGGCGATGCCACCCCAGACGACCATCGGCGAGGCCTTCGCGCTGGATACCGGCCGCGACCCGTTCCGCCTCCCTAAATCCTGGCTCGACGCCAAGGCCGGGCTCGACATGGCGACGCCGCTCGACGTCGCCTTCACCGCCGATATCGTCGGCGGCAATTCCGGCTCGCCGCTGCTGGACCGCGACGGCAGGTTGGTCGGCCTGGTCTTCGCCGGCAACGACGCGGCCGAGGGCGGGACATTCGGCTACGACGACACCGAGGCGCGGGCCATCGCTGTGACCGTGCCGGCGATCCGCGCCGCCCTCGCGCATATCTACCACGCGGACCGGATCGTCCGGGAGATCGACGGAGAGTAGCCCTCGCGCCCCTTTTCCCTTGGCTCTCGGCGTTCAGGGATCGCCGCCAGGGCGCTTCGTCTGCGCCGCCCCCCTGCGCGTGGGCTGGCTTATGAAAGGAAAACGCCAAATCCTTTCATAAGGCGAATACCAGGGAAAGGACGCCTTCGCTGCACCCGGCCGGCCGAGCCGTGCGACGGATCGGTGGACGATCGGGTCGGAGGCCGTCGACGCCCCTCCTAGGGGAGAAGGGGCCGCCCGAAATTCGGGGTGGAAGTCGTCGATCGCGGCGCCCATTTGTGAGGACCCAGCAAAGACGGAGCTTCCCCATGTCCTCCACACCCTCGGCGGCCGCTTCCGGTCAGTTCCGGATCGGCGGCGAACTTTCCGTCAACCGGCTGGGGTTCGGCGCGATGCGGGTCACCGGCAAGGGGATCTGGGGCGAGCCGGAGAGGCGCGACGAGGCGCTCGCGACCCTGAGGCGCCTCTCCGAACTCCAGGTCGACTTCATCGACACCGCCGACAGCTATGGGCCGTTCGTCAGCGAGGATCTGATCGCCGAGGCGCTCGCGCCCTACCGGGGGATCGTCGTCGCCACCAAGGGCGGGCTCACCCGCCTTGGGCCGAACATCTGGCGCCCGGTCGGCCGGCCGGAATACCTGCGCCAGTGCGTGTTGATGAGCCTTCGGCGGCTGAAGGTCGACGCCATCGACCTCTGGCAGCTCCACACCATCGATCCGAAGGTCCCGCGCGAGGAACAGTTCGGCGTCATCGCCGACATGCTCAAGGAAGGCCTGATCCGCCATGCGGGCCTCAGCAACGTCAACGTCGAGGAGATCGAGGCGGCGCGGAAGGTCTTCGCGGTCGCGACGGTGCAGAACCGCTACAATCTCGTCGATCGCTCCAGCGAAGGGGTGGTGGACCATTGCACGGCCAACGGCATCGGCTTCATTCCGTGGTTCCCGCTCGCGGCGGGGAACCTTGCCAGGCCCGGGACCACGATGGATGCGATCGTCCATCGGCTGGACGCGACCCCCAGCCAGGTGGCGCTGGCTTGGGTGCTCAAGCGCAGCCCGGTGATGCTGCCGATCCCGGGCACGAGCAAGCTCGATCACCTGGAGGAGAACGTCAAAGCCGCCTCGATCGCGCTTTCGGACTCCGACTTCCATGCGCTGGACGCCCAGGCGCGCCAGGCCGCATAGGCTTTGCGCCGGGGTCGATCGCCGGCGATCCCTACAGCAGCTGAACCAGGATCAGCACCAGGCCGGCCGACGACACCACGAACGCGGCGGTGCGCAGCCACGGGATGCCGATGATGTAGATCGGCGCGTAGGCGAGCCGGCCCCAGAAGAACAGCTGCGCGCCCAGCGCCGTCATGGCGTTGGTCTTGCCCGCCGCCTGCGCCACCAGCACCACGATGGCGAACAGCACCAGGTTCTCGAGCATGTTGCGGTGCGCCCGGGCGGCCCGCCCGGCCCAGCCTTCGATCGGCGGCAGGCCCTCGCGATTGCCGGCGAGCGCCGGCGTGCCGACCTGGAGCGTCGCCCCCGTAACCGCGATCAGCACCTGGACGATCGTCAATGCGACCGACCAGACCAGAAGCTTCAGTTCCAGCGTCATCACACCCCTCCCCTGCTCGCGAGCCGGCCTTCCGCCCGACCTGAACCGAGCTTAGATCGATATCCGTGAAAGTCGAACCACGACCGCGATGGCTGCTTTTGGCGCTTTTCTGGCTCGTGAATGGCTTACGGATGGCTTGTCGATGGCTAGTGAATGGCTAGTAAATGGCTTGCGGATGGCTAGTAAATGGCTAGTAAATGGCTTCTCGGGCTAGTTTTGGCTATCGCGCGGCGGATAAATCTTCGCCTAACTGTTTGAACTTCCGTGATATCTGTTCTGGAATGCGGCGACGGCCCCGTAGAAGCCGGCGCAGACCGAGGCCTGGGCGAATGCTTCCTGGATTTGCAGAATGGGCATGATGGGTTGCGGGGTTTCGGTGGTATCGGCCTTGAATCTCGTCATATTGCAATATTCCACACCGCATGTCAAGGCGTGGGGCCAAGCGACAGAGCCTCATCCGGCGACGAGAGATCGATCCGGCCCAGACTCGCGAATATCGAGCGCGGGGAATACCCCCTCCACCCCCTGACGCTCCTGGTCGGAGCGCCAGGCGGTCCCCCTCCCCCCTGCGGTGGAGGAGCGATTGGCCTGCGAATTCAACTGGATCGCGGCTCGCCCGAGCGGGGGCGCTACGGTGCGATCCCAAGCCGGCCGCCGAGGTGTTCCATATTGTTCCTCCACCGTAGGGACGGTGGAGAGGCGCCCAGGAGCGCGGACGGCGGTGGGGATCGATACCCCCTCCCCCCCTGCGGTAGAGGAGCAATTCACCTGCAACTTCAAGCAGACTCCGCGCTCCTACCGCTTGATCTGGCCGGCCAGGTATTTGCGGATCGAGGGACCGTAGGGGGGGCGGAGCTGCTTTAGCGGGCCGATGTCGTTCTTGATCTGGGTGAAGACCGACTTGCGGTGGCTGAACTCGCGAAAGCCGTCGTGGCCGTGGTAGGCGCCCATCCCCGAGGGGCCGACGCCGCCGAAGGGCATGTCTTCCTGGACCACGTGGAAGATGACGTCGTTGACCGTCACCCCGCCCGAGGTCGTCGAGGCCAGCACCTGCTCGCGCTCGGCGGCGTCATCGCCGAAATAGTAGAGGCCCAGCGGCCGGTCGTGGCGGTTGATGTAGCCCACCGCCTCGTCGATCGAGCGATAGGTCATCACCGGCAGGATCGGGCCGAAGATCTCCTCCTGCATCACCTTCATGTCGTCGGTGGGATCGATGATCAGGGTCGGGGCGATCTTGCGGTGCTCCTGCTGGGTCAGGTCCTCGCCTTCCGGCTTCATCTCGATCACCCGCGCGCCCTTGGCCTTGGCGTCGTCGACATAACCGGTCAGCCGGTCGAAGTGCCGCTGGGCGATGATGGCGGTGTAGTCGGGGTTGTCCTTGATGGTCGGGAACATCCTCCGCACCGAGGCCTGCGCGTGGCTGACGAAGCCCTCCAGCGTATCGGCCGGCGTGAACACATAGTCGGGCGCCAGGCAGATCTGGCCGGCGTTGAGGGTCTTGCCGTTCATGATCCGCGCCGCGGCCGTGGCCATGTCGGCCGAGCGCCCGATGACCACCGGACTCTTGCCGCCGAGTTCCAGGGTGAGGGGCGTCAGGTTCTCCGCCGCCGCCCGCATCACATGCCTAGCGATCGAGGTCGCGCCGGTGAAGATCATGTGGTCGAAGGCGAGGCCCGCGAACGCCTGTCCCACTTCCGGGCCGCCGGTCACGACCGCGATCTCCTCCTCCGAAAAAGCGCCGCCGAACATCGTCGCCATCAGCTCGGCGGTGGCGGGGGTGAATTCCGACGGCTTGATCATCGCCCGGTTGCCGGCCGCCAGGATCCCGGCCAGCGGCGTGAAGGTGAGGTTGATCGGGAAGTTCCAGGGGCTGATCACGCCCACCACGCCCTTGGGCTGGTAGCGGACCTCGGCCCTGGCCCCGAAGAGGCCCAGGATCGACGGCGTCGTCGGCCGCCGCTCAGCTTTCATCCACCGGCGCAGCCGCTCCCTGGCGTGCTTCAGCGGCCCGATCGACCCGGCGACGTCGGTGAAGGCGGTGGCTTCGCGCGACCGCGCGCCGTAGCGGTCGGGCGAGGTGGAGTCGCCAGCTCAGCAGCAGGGGAGGTTGATCGCGGGGTCGTTCGCGCAGGCCGGCTTCGGAGGGGGCCGGCCCAGACCTTCCGGGCTGGGCAATCCTTGTAATTCGGCCGCGCACGGGTTAGATAGGCTTTGCAGGAAGTCCTGCTGGCGACTTGTCCGGCCGCGTGTTTGGCAAGCGCCGTGGTTACCCGAGGCCAAAAGCTCCGGTTGCCGACCACAGACTTCCTCTCCCTCGAGAGCCGCCTTCGGGCGGCTCTTTCGTTTCAAGGCATTTGGATGCCGTATTGGCTTCGCAGCGCCTTGGCGTTGAACGTCCCGTCCTTCACCCATTTGCGCGAATAGCCGATGATGTCGGCCAGCTGCAAAAGGCGCGAGGCGGCCGAGTCGATCGTCACGACCCGGTTGACGCCCCTGAACCGACCGTCGTGGGCCTGGGACCGCTCGATCTCCGCGCGAAAGTCAGGGTGATCGTTCTGGTGGTTTTGATCCGTGATGACCTCGACGTTTCCGATCGTCTCGCGGACGAGGACATCTCTTTGGAACCGCTTCAGGCCAACCTTCACCGTCTCCACGACCGCCCGGGAGTAGAGGAGCGGCCCTGGACCCGCCCGCGCGCCGATCTTCTGATTGACCAAAACGACCCGGCCGGCCGGCGCGGCCTCCCAGAAGCGGCGCAAGAGACTCTGCAGATAGCCGTCGTCCAGGTCCGCCGCATGGATCTCATTGGCAATGGCCTCCAACAGGCCGGTGAAACACCGGTCCACCCGCCCCGCCTCGCGGGCGAGCACCAGCACCGCTCCTAGGTAAAGATCGCCGGCGCCAGCGGTCCCGTACTCGTCGATGAAGCACAGCACCTTCTTGTTGAGCGCCGCGGTCACTCGAGGGTGCGCCTCCGCGTCACGTTGAATGCCCAGATCACCCGGCCGCCTTCGTCTTGGCGGGCTTGTAACGCGGCGAGGCCACTTTCTTACGCGCCCTTCGCTTCCTCGGCCATCCGCTGTCAAGCGAAAGGCGGCGCCTAAGATACCGACGCGTGGGCTAGCTTATGAAAGGAAAACGCCTGATCCTTTCATAAGGCTTCCGCCAAGGAAAGGATGGCTTCGTTGAGCCCGCCGACCAACCCTCGGGGTGCATCGGCCGGCATGAGGTAACGCGATCGGCGGCAGCGATCGACCTGGCGCCGTTTCAGGGCCTGCTCGATCGTTGCGCGATCCGCTGCTCTATCTCAGCCTCTATCTCGAGCCCAATCGCAACGCCTATTCGAGCGGCTACAGGCCGTGCGCGAGGCGGGCGATTGGGAACGGTGGCTGGACTTCTTCCTGACCGGCGTCGTGGAAACCTCCGCCCAGGCCGCCGAGGCCGCCCGGCGGATCCTGGCGCTGTTCGACGCCGATCGCCGAACGATCGAGGCTCTCGGCCGGCCGGCGTCTTCCGCCCTGCGTGTTCATCAGCTTCTCCAGACCAGGCCGCTCGTCACCATCCCGCGGGCGGCGCGAGCGCTGACGCTCTCGCGTCCGACCATCGCCGGCTCGCTGGCTCATCTCCAGCAGGCAGGCATCGTCCGCGAGACGACCGGGTGCCGGAGAGGGCGCGCCTTCGTATACGATCGCTATCTTGCACTGCTGAACGAAGGGACCGAACCGCTGCGGCGGAGTTGACCGCCAGGGCGCCTGCCACGCTCACCCCTCCCTGTCATGCCCCGGAGTAAGTCGTCGAGGAGGTCAGGCGCCATCCGGTCAGCGGCAGGACTGGATTGCCCTGAGCTGGCTCACCTCGCGGAACGTCGGCACAATGAGCGCTTCACCGCCCTCCTCGACGGGGCAAAGGTCATCTCATGGCGGCCGCAGTTCATTCAGCAATCTCCCTGGCTTCCGCTGTCCTCCGACGCCTTTAGGATCGCACGCTTGTCAAACCGATAGGAAAGCGACCTCACAAATTCCTTGGCGACGTCTAATAACATTAACTTGTCCTTCTTTTCCCAATGCCGCCAATATACGCGTGTCATAATCTGCGATGCCATCGTAAATCGCAGGAACCTCGCCGCCGGCATCTTCTTTATGATTGAAACGATTTTTTTCTTCCCCTTAGTAGGACTTATGTCTGTCAGCCACATGCTATGGACTATCTGCTCAATTTGGCCGTGCACCGTTACGTTATCAATACTCTCCATCAACACCTTGTCTCTTGCTTCCTCGCACACCGTGTTGAGTAACGCTATAGTTGGCAACATCAGGATCGTGCATTCTATTAAGTCCACCAAGCCTCCCAACGTCTTAATCGCGTCTTGGCGCGCCTGCTTGGATGACCCTGCCGCAAGCCGACTAATCATCGACTCGTCACTCGTCATCCTATCTCTCAGCCCTGAGAAATCTATAGACAGACTACTCCTAGTCCACGCGTCCAGTAGCAAAGACGTCAGCTCAATTACATCGCCGATTAGCTTGCGCTTAACCCGCGCCTCAAGCCGCTCAGCGCCCGATCCCAGCAACGTCAAGGTCGCTTTCAAAACGGCAAACGCAGCTCTCACCTTATCGCGCGACGCAACGTTCGCCGGTACCGAGGCCTTAAGCGCGACCGCTTCATCCTGGATCTTGTTGGCTACATCCAGAAATGCCTGTTTCTCTTCGGCGTGATCGGCCTCATTCCTCACCTCCTCCGTTGCAGCCTTGAGCCTCTTCTGGATGGCATTTAATCGACCCAACTCCACCAGGAACGCCGGCGCAATCGAATCGCCCAGGAGAATCGGCTCCGCCGCTGTCGCCGCCCTAAGCTCTGCTATGCTGGCGTCCATAGCGGCAGATAGGTTGGCAACCACCTCTTCCGCGGGACCAAGCTCAGCGTACAGTGAGAACGTCGCCGTATCGAAGGCTTCCCAGGAGTCGGCGAAATACGTCGACGCCAAGCTGGGGTTTGCAAAGAGCGCCGAGGCCAGCAAATACGACTCCATGAACGGTAGACTAAATCTGACCGCCCCTCCGTCGGAATATAATATCCCGTGCTCAAAGAAGGCTCGCAGAAATTCCAAGGCACCAACGTTATAATCAAATTTACCTTTTAGACTCTCGATAAATTCAACTATGTCGGCGTCGCTAAATTCTCGCTTCCTTAGATTGATTTCCACAGCGAGCGACGTCAGAAAGCTCTCCCGGGTGGTCCTGCTGAGGCGAATTGGATTTCGGTCATCAGCAACCACGAAACTGAGATAGCCCGCGACCGCGAGCTCAATTAGCTCCGCCTTCTTGTTAGCGTCTAGGAGTGAGTTCAGGACATCGCGGGGAATGCCCGCGAAATAGCTTGGGTGGGCAGACAGCTTGAAATCATTGAATGTTTCTCCGAGCCGAAGCGCGATCACCTCGGACATGGGCGTGGCCATCTCGAAGTTCTTCTGAAGAAAGTAGGCCAGCTCGATGAACGATATATTACATATTCTCGATATAGCAGCACTCGCCTTCTCAACCAACGGATTGGCCTGGAGAAGACGGGGATCACGTCTAGTTACTACGACAAATATGGCTTCTGGCAACTTGGCCACTTCTTTGAACAGGAACGCGGTCCTAGTTGGTGACTCGAACTTGAAGTCGTCTATAATGAATACCGCTCTAGTGTTTGGCAGGTCAATGCACTGACCTATCACGATGCCCAGGCCTCGGCTGACCCCATGACCTGGACCCCGAACGCCGTTACCCTCGACCACAATGGGAATCAGTTGCTTATTCTTTATTTGTACCGTAAGGAGATCGTTCGCCAAGATCCAAGACAGGCAGTTATCTGGATATTCTTTTGGTAGCGTGAGAATCAGCAATCTGGATTCCCGGAGGGCGTCCCGCACCTCAATTGGGCCGGTCCATTCTCCTTCGGCTACGGTGCGCGAATCGAGAAGCCGAACCCTTGGAATTGGCAACCGGTATCCCTTGGCCTGGAGTCCAAAGGCGGGGGACAGCTCCCGTAACCTTACATCTATGTCCGCGCCGATCTCCGTCAGCGTCTCAGCCAGCAGGTCCCTGGCCGGGGGCAAGAGGAGAGGTAGGACGCGGCCCTCCTCGGACTGTGTCAAATGGCGGCGTTCGAGGATCGCCAGCGTTGCCGGGTTTGCCAGTTGCCACGCCAAGAATGACGCCGCGTTGGACGCGGCTATCGCGCGGGCAGCCGTCTTGGTGGCCGCCTCAAGATGACTTTTGTTATCGTCGGCATAATCCGCGATGCCGCGAACTGCGATGGCAGGGACGGAGCGCTCTTGGGCGCAAGCAAAGATTCCGCCGGACTCTGTTTCTATCGCCAACGTCTTTCGGTCTATTTGCTTAAGCTTCTCTTTATATTGCTTCGCTCTCGAGACGTTACCGCAGACGATTGTTCCTCCGCGAGATGTCGGTTTCTGAATACGCTCAGGTTTGCCGTGTTTCCCAATAAATTCATCGGGGAGTAACTTGGCGGCGGTTTCGTGCCTATCGTCCTGCCATCTCTTGTATTCCTCCGTCTGCCCAGGGTTTACCCGTGACAGGTTTAGCGCGATGACGACATCGCGGGGAGTGGAATAGTTGGTAGGAGAGAACGAAACCCCCAAGTCTCCACTGTTGCCGTCAGTTATGGCCGCGTTGTCTAGAACATCTATTACGTTTGATGAGTAACATACATCTCCTATGTTTGCGTCATCAGAGATTCCCCCCGCTATTCCTAGGCACACAATGATCCCAACATCAAAATCGTTAAGTATGGCGGCGCAGGATAACATCGCCTCCGTCTTGCCCATGGCGAATTGTTGAACTAAAATTATTCGGAGGTAGGCGTTCGGGACACTGACTTCGAATCGAATCTCCGTGGCTGTAGAAACGTCTTTCGGATCAGAGAAATGAGCTAGGCAACTGATGAACTCCTCTTCCAGAGGCGTTACAATGACGACGTCAAAGTATTTCTTGTCGACACGCTCGGTCAAACTCTGCTCCCTGGATGTTCCAGCCCTGCCGGGCTGATTGAGACTCACCACGGGTTCAGGGGGCAGGCTGGCATGGGGGCGAATTGCGAGCAACTTTGAATTCCGGCGTCTCCCGAAGCCACCCTGGCGGGGGTCTGGCGGCGGGCTGCTTTGGAGTGGCCCGAAGGCTCGGAATTTCGGGTCGGGATTCTCAACGTGTGCCTTCGAACGGATGGACACCCCCAACCCCCCGGGGTACGGATGTCAAAACAAAACGCCGATGGCGGCATTGAATTGCGTGGCTGAAGGCAACCCCCCAGCCTCTCTTCGACCCTCCTCGTCCGATGTCCCGCGCCCGACCGCGGCGTCATTCACGCAGGCATTTCGGCGCTCACCCTGTGGGGATGGCGTCGGGCAAGACATCTGGACCGTTGCTAGTGCACTGACTCAGACGGAAGGTACAGGCGGGCGGCGGACGTTGGCGAGGATGTCCTTGGCTGGCTTGGTCCAGACGAACGGCTTGG
>Ga0302325_10031748_pt1 | contig 10858 bp, 10 predicted proteins | sample Palsa_T0_2_FD_201948 | JGI IMG/M metagenome (GOLD analysis project Ga0302325, IMG submission 201948) | Peat permafrost microbial communities from Stordalen Mire near Abisko, Sweden - Palsa_T0_2 | ecosystem: Environmental > Terrestrial > Soil > Palsa > Peat permafrost | place: Sweden: Abisko... | reverse complement strand
CAGGATCAGCGGCCATTCGAACTTCATCATCAGGCCGCAGCTGGCGGTCAGGGTCACCACGTCGTAGCCGTCCGCGATCCAGCCCGCGAACTCTGCGGCGATCTTCTCGGCGTCCTTGGCCACCGCGACCAGGTCGCCGGCCTCCAGCTGGGGCATGCCGCAGCACTGCGGGTAGACCAGCTTCGCCTCGACGCCCTGCCGCGCCAGCACCGCCAGCGCCGCGGTCGCGGTCGACGGCTGGTTATACTCGGCGAAGCACGTGGCGTAGATCACCGCCTTCTTCTTGCCGAACGCCGGGCCGGCCGGATCGGGCGCCGGCGCGGTCTTGGCCAGGTCGGTGGCCTTCTTGGAGTGGTAGAGCGGCAGCACCGCGCCCTTGTCGATGCCGAGCGCGAATTCCATCACCGGGCGGGTCAGGCCGTTGGTCTTGGCGGTGGCCCAGTTGGCGAGGCCGGCGACCGGGGCGGCGAGCTTGCCGTTGCGGTCGGTCTCGCCCAGCTGTTCGCGGACGAATTCGCCGCCTTCCGCCTTGCGCTTGGCGGCGCGGTGGCGGAGCAGCAGGTGCGGGAAGTCGACCGCCCATTCGTGCGGCGGCACGTAGGGGCACTTGGTCATGAAGCACATGTCGCACAGGGTGCAGGCCTCGGTGACCTCGCCGTAGCGCGACTTCGGGACTCCATCGACCTCGCCGGTCTTACCCTCGTCGATCAGGTCGAACAGGCGCGGGAACGAGTCGCACAGATTGAAGCAGCGGCGGCAGCCGTGGCAAATCTCGAACACCCGCTCCATTTCCATCTCGACCTTCTCCAGGTCGTAGAACTCCGGATCGCGCCAGGCGATCGGATGACGGTAGGGCGCCTCGAGCGAGCCCTCGCGCGGCGCGGCGGTGGTCGGGGTGTCGGTCATGGGTCTGTGCGCTGCAAGTGCGCCCCCTCCACCACCGCGCTGCGCGCGGCGGCCCCCCTCCCCCGCTTTGCGGGGCAGGAGCGGGGCGGGGTTAGTCGCTCCTCCCACGCGAGCCCGCAGGGCGACGCGGGGGAGGTGGCAGACCGCGAAGCGGGCTGACGGAGGGGGCGCAAAACCGCCCTCTCCGCCGCATTCTCGCTACTCCATCGTCTCCAGCGCGCGCTGGAAGCGGCCGGCGTGGGACTTTTCGGCCTTGGCCAGGGTCTCGAACCAGTCGGCGATTTCCTCGAAGCCCTCATCGCGGGCGGTGCGGGCCATGCCGGGATACATGTCGGTGTATTCGTGGGTTTCGCCGGCGATCGCGGCCTTCAGATTCGAACCGGTGGGGCCGATCGGCAGGCCGGTGGCCGGGTCGCCGACTTCTTCCATGAACTCGAGGTGGCCATGGGCGTGGCCGGTCTCGCCCTCGGCGGTGGAGCGGAACACGGCCGCGACGTCGTTGTAGCCTTCGACGTCGGCCTTCTGCGCGAAGTAGAGATAGCGGCGGTTGGCCTGGCTTTCGCCGGCGAAGGCGTCCCGCAGGTTCTGCACGGTTTTGCTGTCGGCTAGCGCCATGGCTCTCGTCCTCTCAAGGTTTGGCGGGCGTTCGGCGCCCGATCGCACCTCGTCCTTAAGCCGCGAGAGGGGGTGGGTCCAATCGATTGATCTCATGCACCCGATAGGATGCGTCGATGCGGCGTCACCGCGCGCGGGCGGCGATCATGGCCTGGAAGGCGGCGAACAGCTTCTTCATCACCGGCGCCTTGTAGGGATAGAGGTCCGTCGGATCCATGTCGTGGACGATCATGGCGGTGTCGGCCTCAAAGATCAGCAGCCGGCCCTGGCGGTCCTCGGCGCAGTCGACGGCGAAATAGTCGAGGCCGAAGCCCGCGTGCAGCGCGCGAAAGGCGTCCGCGTGACGGGCGGCGAAACCCTGCTCGAACGTCGCCATCATCTGCGCTTCCTCGGCGCGCTTGGCGATGTCCTCAGCCATGCCGGCGTTGAGGTAATGCACCATCCAATGGTCGGAGATGGCCATGTGGGCGATGAACGGCGCGCCGTCGATCAGCGCCACCCGCAGCTTGCGGAAGCGGCCATCCGGGCCGGCGTAGTCGATGAAGGGCGAGAGGTAGAACACCTCGTCGTCGTGGCGTTCGAGGTAGCCGGCGATCAGCGACGAATCGTCCAGCTTCTCCAGGCCGGCCCCGGCGTGGGAGTCGACCGGGCGCAAGATGATCGGAAAACCATGGCCGGGCAGGATGCCGCCCAGCGGCGCGCCGCTGAGCGCCAGGGCCGAGAGTTGGCTGCGGCTGATGCGCAGGGTCGGCGGCATGGCCAGGCCGGCGCGGGCTTCTAGCCTGGCCGGCGCGCGGTCGCGGCCGAGGCTTCTGATCGCGGAAGGGACCGCGTTGAGCATCGGCTTCGGCCACCGCGCCGCCGCGCCGGTCAGGGCGTCAAGCAGCGAGGCGTTGGCGTCCGATTCACCCACTGCGAGGATGGCGATGTCGTGCTCGGGGATGGCGATGGTGGCCCGCTCGCCGGCGGCGACGAACATCAGGTCGAGCACGCCGTTCCAGCCCGATAGCAGGAAGTCGAGCGGCGTCGAGGACATCAGGTCGCCGGCCGCGACCAGGGCCAGCACGTGCGGGCCGTGGCCTGTCCCGAAGATGCGGCGATAGCGGCGCTCGCGCGCCAAGGCGTCGGTCTGCAACGCCAGCCCCTGCTCGCGCTGGCCGGCTAACTGCAGGATGGTCGACAGGTCGAGCATGGCGCCGACGTCGGGCGGGCTGGCGGTGGCGCGAGCCATCAGTGCGTCCCACGCCGGCTGCAGGTCGCCGCCAGCGAACACCGTGCGCGCGAAGCCGGCGAGGCCGCCGGTGGCGGGGGGTTCGCTCACCGGCGCACTGTGTTCGCGGCTGAGCGCCGATACCGACAAAGACCAAGCCTCCCGCAACCCGCAATAGGCGCGACTCTGCCGTTGCGATTATGAATAATCCCTGCACTTGGGCCTGCGCGGGGACGTCGCACGCGCTCAACTCTTGGCGGCGGCGTCGGTGAGCGGCTTCGGCGTCAGCAGGCCCGGGACGGCGCGGCAGGCCGCGATCAGCGGCTGCTCGATCCAGCGGTGGCAGACCAGCCCGGCAGCTAACGACGCGACGACCGCGGCGGGGACGAATCGCCAGGCTGGCGCGACGCCGATCAGGCGGGCCACCGCCGCCACGGCGATGAAGTGGCACAGGTAGACGGCGTAGGAGGCGTCGCCCAGCCGCAGCAGCGCGCGCGGCGGCCGCAGCGCCTGCACCGGCTCCAGCGCTACCGCGCCGGCGACGATCATCGCCGCGGGGACGCCCCACAGCAGTGGCCGCCACAGGTCGCTGCGCAGTCCCGTCAGGCCCTGCGCCGCCAGCAACAGGGCGCCGATCACGGCCAGCGCCGCCCCGATCTCCGGCAGCATGCGCTGGCCGAGTTGCCAGCGCCGAGCCAGCCAGGCGCCTGCGCCGAACTGGAACAGCATCATGTTGGCGCCGAGAAAATAGGCGGGCGGATCCAGCACGCCGAACACGATCACGCCGCCCAGCGCCGCCAGCAGCAACCGGAACCTGGCGGCCCGCGGCGCGAACAGCACCAGGGTGAAGAGGAGGTAGAACACGGCTTCGTAATTCAGGCTCCAGCCCGGCGGCAGCACCGGAAACGGCAGACCGTGCGGGTCGATGTGCTGCACGAAGGCGAGCGATAGGGCGATGTGCGCCGGCGACAGCGACACCTGGCGCATCAGCGTCGGCCAGAGCGAGGCGATGACGATCACGACCCCGGTCGCCAGCCAGTAGAGCGGCGCCACCCGCGTCAGCCGGCGCCAAACGAAGACGCCCGGGCTGGCTTCCTCGGCCGAGCCGACCGTCCAGATGATGAAGCCGCTGATGACGAAGAAGACGTCGACGCCGGCGGCCCCGACCCAGAGCCGGTCGTCGATCCATTGGAACGCGTGGTAGGTGACGACCGAAAGGGCGGCCAGACCGCGCAGCGCCTGCAGCCATTGCAGCGTCGGCGCTCGCGCCGCGGCCGTCAGGGCGTGATCACCGACTTGCCGATCACCTGGCGGTCGGCGAGCGAGTCGAAGGCCGCGCGCCAGTCCTCCAGCGCGTACTCCCGGTAGACCCGCGGCTTCAGCCGGCCCTCGGCCGCCATGGTCCAGATCGCCGCGGCGTTCTCGCGGCCGCGCTCGGGGAACTGACGACCGTATTCGCCGGCGCGCACCCCCATCACCGAGAAGCCTTTGATCAGCGGCATGTTGACCGAGACGGTGGGGATGCGGCCGGAGGTGAAGCCCACCACCAGCAGCCGGCCGTTGAAGGCGATGCAGCGCACGCTCTCGTCGAACACGTCGCCGCCGACCGGATCGTAGACCACGTCCGCGCCACGCCCGCCGGTGAGTTCCTTCACACGCTCGCGAAAGCCGCCGGTGACGTTGACCGTGGCGTCCGGCGCATACTCGTCCTCGATCACCTTCAGCTTGGCGTCGGACGCAGAGGCCGCGATCACCCGGCCGCCGAGCATCTTCGCCAGATCGACGCAGGCGAGGCCGACGCCGCCGGCGGCCCCGTGCACCAGCACCCATTCGCCAGGTTCGACCGCCGCGCGGCGGACCAGCGAGACATAGGCGGTCAAATAGGCCGCGCCGAAGCCGGCCGCCTGGCCGAAGCTGAACGCGGGCGGCTTGGCGCGCAGGCCCTGGGCGAAGCAGATCGCCATGTCGGAGAAGCCGCCGAATTTCGCGCCGCCGGCCACTTCATCACCGACCTTCCAGCAGCTCTCGCCCTCGCCGACCTTGGCCACCACGCCCGACAGCTCCAGGCCGGGGATGAACGGCAACGCCGGCTTGTGCTGGTATTCGCCGCGGGTCTGCAGCAGATCGGGAAAGTTGACGGCCGCGGCGCGGACCTCGACCAGCACCTCGCCCGGCTGCGGGTCCGGGGTGGGGAACTCGCGCAGTGCGCAGCCGGCATAGTCGGGGGCCAGTTCTTCGACCATCAAGGCGCGCATCACCGTCCCCTCCCCTGCAACGCCTCGCGCACCAGGCCGGCGATCTCGCGGCAAGCGGCGTCCGCCGCCGGAACCATGCTGGTGAAGGCGCAGAACCCGTGCGCCAGGGCGTCGTAGCAGCGGTAGGCGACCGCTGTCCCCGCGGCATTCAAGCCTTTCGCATAGGCTTCGCCCTGGTCGACCAGCGGATCGAACCCGGCGGTCGCGATCACCGCCGGGGCCAAGCCGGACAGGTCTGGCGCCCTGATCGGCGACAGGCGGGGGTCGGCCGGGTCGTCGCCGGGGCCGAGGTAGTTGCCCATGAACCAGGCCAGCAGGTCGCGCGACATCGGATAGGCGTCGGCGAAAGTGGTCATCGACGCGGTCTCGCTGGCGACGTCGACCACCGGGTAAATCAGCAACTGCAGCGCCGGCTGCGGCTCGCCGTGACGGCGCAGCTCCTGGCAGATCACGGCGGCGAAGTTGGCGCCCATGGCGTCGCCGCCGATCGCCGCCGCGCCGATCGGGGCGCCGAAGCGGCCGGCGTTGGTCCTGGCCCAGCGGTAGGCGGCCAGCACGTCGTCGAGCGCGGCGGGGAAGCGCTCCTCCGGCGCCAGGCGATAGTCGACCGAGAGCACCGGACAGCGCGCGACCGCGGCCAGGATGCCGCAGAACAGATGGCTGGAGTCGAGGTTGCCGATCACGCCGCCGCCCATGTGGGCGTAGGCCATCACCGGCGCCGCAGAGTCCTGCTCGGCGGGTCGATAGGCCCTGGCGCGCAGCGGACCGGCCTCGGTCTCGATGGTCAGGTTCTCCAGCGAGACGCCGGCCTCGAGCCGGCCGTCCAGCATCTTGATCATCTGGATGCTGATCAGCCGCGCCTCCTGCGGCGTCACGCTCTCGAGCGCCGGCAAGGCGCGCGCCTGGCTGGCGAGGAACTGCAGGCGCGGATCGAGCGTGCGGCCGCCGCGATAGACCACGCCGCCGCCGGACAGCAGCCGCAGCACCGGGCGAGGCAGCGAGAGCGCCGCCTTCAGCGCGGCGTTCTGTATCGCCGGGTCGGCCATGGCCTGTGGCCCCCTACGGTTCGACCCGCGGGGCCGCCGCCACGCCACCCAGGATCAGGGTGACGCAGAACTCGGTGGCGGCGACGACATCCGGCGGCCTTCGCTCCACCATCCGGTCGCCCACTTCGCGCACGATGGCGATGCAGGCGGTCGCCAGGTAGTCGAGGTCCACGCGAGGCGCTAGGCCGCGCTCCATCACGCCGGCCAGCGCCTGGCGGACTTCCTCGTGCACCGCCCGAATCTCGGGCGTGTTGCGGGTGTAGACGTCAGGCTCCCCCGGAACGACCGGCTCCTTGCCCCAGGCTTCGGCTTCGGCGGCCAGGAACTCGAAGTAGGCCCGGGTCGCGCCGCGCAGGTAGGATTCGAAGTCCTGCGCTTTCAGGTACTCGGCGTGCAGGATCGGCCGGAAGCGGCGCGCGCCGTCGTCCGCCAGCGCCGCGATCACCTCCTCCTTAGAGCGGTAGTAGTTGTAGAAGGCCCCGACTGACAGGCCGGTGCGCCGGATGATGTCGCGCACCGTGGCGACCTCGTAGCCGAGTTCGCGGAACACGGCGCGGGCGGCGTCCAGGATGGCTTGGCGGTTAGCGAGCTTGGTCTGTTCGCGCTTGCCGGGGGTCAGGTAGGCGACTTCGGACATCGCTCTAGGATCGGGCGCCGGACGCGCGAAGTCCACCGCCGCGACCACATAGGCCGGCCGCCTTGTAAGTCAGGCTTTCAAATGGTCAGGGTGCGGTCGAGTAGCCCGGCGACAGGTTCGGCGAGGTGCAGGTCGCGACGCACTCGCCCCAGGTCCGCGAACAGTCGTCCGGATGATCGCTGGCGCGGCAGAAGTAGTAGGTCTGGGCACAGCCCATCCGGCACTGTGACGGATCGTTCGAGCCGTTCGACGGCGCCGGCGGCGAGATCGACGGCAGGGTGGCGGCGTGCTGCACCGCTGGCTGTGGCGTGGCGGCGCTCCGGTCGCCGCCGGCGTCCGCCGCCAGCGCCAGGGCGGGCAGGGTGATCAGCAGCAAGGTGAGACGCGCGAGCATCAGCCAGACCCTCCGGCGGTCCGCTTAAGAGCCGATTAAGGACGTTGTTCAGACCGTGCGCTGGGCGCGGTCTTTTTCGTTGGCGCCGCGGATCGAGTTGCGCGCCGCCTCCCACTGCTCGTCGGTCCAGTTCCGCAGGGATTGGAAACCGCCGCCACCGGCGTTCCAGCCGCCGCCGTCGATGGCGATGGTCTGGCCGTTCACATACTCCGACAGAGGATGCAGCAGGTAGACCGCGAGATTGGCCAGCTCGCGCATCTCTCCGACCCGGCCCAGCGGACTTCCAGTCTGTTGGCGACCTCCGCCGTCATCGGCAGTGGTTCCTGGATTGAGCCGCGCCCAGGCGCCCTCGGTTGGGAAGGGGCCCGGCGCGATGGCGTTGAACCGCACCCCACGATTGCCCCACTCCGCCGCCAGCGACTGGGTCATCACGTTCAGTCCCGCCTTGGACATCGCCGAAGGCACGGTGAACGGCCCGCCCGACCAGACCCAGGTGGTCAGGATCGAGACCACCGACGCCTTCTTCTTCTCGGCCAGCCAGCGCTTGCCGGCCTCCAGCGTCACGAAGAACGAGCCGCGGAAGACGATGTTGGAGATCGCGTCGAATCCGCGGGTCGAAAGGTCTTCGGTGCGGCTGATGAAATTGCCGGCGGCGTTGTTGACGAGGCCGGTCAGCGCGCCGCCCGACCAGACCTCCTCCATCATGTCGTGGATCGCCTCCGGCACGCGGATGTCGCACGCGATCGGGATGACCTTGCCGCCATGCCGATCCATCAGCTCCTTGGCGGCCTCTTCGAGCACGCCGCCGCGGCGGCCGCAGATGTAGACTTCGGCGCCTAGCATCTGGCACCCCTCGGCCATCTCTTTGCCGAGGCCGGTGCCGCCGCCGGTGATCAGGATCCGCTGGCCCTTCATCAGGTCAGGCTTGAACATCATGTCGTCGGGGGTCATGGCGCAGGCGTCTCCCTGGTGTTTGCGCACAGCAGGCGACGGTTACGCCGGGGCGGTCAAGAGCCGGCTGGAGACGCCGCTTGCGAGACGGCGTTGGCGTTCATCTCGGCGACCAGGCCCAGCAGCATCCGCGTGCGCAGCAGCGCGATCAGGTCGTTGATCAGCTCGATGCCGGCCTGGGCCATCCGCGCGGCGTCCTCGACCGTGCCGGAGCCGGCAAGGCGGCCGTAGAAGCGCTCGATCTCGCGGCGGGTAAGGGGTTCCAGCGCCTCCACATAAAGCCGCGCGTCGTCCGCGTAGAAGCCGGCTTCGGGGTTGTAGCCGGACGCCCGGACTCGGCCCCAGGCCCTGGCGATGGCGAGGTCGAGGGGACCAAGGGCGCCCTCCTGGACCTCGACCACGCGATCGCGCACCAGCACGTCGAGTTCGGTTGGCGTCAGTCCCGCCTGCGCCGCGGCGTCGGCCAGAGACGTCCCGCCGTTCGCCGCCGCCACGCCGAGGCTCGCCGCCAGCATCCCCTCCAGGCCGGGCAGGGCGGCGATCTCGCCCGATGTCGGCCGGTCGAGCACCTGCTTGATGAAGCCAAGCGGCAGGTAGCGCTCAGCCTGCAGCCGCTTGATCACACCCAGGCGGCGAACGTGCTCGTCTGAATAGTCGGCGACGTTGGGCTTGGACCTGGTCGGCTCCGGCAACAGCCCCATGCGGATATAGAAACGGATGGTCTCTCGCCCGGCCCCGCTGCGCTGTTCCAGCTCGCGCATCTTCACGAGCACGATCCTGACCTTCTCCTCTTGCGGGAGAAGGTGGCGCCGTAGGCGACGGACGAGGGGTCGCGCCGATCGTACATCTGCCTCATCGAGGTCGGCCGGCGACGACTGCGAGACCCCTCATCCGTCAGCTTCGCTGACACCTTCTCCCGCAAGGGGAGAAGGACCAGGTTACTCCGCCGGCTCCAGCGCGGTGGCGCGGTCGACGACGCTCTGCACGTAGTCGCGGCGGGCGTCGAAGTCCTTGGCGATGGTGTCGTCCGCTTCCTGCAGGGCCTGAACGTCGGTCTGCGCATAGCCGATGATACCCATGGTCTCATAGCCGTTGCGGATGGTGTCGCCCCACAGCCCGATGTCCTTCACGATCGGCACGATGCGGGTGAACAGCGACGAGCGGAACAGCTCCATGAAGCCGCTGTCGTACATGTGCTCGGCGCAGCGGGCCGGGTCGAGCCCCAGCGTCTTCCACACCTCGACCGCGTCGAAGCGGTCGCGCATCAGATAGCAGGCCTCCAGCAGGAACTCCTCGCGCTCGTCGCGCTCCTTCTGGGTCAGCAACGGATAGTAGTCGCGCAAAGCGAGGCGCCCGAAGGCGACGTGCCGGCTCTCGTCTTGCATGACGTAAGCATTGACTGCAGCAGCAAGCGGATTCTGGGCGTGGTCGCGGATCTGCTGGAACGCGGCCAGCGCCAGGCCCTCGATCACCACCTGCATGCCAAGGTAGGTCATGTCCCAGCGGCTGTCGCGCAGCACCTGGTCGATCAGCTCTTGCAGCGGCGGCGTCATCGGATAGGCGACGCCGAACTTCTCCAGCAGGCGCCGGTAGCTCTCGACGTGGCGCGCCTCGTCGATCACCTGGGTCGAGGCGTAGAACTTGGAATCGACGTCCGGCACCTGGGTGACGATCTTGGCGGCGCAGATTAGCGCGCCCTGCTCGCCCTGCATGAACTGGCTGATCTGCCAGCCCTGGAAGTGGCGGCGGACTTTGCCCTTTTCCTTGGCGGACATGCGCTCGTATTCGGGCATGCCGCTGATCGGCAGCATTTCCTCCGGCAGCTGCTCGGGGTTCTCCTCGTCGAGCTCCTGGGTCCAGTCGATCCGGGTCTCGGCGTTCCACTGCATCTCCACCCCCTTGCGGTAGAGACCCATCATGGTCTGGCGGCCCTCGTCGTAGTCCCAGTTGAAGTTGACGTCGAAGTCCTGCGGCACCTTCCAGTTCGAGCCCTCGGCGGCGGGGAAGGGATAGCGGTCTGCGAGCTTGGGCATGTTCCTGGGTTCTCCGGCGCGCTCCGTCTGGAATGCGGAGTGTCGCTACGCATAATGACTCACGTCACGTGAAAGGCAAGGGCCCCGGCGTCACCTGGCGCAGCGCTCGATCAGCGCCATGGCGCCGGCTGGCGCGCGCACCTTGCCCTCGTGGATGATGAAGGCGAACACGTCGCGCGGCGTCGTTGGCGCGCTGTACGCCGTGTCCATGATCGGCAAGCCCGCCGGCGCGCCGCCGCTCGCCCAAGTCTTCAGGCGGGTCGCCCAGGCGTCGAGCTCGGCGGCCTCGTAGGCGGTCTCGCACTGGTCGTCCCCGGTCTGTAGCCGGGCGTAGACGAAGTCGGCCCCGAGGTCGGCGATCTCGGGATATTTCGCGTGCTTGGCGTAGACGTTGGCGACGCCGTGCTCGCGCAGCAGCGCCGGATACTCGGGCGTGCAGAAGCTGTCGTGCCGGGGCTCCAGCGCGTGGCGCAGCGGCCGCCCGTTCAGCTCCTTCGGCAGCAGTTTGAAGAACCCGACCAGGTCCTCCGGATCGAACCTCTTGGTGTGCGGCAGCTGCCAGAAGATCGGTCCCAGCCGCTCGCCGAGTTCGGACATTCCCTGGGCGAAGAACCGCTCCAGCGACTCGCCGGCGCCGGCCAGCTCGCGGCGGTTGGTGGTGAAGCGCGAGCCCTTGACGGTGAGGACGAAGCCGTCCGGCGTCTCGTCGCGCCACTTGCGCCAGCTGTCCGGCTTGAAGGTGGAATAGTAGGTGCCGTTGATCTCGATCGCGGTCAGATGGCGGCTGGCGTAGGCTAGTTCGTCCTTCTGT
>Ga0302325_10031747_pt1 | contig 10858 bp, 10 predicted proteins | sample Palsa_T0_2_FD_201948 | JGI IMG/M metagenome (GOLD analysis project Ga0302325, IMG submission 201948) | Peat permafrost microbial communities from Stordalen Mire near Abisko, Sweden - Palsa_T0_2 | ecosystem: Environmental > Terrestrial > Soil > Palsa > Peat permafrost | place: Sweden: Abisko... | reverse complement strand
TATTGCATTATGTGGCTCTTCGCGTCGATGGTTCTGATCGACGTAGCGGGCGGTGTAGCACTGGGCCTGCTGCCCTACGGAATTCTTTCCTTCAAGCGTTCGCGAAGAATCAACGCCTTCAACGCGGTGCTGGCGGAGTCCATCGATATGCTGGCCCGCGCTCTGCGTGCTGGCCATTCCGTGGTAGGCGCCATTGAAATGCTCTCTGAGAATGCACAGGAACCGGCCGCGTCTGAATTCGGAGAGATTTTCGAACAGCTCAACCTCGGCTTGCCGATGCGCGACGCACTGCTGCAATTTCTGGATCGCGTTCCCTCGTCCGACCTGCGCGTTCTGGTGACTGCGATCCTGGTGCAGAAGGACACCGGCGGCAACCTCGCGGAAATCCTGGATCGCACGGTCTTCGTCATTCGCGAACGGCTGCGGATCCAGGGCGAGATTCAAGTGCAAACCGCCCAGGGCAGACTTACCGGATGGATTCTCAGCGCGCTTCCCATCGTGATGATGGTGGTGCTCAACCTGGTGAATCCGGGCTACTCCAGCATCCTCTTCCACGACCCCTTCGGCCGCAAGCTGATGTACTTCAGCATGGGAATGCTGGCGTTCGGCGCTTTGATCATTCGTCGCATCGTCAATGGAATCGAGGTTTAGCAAGATATGGGTCTGGTCTTTTACGTCGCCCTCACCTTTACGGTCTTTCTGGTCTTGGCGCTGTTGCTCGCTCCAGTCATTCTGAGGCCCTCGCCGGCCGCCAGACGGATTCTGGAGATGGTGCGGAGCAATCGCCCGGACGAAAGGAACGTTGGCACCAAAGAGCGGGTGCAAGAGGAGATCCTCTCGATGGCAAGGGGCCTGCGGGCACGGTTCGGGCTGGCCGAGGATGAAAAAGTCAAACAGCAGCTTTTGAGCGCGGGGGTCAGGAGCAGTCGAAGCATGAACGCATACTTTGCCAGCCGCATACTTGGCCCTCTGTTAGGGCTGGCCTGCGGAAGCCTGATTCACAGCAACACAATTTTCTGGGCTTTGTCCCTGGCCGCTGTCTTATATCTGGTCCCGGATATGTGGCTCAAAATGAAGATCAAGAAACGGAGAGAAAGAATCAGGAAAAGCCTTCCGGATGCACTCGATCTCCTGGTTATCTGCGTGGAAGCAGGGCTGGGTCTGGATCAGGCCATGCTGCGCGTGGGACAGGAGTTGATCATCAGCCACCCGGATATTCACCAGGAGTTCATGCAAGTCAATCTGGAGCAACTTGCCGGTAAGCCGCGGTTGGAGGCATGGAAGAGCGCGGCCGAGCGTACACAAATTCCGGAGTTCTCGCTGTTTGTCAGCATGTTGACGCAAGCTGACCGGTTCGGGACTCCCATTGTCAGAGCGTTAAGCAGGTTTGGCGACGAGATCCGTCTGAAAAGACGGCAGCGGGCCGAGGAGATGGCCGCGAAGACAAAGATCAAAATACTCTTTCCCCTTGTGCTGTTTATATTCCCATGCATTTTCATTGTATTGCTTGCGCCCGCAGTCCTGAACATTGCCAAGAATATGCAGTCGTTCAAGTAGAGTGATGGTTCGCGGCTATCTTAAGAGTAAGTAACAGAAATAGGTACTTATAAGAGTTTACCAGCAATAGCCGGCTGAGAAGTTTACGGGAGATGGAGAGAAAGGAGGAAACATCCGATGGATACGACAACACTCATCAGAGTCATAGCAGGCGTTTTGGCGGTGGCCGTGCTTGCATTCGTGATATACCGCAGGAAGCACGCGAAGGTTTAGCCTGATTGACCGTGACTGGCCTTCGACACCATGACTGGTGAAGACGACACAATGAACCTCAGAAACATAACGAGGGCCACCACGGTCGGCACGCGGATCACCATAGCCGACACGTCTCTCTCCCGCCTGATAGGTTTGGCGGGCAGGAGGCGGCTTGACTCCGGATGCGGGCTGCTTATCAGGCCTTCGTCCGGAATTCATACGTTTGGCATGTTGTTTGCGATCGATGTGGTCGCGCTCAGCAGGGATCTGCGGGTTCTCAAGCTTTGGCATCGCCTGGCTCCGTTCAGGGTTACCAGCATCCACCTGAAGACACATAGCATGCTGGAGCTACCAGCCGGCCAAATCAGCCATTGCCAGATGGAAGTCGGAGACCAGTTGGAGCCTTTCGAGGAGGTCGAGACATGAGAAACGCTATCCGCCGTGCGGATTTTCTGACTATGTGTCGGTAGTTTCTTGGGTTCCCCTCTCAGGACCCGGAGGCGGTCATCAATCAAAAAGGAAGGGGCAGCGGTCCAAGCTACGAACCGCTGCCCTCAACAACCATAAGAGGCCCAGCGTTAGCTGCAGGGCTTGCCCGCATCCGCATGGGCGCCTTTGGCCTTGGCTGCGGCTTCGGTCATGTATGCGCCGGCTTTCGTTGTCCCGTAATACTTGGTACCCGGGCAGTGGTAGACCTTGGTGGAGGTATTTAACCAGACCAAACCCGGACCACCACCAGGAGCCGGAGTGGTCGATGTTGGGGTGGCTGCCTTGGTCTTGGGAGACGGAGCGGCCGGGGGAGCAGGGGCCACAGCAGCGGGAGTCGCAGGACCCGGGGCGGGTGTAGCCGCTGGGGCCGGTGCTGCAGCGGTCGCTGCGTACCAGGTCTTCACCCCTTTGTGGCCGCGGCACGCACCGCTCTTGCTCGCGCCAGTCCAGTAGGACCCGTCATTGCACAGCCCGGTAGCACCAGCGGGGGCCCCTGCAGGGGCTTGGGCCACGCCTGCCTGCGAAGCGATCATTGCGGTTACAGCCAGCGCGGTAACCGCCAGCATCGAACGGATCAGTGTCTTCATATGCGCTCCAGTTGAGTAATCGCGAGAATTAATTTGGGGGCCGAGCCAACAATACTACGGTGACCCAGGACTGGAGCACAAGCATAATTGTCGATCCAATTGGCCGAATGAAATCCAACTGAGAGAGCGCCGTCGGGAATCTATTACGTGCGCGTTCTATTACATGTCACGATTGGCGATGCTTACCCGGAAGGGTGGCTTGGTTTTTTCTGCCGGGTCTATTTCGTAGGTCTGGTTGATCTTTGACGGATCGTAGTCGCGCCATAGCCAAGTCATCTCGGCGGGAAACTCGGCTGCGCCGTGGCCGGAGTTGTGCGTTCCCTGGCCAAAGCTGAAATGAAAGTCGTAGTTCTTCAACTTCAATGCATTGGCCATCCGGATGTTGGCCAGCGGCCAGCTTCCGTAACGATCGTTCTCCTGATCGTTGGCGCCATCCTGCAGCCATACGCGAAGATTGTGCGCCGGCTCGCGCAGGATCTTCTCCGGATAGTCCTGGCCCCCGTCGGGGATGGCCGGGTCTTCCTTCCACTGGATGCTGGTGAAGCTGCCGATCCAGCTGATCACCCGGCTGAATTGATCGGGCATCTGCCAGGCTGCATTAAAGGCGCAGATACCGCCCGAAGAGAGGCCAGTGATGGCGCGGCTGTAGGCGTCTTTGCGGATGTTGTAATGGGCTGAGACTTCAGCCAGGAGTTCATCGCGCAAGAAGCGGACATAGCGCTCACTCACGGTGTCATATTCCGTGCTGCGCATGGAGTCTTTGAGGGTGCGATGCCATTGCGCGGCGTAGGCCTGCACAGATAAATAGGTTGGCGTGCCCGGCGCGTCCGTCACGTCGCCAGGGTTGATGAAGACGCAAATCATGACCGGGATCTTCTTTTGCGCGATCAGGTTGTCGATCACGTTGAGCGCCGGATTGTTGCCATCGCGATGGATATAGCCGCCGCCATCCTGAAAGACCATGAGGGCCGCGGAAACTTTCGGATTGTAGCCGGCGGGCACGTACACCCAGTACTCGCTCTGCATGCCGTCATAGATTTTGCTGTTGAAGATCATTTTTTCTGAGAGCTTGCCGGAAGGCACGCCGGCTTGAAGATAAGAATCCGGGCCGAATGCCGGAAGATCCAGACGTCCGCCGAATTTAGCTCCCGCAACCTGGTAGTAAAAAGCGTGCAGCTTGCCCAGCTCTTCGATTCTGCCCACCGCATACCACAGTCCGTTGGCGCTCAAGGATTGCATTTGCGGACCGGCGACCCCGTCGATGAAGAGCGCTGGAGGCGCGGTGGATTGCAAGGCAAAGAAGAAGTCATGGCCCTGGCCGGCCCAGGCCGTTCCCTCCTGCAATTCTTTCGGGGCGAAGGTGGCGTTGATGCCGTCCACCAAGGCGGCGCTGTGGGACTGGGCCAGGCTTATCAACTGCGCAGCGGTCATTTTCTCGGCTGCGAATGCGGTTAGGTTCGAAGAGGCCGCCATCGTAAGCAACACAAACATCCATGTACGCATAGCAGGAGAACTATATCGCAGGGCGCCAACGAACATGGCGGCCATTTCCGTTAGTAGGTGAAGTTCCCCTGGAGGCCGTTATTGAGGCGGCTGGTTAGTACCGGGCGCAGGCGGAGGCTGGGTGCTCTCGGGTCCTTTATAAACCAATGGGACGTGCAGGGGCAGCTGGGCATCGGTGCGTTTTGATTTGGGCTTTTCCTGGGTGGCTGCCCGTTTGCTATCTTCGGCCACGACCGTGCGTTGCGAGTTAAGGCAAAGCCAATTGGTTCGCACACGCTCGAAGACGTGGGAGAAGATGCCCTTTTCCAGCACCGGCCCCTTCTCCGTTTTCCAGCTCATCACGTAGGTGCCATTCACGATCGCGATGTCCCCCACGAAACGCACACTTACCACCTTCTGCTCCAGTGAGTCGGGCTCAGAACCCTTGACGAAGAGTTGAGCGATTTGTTGGTTGCGGGTGGTCACGTCGCCAGTGGCGGATATGCCGATAAATTGCGGCGCGAGGACCATTTCCAATCCATATTGGTCGCGCTTGGTGACCGCGTCGTTCCAGCGGTCTTCCACCTGCTGCATTTCTTTGAACGCAGGGGGCACTGCGCTGGCTTTCGTCGCTTGCTGTGCTCCGGCGCTCACTCCGGGCAAAGACATGCAGAAGGCAAGGAGGAGAGATTTCGTTCGACGACCCATCTTCTCTCATCATACCGATTTCTACCTTGATTCCCTCAGGGCAGCGCCTGATTCCCTCAGGCCGGCGCCCGCCGGTTGTGGCCTAAACTGAGGTTGGAGTTCCCCCATGGCCACCTTTTCTGATGTGTCGTTGGACCGCGGCCTGCCCGCCAGCGTGGAGGCAGAGCGTTCGATTCTGGGTGCGATCCTGCTCGACAATCATTCCTATAACGAGGCGGCGGAAAAGCTCAGCGCGGAAGACTTCTTTCTCGACTCGCACCGGCGGATCTACAGCCGCATGGCGGAGCTGATTGACGCCCATCGCGCGGTCGACATTGTGACCCTGGCGGAGGAACTGGCGCGACGCAAAGAGGTGGAGGCGGTGGGCGGCGTGGCTTATCTCGCCTCGCTCACCGAAGGTCTGCCGCGCCGGCCCAGCATCGAAGAGTACGTCCGGATTGTGAAAGACAAATCCCTCGCCCGGCAGCTCATCATCATCTGCAACACGGCCATTACCCGGGCAGCAGATCAAAGCGATGAGGCGTTGGTAGTACTCGACTCCGCCGAGTCCGGTCTGCTCGAAGTCTCCGAGCGCGGCATTACCCGCGGATTTGCCGGAATTCCCGAGATCGTGCGCGACTCCTTCGGGACGATTGACAACTTGTATGCGCAACAGAAAGAGGTCACCGGGCTGGCCACGCATTACACGCAATTCGACAAGATGACCAGCGGCCTGCAGCCTTCTGACCTGATCATCATTGCCGCCCGTCCCAGCATGGGCAAGACGGCGTGGGCCATCAACATTGCCGAAAATGCCGCGGTGAGGGATGGCAAAGTGGTGGCCGTCTTTTCCCTCGAAATGTCCAAAGAGTCGCTGCTGCGACGCATGCTGGCCTCGCAGGCCCTGGTTTCCATGCAGAAGATCCAAACTGGCTTTATTCCTAAGCAGGATCGGAGCAAACTGATGGAGGCCCTGGAGCGGCTGGCGGAGGCCAGGATATTTATCGACGACACACCAGCGATCGCGCTCTCCGAAATGCGGGCCAAGGCGCGGCGGCTGCAGCGGCAGCAGGGCGGCCTCGACCTCATCGTGATCGATTATCTCCAACTGATGACCGCCTCCTCCTTTGGCGCGGGCGCTCGGCGCTACGAAAACCGCACCCAGGAGGTCTCGGCCATCTCGCGCGGACTGAAGGCGCTGGCCAAGGAGTTGCGGGTTCCGGTGGTTGCGCTCTCCCAGCTCAGCCGCGCCTCGGAGCAACGCGGCGGTGATAAAAAGCCGATGCTCTCCGATCTGCGCGAATCGGGCTCGATCGAGCAGGATGCCGACGTGGTCGCCTTTATCCATCGCGATAGCTACTACAACAAAGATGAGAACGGTGAAGAAGATCCCGACTCGAAAAACAAGGCGGAGATCATCATCGCCAAACAGCGCAATGGACCCACCGGCTCGGTGCATCTCGCCTACCGGGCAGACTGTACCCGCTTTGAGAATATGGCCTTTGGCGAAGCGCCGGGCGAATACTAGCCGCATGTTTACCCGGCCGCTGTGGGCGGAAGTTTCCCGGAACCGGCTGCTGGCCAACTACCAGAAGCTGCGCCAAGCGGCCGGCTCCCAGGCTGACTTGCTACCGGTAGTCAAGGCCAATGCCTACGGCCATGACCTGCTGGCCAGTGCCCCATTGCTGGCGGGCGCAGGAGCCCAATGGTTGGGGGTGACCGGAGCCGAGGAGGGTGCGGCGGTGCGCGCCGTCTGTCCCCAGCCGCGCATTTTGCTGATGTCGGGAATCTTTCCCGGGGAAGCAGACACGGTTATTGAACAGAACCTGACCCCGGTGGTTTGGGAGCCTTGGCACCTTGACCTGCTGGAGGCAGCCGGAGCAGCGCACAACCTGCGTGCGGCGAGCCTCGCGGTTCATCTGGAGATCGACACCGGCATGTCGCGGCAGGGTATGCGCGTGATCGGAAGCGAGATTTCCTCGGACGCCGCTGCTCTGCTGCGCCGCTTTCATCCTGGTTCCTGTCTCCGGCTGGAGGCGGTGATGACTCATTTCTGTGCGCCGGAAATTATGTCTTCCCACCGCCCTAACCCCCAGTTGGCGAGCTTGGCTGCGGCGCTCGAATTTATTTTGGCCCAGGGCCCGTCCCCGCAGTGGTTGCATGCAGGTAACTCGTCCAGCATCGTCGCCGGATCCGACCGCCAGGCCCTGATCGAAATGGCGTCGAGCGCAGGGATGCGGCTGATGTTGCGGCCCGGCCTTGCCCTCTATGGCTATCTCGACCGTCTCACCATGGACGGACTCTCATGGGATGGCGAAGATCCAGGCTTGGCCCCGGTTCTCGCCTGGAAGACCCAGGTGACCTCACTGCGCACCCTGCATCCCGGAGAAACCGCCGGTTATGGCCGTACCTTCACCGCTGAGGGTGAGACGCACCTCGCCTTGCTGCCGGTGGGCTACGCCGACGGGCTCAATCGCCTGCTCTCCAACCGGGGGTGGGTTCTCATCCGTGGCCAGGAGGCGCCCATCGCCGGCCGGGTCTCGATGGATCAGACCACCGTCGATGTAACCGCGATTCCCGGGGTGGCCATCGGCGATGAGGTGGTGCTGCTGGGCAGTCAGGGCGCCCACTCGATTGACGCCTGGGATCTCGCCGACCTGACCGGCACCATACCGTGGGAGGTGCTGTGCGCGATCAGCGCGCGGGTCCCGCGGGTTCTGGTCGCCTAGATTTTTTTCCACTGACCACCCGCCAGTCACCTGGTGGCAGGGGCAGAAATAAAGAGGCTACACTGGATGAAGGCGCCATGTTTATTGATGAGGCAAGAATTCGCGTAAAGGCAGGGGACGGCGGCAATGGCTGCGTGGCCTTCCGGCGGGAGAAATTTGTTCCCCGCGGCGGTCCCTCCGGTGGCGACGGCGGACGCGGCGGCGATGTCATTATGGAATCGAGCGAGCGGCACAACACCCTGGTTCACTTCCGCTTCAATCCCGAACACAAGGCGCAGCGCGGACGCCATGGAGAGGGATCGAACTGCAGCGGCAAGGAAGGCGAGGATGCAATTTTGAAAGTGCCCGTCGGCACCGTCCTCTACGACGACGAGACGGGCGCACTGGTGCATGATTTCTCCCGTCCCGATGAGCGCATCATCGCCGCTAAGGGTGGACGAGGGGGACGAGGAAACCAGCATTTCGCCACTGCCGTGCACCAGGCTCCGCGGGAATCGGAAGCCGGTCGAGAAGGCGAAGAACGGGTTTATCGGCTGGAGTTGAAGCTGCTGGCCGACGTAGGGCTGGTGGGATATCCCAACGCCGGCAAGTCGACCCTGATCTCCAGGATCTCGGCTGCCAAGCCCAAGATCGCCGACTATCCCTTCACCACCCTGGAGCCCAATCTGGGCGTAGTCTCGGTGGGGGATCCGCCGCATGAAGACAGCTTCGTGGTGGCCGACATCCCTGGTCTCATCGAGGGCGCCCATCTGGGGGCGGGACTGGGAATGCAGTTCCTACGCCATATCGAGCGCACTCGCGTGCTGGTGCATTTGGTGGATGTTTCGGATGCCAGCGGCCGTCCCGATCCGGTGGAGGATTTCCGCGTCATCATGGACGAGCTAAAGAGTTTTGGCCATGGCCTGGACCAAAAACCAATGCTGGTCGTGGCCTCCAAAGTCGACGTGGCCAACCCGGAAAAACTCAAGAAGCTGCGCGCCATGGCCAAGCGGCGCAAGCTGCCCTTCTTTGCCATCTCCGCAGTGAGCGGGGCGGGCATTGCGGAGCTGAAGTATGCCTTGGGTGATCGCGTGCGCACATCCCGTGAAGCGGAGATCGCTCCCGTGGCGGCACCCACGGTCCTGGCGGAATATTAGAGCATTCTCACTTCTACTCTGTAGGGTCGAGTCAGCGAGGTGTGGCCTTTCTTAGGGAAAGCCACGGCGGGAGTGGTTTGCTTGTGTGCACCAGAAGTGAAAATATTTTAGGCGGTTGCTAAACGGGCCGCAGGCACAGCGACCATGGTGCGTCGCGGAGCAGGAAATTGGACCAGATCCCAGGCAGACCGATCGCGCAGCAGCCGGGAGACCAACGCCGTGTGCATGGCATGTCCGGCCCGCTGGGCCACCACCCGTCCTAGAATGCGATGGCCGACCAACGCCAGATCACCGATCAGGTCGAGCACTTTGTGACGGACGAACTCGTCGTCAAAGCGAAGCGGTCCATTTTGCACCTCGCCTGCGCCGAGAATAATCGCGTTCTCTTCCGACGCGCCGCGGATCAGCCCCATGTCGCGCAGCATCTTCTCATCTTCGCGAAATCCGAAGGTACGGGCAGCAGCAATCTCGGCACCGTAGGATCCAGCGGCCAAGTCGACGGTGAATGCCTGGCGGCCAATGGGGTGGGCGAAATGGATGTCGTAGGTGATGCTGTAACCCTCGCCGGGATAGACGGCGATGAATTTGCCGTTTTCCCGGACTTCCACACTCTTCAATATGCGCAGATACTGCCGCCGGCGCCTTTGGTTGCGGATGCCTACCTGGGCAAATGCTTCCACGTAGGGCAGGGCGCTCCCGTCGAGGATCGGCAGCTCCAGATTGTCGAGCTCAATGATGACGTTGTCGACGCCCACGCCGATCAGCGCGGAAAGAAGGTGCTCGGTGGTAGAGATGAGCACTCCCTGGCGCATGATGCTGGTGGCATAACTCACCTTGGCGACATTTCTGCCCGTCGCGGCGATCTCGTAGTTGTCCAGGTCGGTGCGGCGGAAGACCACGCCGGACCCGGCAGGCGCGGGCAATAATCGCATGTTCACCGGCGCCCCGCTGTGGAGACCGATTCCTGAGAATTCAATCGCCGACGCGATGGTCTTTTCTAAGTGCTCTAATTCGACCAATGAGTATTCCTAGTTGCAAATAGTCGCAAAACCATAGACTACATACGAGGAAAAAAGGTTTACTGTGTCAAAAACGCCACAAACTGATCGGGGTAGGGGGCGTCCCACAACCGTGCTAGAGGAAGGTAAGAGTGCATGCAAACTTACCGTGAGCTGACTCGCTCCGTGGCCCAGCGGCGGCCCGAGATGCTGGAGATGATCGCTGAGCTGGTTCAAGTCGAATCTCCCACCGAAGATCGGATGGCGGTCAACCGCTGCGTCTCCTTGCTGGAGAAGTGGATCCAAACCGCCGGGGGCAAGAGCCGGCGCAACGCACAAAGCAAAGCCGGTGACCTCTTAATCGGCCGCTTTGGGCCGGCACGAGGAGCTCCTCTGATGCTTCTCGGCCACCTGGACACCGTCTGGCCGCTGGGTACGCTCAAAAAGATGCCCTTCCGGCTGCGCGCGGGCCGTGCCTGGGGCCCCGGCGTCCTGGATATGAAAGCCGGGGTGGTGATGGCGCTTATCGCCTTGCGGGTGATGGCTGAAGCGAATCGCTTGGCCCAGCCTGTCCTCTACTTGCTCAATAGCGATGAGGAGACAGGGAGCGAATATTCACGTGCTGTGACTGAGTCACTGGCCAGGAAATGCGCCGCGGTTTTTGTTCTTGAGCCCGCCCAAGGCTTGGCCGGCGCCTACAAGACGGCGAGGAAAGGAGTGGGTAACTACCGCCTGCAGGTACAGGGTGTCGCTGCCCACAGCGGCGTGGATTTCACCCAGGGGCACAGTGCAGTGCTGGAACTTGGGCGACAAATCGAGCGCGCCAGCGCCTTTACTGATTTGGCCCGGGGCATCACCGTCAACGCGGGTGTGATCGGCGGCGGCACGCGATCGAATGTGGTGGCTGCGGAAGCCTGGGCGGAGTTCGACGTCCGGATTGCCAAAGCTGCTGACGAGCCGCGCATCGACCGCCGCTTCCGGGCGCTGCGCGCGGTGGA
>Ga0302325_10031746_pt1 | contig 10859 bp, 5 predicted proteins | sample Palsa_T0_2_FD_201948 | JGI IMG/M metagenome (GOLD analysis project Ga0302325, IMG submission 201948) | Peat permafrost microbial communities from Stordalen Mire near Abisko, Sweden - Palsa_T0_2 | ecosystem: Environmental > Terrestrial > Soil > Palsa > Peat permafrost | place: Sweden: Abisko... | reverse complement strand
CGCTCTGTAGACGGCGAAGACATCGTTGCCATCGACTTGAACGGTCGGAATGTCGTAGGCCAGCGCCTTCTGCGCAAACGTGCGCGAGTTGGTCTGACGGCAAGTGGGGACGGAGATCGCCCATTGGTTATTGATGCAGCAGAATACCAGCGGCGCTTTGAAAACCGATGCGAAGTTCATCGCTTCGTGGAAGTCGCCGGTGCTGGTGGCGCCGTCGCCGAAGAACGTCAGGACCGCGCGCGGCTCTTTTCGCAGCTTAAACGCCCAGGCGATTCCGACGGCATGCAGCGTCTGCGCGCCGATCGCCACGGACATCGGATGGATCCCCAGCTCCCGCGGAATTGCGTTGCTACGCTCGTCGCCCATCCAGTGCAGCAGCATCTGATGCATCGGCAGGCCATGCAGAAACAACGCCGGATTCTCCCGGTAATAGGGAACGATGTAATCGACGCCCTTGCGGAGCGCGCGGGCGGCCCCAAGCGTCGTCGCTTCCTGCCCTTTGTTCTGCGGGAACGTCCCCATTCGTCCCGATCGCTGCAGCTTGAATGCGGTTTCGTCAAACTCCCGGCAGATTATCATCTGCTGATACAGAATCTGAACGTCCGGATCGGACAATGTATTCTCCGCCAGCTCCGCATCCAGATGGCCGGCTTCGTCGAGGATCTGCAGCCACTCGACTTCCCCGCGATAGACGGTTTTGCTAGGCACGCTCACTTTGCCTCTCCCGGAAACTGCTGAATCCCGTCCCTCGGGGGCGCCCGTCCGGTCCCCGCCGCGACCGGCGACGATTCGGGAATCGCGAAATGATCGTTTGGCAGTGTCTTCGCATGCTCGAGTGCCGCACGGGCGGCTCGTCGCATCGCATCGTCATCGTTATCGATCAGATCGTGGAAGCAGCGGTTGATTTCCGTTTCTGCCATGTCCATGAAGTAGAGCGCCGCCTCGCGATTGCGGACAAACTCTGTGCCGCCCGCGCCGTCACGCACATCCCTGTCGAGTCTGCTGAGCGTTGCCGCCCATGCGTGAAGCCACATCGCCGAATCCGCCAGCCGCGCCTGAACGGCCTGGCGCGTGACGATCTCCTGTCCATAGTGCCGGCTGGCTCGCTTGAACTGATGACTGTGCTCGCGCACCAGCCGCGCCAGCCGATCCGCCGCGGGCTGCAGTGACGAATCGACGCCGAGGATCTCCGGCGCATGCGGCTTCACTCCCAGCAGCAGCTGCGCCCCCAGCGGCGCCGCCGCTTTCATCACGTCCCGCCGCTGCAGGCTCTTGAGGATCCGCGCCAGGTTGTGCGTCGGCGAATCACTGTGATCCCAACCCACCGCCTGTTGAATTCCGAGCATCTGCTCCGCCAGCTGCTTGCCGCCGTAGGCGAAGATGAACGACTGCATCACCTCGTTGGCTCCCTCGACAATGAGATTGATCCGCGAGTCGCGGAAAATGCGCTCGAGCTGGTTCTCGGTCATGTACCCTTCACCCCCCATGATCTGCATCGCGTCGTTGACGATCCGCCAGCCCATCTCCGAGCAGAAGAGCTTGCAGATCGCCGTTTCGAGCATGATGTCTTCATCATGGCGGTCGAGCATCGCGGTGGTGAGATAGAGCACCGCGTCCATGGCATAGGTCAGGGCCGACATGCGGGCGATCTTTGCCGCGACCAGCTCAAAATCCGCCAGGGGCCGCTGGAACTGGAATCGCGTCTGGCTCCATTTCGTCGCCTGGTCGAAAGCTCGCCGCGCCCCGCCGAGCATTCCGGCGGAGAGGGTGCATCGTCCGTAGTTGAGGCAACTCAGTGCAACATGCAATCCTTTGCCTTGCTCATGCAGCAAATGATGGCGGGGAACTTTGACGTTGTTGAAGCGGATGCGCGCCTGCCAGGTCCCGCGGATGCCGCACTTGCTGCGGTTTTTCTGGAAGATGTCGATGCCCGGCATATCGGGCGTGCAGACGAGTGCGGTGACCTTATCCGTCGGCTGGTTCGTTGCCGGATCGATCAGCGTCTGGCGGGCCATCACGGTAAACAAACCCGAGAGCGCCCCGGACGTCGCCCACTTCTTTTCGCCGTTGAGGATGTAGTACCCCTCGTCGGGTGAGAGCTCGCAGCGCGTCTGCTGTCCCCCGGCATCGCACCCGACGCTCGGCTCGGAAAGACAAAATGCGCTGAGCCGATCCTTCGCCAGGTGGGGGAGCCAGTTCCTTTTTTGCTCGTCCGTTCCAAAGAGCATGATGGCTTTGCATCCGATCGATTGATGAGCGGAAACCATGACGGCCGTGGAGCCGCAGGTTCGGCCGATGCGTTCGAGCACGCGGTTGTAGCTGGTGATCCCCAGGCCGCCGCCGCCGAACTCGCGCGGGATCGTCATGCCGAGCACGCCAAGCTCAAAGAGGCGGTCGATCACCCAGCGCGGAATGTTCTGCTCCCGATCGATCCGCACGGCTGGATGCTCGTTTTCCAAATACCGGTCCAGCTTCTCCAGCAATTCGTCGCAACGTGCCGACTCGGCTGGATCAGTTTGCGGATAGGGGAAAACCAACTCGTCGCGGACATGTCCCCAGAAGAGATTTTTGACGAATCCCATTGATGCCGGCTCCGGCCCGAGCAGCTTCTCGGCGTCATCGATCATCTTCCGATCCCGTTCCGCGACACCCTTAAGCGTTTTCAGATCGGCCATAAAACGGGCCTCCGCTGAACAATATTAGGCGGGGAGAGGTTTTCAGTTTTCGGTTTTCGGTTTTCAGCGCGGTGCTCCCTCTCCCGGTACGCCGGGAGAGGGTTGGGGTGAGGGTGATTTCGAGTACCAACGGCGCGCGAGTTCGAAATCACCCTCACCCCCGCCCCGCGCCCTCTCCCGACGTACCGGGAGAGGGAGCGGCCGTCTGAAAACTGAAAACTGAAAACTGAAAACTGAAAACCTCTCCCCCTTACGGCTCTTCGTCTTGTGAAATTCGGAACGATCCTGCGCGTCCGGTCGTGTCAGCAGTGCCCCGATCCATCTATCGCGACGGGGCGCTTTGGAGAGGCGAGTTTGGCCTCGTGGGCCTCTCAGGAATTCCGACCCCGGCATGAATCGCACTCAGCTTGAGTCTATAATTTGCCATGGCATGGGCAGATCTCACAGATGTGCGCTGCTACTACGAACTTCTGGGTCGTGGCGATCCGATTCTCTTCATTCCGGGCCTCGGCGCGACGTGCGATGTATGGCGTCCGGCGGCTCCTCTGGCCGATAGTTTCAATCTCATCTATTCCGATAATCGCGGTATCGGCCAATCGATCCCAAAGCGGCCGGCCACGAGCTTGAGCTGCTTTACTTCCGATATGGTCGAACTGCTCGATTTTCTTCAGCTCGACCGCGCCCACGTCATCGGCATGTCCCTGGGCGGAATTGTCGCTCAACGATTTGCCATCGATCATCCCTCACGCGTGGACCGGCTCGTGCTCATCTCCTCGGCTCACCGCACCACGCCCTATTTGAAAGGCGTCTCGTCGCTCCTGGCGATGGCGCTGCGGAAGATGCCGTGGGAGTTTTTCGTGCGAACGGTTGAAGTGCTCGGAACGGCGCCGCAATTCATCGACGCCAATCCGCAGGAATTTGAGCGAAGAATCGGCGAGCGGTCTGATTGCCGCGGGTGCCGCGATGCCGTTGCCCGTCAACTGCAGTGCCTCGCCGACGACGGCGGAGAGACCGATGTCGCGCGCATTGCCGCTCCCACGCTCGTTCTCGCCGGCGAACACGACGCGCTCATCCCCAGCACCTACGCCCGGCAAATGGCCGGTGAAATTTCCGACGCGCGCTTCGAACTGATCAAGGAAACCGGACACAATCCGCTCGCGGAACGTCCCTTGGAAGTCATTGAGCGCATTGCGCGCTTCCTCAAATCGCGTCAACATGCGGTCCGAGGATTGCAAACGGACAGTTTGCACGTGGCAGGCGGACGGAGGATCGCGCAGATGGCGTAGCGGAGGTTTGCTCAGGGAAGGGCGGTTTCCAGGAGGAACTTGCCCATGACGGCCGTTGATTCGATGCTGAAGTGGTGGAAAAACGGGGAGCTGGTCGGTCCCGCGCCAACACGGACTCCCGAGGTCCGGCAACAAACCGCGGCGCCGCCCGAGCCGGCATGGCTTGCCCGGCTCGACGCGGCGCAAATGCCTCGCACGCTGGTTTACCCTTCAACCACTCTCGGCCGAATTCTGGATCAGACCGCAGACCGCTTCGGCGATTCACCCGCGATTGTCTATCACCATGATCGCTGGAACTACCGCCAATTGCTGGAGCGCGTCAATCGCCTGGCCGGCGCGCTGGCGTCACTGGGGGTGCATAAGGGTGACCGCATTCTGCTGACGCTCCCCAACTGTCCGGAATTCGTGACCAGTTTTTTTGCGATCCAGAAATTGGGCGCGATCGTGGTCAATGCCGGGCCGCTCGTCGGGCCCGATGATCTGTCTCACATCATCAAGGTGAGCCGGCCGCGCGCCGTTATCGGCCTGGATTTGCAGGCAAAGTCGCTCGACCGCATGGGGCGGGGAAGCAGCATCGAACATTTTGTCTGGGTCTCACTGCAGACCTACCAGGGCGTTTTCAAACGTCTGGGCTATCAGTTCAAGCTCTGGCAGGAACGCGAAAAGCAGGGGGGCGCGGCCCGGCATCATACCCTGGCGGCGATCCTCGACCGCGCGCCAGCGCGCCCGCCCACCACCATCTCCGATCCGAACGACACCGCCATTTTGCAGCCAACCGGCGGAACCACGGGCACTCCCAAGCTCGCCGAGCTGTCGCATCGCAATCTGCTGGCCAACACGATGCAGGTTTGCATCTGGGCGAACAATCGCCAGGGACAGGAGACGATCCTGGCCGTCCTTCCGATGTTTCACGTGTACGGGCTGACGCTCTGTCTGCTCAGCGGCATCTTCTCCGCGGCCCGCCTCGTGTTGCTGACCCGCTTCGGCGCCGAAGAGGCGCTGCACATGCTCCGGCGCGAGCGGGCGACGATCTTCCCGCTCGTGCCGGCGATCTGCGACGCGCTGAGCAACGAAATTGAAAAGGAGCATGAGCCGGCCGGTCTGGTTGGCCTGCGGCTATGCATCAGCGGGGCTGCACCGCTGCCGATCGCGGTGGCCGAGCGATTCGAAAGACTCACGGGAGCCAGAGTGATAGAAGGGTACGGCCTGAGCGAGGCATCGCCCGTGACCCACTCCAACCTGGCGAACGACGGCCGTCACGGCTCGATCGGCCTTCCGATGCCCGACACTGACTGCCGAATCGTCGATCCCGAGAATCCGAGCCGCGAGATGCCCACCGGCGAATCCGGCGAGCTGCTCGTCAGCGGCCCGCAGATCATGCGCGGATATTACGGCGATGCCGAGCAAACCCATCGCGCCCTGACGGTCGACGGCAACGGCCGGATCTGGCTTCATACTGGCGACGTTGCGCTGATGGAGCCAGACGGCTACTTCGTCATCCTCGATCGCAAAAAGGACATGATCATCCGATCCGGGCTGAAGATTTTCCCGGCCCGTGTGGAGAAAGTGCTGCAATCAGATGCGCGGGTCATCGAGGCGGCGGTGGTCGGCCGCGATGATGCGGTGCACACGCAGATCGTCGTTGCGCACATCGTCAGCGGCGTACCGGCCGAGCAGCGCGATCCGCTGGTCGACGACCTGCGCAAACTCTGCCGCGAGCATCTGGCTCCCTACGAGGTGCCCGCGGAGTTCCACTTCATCGACGCCCTGCCGCGCTCGCCACTGGGAAAGCTGTTGAAGAAAGATCTGGTTGCCAAAGCCCCTGCCGATGCCAACGGAAACGGCAATAAGGCAGAGAAGAGTTCACCACGGAGGCACGGAGACACGGAGGCGCAATCGACTTCGTAGGAGCAAAAATGGTTGCCTGGAACATGTCTGATCGTCGCGTGGCGGTAGTGAGCGGCGCTCGAACGCCCTTCGCTAAATCCGGCGGCGCGCTCAAGGAAGTGCACGCGGCCGATCTCGGCAAGCGGGCGATTCAGGAGACGCTCTATCGCGCCAACTGGCCGGCCGATGACCTGGACGAGGTGATTCTTGGCAACGTGGTCATGCCGGTTGATGCGGCAAATCTGGCCAGGGTCGCGGCGATCTGGGCCGGTGTTCCCGTGAGCGTTCCCGGACTGACGATGCAGCGCAACTGCGCTTCGGGCATGGAGGCGATCGCAGAGGCGGCGGCGCGGATTCGCACCGGCCGCGGCCGGGCCATCGTCGCGGGGGGCGCCGAATCGATGAGCAACATTCCGCTGCTGTTCCCCAGCGAAACGATGGAGCCGATGGCGCGGCTCGGCCGATCGAAGAGCATCTTCCAGAAGGCCGCGGCCGCGACGGCACTCCGGCCGCGGCACTTCCGCCCGATCGCCGGCCTGGAACTGGGACTGACCGACCCGACCTGCGACATGATCATGGGAAAGACCGCGGAGCTTCTTGCACAGGAGTGGGGAATCAGCCGCCTCGAGCAGGATGAGTTTGCCCTCCGCTCGCATCAGCGCGCGGTGCAGGCTGCTGAAACCGGCAGATTCAACGACGAGATTTTTCCGTTCTATGCCGGTGACGACTTTACACCCGTTACCAACGACACCGGGCCCCGGCCGGGGCAGACGATGGAGGCGCTGGCGAAGCTCAAGCCGATCTTCGACCGCCGCGATGGAACCGTTACCGTCGGCAACTCCTGCCAGATCACTGACGGCGCCGCGACGCTCCTCCTGGCCGACGCCGAAGCGGCACGGGCCCACGGAAGCGACGTACTGGGATTCGTCAGTGGTTACGCCTACGTCGGACTCGATCCCGCACGGATGGGACTGGGTCCGGTCTATGCAATCGACCAGTTGCTGCGGGAAAGCAGCCTGACGCTGGCCGACATTCCGCTGATCGAGATCAACGAGGCATTTGCCGCCCAGGTGCTGGCGTGTCTCAAGGCGTTCGACTCGAGGAAATTTGCCGCCGAGCAGCTCAACCGCGATGAGGCGTTGGGAGGGATCGATCTGGATAAGTTGAACGTCAACGGCGGGGCGATCGCGCTGGGTCATCCCGTCGGCGCCACGGGGGCGCGCATCGTGCTGTCGCTGCTGCACGAGATGCGCCGCCGCAACCTCGAGCGCGGCATCGCCGCCCTCTGCGTCGGCGGCGGACAAGGCGCGGCAATCTTGCTGGAGCGCAACTGACTGTTGAGGAGACTGCGATGGAAACGCTGAGGCTCACAACCGACTCCGACTGGATCACCACGATCTGGATCGATGTGCCCCGCAAGGCCGTCAACACGCTCTCGCCGCAGGTGCTGGCGGACCTGGACGTGGCGCTCAATCAGGTCGAGCACGATCGGCCGCACGGTCTGATCGTCGCATCCGGGAAGAATCACTCGTTTATCGCCGGCGCGGATTTGTTTGCGATTGGCAAGATGAGCCGCGAGCAGATGCTGCAGTTTCTCGCCGATGGGCAGGCGCTCTTCTCGCGGATTGCAAGTCTTTCCATGCCGACTGTCGCGGCGATCAACGGCGATTGCCTCGGGGGAGGTTTGGAACTGGCGCTGGCTTGCACGATGCGCGTCGCGGCGGCGGATGCGTCGATCTCCATCGGCCTGCCGGAGGTGAAACTCGGGATCCTCCCCGGTTGGGGCGGGACCGTGCGATTGCCGAGGCTCATTGGATTGACGCGGGCGTTGCCGCTGCTGCTGACGGGTAAGACGCTGCCGCCGAAGAAGGCCATGCGGGCGGGGATTGTGGACGAAGTGGTGCGCCCCGAGTCGCTTCTGGCGGCGGCCAAGCGGCGAGTGATGGGCGAGAAGCCGACGCGACGCCATTCGCTGATGGATCGAACCGCGGCGAGCCTGCCGTTTGTCCGCAACAAGATATTTGCCCGCGCCCGAAAGGAAACGCTCGCGACAACGCTGGGAAACTATCCGGCCCCGATCCGGCTGATCGAGGTAGTCAAACGGGGCTCCGAGAAGGGAATAGCGGCCGGACTCGACGCCGAGCGCGAAGCGATCGCGGAGTTGATGCAGACCGATGCGAGCCGAAATCTCATCCGGCTCTTCTTCCTCAAGCAAGGCGCCAAGCGGCAGATCGCCGATCAACTCCGCGCAAAGCCGGCCGATGTGAAACGGGCAGCGGTAATCGGTGGCGGAACGATGGGCGCGGGAATTGTTCACGCGCTCGTCCGTGCGGGAATCGACGTTCGGCTGGTCGAAGTGAACGTCAAAGCCGCGTCGGCCGGGTTGGCGCGCGTGCAGCAATTGCTCGATGACGATGTCGCCGCCGGCCGGCTCGATCGATTGGCGGCCCGCAACGCAATGAATCGCGTCGCCCCCTGCACCGACTGGACCGGGCTGCATCTGGCTGACATTGTTATCGAAGCGGTTGTGGAAGAGATGCCGGCAAAAAAGGCGGTTTTTGCGAAGCTCGATCGACTCACGCGCCCGGATGCGGTGCTGGCGACGAATACCAGTTCGCTGAGCGTCGCGGAAATGGCCGCAGGAACAGCGCACCCCGATCGCGTGATCGGGCTGCATTTCTTTAACCCCGTGGCAAAGATGCCGTTGGTGGAAGTGGTGCGAACCGGCATGAGCCGCGAAGAGCCGCTGGCGACGGCCGCCGTGCTGGCGGGGCGATTGGGTAAGACGCCGGTGCTGGTGCGGGACGCGCCCGGTTTCCTGGTGAATCGCGTGTTGATTCCGTATCTGGCCGAAGCGCTGGCCGTCGCGGGGGAAGGCGTGCCGATCGATCGGATCGATGCTGCCCTGAAGGAATGGGGCATGCCGATGGGCCCCTTCGAGTTGCTCGACACGATCGGCCTGGACGTGGCGGCCCACGTGCTGATGACGCTCGGCCGAGTGCTGCGCAATCCGCCGCCGATTCCCAAGGCGCTGGAACTGGCGCTGCATCGCCGGTGGCTGGGCAACAAAACCGGGCGCGGTTTCTACGAGCACGGCGGGAAACACCCGCGCGGCGCGGCATTGGTCGTTAACAAGGAACTGCAACAAACGCTGGCGAATCTACAAACCGGTGAGCTCTCACCCGAAGCAATGGCATCACAGACGCAAGCCATTGCCTGGCGGCTGATCCTTCCGATGGTGAACGAAGCCGCCCGCGTGCTGGAGGAAAACGTCACCGATTCCACGGAAACAATTGATCTGGCGACCGTGCTCGGCTTGGGGCTTGCGCCGTTCCGTGGCGGACTGATTCAGTTCGCCAACTCGGTTGGAACCCCGGCAATCGTCGAGAGGCTCGAAGCCCTGGAGCGCGAATTCGGGCCGCGCTTCGCGCCCGCGGCGCTGCTGCGCGATTTGGCCGCTCGTAGCGGGGCGCTCGCAAGCGGTCGATCGAGCGCAGCTCGAGATTCCGAAACGGGCTCAGGAGCAGTTGCAGGGTCGAGAAGCGCGCGTGCCACTCTGGATCTGAGAGGAACCACAGTTCCCGCGCCAGCAGAGAGCCGAGCGGCTTCGCCGCCGGGTGCTTTGTGAGTGTCCGCAGGGTGGCGCAAGGCCCCGCGAAGACCGGCGGCGGAGCCGCTCGGCTCCCTGCTGGCGCGGATGCCGATGTCACTCGCCGGGTGTAGCCGCGCGGCGGAGCGCGTCCACCGGGCCCCGGAACAGCGAGCGACATATAATGTGTAAACCACCTGGAGCAGCAACATGCCGACTTTCAAACGTGCGGACCAAGAGCAGATCGAAAAAGCGCAGGATCTTCTGGAGTCCGCGCCGTCGGGGCCGATGGGATTTGTGAAATCCCTCTTCTTCGGACGGCTATCCGCGGATCAGGTCTTGCCGTATCCGGTTCAGGATGCCGACGAGGCGCGGCGCACCGATGAATTGATCGGGCGCGTCGATGCCTTTTTGCACGCCGAGGTGAACCCCGACTGGATCGACGCCGAGGAGCGGATTCCGCCGCACGTGATTTGCGGGCTGGCGAAACTGGGCGTGCTGGGGATGACGGTGCCCAGTGAATATGGCGGCGGGGGATTCAGCCACACCGCCTATTGCCGGGTGCTGGAGCGCATCTCGGCTCACTGCGCTTCGACGGCCGTGCTCGTCGGCGCGCATCAGTCGATCGGACTCAAGGCGCTGGTATTAATGGGGACAGAGGAGCAGAAGCGGCGTTATCTTCCGTCTCTCGCCTGCGGCGACATGCTGGCGGCATTCTGCTTGAGCGAGCCGGAAGTCGGTTCCGATGCGGCAGGCGTGCAGACCAGCGCGAAGTTGAGTGCTGATGGAAGTCACTGGCTCATCAACGGACACAAGCGCTACGCCACCAACTCCGCGATCGCCGGCCTGATGACGGTCATGGCAAAAACGTCCGTCACGGAAAACGGACGGACGCGCGACAAGGTGACCGCGTTTCTCGTCAATCCGCACATGCCCGGCTTCCGCGTCGTCAGCAATAATCGCAGCAAATGCGGCGTGCGCGGAAGCTGGCAGGGGACGCTTGAATTCGTCGACGTGCCTGTGCCGCACGATCAGGTCCTCGGTGAGCTTGGCAAGGGACTGAAAGTCGCCCTGAGCGTCTTGAACTACGGCCGATGCACGCTCAGCGCCGGCTGCGTTGGCGGCGCAAAAAAGGCGCTGGAGATGTGTATCGCCCGCGCCCGCTCGCGCCGCCAGTTCGGCCGCAGCATCGGCGAGTTTCAGCTTATCAAGCAGAAGATTGCGCAGATGGCAGAAGACACTTTTGCGATGGATGCAATGACGTATCTCTGCGCCGGACTGGTCGATCGGCACGCCGAAGACCTGATGCTCGAAACCGCGATCGTGAAGCTTTTCTGCTCCGAAGCCCTCTGGCGGATCACCGACGATGCGGTGCAGATCTGGGGCGGCGAAGGGTACATGCGCGAGCATGGCCTGGAGCGC
>Ga0302325_10031745_pt1 | contig 10859 bp, 11 predicted proteins | sample Palsa_T0_2_FD_201948 | JGI IMG/M metagenome (GOLD analysis project Ga0302325, IMG submission 201948) | Peat permafrost microbial communities from Stordalen Mire near Abisko, Sweden - Palsa_T0_2 | ecosystem: Environmental > Terrestrial > Soil > Palsa > Peat permafrost | place: Sweden: Abisko... | reverse complement strand
CTCTTGGGTCTGTGGCACCGAATCCTCTCCTGCTGAGTAATAGATTCATCATGGAATTTGCGGAAGGAAGATATCGGACCTCGGGAGATAACCTTAACGACCAAAGCACGCTTCGATCTTTCTTCTTGTTGTTCTGGTCGAGGTGGTACTTCCGAGCCTCCTGCATATTCGCAATGATACCATATTTATCATCCAGGTCCTTCGAGTAACTCTGCGGCAAGCCATGATGGCTGAGGGCACTCCTTTCACGTGCTTGGTCAATATCCAGACCCAAAGCGTTGAAAAGCATGTCCCATTTGACCCTGATCCTCCCACACTGCAGCCATGGACACCTTGAGAAAACCAATTCTTGAAACACCCAGACTCGAGTGAACCATTCTTTCGTCAATATAACGTCCAGGTCCAGGATTTCGTCCTTATCTGCTCCATCTTGAATGGCTTTCAAACACTTACAATCAGGATCTGTGACAGCAGCAGGCCCTAGGAAGATGACGGTGTGAAGCGCGCCAGCATAAATGCTTCCCATTAAACCAACCTGCGTTGCTTTCTCCGAATCATCTTCTTGATTAATGCAGATCCCATCAGCCCACAGAAGAAGACTTCTCTGCTCATCGCGCAAATCTAGGAGTGCCGAGCAGAGGTTGGTCGTGATGCCAAGGCACTTTCCATCAACGAAGAGCTTCCGATTTTTCTCTGGGTTGCCCCAGACGTAGGAAAGTGCTGTGTAGTGACCAAAAATGTCTCGACTGTCACAGAATGAGAGTTTCGTGCGCATCAATGAGCACTTCAGTGGTGCTGAGGGGTCTTCTGAAGGCTGAAGTTCGATTAGGCGGATGCCGTCTGGATCAGCGATTGGGTAGTACTTGTATTGAGGTTCAACAGCCATTGCGGGTCTTTCAAGCAGCTGGAAGTGGGTTCGTAAACGTGTGAACTCAAAAGATGCGTGTAACAATCGAAGGCTGGGAGAGTTGAGACAGACGAAGGATGTGAAGGCTCTCAGCTAGACGTTGTGGAGGAATTTCAAGGAAGGCGGCGGTTCAATCAGGCCAGTGCAGGCGTCTCAATGATCAATCATTCCTTGGAAGGAGATACGAAGGCCATTTATATGTCTTCAAAGGAAACGAAATCTAATTCACGGTGTGTTCGCAGGGAAGAGGTACTTGAACAGGGAAGGCTGTGAGGTTACCAGGCAACAGGCAGCAGCCACCTCGCTACGTAGTCCACTCAGGATTAAAAGGAGAGGGCCGCCACGTGATGTTCTTTAGATGCAGGTGTACTTGATGCAGCAAACTGAATGAAGGACGCAGGGGACTTCTACTGTTCTGGAGGAGCAATTTCATAAAATTCATCAACTACATGAAACTTCAAGCTGTACGACCTCGCTCTGAATCAACGACGTTTTGTCATTAGCCCGTAGGCAGTATCATACATTCGTTATTGAAGAACCCGATCCCGCCTTTCAATAAATAACCCTATTCTTCGATGGTCCAAGCCGTTAAGGAAAAATGAGAATGCAACATTCAGCATCCCATGGGTCCCAAGAAATGATTTCATCCATCAATTATTGTCACAAGTTGCAGAAAGGGTATAGTGAGAATTTAGGTGGACTCCTTGACTTTGCCGGTGACGGTATCAGCTAGCTGAAGTTAGCAAGATGGTGCTAATGAGAGAATTACAAATATCACATACCAGCGTTGGAGAGGGTATTGGAGGTAGTATCAGCAGCGCTGCTCAAAGTATCCTTGGCAGAGTCGAGGTAGCTTCCTCCCTCGTTCTGAGCACTATCGGCATTGGACCGAGTGGAGTCACCAAGCTTCTGGGTGGCGGACTTGTCGCTATCTAAGACAAAGGTTTAGTGAGGTGAAAAATGAATAAGGGTTTACCTGAGCTTACCTGGCTGGAATGCACCAGCAACCTTATCGGTAGCACCGCTGATGTTCTCGGAGGCGACTTGTCCGGTGGACTTTTGAGATTGAGGGGTAACCTTCTCCCCGACCTGCTCACCGAGACCTTTGCGCCTGTCATATGTCAGTAATCAGAGCGCAGGACAAACGGGGCAGTTCGAGCATGCGGCAAACAGAACAACATTCATAGCCAAGTGGAGTAGATTGTGTCCAACTTACATAGAATCAGACATGTTGATTATTTTTGTTTGAAGTAATGGTCTTTATGTGTTTGGATTTTGCTTTAATTTGCGTTGATGGGAATGAAGGTTGGATAGAAAGGAGTGATGGAGCTTTTATGTAGGCAGAAGAGCTGCCAGATTTCTTGATACCCCTGAAGCAAGTCTCGCGTGTTTGCCTCTTCCGAAACGTCATTGCTCGCAATCAATGCAATTGCCACACCTCCTTATTGTGGCTGCCATGCCTTCTTATTCGTGGAGTGTGGCTTGAGATGCGTCACCGTCAAATGCTTGGCCAGATCGACGGGCTCGAGCATGAGCTTTGGCTTGCACAAACGGAAGCTATGGTACTTTCAAGATTCCCATGTGAATATCTCTTGTACGCAAAAGCATACCCAATCACCTATCCCTGGAAGTGGGAAGAGTTCTCCGTAACTTCAAGACACATGTGCTGTTTACCTTCCTTGCTGAAATGATGTCATGAAATTTCAGTCCAGGTCTGATGTCACAGCGGGAGGCAAAGAACATTTGCAAAATAATTTGTAGAGAACAGGACGTTATCCTAACAGATTTCTGCATGAAAGATTATGCTTCCATAGGCCATTGAAATCTTTTCAAGAAAGAAGCCGCGTTAGGAAAGGGGGTGCGCGAATGGTCTTATCACGTGACAATAGGGTTTTAATGGACTCAGCTTAAAATGATTGAGAGAAGATACCGTATGTTAAAGAGTACCACAAGATTATGGTTTCCACGCTCGAGGCTTTGTGGATAGTAAAAACAAATTCTTGATTTTGTTCGGATAAGAATTGCGCTTGCAGTTCTATCACTTACTATTTGAGACCTAAGCATCAAACAGAGTGCAGGGGCTTAGATATGCAGGAAGAACAGACAATGGAAACAGGAATTTATAGATCAGAGTCTGCTCACAGGATGGGTTCCGAAATGATTTTGCTATTTCAGAGCCAAGGATAGAGTGAAGTTAAGTGAAGGCCTAAAGTCCAAGTTGTGGGGCTGTTTCAAGTGAGAAATAAGGTTTGGCTAGCGGTACGCTAAACCCAGAACGCGAATTCCGTTGCTATGGAACTTCTGTGTCAACAAACCCCGCCTAACACAATCCTGGACACTGCATCACCTTAACCATCATTTGATGATCTTTGCTGCAGGCACATTACCCATCTGAAATTCTGCTCTGCTCCAGCAGATCCCTTTAACTGCCACTTAAGCATCCCGTCGACATTGCTCGCCGCAGCCCAGAATCGCGATCCACCGGCCTCACCGACTTTCAGCTTTTGTACTGGTGGCAGCAGCTGGAGAACGAGACGCCCGGGAGCGATTACACATGATGTCGAGCTTCATCACCAACTTGTTTCCTTCTTCGCAAGGAGGCAAGCATGAAAACATCATGCCTGTACCTCCTCCACCTTTGCACACTCGCTCCACGCAAAATGAATCCTTCAATAACGACAGGCCAAACACGCCCAACCGAAACAGCTTCATTACACCCGTCTCAACTCCGCAGGGCAGCCCGAGCAAAAATCGAAATCCTCCTGGTGCCAATGACCTGCCAGTTGCCTTCGAAAGCTCCCTAAAACTTACCCCAAATATCTTCGGCAGCCCAACGAAGACTGGTCGCTCGCAGGCAGGCACTCCGTTATCCCCAGGGAAGAGCAACGCAATGGCAATTGACGATTCCTACTTTGGCAATTCTCCGGGAAATATTGATGATAGCATCATCCATAAATCAGCAGCAATTTCCCCCGGCAGCCCTCTGCGAAAACAAGGCAAAGAAAATACTCCTCCGGCGTCCAGACAAGGACTTGAGTCAAGCGTCCAAAATCAAGCAGCCATTTCGAGACAGGAGCTGTATCAACCACGAGAGCAACAGCCTACGAAGAGGTACAATACTCAGCGAGGCTTGACTGTAGATGAGTTGGAGATCCTGAATAAGCCTAATGTCAAACGACTCGCCAATGTTACGCAACTCTGTGAGTAAAGAGAAAAGCATGCTGGTATTCTTGGCTGACCCCTGCAGACTTCCTAGACTACTATTTCGATCTCTTGACCTACGTTAGTGCTCGCCAGAATCGCCTCAATCACTTCAAAGCCGAATTCCCCGAACCTCCTGCGACCGACGAAGAAATCTACAATCCTGTTTGGTCAAAATATGTCGGTAGAGAGCGTGCAAACCTCCGAAAACGTCGAGTACGTCTTCGACAAGGCGATTTTCAGATTCTCACACAGGTTGGACAAGGTGGATATGGCCAAGTTTTTCTTGCGCAGAAGAAGGACACTCGAGAAGTTTGTGCATTGAAGGTCATGAGCAAGAAATTGCTCTTCAAGCTGGACGAGATCAGACATGTTCTTACGGAGCGCGATATATTGACTAATGCTAAGAGCGAGTGGCTTGTTCGATTGCTCTACTCGTTTCAGGACGACAAGAGCATTTATTTGGCAATGGTGCGTATAATAATTTGTGTGGAAGAGATAAGGCTAATACGGTACTATAGGAATATGTTCCTGGTGGAGACTTCCGAACCCTTCTCAACAATACTGGTGTCCTCGCAAACCGCCACGCCCGGTTCTACATTGCCGAAATGTTCTGCTCTGTGGATGCTCTGCACCAACTTGGCTACATCCATCGAGATCTGAAGCCAGAAAACTTCCTAATTGATTCGACAGGTCACGTTAAGCTCACAGACTTTGGACTTGCGGCCGGCATGCTTGCTCCGGGCAAGATTGAGTCGATGAGAGTGAAATTGGAGAAGGTTGGAGAGACGTACGTTCCTTTTGGTAAGCCAATGGACCAACGTACTGTAGCCGAGCGTCGGGAAGGATATCGATCTATGAGGGACAGAGATGTCAATTATGCGAAGTCCATCGTTGGCTCTCCTGATTATATGGCTCCTGAAGTCCTCAAGGGTGAAGAGTACGAGTTCTCAGTCGACTATTGGAGTCTTGGGTGCATGCACTTCGAGGCTCTGACTGGGTTCCCGCCTTTCGCCGGAGCTACAGTCGACGAGACGTGGAAGAATTTGAAGTACTGGAGGGAGGTTTTGAAGAGACCTGTCTGGGAGGACCCGAATTATTTCATTAGCAACCGCACCTGGAATTTCATCACGAGGTATGTGAGACGAGTTTCAGCAAATTTCATCTGCTGACCTTTGTAGCTGCATTGCATCAAAGACAAAGCGCTTTTCGTCTATCAAGGACGTCTATGAGCATCAATACTTTGCCGAGGTCGATTGGAAGACTCTTAGATCTCAGCGAGCTCCATTCGTCCCTGAACTCGACTCTGAGACCGATGCTGGCTATTTCGATGACTTCAGCAACGAAGCGGATATGGCCAAGTACAAGGAGGTGCATGACAAGCAGACAGCCTTGGAAAATATGGCCGATAGAGAGGACCCAATGAGCAAGAGCTTATTCGTCGGATTTACATTCAGACATCGCAAACCAACAACCGATGAAGGCGGCAAATCAAGCCCCAGAAAGCCCATTGCTACCGATGGGACTTTTGGGACGATGTTGTGATGAGTCGGATACACGTGTCAAGGCCTGTTTTCGCTTCTATGCTGCGTTAGGGTTCATTGACGGCGCGTGTCGGGACGGATGCTAAAAGAGCTATGCTGAAGTGGAGCAAGTGCAAGCCTTGATGCCAAAAGGATGGTTTGCGTTGACGATCAGTCTTTGAGATTACATCTACTGTTTACTGGTTTTGTTTGGAGTTCAAGATGAAGGCTATGCTGGGCATGCAGGCTGTGTCTGTATTAATGGCTACGAATACAATTGATGACTATTACGTTCATGGGTTTTGCAGTTGGCTGTCTTTGATAAATCCCTGCGTTTATTAGACAAGGTTAACCTTGCGAAGTTGCGATTGGACCGCCTTATGACCCCTGAAACAGTTCCCCCGCTTGGGCCCGTCGACACGGCACGGGATGTTATCAAACAGTGCAACTCTGAGAGGCATCCTCTTTACGACAACTTCATATAAGATCTGTCCAAAGGTCTGTTCATGACTGCGATAAGCACGTAGGCTGTTATTGAAACTTTCCGTCAACTGGCTCAGAATCTATCTCAACTTGACATTCCCAACTCCGCGACAACCGAGGATGTAACGATGGAACACGATTCCCCTCACGTAGGTTGCATCGAGACTCTCAACGACTATGCTTCAAGTGTTATTGCTAAGCTTACTTTGCTCTGATCAGAACGAGTGCGTGCAGTCTCAGAAGCCAGTTCGCAATACATTTCGAAGGTACGTTGGCTCAGCCTCACTACTCACAACACGCAGCTAATGCAGCATGCAGACCACGGGCGGGGCGTGCTTGTGGAGTAAAGCCCCAGACTCTTTCGTTGCTTTGCGTGATCTAGCTAACCTTTATCTCTCAAAGTCATGCCACTCGAGAAGGGTATGATACAAATTAACCCGGTTCCAGTCACTCTATAGCGCTGACACAGGTTTAGGTTCGATGTGATGCTGGCATTCGTGGCTTGCCATGTACGAATTGTTCCGCTTTCTCCCTTGATTGTAGCATTCCACCTAAAAAGAAGGAACGTGAGGCAGAGACTGTTGGTGGATTGAAGCGGTATGTTTAGCCCTGTGCACCACGGGCAAATATCAGCTATTTAATGCTCCCAGAATGAGACCCCGAAGGAGAAGCGTTCAGGAGAATCCGTCACCTAGAGAGTCTTCCAGCTCCCCGGAACCAGAGTACGCCAGCAGTTACGCAAAGCTGATCAAACCCGTGGTTTCCAATTCAACGATTCACGATGCAGGGAGCGTATTCTACCTCTCAGAGATGTCGGGCATGTCAGTTTTGTTACATGATTACGACTACACAACTTCAAAAGTTCATTATCAGTTTCCATCGGACTGGGAACGTCGTGAGCTTTTATCGACGGAAACAGACAATGTCGAAGTAGAGATCCTGCGAGTTCGAGGAGCCCTCTCCCTACCGCCAAAGGAGATCTGCGATGAGCTAATTAATGCATTCTTCACATGGGTAGCACCTATCGTTCCCATCATTAACAAAACCTCTTTCATGAAAAAATATCGGGACCCGAACAATCCACCTTCAATCCTCCTTATGCAAGCAATCCTCCTCGCTGGCTCCCGAGTCTGTCCAATCTCCTCACTCGTAAATAGCAACGGATCCGAAACATCATCAGCAACACTCTTCTACCAGCGAGCAAAAGCCCTCTACGACGCTGACTACGAAAAAGACCGCGTGATAATGGTTCAGTCTCTCGTTCTCTTGGGCTGGTACTGGGAGGATCCGGGAAAAGTGACCAAGAACGTCTTTTACTGGAACGGCCTCGCCATCAGCATTGCGGAAGGATTCGGCATGCATCGAAGTGTCAAAGACTCCAATTTGACTGCAGAGGACAAGAGGTTGTGGAAGAGGATCTGGTGGACGCTGTTCACGAGAGATAGGGCCGTGGCCGCCGCGCTGGGGAGACCGGTGCATATTAATACCCAAGACTCGGACGTGGAGATGATTACGGAAGACGATTTTATCGAAGATGGCGGTCAGATGAAACAGGTCCATGTCCAGTTCTTTCTGAACTATGTCAGGCTTTCACAGGTTGTGGATAAGATTATGGTTGATAACTACTCGACCACATCTAAACCCAATGCTATAGTGTTCACGAAATGTGTCCAAGCCCTATCAGATTGGTTGCAGAATTGCCCGGCGGAAGTCAGATGGGATCTGGAGGGTTATGATTTCTGGTCCGCATATCTCCATTGCATATACCACACCGCCAACTGCTTGCTATACCGCGCCTACTTACCCACGTCAATATCTCGATTACGGACTACGCCACGATGGCGTCCAGCGTTCCAATCCGCTGAGATTATTACTTCTATCGCCAAAAAGCTGATGGCGAAAGACGAGCTGAAGTTTACGCCACCATTTATGTACGTCACGCGTTCCCTTCCCTCACCATCCAGTGTCTACTGCTAACTGAGGTTAGGATATATACGCTATCATCAGCACTAATTATCCAAATCTACCAACTCCGCAAAGGAAGTCCAACCTCTTCAGAAGCTATCAAAGAGCAAATTTTAACCTGCATGCAAGCACTAGAACAAGTCGCCAAGATCTGGCTTGTAGCAACAATGGTGCATAAGTTAGTTGAGAATATCCTTGCCTGGTGTATACCCGGTTTTCCGCCCCAAGAAACGCTGGAGCCCTCAGGGTTCGGAATTTCGGTGTGGGCATCAGTTTCGGATTCCGGTGCTCAGACAACAGTGGAGGGTGGTTTGTTGACAGAGGAGAGAAAGGAGGATGAGGGTTTAGAAAATGGAGGAAAAAAGTTGACGTCGGGTTTGAAGGATTATATGGAGGCTGCCTTGGGGCCAATCAAAGATTATATGTCTAAGTCAGCTCAATGGCCCGAGCCAACTGGGAGAGCGGCAGAGATGGGTCTTCAGTTCTTGCCTGAGGACGAAGAGTTGGAATGGGATCAAGAAGAAATAAGAACGCCGACTAGTACTGGGCTGAATCCTGCGTTGTGGTGAGCTACCTCGTGTGCAAAGTTTATGTGGAATTATGATGGAAGAAGGACTAATGTCTTGATAGGTCTGAATTCTTTGGCTACAACTAGGTAAAGCACCGATTGCTGTTGATTCGAGGAAGAACAGGCTTCTATCTGATGAGAGCTTGAGATTGTGAGTCAAGCTTTTGCAGCCAAAAATTCGAGGTTGATATTTAGGGCTGAAGCTAGAGTACAGTAAAGCCCACATCACCGGCTCCTTCTGAGCCTCCGATAGCTCTGAAGCTTCTGGAAATACCATCTCATTGCTTGAGGGGGCAATAGCAAGGTCCTGTACGAGGAAAGAGGGGCAATTGAGGGCTTCTTTGTGGGCGAGAAGTCGAAGGACGAGAGCCGAAAGATTAGAGGCTTGGTGAGTAAGTTGGACATATTACCAGGTGCGAAGTCATTTCTATGCTGCAAAATATGCTCCAGATTACTATGCTACTATGCCGACTTCGTGGACATTGCGTTGTCTTTGATGAGAAGAATCAGACGGTAGCATTGATCCCTTCAAAGGATTCCTTCATAAGTATACTGTCAAAGCAGCATTTGCTGTAGGAAGCAGAAAGACCCATCTTTCTCTCGACTGGCGACATATCCTCCTTGCCCTTGGCCGACGAAGGAAAGACGAAAGGAGATACTGAGAGATCGGTGGCTTCCATGTCATCATCATCATCATCATCATCATCATCATCATCATCATCATCATCATCATCATCATCTGCCCAGCAATCCCCTAACCCGCCATACGTGTAGTTGATTCTCGCGAACTTCAACATTGGTGCTTTGTACAATGGATGGATTTGCTCCATTTTCAGCAAGAACTCGTGTATATCATTCTTGTAGCCCCAAAGATCATCGCTCTGCTTCACCTGGAGCTCCTGCAATGGCGAATTCCAATCGACTTGCTGATACACACTCCAATGTTCCTCTCGGTCCCATGTACTATAGTTCGTATCGCCAATCGCGATCGTCAACGTCTTCAGCCCTTTCATCTCCAACAGTCTGTCTTCAAGCTCGTGACCGCGATGTAGCGAACCCCAAAGGCCAGGGAGAATGTTCCAGAAGTATCGAACTACCAGATGTTGTATCTTGTCTTCAGCTCCCTCGACGAGATATACCGAGAACGGTTGCTCCATGCCTCGTACTTATGCCACGTACAGCTCTCTTTGAATGGACCGAAGAACAAGATATCCTGAGCGAAGTTGGCTTGGCTCGAAAGAGGGAAAGAGACCGGATTTTTCCGTTTTCCTAGATGCCTGGAGAAGCATGGCGAGTTGGCTTTGAGATATACGTCGCGTGCTTCGTGACTGACGAGAAGACCTGGAGCAGGGGGTGAAGGGAGAAGTCGTGGTGTCTCTAATGATAGCTTCCAGATTTTGAGGCGGATTTCGCACGGGAGAAGAGGAAAATAGGTGAACTCGTCACAAGGCCCAACGTCCTCTGCCATCTTGAGCCAGGCGATATTAATTAAAAGAATAGAAGGCGGAAAGCAAAGGAAAGGAAAGGCAAGGAAAGGGAGAAAGGAATGTTTCTAAAGGGGTCAAATTGTCACGTGCATCGCATTCCTCCCTTTCGGGGCGGAGAAGCCTTACCTACCTATGTCGGTGAACCCAACCAACGCATCTCAACATTCTTACGCAAAGAGGAGTCACTTGGCTTCTATCGATCACTAACAGCTACTCCGAAATCCTTCATGATTTCCAATGGCCTCATTAATAGTCGATGTCTGCTGGTAGTACTACGAACCATCTTCCGTCTCGGAGCTTAGGTTTTCACTTGTTCCCTCTTCTCCCTCCCGAAATCAGTCATGGGATCTGGAAACTGTCTCCTATCCCGCGAATGACTAGCACCGAAAGACTCTACGCTACTAGCAGCTGTGCGTTTCATCCTTACATTTTTTCCTGTTCACACGTCTCGAGGAACTTACTGTGGTCCTGGATTTCGGGGGCGGGACAATAAATACGATATTGGAGACGGCAGACGACGAGAGTTTCGTGGCTTCGACATTAGAGAAAGTTCTTATAAGGAGGCCGCTTCACCAAAAATTCACTTTGTGAGAGCTTTGAGAGAAATTGGATAACATTAGATAAGGAGGGTTCTCCCCGCTGATCAGCCGTGGATGGTAGAGTGATATCTATTTGGTAGTTCTTTAACTCAGAAATTCAAAGGGAGGAGCTTGCTTAAATGTTGG
>Ga0302325_10031744_pt1 | contig 10859 bp, 5 predicted proteins | sample Palsa_T0_2_FD_201948 | JGI IMG/M metagenome (GOLD analysis project Ga0302325, IMG submission 201948) | Peat permafrost microbial communities from Stordalen Mire near Abisko, Sweden - Palsa_T0_2 | ecosystem: Environmental > Terrestrial > Soil > Palsa > Peat permafrost | place: Sweden: Abisko... | reverse complement strand
GTTCTGGCGAACAGGCGCGTTTTTCGGCCGTCCCACCGAAACCCGAGCGCCGCCGCTACCGACGTCCTGGTCCAATGATTACCGCGGGACCTCAAGATCGGCGTTTTCCCTCGCGGCGCCCAAGTCCGGCGGATCGAGGGTTGCTGGCTGAATCCGGTTTCGTCCTGGAAGAAGATCCAGGCACGTTGTTGGACAGCGTTTTTTTTAGCGCCGGCCAGCGCACGTTCTTCCAATAGTCGACCTGGTCGGGGTTCCGCTCTTTGGCTTGTTGTGCCGACTTTTGCACGGTCCAGCTCATCGCGCCCAGTATTTTCCATGCGTGTCCGGGATGGTACTCGACACCGGTGACGCGTTCGATGACGGTTGCCACGCGGGGGAGTGTCCACAGATCGGCGCTGAAGCCATGCGCCCTGGCTCCTTTGCGCAAGGCGGACTGCACGCGTAGTCTATCGCGCGCGTTCAGAAGCGGCTATCTACCCGCGCGTAAGGCAGCCTTAAGTGAATCCGCGCCGGACTTCTTCCATTGGCGGTACCAACGGGAAATACTCATCCGGCTGACCTTCAGTTCGCGCGCCACGACGGCCTGTGGGAAGCCTTTGGCGAATGATCGCGCCGCTTGTTTGCGGCGGCGCTCCAGGGCCCGGAGATCCCGACGGAGTGGGCTTTGAAGGGGCATGTCCGATTATAAGACGGCCCCTGGCATATTGTCACTATAAAACGCGAGATATTGTAACTGTATTATGCGAGATTCAATAGTTGGCAATGAAACTCACCGCGGCGGCTATCGCACACATCGTGAGAACTACCGCAATTTGCCGCTGCTGGAATTTGCGCCTGCGCGTTACCGCAAACACAGCAAGCCCGCCACAGAAGCCTCTGTCCAGGCTCCCACAGTCGCCGCCGCGCTACGCGGTACGCAACCGACAGCAGAACCACTATCCGAAGCGGCCATAGTGGAAACATTGGTGATGGCGAATATCGCGCGAATAATTACGCAATGCATAGCGGAACGGGGGGAGTTGCCAGCGTTGGCAGAAGTGCAGTTTGTCCAGCAACTTGCCAAGAGTCAAGCGGATATGCAGATCGCCGAACAGAAAGCTGCGGCGCGGGTCGCTCGGCCATCTCCCTGCAAATCGAGGCGACAGTTCGCGGACCAAACCACTCCGCTCTGATGCTTCCCTTCCCCTGTCGCACGGTGGGAAAGATGGGGCGACGTGCGCGAGTCGGACGCGCCTGAACCGGGTCACAGCCGGTCTCCTAACCGCTCGGACAACGCCGCCATAAAAACTGGTGCCGCCGTCACGAATCGAGCGTGAGTTACCGGGGCTTCAACCCGGCGCCTAACCTCTCGGCCACAACGGCGTTGCTAACTCTGGTGGAAAAGGTGGGAATCGAACCCACATCTACTGGGTGCAGGCCAGTGATCCTCCCGTTGAACGACTTCCCCATGGTAGCGGGCATGGGAGTTGAACCCATCTATGGAGCTTATGAGACTCCCGACTGAGCCGCTAGTCTAGCCCGCAATACGACCAAACCTTGGTGCGTCCTCACCGACTCGAACGGTGGTTCCTCGCTAATCGGGCGAGTGTACTGGCCGCTGTACGAAGGGCGCATGGAGCCGATGCTGGGAATCGAACCCAGGTCGGTCGCTTACCAAGCGACTGCTCTGCCACTGAGCTACAACGACTGGAGCCGGATATCAGACTTGAACTGATCTAGCGGCGTTACGAGTGCCGTGCCTCGCCATCTAGGCGTATCCGACTGGAGCCGAGTGTCAGAATCGAACTGACTTCACCGATTTACAAGACCGGCGCATCGCCAGCAATGCTTACTCGACTTGGAGCGAGTGGACGGATTCGAACCGTCGTCCGAGCCATGGCAAGGCCCAATCCTGCCGCTGAACGACACCCGCTGGAGCGGACGCAGAGAATCGAACTCTGTTGACCAGCTTGGAAGGCTGGGACTCAACCAATGAGCCACGCCCGCAATCTCAAGACCGCAATTTTAAAACCTCGGTGGCATGCGCAGAGGAATTGCGCCGGCCACGCATTCAATTGTCAAAGAACAAATACAGCCGAGAATTGGTCAGGCACCTCGGATTTGAACCGAGAATCTCATGCTCCCAAGGCATGCGGGTTAAGCCGTTTCCCAAGTGCCTGAAAAAGCAAAAGGGCCGGTTGGCATCTCTGCCCCGGCCCTTCATGTAATCCGCGGATAAGATCGACAGTTACACGGGAGCCAAGGATATGACGCGCGGATTGACATGCTTCCGCGTCTGCCTTGGTTCGGTCCCGAATTGGACTGTCGCTTGCATTGAAATTCAATCTTACAACTTTGTCTGATTAACTGTCAAGAAGAAAGTTATAGTACATGGCGGAGGAGAGGAGATTCGAACTCCTGTGCCCCGAGGGTGCGGCGGTTTTCGAGACCGCTGGGCTACCGATTGCCCATCTCCTCCGCATGGAGAGCCGCCTGGGAGTCGAACCCAGCAGATCAGGTTTGCAGCCCGACGCCTGGCCGATTGGCTTGCGACTCTTGGTAGGCCCGGTGGGACTCGAACCCACAATAAAACGCGTTTTGAGCGCGCCGCGTCTGCCAATTCCAGCCACGGGCCTAAACTTGGTGCGGGAGGAGAGACTTGAACTCTCACGTCCGAGGACATTGGTTTCTAAGACCAAAGCGGCTGCCATTACGCCACTCCCGCATGGCAGGGGCGACAGGATTCGAACCTGCTAATGACGGGTTTGGAGTCCGCCGCTCATCCAATCGAGCCTCACCCCTACATTTGCAAACTGGTGGGAACTCTCGGAATCGAACCGAGTGGGCCGGTGACCGGCAACTGATCTACAGTCAGTTCGTGCGCCGTACACGTCTAAGATCCCGATGTCAAAGATCAATGGCGGAAGGCTGGCGAGTTGAACGCCAAAGCCCCGAAGGTACCGCGGTTTAGCAAACCGCGCGGGATTGCCGATATCCCAAGCCTTCCGGTCGGGCTACCAAGACAAAGATGATAATTGGAGTCGATAGGACAGGCAGGGACAACTGAGCGATAGATGCTTGGTTGTGGTGTCCATAAGGAAAGAATAGCTCAAAGGAAATTCAGATGTCAAGCGGCTTCTGGCTTTTGGCATATCGTCCAATGACGGTGCGGCGTGCGCAATGGTCTTCGTCGCTAGTCATTCCGTGAGCCCAGTCATGCGCCAGGAATTGCTGGTACGACGGCGAGACCGAACCACCAGACTTTGTTGCCAGTTGACTTCGGCCTTCGCGCGATTCACGTCCGCCTGGTGACGATTGACCTCATCTTCCGCCGCGGGTGACCTGGAGCTCAGCCAACGTGTGTGTACTCCTGCTGCCGGCGACGCGGGTGATATTGCCCTGAGGCAGCCATTACTCTCTTAACATCGAGAGGTATACGGCGGCGGGAACTACCTGAAGGATGGCCGCCATCCCGAGGAGCAGGGTGCCGTGTTCGGCGACAAAAGCGACGGCGAATGGGAGCAGCGCCTGAAACTTGGAGGCGGCCAAACTCGACCCGGCCCGGCGCAGGGCGGATTAAAACCAAGCCGAGGTTTCTCCGAAGCAGGCGCCGAGCAAGCCCAGAGCAATCAACGGCAGCCCAAGTGATCGCGTTCGCTTGCACCAATTCCGTGAACGTGAATCACAGATGTAGCTGCGCGTTCCCCGGCCAACCAAGATGCACACTACGCAATTCCTTTTCGTCATTAGAAAAGAATCTTACTTTGTTGGTGGAAGGAAAACTGCCAACGGGGCATTCTGTAGTAGCCGGGCACTTTGCGGTGAACGCGACTGTCCAATCAGTAGCAGCAGTTCGCGTAGCGTGGAGAGGAGACCACAATGAGATCGAACAGGATACGTGTGCTTGCAACCGGCATAGCGGCCATTGCCCTCGGCGTCTATGCTGAAACCAATCTCTCGCGAGAAAAGACCCCGTCCAACAACGATCCCGTCGCCATCGCGGTCGCGAAGGGCGAGAAATGGCTCGTTTCGGTGCAGGGAAAAGATGGCGGCTGGGGGCAGGATGGTGGCGAGACCTCATACGTGCGCCAGGGGGAGCGACTGGAATCGGCCGGCAACGACGTAGCCAATACCGCCGTGGCCTCAGAAGCCTTGCTCCACACAGGCAGCACGCCAACCAACGGTCCGTATCGGGAATCCATGCAGCGCGCAGTGCGGTTCCTCCTGGCGCACGTGGACAATAGTCCAGCCGAAGGGCTGGCGGTAACGGACGTGATGGGCACCCAGATCCAGCGCAAGCTGGGGCCGTACATCGACACATTCCTCACCTCCAAACTGCTGGCCGAACTCGATGGCCAGATGGGCGACGCGCAAGCCAATCAGCGCGTGCGGCGGAGTCTGGAGAAGTGCGTCGCGAAGATCGAGAAGAATCAGCTTAAAGATGGAAGCTGGAATGTGGCCGGCGGTTGGGCGCCCATCCTGGGCACGTCCCTCGCGTCGCAAAGCCTATATGCTGCGCGGGCCAAGGGCGTGCCGGTAGCTCCAATGGCGATGGCAAGAGTGGACACATACACGATGGCGACTGCCGCGCCGCCGGGTATTGGCGGTTCCGGAGGTGGTGTCGGACCCGGTTCTGGAGGCGGAGTTAGCGCCGGTGGGGGCACCGTTGGTGGAATCGTTTCGGGTGACTCTGCTCCGAGCTTTGCAGTCCGACGTCTCCCGCTCACAGAGGTCTCGGCAGTATCCGCCGGCGTTCCGCTCTACAAACGCGCGCAGGAAATGGAGCAACTCAGCCGCACCGAGGCCGACCGGAAGAAGAACGCCACAGCGATCAATGCCATCGAGAAGGAGCTTTCCGATCCGCGCTTCGTGGCTGGATTCGGATCGGTTGGCGGAGAGGAGTTCTTCTCCTATTTGAACATCAGCGACAGCCTGCACCGCGCCGGCGGCGAGCCATGGCACAAGTGGAATCAAGAGATAACCGCCAAGCTATTGACGATGCAGAACGAGGATGGCACGTGGGCCGGGCACCATTGCATCACGGGACGGGTGGCAGTAACCAGCGCGGCCATCCTGATGCTGATGGTGGATCGCGAGCCTGCCGTTCCGGTTGCCAGCGCGACCAGAAAATGATGACGGCGCGATATTGGATTGCGCTGCTGCTGCTCGCGCAAACCGGCTGTGTAAAGACGCAGCAGCCCGCCCTCGCGAGGGCCGCGGCGTACCTCTGGCAGCAGCAGGCCGACGATGGCGGCTGGCACAGCCACACCTACGGCCTGCTGCGCTCCGGGCAGTCGCTCACGCCGTTCGTGCTGGTGGCGTTACTCGAAGTGCCGGAGCAGATCTACCCTCTGCCACGTGCGAAAGTTGGCCGGGCCATCGCGTTTATCCGAGAGCATACGCGAGCCGATGGCGGACTCGGAATGAACGACCCCGGCATTCCGGACTACCCCAATTACGCGACGGCTCTCGCTGTGAGCGCAGTCTGCCGGGCACGGGGGCCAAGGTGGGAAGAACAGGTCCGGCCCATGGTCGCGTATCTACGCCTCCAACAATTCACAGAGCAGAACGGCTGGGATCGCCAGGACCCGGTTTACGGGGCGTGGGGGATGGGCGGCGAACGGCGCACCAAGCCGGGTACTGGGCACGTGGACCTGTCCATGACGCGGCATGTCCTCGACGCGCTGCGAGCCGCCGCAGTGCCGGACTCCGAGCCCGTTTTCGAGCGCGCGCGGTTGTTCGTGGAACGTTGCCAGAACTACGATCCGCAGCGTGCGAATGATGGCGATGGTGGCTTCTTCTTCTCGACGACCGAGTTTGACACCAACAAGGCCGGACACGACGGCGCGCATTTCCGCAGCTACGGCACCACCACCGCCGACGGAATTCTAGCGCTGCTCGCTACCGGCCGGCCACCCACCGATCCGCACGTAATGGCGGCCACACGCTGGTTGACGGGCCATCACCATGACATCGATGTTCCCGGCTTTGTGGGCCCGGCCTACCAGCGTTGGCCGCGCGGCTTGGCCTTCTATTACTCGGCCGCCAGCAGCCAGGCATTTCGCGCGCTTCATGTGGATGCCGGCACGCGGGTGGCGGACAGCTTGCGGCGGACTCAGCGAGCCGACGGCTCCTGGGCGAACGCTGAGAATCTGGTTAAGGAAGATGATCCGCTGATTGCGTCGGCGTTAGCAGTGCGTGCGCTGATAGCGCAGCCGTGAGGAAGTCTGCCGCTGACTGCCGGGCGACGTGTTGGGCGGCAAGTTCGTTTTCCTTGGCCCGCGTTGGTCTTTCCAAGCTCCAGCGTGCCCCTCCCCAGCGGCCATAGCCGAACTGAGCCGCAGCGATAATCACAGTATCAAGAACCCAGTCTGGTTGCGTGACACTAGAGAGTCTACGCCTCAAGCGCGGCGTGGGCGGCGCTATGCTGAAACGAGAACCACCTGAACTAAGCCAATGCAGCGAAAGATTTTCTGGATCACCTTCATGTTCCTGGGGCTAATTGCCGATTTCGCGCTGCCGATTTGGTGGGCGCTAGGTGCGACGATTCCAATTTTCTGCATTAGCTGGTGGGTGGCCTATCGGAGCGAGTGGTTTTGATCCATCCGCGAACCGAGCGCAGAGTGGGCTAGGGCTAGCGTGCGGCTGCAGGCGCATTGAGCGTACCGCAACGCGCCTATAGGGAAGGCTGGCACAGTGCGGCGCTATTTACCGCCGGCCACCACCGTGACCGCCACCATGGAAACCGCCTCCACGAACACCTCCGCTCACCTGGCCGCCGCCGCGATACACCCCGCCACCACGATAACCGTAACCGCCGCGGCCGTAACTGCCGTAGCCCCAGCCGCTATAGCCGAAGCCAAGCCCAATGGTCGGAACAGCTTAGGGGTAACCGCAGCCACGGCGGGCAGACTCGAAGCTCCGGGGCCATTTTGCAGCATATCCCGGGGAAAAATGCGGGTCCGGCTGTGATTTTTTCAGTGCCGGAGCGAATAACATGGTGACAGCACACGTTGCGACAGCAGCGGACGCAACATAAGGGAGCGGATGACCACACCAGAACTCCAGGAAAGGTTCCAGGCCGTGGTTGATCAGCACAAGAAAATTCTCTACAAGGTCTGCAACTTGTACTGCAGGAACCGCGACTACCGGGACGATCTGGCGCAGGAGATCATCATCCAGCTATGGCGATCTTTCGGCAAGTTCGACGAGCGTTACCGGTTTTCCACCTGGATGTACCGGATCGCCCTCAACGTTGCGATTTCGTTCTATAGACGCGAGAACAGACGAACACGATATGTCGTTTCCGACGAGCAGCATCTTCTGGAAGCGATCGATGAGACGAAAAATCAGCCTGAAGAGATACGGCTCCTTTACGAATTCATAGAGGGACTTGACCCGCTGAACAAGGCGCTCGTCCTGCTTTATTTGGACGGGAACAACTACCAGGAAATCGCAGAGGTGCTGGGCATTAGTGAAACCAACGTGGCAACGAAGATAAGCAGACTGAAAAGCAAGATGAAGCAGGAATTTCGGGGAACTGGCCAGACTGAATCCCAGGCTAAATCGAGGACCGAGACATGATGGAACTGGATGAACTCAAGCAGAAGTGGGCGGAGCACGATCATAAGCTCGAAGTGAACATCCGCCTGACCCGTCAGCTTCTAACCGCGACAAAAATGAACCGCGCGCGGTCCGCATTGCAGCGCCTGGCCGTTTCCCTGGCATTGGAGTCGGTCGTCGCGCTTGCCGTCATCATCGTACTTGGCTCCTTCATCGGCGACCACATTGCGATGGTGCGGTTTGCGGTACCCGCTGCCACTCTGGACCTGTTCGAGATTGCAAGCTTGATTGTGCTGATACAACAGATTCGGCTCGCACTTTCCATTGACTATAGTAATCCGGTCGCCGCCATCCAGAAGCAGCTTGAATCTCTTCGGATGCTACATATCCGTCACTTCCAGTGGACGCTTCTACTAGCGCCTCTCCTTTGGACACCGCTCCTGATTGTCGCGCTAGAGGGATTTTTGCGGGTAGACGCTTACAAAACAGTCGGAGCCGCTTATCTGCTCGCCAATCTGTTATTCGGACTGGCCATCATCCCGCCGGCGATATGGTTATCGAAGAAATTCGGCTACCGTATGGACCGCTCCCCGAAGATTCAGAGGCTCATGAAGGACCTCGCAGGGTACAACCTCAACGCCGCCTCCGACTTTCTCGCGACACTATCCGAATTCGAGGAGGAGAAGCGAGATAAGTGACGGTCGGTGAGCCGCCCCCGATAACTCCCTGGGTCGTCGGACACCCGGAAGTTACCCACTTGAACGGCAGTTGGCATCCCGGCAAAGTGGCCGCTTGCTGAACGCTCCTGGATTACGGGCGGGCTGTTAACCACCAGGCCATATTAACCAGAGAATGTGAGAGTTCGGAATGAAAAAGCGCGGGGAGCGGTCGCAACCCTGGCGGTTGCACCCGATGCCCAGACAGGGGGTTACCGGAACAGAGAATTGGCGTGCCGTGCGACACCGCGCTAAAGCCATAGAAAACTTGGGGTTCAGGGCCGACCCAGATCGCATTCTCTTGAATGCAAAGCCGTTAACCACCGGGCACTTGGAATTTCGATCTTGGAGGTTTGGCTCCCCAAACGCAACGCTCTTCATAACCAAAACAGAGAATTCGAGAGAGCTTACGCGGCGATGGCCGCCCCGCCTGGCGGATGTGCCGCCCGGCCGACCGCGAGTGCCTATCCCATACTCTGACGGAGCCTCGGTATTGTTGAGCGGAACCTATTGAGGAGGGTTGGCTCCTGTGTTCAAATCGCGATATCGCCACTCATTCCTCAAGAGGCGTTGGCGTCCCATGCAGGATAATTTCGAACGGGCGCTCCGGACGATTGTGGTGCACGATAATGGTGGTCAGGGTGCGATGAGCCCAGGCACGCCGCACGAGTCGATATACGGGTTCCTCATGGCTATCGAACCTGCGCCGTTCGCCTTCGAACGTCTCCAGAATGAACGCCTCGAAATCGCCGAAGTGATCGTAGACGATGCCATCCACCTTTCCCGTGCATGAATGGCGATGGTGCGGCCCGTGTCCCCCCGGAAGGCCGGGCCAGATTCCAGTTTGTGTGGGTGGGACAGTACTGCCATCGCCACCGAGAGCGGTCACACGGCCGGCCAATTGGGCGATGTAGCGCTGGAAGACAGGGTACCAACGGCTGGATGCGGGGATGGATTGCTGAATCCAGCTCAGGACGGAGAGGTTGCGTTCTTCGGGAACGAGCATCTCCGACTTGACGCTGACGGGGATCGAGATCTGGAACGATCCGTAAACGAAGCGCTCGCGCGGCAAGCTGCGAGCCTGAGCCGGGTCCGGATTGCCAGCCGGGAAGTTCTCGAAAGAGCTGGTGATCTGGCGGACGACAATTTTGAACTCCTGGCCACGCTTGACGCCGAGGGGAAGCTGGATGGAGAATAGCCCCGCGTAGTTTGGCCCCGATCCCTTAGGGATGGGAATGTAGGTGATGCCGCCGGTTTTGGATTCGATGGTGTGCGCGTCGGTGGCGATGAGGTTGTGGATGGTGTACATTTCGCCGGCGAGGGCGAGCACGTCGGCGGCCTGGACCGCGGGTAGATAGATGGAAGCTACGCTGCCCTCGGGCAGGTTGCCCCAGTCGATCATTAACTCGTCGGGCCGCTCATCGGCGTTGAAGGTGAAGGGAGAGGGCCTGATCTCGAAGGTATGCGTGGCCAGGCGGGAGTCATCGAGACCGGGATTGGCAACGATGGTGAAGGTCAGGTTGCGCTGAGCGATCTTGTCGGAAGTGCCGGGCGTGGCGTTGTTGACGATGGGAGCCTCGTCGTCGACGATCTGGACGACAATGCACTGATGTCCGCCGCGGTCGAGGACCTGACTTACGGTGTTCAGGGTCCCGGTAAAAGGACCATCGGGATTTGCGCCGGGAGCTAGCGGGAACACCAAAGCCGACTGATTGTTGTCGAGCCAGCAGCCGAAATAGGCGTAGACCGTTTGTCCCGGGATAGGGGTCATCGGCTGGACGTTGGGCGGATCCGTCTGGGTGGTCATGTTGTTCGACGCGCTGGTGTTGGTCGCGCGCGGGGAAGCGAAGCAAGGGACGGTGATGTACTCGGAACTGTCGGAACTGATGCCGAGCAGGGGCGTCTTCTGGCCATCGTCGACACCATCGGACCACTGGCGGTAGGGCCCGGTGGGAGCCGAGACACCGCTTGCGTTGATGGGGATCTGGTAAGGGACGGCCACCGATTGGCTTTGGAAGAGGCGGAAGAAAGCGCGCACCTTCTTGGCTTGTTCCGATTCCCCGTTTAAACGGACACGCGCGAGAGCGAAGTTGAAGATGGCCTTGTGCGGCGGGTTCGTCGCGTTGGGGAGGAGGCTGAGAGACGACGACTCGCTGGTGGGAAGGCCCTCGAAGGTATCGCCGCTGGGGCCGGTGCCCAATGGGCCGGAGATGTGGGAAACAATCCACTGAATGAAGCTCAGCGCTGCGGCAGGCGTGCTGCCCAGCGCCGGCGCACCAAACAGGGTAGAGCCTTCTTCGGCGAAGAAGGTGCGGATATCTTCGCTGAGCCAGTAGAGCCCGCCATTGGACTCGCTGGAAAAGAAGGGGTCAGCGGCTATGATGAGTTCGATCTCGGCGTTGGCTGGCGGTACTCCGGTGCTGGCAGGCAGGGTCGCGGTAAGAGTCAAGACCTCAGGGAAATCGGCGGCGGGAGGGGTGGTGAATGCGGTCAGGTCTGGAAAGGTGACGGTGTAGGTGAAAGTGAAAAGCTGAACCTCCGGGGACAGGGTCGGGGCATCGGACGACACGGCGGAGGGAGCGATGGTGATGTTGGTGGGAC
>Ga0302325_10031742_pt1 | contig 10859 bp, 6 predicted proteins | sample Palsa_T0_2_FD_201948 | JGI IMG/M metagenome (GOLD analysis project Ga0302325, IMG submission 201948) | Peat permafrost microbial communities from Stordalen Mire near Abisko, Sweden - Palsa_T0_2 | ecosystem: Environmental > Terrestrial > Soil > Palsa > Peat permafrost | place: Sweden: Abisko... | reverse complement strand
CCGCGGCGTCAGCGGAGGCGAACTCCACCTCCGCCGTCGCGAGTCCGTCGAGCCGGCCCGCGTAGACGTCGAGCTCGATCGTCAGACCGGCACCGGCCGGCAGCTCGAAGCGCGTCTTCTCCACCCATCGCCCAGCACTGAGCTCCCACAGCCGAGCGAATCGCTCCGGGTCGATCTCCAGCTCCTCTTCGGCGCGCGAGCGGCCTCGTCCGCCCTTGATCGTGAGCGTGGTGCGGTCGCCCCGCCGGCGGATCCTCACTTCGGTGCCGGCGGGGTCAACGGCCACATACGCCTGCTCGATGCGCGAACAGGGGAACTGCTGCTCGAGATTCGGCGGAAGGCTCGCAATCAGGAACTTGCGCTCGATCTCCACGTGCGCGCTCATGTACACATACGGTAATGCGCGCGATGGTGTTCGAGGCGGTTGGCCGGCCGCTGCGCCTGGCGGAGCTGCCCGTTCCGGAGCCGGAGCCCGGTCAGCTGCTGCTGCGCGTCCTCGCTTGCGGGATCTGCCGCACCGACCTGCACCTGCTCGATGGTGAGGTGGCCGTGCACGAGCCGCCGCGTGTGCTCGGGCACCAGATCGTCGGCGAGGTACAGCCGGGAGGGGCGCGTGTCGGCGTGCCGTGGCTCGGCTGGACCTGCGGCGAGTGCAGGTACTGCCTCGCCGGCCAGGAGAACCTGTGCGAGCGCGCCCGCTTCACGGGCTGCGACATCGACGGCGGCTTCGCGGAGTACGCCGTCGCCGATAGGCGGTTCTGCTTCCAGATCCCGGACGGCTACCCCGACGTGCAGGCGGCGCCGCTGCTGTGCGCCGGGCTGATCGGTTACCGGTCGCTGCGCATGTGCGGCGACGCGCGCCGTCTCGGGTTCTACGGCTTCGGCGCGGCCGCGCACATCCTTGTGCAGGTGGCACGCTCGCAGGATCGTGAGGTGTTCGCGTTCACCCGCCCGGGCGATCAGCAGGCACAGGCGTTCGCGCTTGAGCTTGGTGCGGTGTGGGCGGGCGCGTCGGACGAAACGCCGCCGGAGCCGCTCGACGCCGCGATCATCTTCGCCCCCGACGGAGCGCTCGTACCGGCCGCCCTGCGAGCGGTGCGCCCCGGCGGATCCGTCATCTGCGGCGGGATCCACATGAGCGACATCCCCACCTTCCCATACGAGATCCTGTGGGGCGAGCGGACGGTGCGCTCCGTCGCGAACCTGACCCGCAGCGATGCAACAGAGTTCCTCGAGCTCGCCCCGGAGGTTCCGGTGCACACGCACGTCACCCAGTATCCCCTCGAGGACACGAACCTGGCCCTTGCCGACCTGCGCGCGGGACGGTTCACCGGCGCGGCCGTCGTGGTTCCGCACGCGCGGGCCTAATTCAGCGCCCGACCGACGGGCTCGGCGGCTCCGGCATCGAGCCCGCGATCCGGACGCGAGCGTCCACGGCAGCGACACCAGTGGGCGACACCACAGCCGGATTGAGCTCCAGCTCGGCGACCTCGGGATGGGCCTCGACGAGGGCACTGACGCGGAGCAGGAGAAGCTCGAGCGCGCCGACGTCGGTGCGCGGAGCGCCGCGGAAGCCGTCCAGCATCGGAAAGCAGCGCATCGAGCGGACGGCATCGTGCGCGTCGCGGTCGGTTAGCGGTGTCAGGCGCACCGCGACATCCTTCGCCAGCTCGGCTGTGACGCCGCCCGCCCCACAGGCGAGTACGGGCCCGAACTGCGGGTCGTGGACGACCCCAACGAGCAGCTCGACTCCGCTTAGCATCTTCTGGATCAGGAACCCGCACTCACCGTGGCCGGCGGCGGCCACGTCCGACCGCATCTGCGACGCCGCGCGATGCACGTCATCCGCGCCGCTCAGGCCAACCTTGACGCCGCCGGCATCCGTCTTGTGGACGAGTGTCGGCGCGATCGCCTTCAGCGCGACCTCGCCGCCCAGTCGCTCCGCGACCCGTCCCGCCTCAGCTGGAGAAGCCGCAACCGCGGCTTCGGCGAGCTCGATCCCGTAGCACGAGCAGAGCGCGGCGACCCGGTCCGGGCCGAGCCATCCGCCGCCGTCATTCAGGCATTCAGCGATCAGCGCCGCCGCCTCCTCGCGTCGCACATCGGCCAGCATCGGCACCCGGCCGCGCGGGCGCTCCCGCCATGCCGCGTACTCGCGCGCCCGGCCGAGCGCACGCGCCGCGTCTTCGGGAAGTCCGTAGGCTGGAATTCGCGGTGTGGCGTCGGCAAGCTCTCGGGGAGGATCCCCGGCCGTCAGGAACACCGCCGCCACCGGCACGCTCCGCGTGGACTCGGCGACGCCGGCAACGATCCCGGCAGCCGCTTCGCCGGCCTGGGTGACGACCGGCGGCACGAACAGCGCGATCACAGCGTCGATCGCGGGGTCGTCGATTACGGTCGACAGCGTCTTCCGGTAGTGCTCACGCGTAGCCGACGCGATCATGTCGACGGGGTTGCTCAGCCCCGCCCCGGATGGGAGGAACGCGGCCAGCCGGTCGCGGGTGGTCTGGCCCAGCTCCGGCACCCTCATACCCGCGTTTTCGAGTGCGTCGGCGCACAGGATCCCGGGGCCACCGCCGTTGGTGACCACCGCCACCGACGACCCGCCAGGCAGCGGCTGATTGGCGAGGAAGGTCGTCACGTCGAGCAGCTCACCGAGCGTCTCGGCACGAATCACCCCGGCCTGGCGGAACAGCGCGTCGACGGTTACATCAGAGGCCGCGAGCATCGCACCCGTGTGCGATCCGGCGGCTCGTCCGCCGGCGCGGCTACGTCCGCTCTTGACGGCCAGAACCGGCTTGTGTGACGCCACACGCCGCGCGACGCGGGCGAACTTACGCGGATTGCCGAACGACTCGAGGTAGAGGACGATCGCCCGCGTGTCGTCGTCCTGCTCCCAGTACTGCAGGAAGTCGTTACCTGACAGGTCTGCCTTGTCGCCGACCGATACCAGCGACGAGACTCCGAGCCCGAGCTGGCGCGCGCGTTCGATCAGTGCGATCGCGACCCCGCCGCTCTGCGCCATCACGCCGACGCAGCCGGCGGGTGGGAAGGAAGGGGCAAAGGTTGCGTTCAGCGACACCTCCGGCGAGGTATTGAGCACGCCGAGGCAGTTCGGGCCGACGAGGCGCATGCCCGTGCTGCGGCACACGTCGAGTAGCTCGGCCTGGCGACGGCGACCCTCCTCGCCGGCTTCGTTGAAGCCGGCCGAGATGACGACCAGCGCTCGCACGTGCTTCTCGGCGCAGTCCCGGGCGACGGTCGCGACGGCGGCTGCAGGAACGGCGATCACTGCGAGGTCGACGGGGCCCTCGACGTCGAGCAGCGATGTGTGCACGTCGACCCCGTCAGCCGCGCCGGCGCGCGAGTTGACGAGATGGACCGGTCCAGTGAAGCCCCCGGCCCGCAGGTTCGTCGCGAGCGCGGCTCCGATCGAGCCCGGCCGGCGCGATGCGCCGATCAGCGCGACCGAGCGCGGCCGCAGCACCGCGGCGGCGGCGGCGGCCGCCGCGACCTGGTCGCGCTGGTCGAAGCGGGTGGCGGCGTCTTCCGAGATCTCGGCCGGGAACTCGACGTCGATCTCCCCCGGCCGGCTCCGGATCTGGACCGGAAAGCCGCTGTCCCTGAAGACCCGGATCATCCTGTGGTTGGCGGGCAGGACGGTAGCGATGAAGATGGTCACGCCCGCGTCTGTCGCCGCCACGGCGAGATGTGCAAGCAGGATCGTTGCGAGCCCGTGTCCTTGGAGCTCATCCGCCGTGGCAAACGCGACCTCCGCCCGTTCAGGGCTCGTGCGCACGTAGCAGGCGTGACCGACGATCCGCTGGTCGGACCCCGCGATCGCCACCACGCCGTAGGCGTCGTGATAGTCGACGTCGGCGGCACGCGCCGCCGCGGCGTGCAGGTCGATGCCGAGCGAGAAGAAGCGGAACGCCCGCGAATCGGGTGATAGACGCGTCAGGAACAGCTCTAGCGCAGGCGCGTCGTCCGGCCGCACCGGGCGCACGTACACGGTCGAGCCGTCGCGCAGGACAACATCGACCGCACGTTCAGCGGGGTACGCCGCAGCCGTCATCGGCACCTCACGAGTCGCATCAGACGCCATTGTTCCCCTTCCAGTGCCGGGGTGCAGCCGGGTGAACTCCGGCTCGCGATTGCGGGTAATCCGCAGATTGGCATCCCCCGGGCCGATCCGTAATTTTCCGCAGACGCGTCGCGGAGAATGGCCGATGAGACCCACCTACCTCTTGATTATCTTGCCCGGCGTGAGCACTCTCGACCTCGCAAGAACGCAGTTCGCGATCACGACGCTGTTCCACTTCATCTTCGTGCCGATGTCGATCGGCCTGGCCGCGTTCGTCGCGTTATGCCAGACACTCCATTACCGCACGGGACGGGACGTGTACCTCCTGATGACGCGCTTCTGGGGCAAGTTCCTGCTGATCTCGGTCGCGGTAGGAGTAGTCACCGGGATCGTCATGGAGTTCCAGTTCGGGATGAACTGGTCGCAATATTCACGGTACGTCGGGGACATCTTCGGTGCGCCGCTGGCAATGGAGGGACTGATCGCGTTCTTCCTCGAGTCGACGTTCCTGGGCCTGTGGATCTTCGGCTGGGGCCGCCTGTCACCAAAGCTGCATCTCCTCACCGCCTGGTGCGTGGCGGTCGGGACGATGATCTCCGCGTACTTCATCCTCGCCGCCAACTCCTGGATGCAGCATCCCGTCGGTTACGCGATCAACCACGTTTCCCACCGCGCCGAGCTCAAGAGCATCTTCGCGGTGTTGACGAACTCGACGGTTCTGCTGGCCTTCCCTCACACGGCATTCGGTGCGCTCACGACCGCCGGCATGCTGATCATCGGGATCTGCGCATTCCAGCTGATCCGCCGGCGCCCCAGCGACGTGGTAACTCGCTCGCTGCGGCTTGCGCTGCCGATCACGGTGGTGACGGCGATCGTGACGCTTGGTTTCGGGCACTTCCAGGGCCAGCTGATGGAGAAGCAGCAGCCGATGAAGATGGCCGCGGCCGAGGTGCTTTACAACTCCACCAACAGCGCAAGCTTCTCGATTTTCGCCTACGGCCCGTTCCAGAGCCATCCGGCCAAGCTGACCCACGACCTCCGCATCCCCGACGTCCTTTCCCTACTGGCGACCGACACCTTGCACGGCAGGGTCGAGGGGATCCGGCAGATCCAGGCACAGGAGGTCAAGAAGTACGGTCCTGGAAACTACATTCCTAACCTGGCCGTGACCTACTGGACGTTCCGGCTGATGATCGGTGCCGGCATCTTGATGTTGCTGATCGCGTTTATCGGTGTCGTCCAGCAGCGTCGGGGGCGCATCGAGCGCTCGCGCTGGTTCCAGCGGGTCGCGATCGTCGGGATCCTGCTGCCGATTCTCGCCAACTGGACCGGCTGGATGTTTACCGAGATGGGTCGTCAACCCTGGGTCGTTTACGGCCTGCTGAAGACCTCCGACGCGCGCTCACCCAATGTCGCCTCGTGGGAGGTGGTCCTCACGCTGGCCGGATTCATCGTTGTGCTCGGGACCGTCACTGCCGTTGGCGCCTGGCTGATGCTGAAGGAGGCCAAGCACGGGCCCGACGACGAGTCAACCCCCGGCGCCACATCCGGGCCGAGCGCTCCCGCTACCGCCCCCGACCTCGTCATGGCCTACTGATCATGCATCACAGTCCCGACTTCCTGCAGGCGCTCTGGTTCATCCTGCTCGGCATCCTCTGGACCGGCTTCTTCGTTCTCGAGGGCTTCGACTTCGGCGTCGGCATGCTCGTCCGTGGACTTGGCCGCGATCAAGTCCAGAAGCGGATGATCATCCACACGATTGGCCCGGTCTGGGACGGCAACGAGGTGTGGCTGATCGTCGCCGGCGCGGGTACCTTTGCCGCCTTCCCGCAGTGGTACGCAAGCACGTTCTCAGGCTTCTACCTGGCCCTGTTCCTCGTCGTGGTGGCGATCGTCGCCCGGGGCGTCTCGTTCGAGTTCTGGGGCAAGGTGGACTCTCCGCGCTGGCGTGCTACGTGGGAGTGGACGCTCGCGATCGCCAGCGGCGCGGCCGCGCTCCTGTTCGGCGTCGCCTGGGCCGACTTCGTCCAGGGCGTGCCGATGAACGCGGCGTACGTTGTCCACGCCTCGCTGTGGGATCTTTTGCACCCCTACGCGCTCCTCGGTGGGCTGACGTTCGTCGCCCTGTTCCTGACCCATGGCGCGATCTTCCTGACCCTGCGGACGAAGGGCCAGGTGGCCGACCGGGCCCGCAAGCTTGCTCGCCGCACCGCCCCGCTCGCGGCGCTGCTGACGATCGCCTTCTTGATCTGGACGTGTTCCGATCAGTCTTGGGGCGCCGCCGTGGTCGTGCTGTCCGCCATTGCGGTCGCCCTCGTCCTGCTCACCCCCGCGCTGCTGAGCGGCGGTACCGGGCGGGCATTCGCGACCAGCGTCGGGACGATTGTGGTGCTGATGGTTGCGTTGCTGGCCGCGCTGTATCCGAATGCGCTGCCGTCGACCACGAACCACGCCTTCGACCTGACCCTTGCTGCTGCCTCCTCAACGTCGTACACCCTTACCGTGATGACGGTCGTCGCGATCATCTTCGTGCCGATCGTGCTTCTTTATCAGGGGTGGACGTACTGGGTCTTCCGCCATCGGCTCGGTCGCGATGACTTCGAGGGCCCGTTCACTCCAATGGCCGTGCTCGAACGGCATCCGGTGTTCGGCGCCAAGGGCGTCGCGGGCACCGACGAGCAGCCCTCCTCCAAGGTCTGATCGTGGCCTCGCCGGTCGATCGCCGCCTCGTCAGGGAGAGCCGGGCGGCCCGGTCGCACCTGGTGATCGCGGCGACCCTCGGCGTCGTCAACGCCGCGCTGATCGTGGCGCAAGCGGTCCTGCTCGCCTACGTGATCACGCGCTCAGCTGTCGATCACGCGTCACTCGGTGACCTGCGCGGGGAGTTGATCGCGCTGGGCGCCGTGCTTGCCTGCCGCGCGGCGGTCGGCGCCGGCTTCGAGCTCTCCGGCCGGCTCGGCGCCACGCGGGTGATGTCCGAGCTCCGCGGCCGTCTTGTCGCTCATCTCCTGCTCGCGCGCCCGGGCGCCCGCCCGGCCGATCAGCGGACGGGTGATCTCGCCGCCGCCGCGGTTCAGGGCGTCGACGCTCTCGAGGCCTACTTCGCCGGCTACCTTCCACAGCTGGTCCTCGCCACCGTCGTCCCGATCGCCGTGCTTGGATGCGTGGTCACCCAGGATCCGATCTCGGCCGGGATCCTTGCGATCACCATTCCGATCCTGATCGCGTTCATGATCCTGGTCGGGAAGGGAGCGCAGTCGAAGGCCCGTGATCGCTGGCGCGCACTGTCGCTGCTGAGTGCGCACTTCCTCGACGTCGTCCGCGGGCTGCCGACGCTCCGCGCGTATCGCCGCGACCGGGCCCAGGAGCAGATCCTGGCTGAGGTCGGCGAGCGCTACCGGTCAGAGACGATGGGAACGCTGCGGGTCGCCTTCCTCTCCGCGCTCGTGCTCGAGGCATGCGCGATGATCGGTACGGCGATGGTCGCGGCGACGGTAGGCGTCGAGCTGGCCGCGGGGGCGCTCGCGCTGCAGGCCGGGCTTACCGTGCTGCTGCTCGCGCCGGAGCTCTACGCGCCGCTGCGTCAGGTGGGCCAGCAGTTCCACGCGAGCGCCGACGGCACGGCCGCCGTCGAGCGGGTGTTCGCGGCGCTCGGCGAGCCCCCGGTCGTCATCCCGGCGCGCCGATCGGCGGCCGCGGTGCCGGACCCGCGGCGTCAGCCGATCCGTCTCAGCGGCGTCGAGTACGAATACCCGGGGCGCGACGGTCGCGTCCTGCACGGGGTCGAGCTCGAGTTGCGGCCCGGCGAGCTGACCGCCCTGGTCGGGACCAGCGGCAGCGGCAAGAGCACGATCGCCCGGCTGCTGCTGCGGCTCGCCGACCCGACCGGCGGCCAGATTCTCTGCGGCGATACCGACCTGCGCGACGTCGACGTCGAGCGCTGGCGTGAGCAGATCGCATGGATCCCCCAGCATCCGGTGATCTTCGCCGGCACCGTGGCCGAGAACATCCGGCTTGCCGCGCCAGATGCCGGCGACAGTGATGTACGCGCGGCCGCCGACGCAGCCGGCGCGAGTGAGTTCATCGACGCTCTGCCACACGGCCTCGCAACCGTGATCGGCGAGGGCGGGCGCCGGCTTTCTGCCGGCCAGCGCCAACGCATCGCCCTCGCGCGGGCGTTCCTGCGCGACGCTGCACTCGTCGTCCTCGACGAGCCGACCACCCACCTCGACTCCGACAGCGCCGCGGCGGTCAGCGACGCGATCGTGAGACTTGCTCGGGGGCGCACCACCCTGTTGATCGTCCACCACGAATCGCTAGCGCGCCGCGCCGATCGGCTCGTGACGCTCGAGGCCGGTATGGTCTCGCCGCGCTCGCCCGGACGTCAGCTGGAGCTGGTCGTAGTGGCATGAGGGCCCTGATCGCGCTCACCCGTCCGATTCGCGGCGAGCGTTGGCGTCTGTCGCTCAGCGTCGTCCTCGCCACCGGTGCGATGGCGGCCGCGATCGCCCTGCTGGCGACGTCCGGCTATCTGATCTCTCGCGCCGCGCAACAGCCTCAGATCCTTTCGCTGATGATGGCGATCGTCGGCGTCCGGGCACTCGGGCTGATCCGCGCGGTGCTCAGGTACTGCGAGCGCCTGACCTCTCATGACCTGGCGCTCCGCCAGTTGGCCCGCCTGCGCTCCCGGTTCTATGAGCGACTGTCGCCGCTCGTCCCGGGCCAGCTTGGCGACCATGGCCGAGGCGACTTGCTCGCGCGCTTCGTCGGCGATGTCGACACCCTTCAGGACGCCCATCTGCGGGTCGTGATCCCGGCGCTCGTCGCGGCGCTCGTGATCCTCGGCGCCGCCTTCGCCGGGTGGCTGATACTGCCGGCCGCCGGCGTGGCGATCCTCTGTGGTCTCGGCGCCACAGCAGCCGTCTCGACGTGGGCCAGTGCCATGGTCGCCTCCACCGCTGCCCGCCGTCAGGCCGGCGCGAGGTCGAGGCTTACGGGCGAGCTCGTGGAGGCGATCGACGGCGCCGCCGAGCTGGCCGTCGCGGGACGCGCCGCCGACCACGTGGCGCGGTTGGCCGCGACGGACGCCCAGCTTGCGCGCCTCGGGCGCTCCGACGCAGTCTCCGCGGCGCTCGCATCGGGGCTCGGTTCGGTGCTTACGGGCGCCGGGCTCGTGGCCGTGCTGGTCGTCGCGATCCCGTCGGTTCGCTCCGGTTCGCTCTCGGGCGTGCTCCTGGCCGCCGTGGCGTTCCTGTTCCTGGCCTCGGGCGAGAGCGTCCAGCCGCTCCCCGCGGCGGCGCGGCGCCTGCGTGCGTGCACGGCCGCGGCGAGGCGGCTGGAGGGCGTCTGCGATGCCGAGCCGGCGATTGTCGATCCCCTGGCTCCGCTGACTCCGCCAGGCAACGGTGAGCTGGCCGTGGAGAACGTCGAGCTCCGCTATGGCCCCGACGAGGATGCGGTCCTGCAGCGCGCCTGCCTGAGACTGGGCCCCGGCGAGCGAGTCGCGCTCGTCGGACCGAGCGGCGCCGGCAAGACGACGCTCGCCGAGCTGCTCGTCCGCTTCCACGATCCCGACGCCGGCCGCGTGACACTTGACGGCGTCGACGTCCGCGAGCTCGCGCAGGACGACCTGAGGCGCGCCGTTCTGCTCTGCGGTCAAGACGCGCATCTGTTCAACACCAGCATCCGCGAGAACCTCCTGATCGCGCGCCGTGATGCACATGACGCGGAGCTGTGGGACGTGCTCAGAGCCGTCGAGCTCGACGACTGGGCCGACTCGCTTCCGGCCGGTCTCGATACGGTTGTCGGGCAGGAGGGTGAGCTCGTCTCCGGCGGACAGCGTCAGCGTCTCGCGCTCGCTCGCGCGCTTCTCGCCGACTGCCGCTTCCTGATCCTCGATGAGCCGACGGCCCATCTCGATGAGCGCCTCGCCCGGAAGGTGACGGGCAACGTCCTCGAGCGTGCAGGATGCCGCGGACTGCTCGTGATCACTCACGCGACGGGGGAGCTTGACGGCTTCGACCGCGTGCTGCGGATCGCCCACGGCGCGCTTTCCGAGGAGGGCCGCTCGGGCGGGGAGCCCGCGCAGCGGCGGCCGTCAGTCGCGGTCAACTACTGACCCAGGTCAGCGGCGATCTGCGGATGGCGGATCGACGCCCGGGAATTACCTTTACCTACCGGCAGCAGAGCTAGGTCCCTTTCGAAAGCTCGGCCGGGACGCCGGGAGCTGTGTTTGGGCGACGTCAACGAGCCTGTCGTCCACACCCTCTCCCGGCAAGCGGATTCCGGCCCGCCGCGGTTCTCCCACCGCGGCGGGCCGGTTTCAAATTCACGTCGCGGTCGGACATCCCCGGGCGGTGGGAATGTCCGGCCCGGCCTGGTCAGCCGACTGACTTCCAGGGCGCGAACGCGTTCTTCGAACCCTCGAGCGCAGGTGCGAGCTCGGGATGGTGCCTCAGCACGACGTCGCCGAACAGGTTTCCCTCGACCCATTCGATCCCCTCCGGCGTGTAGATCTCGGGGGAGTAGTCGTTGGTGAAGAAGCGATCGGACTTCAGCCGCCGCGACGCCATCAGGATGAAGATCCGGAACGCCGTGTCGCTGAAGCCGAATCCGGGTGGCGGCGTCTCCCCGAGCATGCCGACATGCGTGTCGACCGCGTCGATGTCGCCGTTGTAGACCTCCTTGATCTGCTGCGCCCACTCCTGGTTGGCCGTCAGATCCTCGAACTTCGTGATCCGGCGCTTTCGCAGCTTCTCGCGGAAGTCGTTATAGC
>Ga0302325_10031740_pt1 | contig 10860 bp, 1 predicted proteins | sample Palsa_T0_2_FD_201948 | JGI IMG/M metagenome (GOLD analysis project Ga0302325, IMG submission 201948) | Peat permafrost microbial communities from Stordalen Mire near Abisko, Sweden - Palsa_T0_2 | ecosystem: Environmental > Terrestrial > Soil > Palsa > Peat permafrost | place: Sweden: Abisko... | reverse complement strand
ACAGACGATAATATATCATTGCTGCTTACTTTTGTAAAATGGTCTACTAGCTTATGACGACCGCTATACTAGCTATAAAGTACCCTTACTTTAAAATTTTGTAGCATCTTAGATAATAACTTAAAAGAGGGTATTTTATAAACGAGGGTACCGCATAGCAAGTATAGTAGCCGAGAGTATGCGGTAGTAAATTCTTTTAATTTTAAACTCCCTTGCCTTATTCTCTTTTATAACTAAAAAGATAAATAACTATCCCAAATCTTTAAGCTACTCCTTAAGAATAATTTATTATCTCTCGCTAGTATAGCTATATTTAAATTGCTTTTAGTGCCTTATTTTATTTTATAAATCTTTAAGAATATCTTATTTCTTATTATTATAATGTTACCCTTAGCTATTCTTAATATTATTATTATTATCCTTATATTACCTTATACCCTTTACTATTACTCCCTTAACTAAGGCATAAGGAAAAGACATATGCCTCTTATATAACTTTATCTCGATTACTTTAAGCATTTGCACTTAAAACTTATTTCGTCTATCGCTAAAGCGCATAAGTTTACTAGAAAAGGAAAACTGCTAAGCATTAAGTTTTGCCTAGTGAAAAATTACAAGCATGTTATAATACTAATCCCCTTTATTGCAATATATAATAGCAAGAAATGGACCTTCTTATAAGTAGCAAGCTTATTTGGTCGGCTTAAAGCCTCCGGTGTTATAGATAAACCGATGCTTTAGACGTTCTTTTGTAATAAGGTAAAGCGGGCTAGTATAGTTAATAAGACGGAGAAAGAGGCCTTTATAAAGGTAATGACGATAATATATACTTATCGGCTTATAAACTTAATTCTAAAAATAAAGTATTTTAGGAAAGGCTCTTCTAGCTATAGCAAGGAACTAGCAAGGCCTCTTAAACGCAATATGCCGATAGGAATAAAGGTGGTGCTAGTTGAAAAAGACACTATAAAGTGGATCTTGCACGAAAGGGCGTTTTTAGTTTTAGTAAAAAGTGTTCTTGTAAGGAAGTTAGCTTAATTTAAGATGTAGGGAAGGGTTACGAAAGATGTTAATGTAGAAAAGGGCTTAAGAAACTATTAGCAAGTCTTTAATATATATAAAGGATATTTGTAAAAGTAATAGAAGTAAATGTATATTATTACTTATATATTTTACTTAAGATGCTTATATGCTTTAATATTTGTAACTTAAGACGTAAAACCTTAGTGCTAAAAGTTAGTATATTAAATAAGTAAAGTCTAGTAAAGTAATACTTGTTGCACGTTACATAGATTTAATAATTGTAAAGCGGCTTTTCATCTTTAAAACAATGACGCTTTATGCTAAAGCGTGCTTGGCAGATTACAAAAGTATGGTCTTTAGCGCCTTAAAACGTTTTAGAAGCTAAGATATTATAACTTAAGGAACAATTTTAATTACTAAAGTAGCGAATCTTATAATTTAATTATATTTAAGGTTTATTATATAATAAGGAGCGTATAAATATATAAATATTAATATAACCTTATAAATAATGTGTCAAATGATTTAATTTGATTTGATTATAGCCTCTTAATCAAATTAAATCAAAGTTTTTTAAGGCTAATCAAAATTATAATTATAATTATTAATTTAATTTTGAATATAATTAATTAATAAGTCATATAAGCATATTATATAACAAAAATCCCTAAAGCTTAATTAAAGTTTAATTACTATATATGCTAGCTATATAAGGTATTACGGAGTAATTGCATTATAGTAGTAATAAAGAGCTTATATTAGAATTTAGAGCTAAAACCGGGTTTTGTAGCCTACACACGCACTAAGCACATGTAAGCATACTATATGACTAATATACTATAACATAGGGTATTTCTTGGAATAGTAAAATGCCTATTAAAGCTTAGCTTTTACTATATCGCTTAGTAAGCAAGACAAAGGCCCGATAAAGCCGATCGATATTTTGCTAATTCCTTAGATTATATAGACTATCGCGTAATAGCTAAAATTATTACAAGGAGGACTTATTTTATAAGCTTAAAGTATAAACTTATTATATATATTAAAATCTTATAAAATACTTTCTAGTTATTTAATAATTTAAAAGCAAAATTAAAATTTTAATATTAGTAAAAACTTATATTATATGATTTAAATATAATTAATTTGAATAATCTTTTGACACATTACTTATAAAATAAGGCGCGATAATCCCTTTCCTATTATTACCTTATAAACTTACTAAAAACAAGAGTAAAGGCAATAAAGAGCTTTAATATATAGCCTAAATACTAGATAATTACAAATACGATTATATATTTTTAAAAAAGCCTCTTTATATATTAGTTTCGAATTCCTTGCCTAAGTTAATAAAAATTTCTAAATAAGAATAGAACGTTATAGCCCCTTCTTAAGACGCTAAGGTATATACTACTTAAACGACATTCCTAATTTAAAGGAGGAACTTATTAATATATAAACTTATAACTTTAATAAAATAAGTACTTACTTAGCGACTATTAAGATTATACTTTATAAGGTTATTAAAGTTCTTATTACTATAATCCACTTTCTTGCTAATTATAATTATATTTTAAAGAAAGATGTTTTAAATCCCCTTTTCGGTATTAATACTTAAAGGATTATATTAAAGTATAAAGTAAATCTTGCTTTAAATTATATTATTAAAATCCTTACTTAATTAGTAGTAAAGAGTATAATTCCTTAATAATATTGTAGGGGGAAATATAACCCAAATAAGGAGGGAGCGCAATCGGACATTGGATTAACTAAAGAGCTAAGTGTATAGCTAGCTAGAGCAAGCCTTTTATTATTCGCTTGGCCCTTACTAAGGTCACGTGTACCACATGACCCACGACACTTCACCCTACTATAGTACTAAAAGCTAAAAATTATTAATATAATACTTATTACTCTTATTATACTAAGAAGCTTTTAATAGAGCAGTTTATATATAATTTATGCCTATTATATAGCACTAAGCTATTTAGTATTATAAGACTTTAAACTAATAATACCCTATTTATAGCAAATACTTAATTTGCTAAATAAGAGCAACTTTAGCTATAAAAGGCTAGATTTTTAGCTAAGGAGCATAAATACCTTACTTTTACTTATAATCTTAAGTTTGATAAGGGTATTATATACCTTAAAAATAATAGTAATAATAATATTACCCTTATATAAGAATATTAATACAAAAACCTTAAACTAATATATTGTAAAAATACTAGTATTATAAGTAGTAAAGAAACTATATACTAAAACCTTATTACTAAGGACTAATATATTGCTTAGTATATTAAAGGAGTATATATTATATTTATTTATTAAAAGTTATATATAATTTGTTTATAATAGCATAAGCTATAAAATTAACTAAAAAGGATATAAAGGCCTTTAATAAACACATTTAATAGCAAATTAAGAATACTATTAAAGGATTATGTTTTATAAAGCTAAATAAGGAGTCCTTATAATTGCTTATCTTTATAAATGCCTTTTTTACAAATAATAAAGATTTATCCTCTTAAATTAAGTATATTCTAGTCCTAATAAATAATACAAATATAAATATCCTCTATTAATCCTTTATTAAATATAAGAGGGTTATTAGAAGTGTCTTAGCTTTAGAATTATATAAAATAGCTTATAGTTTTAATATATGTGCTTTAATTAGATTTATAATTAATAAGGTACTATATAAGAAAAATAACTTATAATTAATATTATATGCCTTTACTAAATATATAAATACAAAGAAATTATAAAAGTTAAGTAGATTAAGGGTAATTTAAATCTTATTAATATTATAACAAAATTAAAATTAAAATCAAACTTTATAAATGCCTTTAAATGATTTATTAATATAAATATATTATAGTTAAATATAGAGGAGTAGGCTAAGCATATATAAAAGCATATTAGCATACAAGTAGGGAAGATATATAAGGGCATATTAGCATACTAGTAAGGAGGATATATAAGGGCATATTAGAGGAATATAGATAGACTAGGCTTAATTAGGCAATTTGTATGCGTTTAAAAGAGATAGCATTTTAAGCACTTTTTAAAGTAGCTTTAATGTTAGTATATTTTGTTAAGTTTATAGGTCACGTGACTACACTAGTCCCAATTAAGTTAGGCAACTAAAGGAAGGTCAATAACACTATAGTATTATCGACTTACCTTCTAATAATTATTTACTTACTTACGCAATTAGTATATTATAACTTTATATAACTTGTGCTACACGTTTTAGGTAAATTAATATAAACCTTTTTAAATTTATTTAAATTTATAGAAAGAATATTTGCTAATTTAAATATTATTAATATATAACCATTTTAAAAAAAATATTATATATTTTATTTAAATCTTTAAGTTTTATAATATTCCCCTTTTTTTATAAAAAAAACTAAATATACCCCCCCCCCCCCCCCAAATCGAAAGTGAAGATTTTATTTCTTTTAATAAAATAGAAAAGTGATATATATATATAAATATATTTAAAAGATTTGAAAAGATTTATTATTAAATTATATAGCTTAACAAAATTAATTTGCTATTACTTTAAAAGCTTTTTTAATCTTTCTAATAATTATTAATTAGCATTAAAATGTTTTAATTTAATAAACCTTTTATAAACTTTATATTTGTTTAAAATAATTATTTTTTTAAGGATTTTATAAGAGAGCCTTTTATAGCTTATTTTAAAGTGGAGAAAATCCTTTAGTAATTGTCACGAGCGCTAGATTTATAGCCTAAGAAAGAGCGTTAGTTGAATAGTCTAATTACGACTATTTAAAGCTAAAGAAAGAAGAGGTTATTTATAAAGGATCGGTTTATATAAATACTCGAGTTTTACCGCTTTATACTGCTTATACTAGCCGCGCTAGTGCACGTGACCACGTGACATGGAATGGAATGCTAAAACTGTAATATTACCCCCCCCCCTTTAGAGAAAGCTTGTCCTCGAGCTTCGTATTCTATAATTGTACAATTAAGCTTTACAAATCCTTTATAATTTTTTCCTCGAAAAAAAAACGGTTATAGTTTTATAAAGTCACTTAACGATTGCCTTATATGTTAAGCTGCCCTTACCCTCTCTTATAGTAGCCTTAGTTCTTAGGCTTAAAACCTTAGTTCTTAGGCTTAAAACCTTAGTTCTTAGGCTTAAAACCTTAGTTCTTTAACTTAATTCCTTAATAACTCCTTTAAATTATTATCTTCCTTAGCTTTAGGGAATTTATCCTATTACGCGCATTTTAGCTAGTATGATAGGTTCTTTAAAGGGCTTAGCCGATTAGGGTATATACGATGGAATACTTGCAAAATAATAGGGCTATTGCTAAGTAAAGAGGCCGGATACTAATTAAGATTAAGATTTTATCCCTTTTATTATACCCGATATCGCAATTTATTACGAAAAAGCTTTACTACTAGTATTTCTTATACTTTATACTCTTCCTCGCCTTTTTATACTTTTACTAATTTGTATTCCGGATTAATTTAGCTAAGTAATAAATTATTAGGGTCCTTTTATAGTTTCTTTGTATAAAATACCGGGTGTACCTTAATCGATTCTAGTAACTTAAGCTTAAAGGAATGCCCGATTTGCTCTAAAATCTTATATAGGCTATTTATTTGCTATGCTAATTTATAGCTCGGTCGATTATTTTTCTAATACTTTATTATAACTTAAACCTTATCCTTTACTCCGAAATTTATTATATAGTAGTGTTTATTTGCTTGTGCTGCATATCGTTGCTAGGATCGAGTTATATTTCCTTGTATAATACCCTAAGATTTGTGTAATTGTTTTACTAGGTTCTTTGCTTTTATATAATTCAATTTCTCCTTTAATGTGCTAGACTTTAGCTTAATAGGCGTATCTTAATCGAATAACGTACGCGGTTTGTACCCCTTCTTAGTTAAAAATAAAGACTAGCTAGTAGTTTTATGCTAGAGGCAAGCTTGCTAGTAGTCGATAATCGGTATTTATTTATCTTAGTTATCCTAATAATAATTAATATAAGGACGTAACTGTTAATTAAAGTATTAGTTTATAATTTCTATTTGGCTATCCGTTTATAAGTAATTTGCAATCGATAGCTTAAGCTTTATTTTAACCCGTTTACAAAACTTATTCCAAAAATCTAATATAAACTAAGGGCCTTAATCGGATATAATTATCTCTAAAATGCTAACATGTCGTACTACGTGCAAGAGGAATAAGGGAGCTAGTTTTTAAGCTATAATCGTATCTCGTATAAGTATTATAATTAGTTGTTTCTTTAATTTATTTACAAATATAGCAATTATATTATAGCTAGCTTTACTCTTAAAGCATTTCTTAAAGTCGATAGTAATATGCTATTAAGGACAATTTAGTATAAGTAACGGGTGCAAAAATCCAAGTTTCTTGTCCTTAAGGACATGCAAATGCTAACAAGTATAATAATTAGCCTTATACTAATTAATATCCTTCTTTTAATCCGGCTAATAATATCGTTATTGCAATAAATAACGTAGTTTAGTTTGTCCCGGATGGCTAAAAAGAGGTTAATCGTGGGCTTTATAAATAATTGCAATCTATATAGGCATCTCATTTATAAGTATATTATCCGGCATATATAGCTTTTTATATTATAATAATAAGCTATCCCTTAATTGCTAAGTCTTTTTTTGCTCGAATTTTGCCTTTATATAAAGCTTTATTAAGTCGGGCGATATTCGGTTAGCGATTAAGATTTTGTTTAAAAGCTAAAGGCTATTATATGGCGAGGTGAAGTCTATTGTAAGTTCTGGTTTTAGTTCTTATTCTAGTTTTAGTGCAGGTTTTATAAGGGCTAATTGTAAGTCCTTTATAATTATAGAATCGATCTTCGTTCGGGGGAGCAAAACTTGGGTTTTATACTCTTTTATAACTTTTCCTTGTTCTTTTATATCCTTATACTTCTTGCTTAAAGCATTTACTCGTTTATTCGACTTCCTTGCTTAGTATATAAGCTTAAAATAGAACCGGGATAAGTATTTTGCCCATCTTGCTTGCTATTCAAATAGCTTCTTTGTAGTTATAAAGTATTCGAGTGCTTTATAATCCGAATAAATTAAAAAGGGATTGTTAATTTGTATTCTTTCTAGTTTAGCTCGCTATTGCTCGAATGCAAGGATAATAGCTAGCATTTCTTTATTATAAATATCGTAATTAAGCTAAGCTAGTTGTATAGTTTTTAAGAAATAGGCTATAAAGTGCTATAGCTTATTTTCCGGTTCTTATTAAGATAAGACACTTGCTATAACTCTATTTAAAGCATTTGTCTTTACTATTATAAGTAAATCGGCTTAGTAATATCGCAAAATCGGTGCTATAAGCATGGCTTGCTTTAACTAGTCGAATGCAAATTAGTAGCTTGTAGACTATAAGTATATAGTTCCTTTATAAGTAAGTTCGTTTAATAGTTTAGCAATTCGTCCGTAATTTGTAATAAACCGCTAGTAAAAGTTGCAAAAACCTAAAAAGGATTATATGCCTTTAACTGTAGTTGGTTCTTTCTAATTTTTTATAATAATAACCTTCTTCGGGTTTACTTTAATACTATTTGTAAAAATGATAAAGCCTAAAAACTTTATATAAGTAATATTAAATTTTGATTTCTTAATGTCGACTTGGAGACTTGCTTAGCGTAGCTATTTAAGGACTTTTTGTATATAGCACTTATACTTTAAAGGATCCTCCGAATAAATAATAATATTATTTAAATAAGCAATGCAAAAGTCGTCTAAGTAGTCGAAAAGGACATTGTTTATATATTATTAGTATATAGTAAGTCTATTAGTTAAACCTTCTTATAAAATTTTGCACTTATAAGACTTGTAACAAGTACGGAAAGTAATAAATTTTTTAAAACTAGGGTTTATTCGAATCCTATAAAATGCTTAACGGATATTTAGCTTTATATAAACCTTAGCTTTAGCTAGTCGAGCAATAGTTTTATCGATTAAAGGTAAAGGATAGTAGTCCTTGCGTGTAAGGTTATTTAGCTTTCTAAAATCGACACAAAACTATAATAATTTATTAGCCTTCTTAACGAATAAGACTAGAGATGCAAAAAGTAATTAGCTAGCTTCGATAAACCCCCGATATAAATTCTTTTCCAAAAACTGCTTTATTTCTTCGAGTTTTTGCGTAAATTATTAGTATAAAGGAGAGTATCCGATTTTGTTTATATCTTCCGGATTATTAAGCTAAATCTTATAATTATATAGCCGGTGCAGTAATAGCTTATTCGATGCTATCTTTAAGAATATATCTGCAAATTTTTAAGTTCCTTTAATAATATCCTTTATAGCTATTGCAATTCGGTTTTATAAAGTTGTTAATCTGTAAGATTTAATTCCGCCGTTAATTCTTGTACTCGTTTTCGGTCTAATTTGTATAAAGACAATAAGAATAGGGTATTTTTAAAGTATTTGAGGTTTATATAAAATGCTAGATAGCTAATTTCGCATATATTAATCGTTCTTTCGGGTCTTTCAGTTGTAGGTTTCTTTGCGGGTTGCTTGCGCAATTCGAGAGTTTTGCCTTATAAATTGTTATATATATCCTTATATCGTTATTCTTAATTAGTCCTCTAAGAGGTAGCTATTTGGGCTCGATTCTTAGGCTTTAAGATAGCTATCGGCCTTTAAGTATCTTTAGCTATAAGCTTTATATATCGATTAGCATCCTTTTAATATATAGGGTTCGGCGGTTGCGGTAAGAGGTTCTTCTTAGTAGTTGCTAATATGCGGTTTTAGCCCTTATCTTTAGGGTGATCTTTTAGCTATATTAATTGCCGGTTCTTGCAATTAATTAGGACTCCCGTTTTTGCGGCCCATTTGTAGCTTAATATTATATCTTGCCCCCTTAGCTATACAACTAGCATAAGAACCTTTATTTGTCTTCTATTAATAAGCAACGTTAACTTTATATAATCGGTAATTAGTTATATAATCTTGCTATTAAATCCTCGTACGTTATATAGCGTAAGTAGTTATTATACTTTCGTATTAAGGAATCGAGTAGCAATAGCTGCAAAATCGGTATTAATAAATGCATATCCGTTTGCTCTAGTATTAATAAGTATACGGGTCTTAATTCCTAGTTTATTGCTACTAATCGTATATAAAAAGGTAAAAGAATCCCCCTTAAGCAATTGACTAAGGTCCACTTCGCACAAATCGATACTATATAACTTTAAAGTAAAGACTTCCTCTAAGGTTCGTCGTTTTCCGACACTAATGCTTCAAGTTCTAGGACTTCCTTCGACTTCTTAATAGCTTTAATATTTGCACGACGAGGGCATTTATATATCCTATATCCCGATTCCCGGCAAATAAAACACTTGCTTGCATTGCTTAACTACTAGCGTAAAGGGTTCTAGTATATGGGCTTCGGGAGGTTATTCGTATTCGGGAAGGTATTTGTATAAGGGGTAGTCGGTAGGGTAATTGTAATCGCAAGTGCAGTTGTAGTTGCAGATATAAGGGTGTTTGTCTTGTTTGCATCCGTATAAGGCTTGTGTACACGTGACTCGCGTTTCTCAATTGCTTTTAAGGATTGATCGTAAATCGTATATTGCTTTGCAAATTTATAGAAGGTCGATTCGGTATTAAAATGCGATATAATTGCCTTTTGGAGGCTAAAGGAGAGCTTGCTATTTAGTTTATACTTTAGTTTTGCAGGTATAACCTTAGCTTCGGAGGCTAGTTGTAAGAACTTGGTATAGAACTCGTGGAATAATTAGGTCGATTTTATAAAAAGCTTTTTAAATTCGTTTTTAGCTATAAATACCTGGTTCGGGTTCTTATAAGTAGAGGTTAAATGCTCGAATAAATCTTAGACAGTTGTGTATAAGTCGATAGCATTATCCCTTAATTATAAAGATATATGCTTTATAGCTTTACCTTTAATTAAGCCCTTTATATATGCAAGCTTTATCGATTTAATAAGATAATAATTTGCGTTTTTACGAAGCTTATTCTTAATTCGGGATAGCCAATTAAAGAAACTCATATCTTCGCTATCCTTGAAGATAAAGGGATTAAAGAGCTTCGTAAAACGGGTAAGAGCTTGTTTAGATACTACCGGGGTAGCTTGTCGATTTTGTCGGTATGCCTCAAGAAGCTTAGTTTAAAGGGAGTTGTATTGTAAAGATAGCTTAGCTAAGTGTCCTCGCTATTCCTTAGTCTTTGTCTCTAAAGCGACTACCCGATCCTTTGCATCGTCTCGTTAATATAAAGCTTCTAAAATTTGCTCGTAAAGTCGTTCGAGGTCTTATTAGAATGCAAATCGGAGGTATTTGAGGTTAAATTCGGGTTCTTTAGGAATTAAGGAAGGACAGGATAGTCGAGGGTTTGTAAATTCGTGAGGACTAGCGGTAAGGCCAGCCTCTAGTTTATAGTAAGATCGTGCTATTTCTTTCGTTCGTGCCTATACAATAGGCTTATTTCGTATGATTCGTTTAGTTTAGTTCGTTCAAGTTCGGTGCAAGAAAAAAGGCGAACGCGTCGACTTCTCCTTTCTATACAGTTTAATTTTAAATCCTCCGCAAGATTAAAATTGGATTAAGCTTTGAATTATGTCACGAGCGCCAGATTCATAGCCCAAGAAAGAGCGTTGGTTAAATAGTCTCAATTACGACTATTCAAAGCTAAGGAAAGAAGAGGTTATTTAATAGTCAGCCTGTGCGCACGACTAAGGGGCCCTACCCTTAGTCGGCGAAAGCAAAGTGTCCGGCGAAAGCAAAATGTCCGGCTCGACAAAATTTACTTAATAATTTCGTATTAGCA
>Ga0302325_10031739_pt1 | contig 10860 bp, 14 predicted proteins | sample Palsa_T0_2_FD_201948 | JGI IMG/M metagenome (GOLD analysis project Ga0302325, IMG submission 201948) | Peat permafrost microbial communities from Stordalen Mire near Abisko, Sweden - Palsa_T0_2 | ecosystem: Environmental > Terrestrial > Soil > Palsa > Peat permafrost | place: Sweden: Abisko... | reverse complement strand
GAGATTTGCAGTCATCCAACCAAGCATTAATATGCCCGAAATTCACGTTTTCTCTGTCGATTGGTTGCACTGTCGCTGTTACACTCTCAGTGTCGATTCGTCCTAGCACTCCTCGAGAAAAACATAGTCGCCTGTCAATATTTCCAAAGCTTGTCTGAACGCGCCCGCGGCAGACTCCAAGTACGATGTCAGTTTCTCTAGGCGACCTGTAGCCTGGTTGTATGTCTTCCAAATAAGCCTTCCCGGGAAACACTCTGAGATGGAGCAAATAATCGCCTGGCTCCTTCGGGCTGATGGAGATAAATAGTTGACAAAGACAGCATGTTCCCATTTGCGCATGGCTGCTTCTGTGCATCAAATTGTAAACTTTCAGGCCGTTGATCCCTTGTAGTATCATCCCAAAAGCGTGCTTCAAGTCAATTTTCTTGCAAAGGTTGCAAAGCTGGTCAGAGCTTCTATGATCCTTCAAATTATGTCGAGCAAAAGGCGCGGCGCGCCTCTCCTGTTGCGGAGGGGCTATGGTGGCAGACCATAGGTCGTCAAAATTCCGTTTCTTCGGAATTGTCGTGGGATCGTCGTTGTTCGCTGACATTGCGTTCTACTGATGATTGAAGTCATTCATCAACTGGTGGGTCTCTGGATCATCATCGTAAGCAGGTTGCTAGTGTTATGGGACAAATTGGTGGTATTTTTAGATATAGAGCATCTAAGGAGCAGTGGACGTTATATATATAGATGGACGCCTAGCAAAAGCAATACTGTCACCTGACAACTAGGACCGTCGTTTGCGCAAGCCATGACTTGCCAATAAATACTATGCCCTGCCTGATTCGACGGGTTTACGGTACTGTCTGAGGAGTGAAATACTGTACCCCGCGTCAATAGTACGACAGCACTGTTGGGTAGGAGAGATACTTTGGAGGATGCGGTACTCTCACGTGATGCAGCGGAAATAACGCCGATGGTCGGTAATATAAAAACTCTGAGGCGAAAGTCTTGCTTCACGAGACGAGAACGACTCTTCGTCGGAGGAAAAAACTTTCTATTTTCGGCACGTGCGCAAGACCAGATACTAGTATTTAAGATTAAATAAAATAACGTTATCATGATATGAAAGATTTCCAAGAAGTATAATTTATAGCGCATGTAAAGTTCTACAGATTATATACTCTAGCTTTTCTTTTGTACTTTGTGGTTAAAGAGTTATGGAGCGTGCGAAGTAAGGTGTTTAATACCAAAAATCGGACGTTTTTTCCTCCGACGAAGAGTGTAGCACAACCACATGCTTATTTCTCTTCCACTAAGGTAGGGTTTTGGCATTGGGAACGAATATTTCCCGATGAGGCGAATGGCAAGGATGCAGTGCATGACAGGCCAATCACAGTGGCGTACTTTGAGAGTATTCGATTGTCGAGTCACCCTGCGTCGCACAAACATCTTTGCTGATAAATGGCAGATTGGTAGTTGCCTAATAGTTTCACTGATCGGTTTTGGTTGTGGGGGTGGAGTGAGAAGTTAACTGGCTTCACCGGCAGAGATACCAGATGTCGCTATGCAGACTAATGGAGCTCACGCTGAACTCGGGACCGTAACCTTACATGAAAGGCTTGGAAATAAGTGATTACAGTGCATGAGATTTTCAATTCAAACTGTAGGAGGCTAGTAGTCTATCGTTGAAGATAAACACCTCTATCCCTGCCCCGAAAACGCCAAAAAAAATCTCCCAAAACATCACCCAAAAATTTCTACCTCTTACTTCCCGTATTCTCATCTTTCACTTCAAACCACGCGCTCAACCCAACCCAATCTAGCCATGCTCGGCCACCTAGGAATCCGAGTCCCAGACCTCGAGGCCTCCACAGAATTCTACTCCGCAATTCTCTCCCCACTCTCCTACACAACAACCTCCCTCCCAGAAGTGCGATTATTCGGACCCTCAGACAAAACAACACCAATTCCTAATTTCATGCTGAGAAAATTCACGCCGAGTGCTGAAGTGCCGAAACCGAGTCCGGTGCATATCTCGTTCTATGCGAAGACGAGGAAGGAGGTTGATGAGTTTTATCGGAGGGGGATTGAGGTTGGGGGGAGGGGGAATGGGGAGCCGGGTGTGAGGAGTTATATGAAGGGGTATTATGGTACGTTTGTTGTCTTTTTCTGATGATTTTTTTGGGGGTGATTTGAGAGAGACGGAGGAAGTTTGTAGAAGGGATAGGGCTGAGAGTGAGACACAGCGGCTTTCGTGTTGGATCCTGATGGGAATAATGTTGAGGCGGTATGTTTTGGAGAAGAATGATTGAGTCGGGGTAAGTGTTGAGGAAGTTGAAAACTCGAAGCAGATGCAGAAGGGAGTTTCCCGGCGGAAAGGTGGAGATGGGAAGAGTAGCTGCTATAAATATTATTTAACATATCCTTTTCTGCTATCCTATTTGTTCCTCTAAAATAAACAAAAAAGGTATATTGGAGAGGGAAGGGTACCTCTTCAATCGGTGAGCTGCTTCCGGTAGCTCAAGTCTCCCAGTGAGAAGGAAAATATACAATATCATTACTTGCCACCCAGCACCTTCCCCGCCCTCCTCCTCAACAATCTCCTCTCTCAAATCAACTTTCCACATTGCACCACTCTCCCCTTCTCTACGAGCCTCCCCAAAAAGTGCAAAGCTCTATCTCGAAACATTGTTTCCACGATCTCGAGGTCTTTCAGGACTCGATCTGCAATTAAAACTACTTCTCCGTTAGCTCATCTTCTTCCCCTCAAAACTCAGCAAAGACACGAAGAACTCACAATTAGTAACCCTCCTCTCATCCCTTAGCCCTTCCGGTTCCTGAGCCCTCACGCTCATCTCTGCATTGAAACTACCCAGGAACCGCTACAACACGGACGCTGGACCTTTGAATTCCAATACTTGGGCGGCCACGCTTTGCCGCGCCGAGAAAGGGTAACGCTTAGGCGTTTGGGGTTAGACAGCGCCGATTGAATGGTATGTGAATTGGATTTCCTCTCGTCTTTGATTTGAATCTCGTTTGAAGTGTGTTTTCGGGTTGGGGAGCAGTGAGGCAGAATTTTGGTACCAGGGTGATTGTTGAGAGCTGGTCATGAAGACTGACAGGAGAGGGAAGATCTATGATTACGCGGAATTGGATTTCTTCGGGGAGTTTCTCTTTTTGACGATGGTTTTTATATGGGCGCTGACTGGGTTATGCTAGCAATGCATGGCTGGGAAGCCCCTTCTCAATAACGCGTATCTGGGTATATTAGCCACTTTCGGTGTTTCAATGCTTTTTGGCTTTCGCGTTCAAAATTGAGATTGACTCTGTGTTGAAATCACCTTCTATTTTCTAGTTTAATTTGTGCGGGCTGATGTGAGAGACGCATAGCAAAGAGTGTGATGAGTGTCCAGGAGGAGCGAGGATATACCCCACTAGGAAGTGGAGAAAGGAGTATGCTAAGCGAGGTTATTTACATACATGAATCCTATCTCCCAAATCACAGAAGGATTTCGCTGGTCCTGTCACTGATCAATCTGGACTGCTTCGATCTAAATGTACGGTCGCAATGAGGCTCTGAGATTTAAGGAGAATTGTTGATTTGTTACTGTAAGAACATTGAGTTCAAAGAAGGAGAGCTTCGAAGAATGATTCCCATAGATTATTTTCTTGGGGCTCATGTCGATGCTCCAGCCAATGCTGCTGCTTGATTTTCTGATGTGAAGATTGTGAATGGGTTGTAAATTGTAAGTATAAGTCCACATTGAGGGAGCCCGTTTGATTATATTCCCACCCCGTTAGCTCCAGGTTTCTCGAGACGGCTCACCAGCTTTCGCTTCAAGCCCATGCAACTCATAATCTTCTTGCGCTTGTCATGAGAAAAAGTGTAATGGGACATGGTTATCAAATAAAAAAAATGTCCTTGCGGATCACAAGGAACAATTGGCTTGAAATGAGGAGGAATTGAAAGCGAGCTCAGGGGTTGTTGACTTTTCTGTGTTGAGGTCCAAGTCGAGTTTGGTGCGCTGCATTTGAGCAGGTGGAAACTGAAGGTTTAAAAGTGCGAAGGCACAAATCTCAGATTGCTAAGAGCCCACTGGTATTTTGTTGTGACGACATGGCCGGATTGACTGTTGTTTGGGTCGTGCCTGCTTCGGTTTCTGCGAAAGTATGGTTCACTTTACTTTCGTCCAAACTTCCGTCTTCAAATTCGTTACAACTTTATTTTATTCGATATCTTTGGTCTAATGAACACAAGTTGGAGCGAGTTGCAGCAGTTCCACGTGAGTAATCCGCTCCCATTGATATGAATTCTCCACTGAACAATCAGGCGTCACGATGGCTTCACCCTTCGGCAGACCCGAGGAACCACCATGCGAGTGCCGTGACTGCACCAAGTCATTCCGTACTGTCGAACAGCAGAAGCAAGAAACGTATCGATACTCGAGGTCTTTGAGCGATACCGAAGCCAGGGAAGTTGTACAGGCTGCATTGGAGAGCATCAAAAACAGTTGGGAATGGCTTTCCACACAGTTGGACCATAACAGAGACTTAATTGAGGAACGATGGAAGCGCAAAACAAGGCCGGAACGGTTCCTTTCTCTGCAAACTGCAATGGGGGACTATGTGCTTCCTCGAGACTTGATCTTGTGGCGAGACAACCCTGTTCCATCTCCGGAAGAAGAACCAGCAAGAGATCGAAAAACCCTCCTGCTCAACTACTTGACGATGAATTGTCTTACAATCGACCCAGAAAGGTTCATTGGATTGCTGTGGAGGAGGACATATTATACTCCCAGACAATGGGCAATCTGCGACAATCAACGGCTGGAGTGGGTGTGGAAGTCCGGCTCGGTAAAGACGGATTTCTCGAGGCTCGTGTTGAACATTGATCCCTTCAATTCTCATTACTGGGAACTTGTGAGCTGGCAGGCGGGGATATTCAAACAACGACTTGCCATTGGATTTCCTCGAGCTATACTACTTTTGGAGGCTCAGCAGACCATCATGACACTACTGAAGAATGTTGTCAACAATATTCTCAATGCAGGGCTTCCGGAAGTCGACCACCAAGAACCGTTTCTACATTGCAATTTGCTCAAGTACGCATCCGAGGATGAACTGTGGTGTTCGTATCTCAACCAGCCATTTACGGGACCTCGATGCTTTGATATCCCATACATGGCAAACACAATGGCCCTAACGAGATCAGTTGCCGTGGCGTACCACCTTCGTTGCCTTCAAACAAATCCGGAATACTTACAGCGGATGGTTTTTCAAATCTCAGCAGCATTAGGAGCCGGGCTGGAGGAAGATGGCGTCCTCAGGCAGACCGTGGCCGAGATCTCCTATGATATTTGGAATTATTGGTCGTGGAAATTGATTTTATCCGCGTGCAAGAACATTATACAGCAACGAGTTGGATTCAATACTGCGAAATCGTCCCGAGATAGAGAAATCTGGTTCCTAAAAACCCAAGCTGCTTTCCTCGAATTCAGTATTCTGTTGAACGAGCAACTGGAGGATCGAGCCTCCTACTTGCCATTGTAAGTGTTGGTCCAGGAAGCTATCCTATTCCCTAGCCACCGTACCAAGACTTCATTAACCATTACTAATCTACCTACTCAATAGGCTGCTATCTAGTCGTGACAGCTTCTCTCGCTACTTCAAGAGGAATGACGAAAATCATGTTGTCTTAAATGAAGAGGTCTTGGAAGAAACGAGAGATGACGATCTTTTTCCCTTGCTGTGGGATATCAGCAATATTGCAAGAAGCCGGCATCCGACGGAAGTCGATGTAGACACAGCTTTGGCATTCTTGGAAGATCGTGTCAGAAGGAAGAAAATTGCGCGAGATCGTATGGACGAGAGAGTGTATAGTTGCTTGTCCGACCTTGGTGCTATTCACGATTTTAAATCAAAATTGGCAGTTCGACGGCCAGCTCCGGATCGTACACTTGCCAGAAGGTTCATCAAAGACGGCAATACCGAGGCTTCCGGCTATCGAATCCTCCTGAACCGGATGGCACGGAAAGTTAGGGACACTGATTTCAAAAACTTTGATTTGCCCAAAGCAGGCGCCCCTTCGAAGGGATTGCGGAGGTTCCTCAAGGCTATGAAGCTCCAAAAATTACGAGCTGAAGGGCTGATACCTGACGGAGAGAACCGTGTTAAATTGACGTTGGGTACATTTTGGTACATGATTCGTTTTCAACGCCACTGGCTCTTTGAGAATGGTGTGAGGCAAAAAACCTGCCAATGGACTGCGGAGGAAATCGAAAACGATCTCAATCATATATCTATTCTAATAGAAGGAATAGGAAGGCCTCGCATTCGTCCAAAGGAGTGAGTACAGTACAACCCAGTGTCCTTCATGATTTCCACTCAAACTCTAACATCCGGAAGAAACTACTAATCTTGTTCTAGGCAGGAAGAAATACTTGGAGATATCGAAATCCCCGAACTTACCCAGCCTGCCGTCCTTCCACAAAATAGAAATTCCAGCCCAGATAGGGATGAGACACCGTCTCCCTCGGCTGAATTTGCGTGGAAAACAATACTCGGAGCAAAACCTAACATGAATACACCACCGGCAGATAAGCCACTAAAAGAAGTCATTATAACAGTCAAAGAAACTTGGGCACTGATTTTCAAACTGGCGTGGAAATCTTCGGAGGAACAACAAAATACAGTTGACTGGAAAACGTTCCTTATCTTCATGGAGGACCTTGTATGTGTCAGGTCAATGTCCAGGTCTCTTGGAACAGTTAAAATAGACCAGTCGCTAACCATTACCAAGGGTTTCTCAGCCAGGACGTCACTTTTTGATTGCATATTTGAACCAATGTTTGCTAAAAGAGTCTTGGTGGGGAAAGGGCAAGGGAACAATGTTGGTGAATGGAATTGCGGCGGGGCAATCGACTTTCGGAAGCCCTTGCCGACGGGTATGCTTGATGGATGCATGTTGAAGACCATGCTTGGAAGACTGGGGAATTATTTTGCAGAAAATGGCATAATTGTAAGGTTTCGACTTACACATAAGGGCATACAGAACGGGTGCACGAGAATTCGGCGAACGGAAAGGACTGCCCTACCGATGCTTGAAGATTGGGGAGAAGATGAGGGGGAGGAGGAGGAAGAGAAGGAGGAGGACGATGGGGAGAGAGACCACGACCAGGAGGACGAACACTACGCTTCGTTGAGAAAGGAAAGCGAGAAGCTGGCTAGTATCATCAATCAGATGCAAATAGAGGGGAGAGGAGTTGCTGGTGGCGTGGCTAAAGAGAGAGAAGAGGACGATGACAGCAACAGTGATGTGGAAATGACCGATGCGGGAAACATCCAAGAGGTTGTAGAAAGCGCAGAGGAGGATTTAGATGTGGGAATGGGGAGAGTAGCTGAGATCGCCCATGAAGCTGCAGCGACGGACCTCACCGAGCGAGCGGTCGATTCCACCGCAGTGCCAACCCAGTTGCGAATCAAAATCAAGAAAGCGGAAGCAGAAAAGACACAAGAATCCCAAAATTCAGATTCTATTGATGATAAAAAGTCGGAGACTAAGAGGAAAGAAAGCAGCGACGGAGGTAAAGCCGAAGATATCCAGCAACTTGCTGGGAGGGTCGACGAGCGCCAGCTACGGAGGAAGAGGACAGGAAATAGCCAGGCTGAGACCCAGCAGGAAGATACCGAGGAGATTGTTTTATCTTATAACCTTCGACCAAGGAAACGACAGAAAAAGGTGTAACCTTAACTCTCAGCATCAGCTGGGAGTTGCTTGGATACAGAGCGAGCTTACATAGCGCATCCCAGAAAGAATTAAACCTTTCGAAGTCTATCATTATACTAGTAGCAATTGTATAACAAAGCGTCAAGATAATTATTCCAATTTCTTGACCACGTTCCGTGATGTTCCTAACGAGTCTTCGAGTGATTAAATCAGTAAGGGCTGGCAGGCATCGCTGTCGTACAGCCAAGGTCCTTTGCCACCTCCACAAAGTAGACTTAGAACCGTTGTAACCTTATAACACAGCTCAACAATATCCTCAAAATTGAGAATCTGATTGTACAAAGATAAACTTTCCCTAATTGCGTGACGTTGATCCTGGACCAATCCCACGCGCTACCCCCAGCCGCTTGGCACACCAAGGATCAAAGCATCCCCGTCGTCATCACTTCCCGTCCCAGAAACTCTCCGAACTTGCCTCCTGCAAACAACAATGGCGGAGGTATCCGTTCCACCAGCAGGCTCATCATTGCGCCGCGTCCTAACGGGCGAAGAGTCCGCACAATTACGACGTCGACCACCCACGAATCGCTTCTCTACGACTGTTGACGATGGTGGAGCGCCGGCTCCTGGTGGGAGGCGACGGAGCTCGAATTTCTCGGATTACAGTCTGCGGGAGGCGAGGAAGAGTTTCCAGAGTAGTACGGATGATTTGCTGCTCCCGAAGGCTGGGAGGGGAGACGGGATGGATAGCGAAGGGAGGAAAGAAGGGGACGGGAGTTCAGCGTGGCATTCTGCGCCTCTTGCCTTCGCGCTCTTGCCTGCGCTTGGGGGAATGCTGTTCACGAATGGGAGTAGTGTTACTACTGACATTTTGCTGCTTGGATTGGCGGCTATATTCTTGAATTGGAGTGTGAGAATACCTTGGTAAGTATTGTTGACATCTCTAGTCGAGCGTGGTGCTAATGGGAAATCAGGGAATGGTATCACTCGGCGCAAGCTATACGGAAGAAGGAGGAGTATAATGGCGATACAATGATACTTGAAGAGAGTGAAGATGATAACGCGTTGAGTTTCTCGACTGCTACGTTGGAGGAGGTCCCGGAGGAGGAGGTTCCTGAGCAGACACCACCGCCTAAGTCAGTACGGCGGCTTCCTGCGCACGAAGCGGCTACGAACGAGTTATATAGACATGAGATGCTAGCTTTGCTCTCGTGCTTTGTGTTTCCGGTTCTGGGAGCGTATTTGCTGCATACGATTCGATCACAGCTCACACGACCGTCAGAGGGTCTGGTTTCGAACTACAATTTGACGATCTTTCTGCTCGCGTCCGAGTTGAGACCTATGGCGCACTTGGTCAAGCTTATACAATCGAGGACATTGCATTTACAGAGGGTTGTTAATTCAAATCCGTATGATACTATCAAGGGGAAGGGTGTCGGGGATGTAAGGGATATGGCTAGGAGGTTAGAGGACCTAGAAGCTCGAGCTTTGACTGCGGAAACGCCTGCGAATTCTGAGCCGGCGTTGAGTGGGAAACAGTCAGCCGTTCTCACCACGGAGGTGAGAAGAGCGTTACAGCCGGATCTTGATGCGCTGAATAGAGCGGTCAGGAGATATGAGAAGAGAGCTACGCTGCAGGCTTTCCAGACGGAGTCGAGATTACAGGAGTTGGAAGCACGCTTGAACGATGCTATATCTCTTGCAGCAGCGGCGGCGAACAACGGGCAAAGGCAGAGGGGTTTCACAGGAATTATTGTTGAGTGGGCGGCTACGGCCATCGTGCTTCCTGTGCAGGCCTTTGGCGCTCTTGCCGCGCTACCGCTCAAGACGATAATAGCTATAATTAGCTATGGGAAAAAGAGGGTAGTGGGAGCTCCGCCAGCGGCTGATAGAGGGAAGAGAGTGGTAAATGGCCGGTATCCTTCGACTGGCAGGGCAGAGAGGCTGCCAGGTAGACCGGTGAAGAAGGTACCACTGGGTTGATTCTTTGATATAACAGGACAGGGTTTTGGAATTAGCGACGGAGTCCAGCGATACCGGTTTATTTGGGGGGTTGATTCGGGATCGGAGAAAGCTGTTGATGAAGGTCTTCTCCTATGTTACATGAGAGGCTGCAGAGCAAACGACGAAGAACTTCCGAATACGAAAGCATAATACACGATACCATGCGATAGAAGGGATTTGGAACAGCGATGAAGCCCCAGCGACATACGTTCGGGTTCTTCGGCTGAACCGGAGATACCAGATAGACCAATACATGAGGATGTTTCCCTTGCATCACCATCTTCCCGTTCCTGCATGACTGCATAGGTAGGCATCTCCTCATCGAAAAGCATATGCGGACAGGTACCCGAGGCACCGAGGATATTTATTTTGGCTCTAGTAAGTGCCGAATTAGCAAAGGTACTTTTTGACTAGGTAACCCCACATTGCGGGGTATACCTTCCCCAACTCCGCATGTCTTTGAAATCCCCAAAGTCTCATATTGAACTCTGCTTCTTTTCATTTGATCCGCTGTATAACTGTATTTGCCAAATTTGCTAGTGCAAGAACTTCAAAGCCTCACACGATGCCTCTAACCTCAGACCTCACCCTGAACGCGAGGAAATTCGACCCCGCATCGGCCTCGGAACAATCGAGACGTCTCAACGCATCTCTTATCGAGAAGCTCGCGAGCGGACCAAGATGGTATGAGGTCTGTCTGCGATCATCCCCTATCATATACTTCAATTGTTAACTCTGGTTGATAAATCAGGTTGGCGCTGCGAAGTATCGAGAAATGCGATGGAAGGGCGAGACCCCACTCCCTGCTCCGAAACTCCTGCCTGACGCGATCGATCTCAAGATCCCCAGTCGCGATGAAAATCGAGAAATTCCCTGTCGGATGATGTATCCTGCGAGCAGAAAGACGGCGGAAGAGAGGAAGAAATGCAAGGGGGTTGTTGTGCACTTTCATGGTGGGGGTTGGGTGGTAAGATACATAATGAGATGCTGATATGGCATACCACTGACGATTGCGCAGATTGGGGATGAGAAATCCCAGGATTCTTTGCTGACGTTTTACGCCGACACGTCGGATATGGCAGTCATCTCGATAGGGTATCGACACGCGCCTGAGGATCCCTTCCCAAAAGGGCCCGAGGATT
>Ga0302325_10031736_pt1 | contig 10860 bp, 11 predicted proteins | sample Palsa_T0_2_FD_201948 | JGI IMG/M metagenome (GOLD analysis project Ga0302325, IMG submission 201948) | Peat permafrost microbial communities from Stordalen Mire near Abisko, Sweden - Palsa_T0_2 | ecosystem: Environmental > Terrestrial > Soil > Palsa > Peat permafrost | place: Sweden: Abisko... | reverse complement strand
GTCGCCAGGGGCGTACGCAGCTCGTGCGCTACGCAGGCTGCGAAGCGCTCCTGGCTCTCGAACAGCGCGAGCGTGGCCCGAGCGCCTGTTGACCGCACGCTCTGGCCGCCGCCGATCGCGGCCGCGCCTTCGAGGACGCGGCTCTGCGGCGTCATCGCATGCGTCGCGGAGGCGCCGAGTCCGCTCACGAAGCGCCGGAACCGCTGTAGGGCAGACCCGCCGGTATCAGCTTGGTGCAGATCGTCGCCGCGCCCTTGAACTGGGAAGCATCCTGGTCGATGCTCGACGGGATGGTGGTCTGGACGCTGTCGTTCTGGAATGTCGGGTCGGGGAAGCCGTGGAAACCCTGCGAGCGCATGCAGGCTGCGGCTTTGAGGTAGTCCCGTCGGTCTTGCACGGTGACCGGCTGGCCGGCCTTTCCACTCAGCGAGCCTCCGGCGCCGAGCAAGTGCCTGCAGGCGTCGGAGGCCGCCTCGGCCCGGGAGTTGCCGACCGCCTGGAACGAGCTCACAACGGCTTGCTTCGGGATTCCTCCGTTGCTCGCGGGGTCGGGGAAGTTCGGCACGCCGTTGGAGCGCATGCAGGCGGAGTAGGCGATCAGCCCGTCCTGCGCCGCTGTCGTGGCGGCGGTGGTGGAGGAGGCGACGCTCGCAACTCCCGGCGAGCCGCCGCCGCCGCAGCCGGCCGCGAGCAGCGACAACGCGACGATTGTGAGTGGACGGCCCCAACGCATGACCCGGACGCTAGAGAGTCGAACGATTCGCCGCGTCGCGCGCAGGCGCTGTCTTTCGGCCGCCGCGCCGCGGTGGGTTTCTTCGGCTCCTCACTCTCTGGGGTGAGCTCGAAGATCATTTGCTGGCGCGAGGCACGGCGACCAACGAGCGACGACAATGGGGCCCGTGCATTCTCCGGACATGGAGCGGCTGTTCGTAGGACCGCCGCGCCTGCTCTCGGGCCGCGCCGGGCGAGTCGGCCTGACCGTCATGCTCCTGCTGGCGACCGCTCTCGAGGCGAAGCTCGCAAAGGACATCTCCGCCCGCGTCCTCCTGATCGAGATCGTCTTGAACGCGCTCGCCGTCGTGGCGCTTCTCATGGCGCGGCGATGGCCGACGTTCGCCACACTGGCAGCCACCCTGGTCACGGTCGTGCTCGTGGCACATCGCACTCCGCTGAGCATCATGCCTTTCTGCGTGATGCTCTTCCTACTCGTCGAGCTCGTGATCCGCAGCGGTCTCCTCTTCGCTGTCCCGCTGCTCGTCCCGTTCTTCGTTCTCGCGACGCCGCGATTCGATGGTGACAATTCCGGCTTTACGAGCTCTACTACGCTGCTTTTCCTCGGCGCCGCCCTCGTCGTCGGCGAGTCGATGCGCAAACGGGGGTTGGCGGTCGCAGCCCTCGACGCGACCCAGGAAGCCATGGCGGAAAGCATCCACGCACGCACGGTGATGGAAGAGCGCGCCCGCATCGCACGAGAGCTGCATGACATCGTGGCGCATCATCTGTCGGTGATCGCCATCGAGAGCGAGGTTGCACGGCGAACCTCGCCGGGGCTCTCCGCGGCCGCCGGCGGCCGCCTCGAGGCGATAGCCTCCACCGCGCGGGAGGCGCTCACCGAGACGCGTCGGCTGCTTGGAGTCCTTCGCGAGGACACGCCAGCCGATGCCGACCGAGCGCCGCAACCCGGCCTCAACGAGCTCGACGACTTGATCGACAAGGCGCGAGCGACCGGAACACCAGTCCGCCTGATCCGCCAGGGAACGGTCGCCCGGTTGCCCCTGAGTATCGATCTCGCCGCCTACCGGATCGTCCAGGAGGCGCTGACGAATACACGACGCCACGCCCCTGGTGCCGCTGTCCACGTCGAGGTCTCCTATCGCGACCAGGCACTCCACCTGCACGTGAGGGACCACGGTCCGGGTCTACCCGGCGGCGAACCGGTCGAGGGCCACGGACTGATGGGCATGCGCGAACGTGCAACGCTTGCGGGCGGCACCTTCTCCTCGGGACCGGCCGAAGGGGGCGGCTTCGAGGTGGACATCACGCTACCGACCACTGAGCTGGCGCCATGATCAGCGCTCTGATCGCCGACGACCAGCAGGCCGTACGGGCCGGGTTTGCTGCGCTCCTCGACACGCAGACCGACATCACCGTCGTCGCAAGCGCAGCAAACGGCGAAGAAGCGGTACAACAAAGCGGAGAGCACCGCCCCGACATCGTGCTGATGGATATCCGGATGCCAGTACTGGATGGCATCGCTGCCACCCGCCAGATTTGCGCCGCCGCAGGCGACGCCGGTCCGCGTGTCCTCGTCCTGACGACATTCGATTTGGACGAATACGTCTATGACGCTCTCCAGGCCGGGGCCAGCGGATTCCTGCTCAAGGACGCTCCGCCCGACATGCTGTTCGAAGCCGTGCGCGTCGTCGCAGCCGGAGACGCGCTCCTGGCACCCGTCGTCACACGCCGGCTGATCGCCGAGTTCGCCCGCCTCCGGCCGGCGCAACGCACGCGTCCCGAAGACCTCAACGGGCTCACCCGCCGCGAGATCGAGATTCTCAGCCTGGTCGCAGCCGGTCTTTCGAACCACGAGATCGCCCACCGCCTCGTGCTCAGCAACGAGACGGTGAAGACGCACGTCAGCCACGTCCTGCGCAAGCTCGGACTCCGCGACCGAGCACAAGCTGTGGTTGTCGCCTACGAGTCCGGTCTCGTCGTCCCGGGAGCCTGACTGATCTGGGGCGAGTTCGTATCGATGCCGGCGGCTCGCGGGTCAGGCAGCCCTACCTGATCCGCTTCGAGTGGGTCCTGAGCCCGTTATTCGGTGACGTTGAGGGTTCCTGCGAGGTGGTCGGCGTCGAGCCGCCAGGTTGCCTCGACCGCCCGCGAGGTACCGGTCGGCAGGCTGCAGCTGCCGTTGAAGCCGGTGTCGCCGATGTTGGAGACGGTGCCGGTGCAGATCGAGCCGTTCGCCGAGTCCTCGAGCTGGAGCGAGGTGCCAGTGAGCGTGCGCCCCTCTGTCGTGACGAGGTCGATGCGTACGACGACTGCGGTCGATCCCGCTCCGTGGCCGTTGATCGAGAGCATTGTCCCGGCGGTGCCGTTCTCGCGGGAGAGCGAGCCCGAGAAGCTGTCGCTGAAGCTGCTCGGTAACGTCGCCACAGTGCGCGGCGCTGCGCCGCCGTGAGGCGTGGCCACGAGTGCGATGACGGCCGCGACCCCGACCAGTGCGGCCGCGCCGGTGAGTCCGCGGACAGCTGCCGGGGCGAGCCGACGCCGACCGAGCCGCCAGGCGAGGGCGGCGAGCACGCTGGAGACGGAGACGACGTATATGGCCTTGATCCACTCCGACGGGGTGTCGGTGCCGGCCCCGATGCCGTGGACGGTCGCGGCGACCCAGACGGCGAGGTTGAGTACGTGGATACGCCGCCACCAGCGGTAGGGGATCGTGTTGCGGACGGCGTTGCTGATAGCGACCGCGACGAGCAGCTCCGCCGCGACGATTCCGAGCGCTGTCCAGAGCGGCCGGTAGTGGGCTGTGAAGGGGACGACGAGCTGGGTGAGCGAGAAGGGCGTGTACGTGTCGAGGGCGATCGTGAGCACATGGATCGAGACGAAGACGCCGACGAGCAGCCCCCCGAAGCGGTGCACGTCGGTCACCGCGAACTTCGGCCAGCCGGGTAGACGCAGCTGCCCCGAGAGGGTCAGCCCGACGAGCACGACGACCGTCAGGAGCAGGTAGGCGACGATGCCCGCTGCCCGGGCGGCGTACCAGTCGATCGGTGAGCTGGTCACGCCCGCGTGCGCTCCCGCCCGTGGGCCCAGCAGCTGTTCTCGACGACGCGCTCGCCGGCGACGAAGCGGGCGCAGACCGAGCGGCGATCGAGCCAGCCGGGACCATCCTCGCCGAGCAGGAAGCCTGCCTTCGCTGCGACATCCGCGCGGAGGCAGTCTCGGCCGACGGCAGTCACGTGCGTCCACGGTGAGTCCGAGGGTCGGCCCGTGCGCGGATCGATCAGGTGGTGCTGGATGCTGCTCCCGCGCAGCCAGCGACGGGTGGCGCTCCCGCTCGTCGCGATGCCACCCGACTCAAGCGTGATCGCGCCGCCGGCGGGCAGCGCCACCGTTACGGGCGTCCGGGTCGCGATGTCACCACCCGCCGAGACGTAGCCACCGCCGGGAAGCAGAGCGGCCGCCGCGTCGACCGCCATCGCCTTGACGACGCCGTTAAGGTCGAGCACGGTCCCGCACGGACGCGAGAGCAGGCCGCCGCTCACGCTGATCGCTTGCCACTCAGCCGGCGGTGCGGACTGGGCGGGCCGCGGGTCGGGACGGATCTCGGCGAAGTCGGCGTCGTAGCCCGCGGCCTCGATCGCCGCTCCGAGCGTCGGATCGACGAGGCCGTCGGTTACCCGCGCCGCCCAGAGCGCGACGTCGACCGCCTTGGAGAAGCCCCGGGAGACAGGCACGCTCCGACCTGCGGCGGCATTGACGCCCGCGAGCTCGCTTCCCGCGCGAAAGCGGCTGAAGGCCGCCTCGCGATCCTCGAACAGTCGCTTGATCGCTTCGAAGCTTCGCTCGTCTGCGCCTGACACGATCACCTCGCAGCCCATCGCTCCGAAAACTTCGCGGGTCACGAGCTCGACGTCGCGACCGATGCCGCGCCCGTCGGCGCCGCTATCGAGCCTCCGCCGAGCCCCGAACCTTGGAGCTGCGCCACGAGCGACGCCGGCGCCGAGAGACCCGAGCTGTGGGAGGCAGCTGGATGCGACACGCGCGCAAGGAGGAAGGCGGCGCCGAACGTCACGACGGAGGCCCATGCGAGCGCGCGCCTCGCGGTCGCCGCGCGCATCCGCGCCGACTCGACTCGCGAGGGCGAGCGAGAGGGCGCTTTGGTGGCCCGGCCGCTCGAGTTCAGGAACGATTCCATAAGCCCTACAAGCAAATCGCCGGCATCTGAGAGATCACTGAGAGGTTCATTAGAATGCGCCAAGAACACCCCAAGGGCACGCGATGAAGAGATCTTCTGGGCGCGCGATCGACATCGTCGCCGGTCGCGCGGAGCGCTTGGCGGGGCCGCGCCGTGGGCGAGCGCGTGGCGATGTCGTTCGCGCCCCGCTCGTCGAGCGCGGACCGGCGCTTGGCTGGGCGGGCTTCCTCGGCGCGAGGGGTGCTGCTTCCCGTACGCCTGGACGTTCTTTGCGAGGCGGTTTTTGGTGTCGAGAAGGTATCCGAGCACTGGCAAGCGGTGACGCCGACCGCTAACCAGGCCTCTCGCGGGATTCGCCGTGATCGAAGCGACGAACATCGATGGAAGCAGCGGAGACGGCCGCTCGAAACGTGCGCTGTCGCCTACGGAGTCATCGAAGCCTGGCGGCTCGAAACGCCAGACTGACGCAAATGTCCCTCCTTCGGAGGGCGGCTCAAGGTGGGAGCTCGGCTGGGCTCGCTTGCTCGTCCGCTCAGGAAATGGACGCAGGCACGACAGAGAGGCGGAGGAGGACGGCATGAGCAAGCCGACGCAGTCGCCTTGGCGGCAGCGCATCCACCGGTGTTCAGGTGCGCGGCCTGGCAGGCCGAGATCAATCCGTGACGTGTGCGGGAGAAGGCGCACACCCACGAGGGTGACGCGATCGCGCTCGGCGGCGGTTGTCGATGCTCGAGGTCGACGGGGTGGTCACCCTTGTCGGCCGGATGGTTCGGGTTGCCTTGCGGATGTCTTCGAGGGGCGGCAGCGGCTGATCGCCTGTCTCACGCAGACGGCCTCACCGTCAGCGAATCCTCCTCCGCGCACGGCCAGAGACTGCAGCACGCGCTGGCAGCTTCGGCTCAGAGGAGGTGGGCGCCCACGCACGCCGGCCGTACGCGCGCCTGCCTCTCTCGGTGCCTGCGACGAGCATCACGAGCCCGCTTGCCGCGGAGAACACCGCGTCGATCGCCGGCAAACGCGAACACGGCGTAAACGCCGCCGAGCGCAACCCGATGCGTGATCGTCACGCCCTGTGTCGGGTGTTCGCAGCCAGTGTCGGGCTCCCACCGACGAGAGGACCGTCGCGGTGAGCATGAATGCGGCCGGGATCACGAGCTGAGGGGAGGGGCCGCCTCCTTGGTTCGCGGGGCTTGCCGGTGAAGAACCAGGAGCCAGGTGCAATCGGTGGTTCCCGGTGCGAACCGAATACGACCCTCCGCTACAGGGACCCCGGCGCGAGCGGCGCCGTTTTCGGGCGACGCCGCCCTGCCCGGGATGCCGCGTAGCCGCAGCTACATGCCGAGTTGGCCGCGGATCTCGCCCGCTGGGTTCTTGACGGTGTGGACGTTGACGTAGAGGTCGTGCTTGGTGAAGTCCTTCTGCACTGCTGTGCTGACCGTGACGGTTCCGGTCACGGGGCTTTTGCAGGGAGTGCAAAGTGGGATGAGGACGTTCCCCGACACGCCCATCGCTCCGAGGTGGATGTGGGCGGCGGTCGCCGGGCCGGTCAGGCCCGCGAAGGTGAGCGTGAATTTGAGCTTACTGCCAGTCAGGGTCGCGGTGAATGTCCCGTGCGCGCCGGTGTCCTTGACGACCTGCTTGGGGATCTCTTGGGCGGCGGTGAGTTTTGCGGCCCACGTGGCGGGGCTCATCGCGAGTGAGCCGGTGGCCAGTGCAAGAACCGTCACCGTCGTAAGTGAGAGTGCTGCCAGAATCCTTCTCACGGTCTCTCCTTTCCTGTCTGCCTCGATAGTGATGTCTCTAGCGAAAAAGCTCCCGCGTTCCACGCTACCCGCGTTTGCCCGCGGGCGTGTTAAGACCTCCTTGAGCCAGCGTTATGCAGCCCGCATGCCGACGGGATCCGGCTCACGACGTCCTCGCCGATCCGGATGATCGAGCGGCGAATGGATGTAGCTCCTCTTTTCGCGTCTACGGTAAGTCACATCAAGAGATGAGGCTCGAGGAAGCACGGCGATTGCCGCGACGAACCGCTCGCCGCCCGCCACCGCGTGGAAGAAGCGCCGCTGCGATGGTGACTCTTCTCGGCGCTGCAGCCGTCGCTGTGCTCGTTGCGGCAACCGCATCCACGAAGACCGCAACCTCAACGCCTCCTGCGACAACGAATTCTCACGATTCGGTCAGGAAGGCTTCCGCCCCAATCTCCAACAGATACGAACGTGAGGCTCGCTCCTGGATCGGGAAGCACGCGGGTGGCGCTGACAACGTCGCTGCGAACCTGTCGACCGTCCAGCTCGCGCTCACCCAACTGCGACGCTCGCCGACGCAAGCCGACATCAATCAACTCGCGGCGATCGCACAGACGGCCTACAACGGGCTCTCCATCGGGTCTCGGTTCGACGACTCCGATAACGACGAGCTCGGAAGAGGTGAGCGGCAGGTCGTCCTAGGCGCGAGTGATCTCAAGCACGCGATGGAAGCGATCGTCGCCTATGCTGACGACCCGACTCGGGGGCGGCTCAGGCGCATGGCGATCCAGTACGGAACTGCCGTCACCGAGTGGAACAACGGGGTGCGAACGATCTGGCGCATCGCGCAGAGCCCGCGACCACCGACAGTGTGAGCCGAAGGCGGTCAGTCGGTCACGTGACGGAGGATGAACAGCAGCCTTGGCCTCGCACATTTCGCGGCCTCCTTCCTACCACCGGCCGGGTGACACTTACCGAGCCGGAACGGGAGCACCCCCGCTTCGCCGGTGCCCGGGATTCGTCCGCCTCGTCCACGAGTGGCCTCGAGGCCCGCGGTCGTGCGTCGACTGTTAGTTAGCGAGCTGCGATCGGCCTAGGACGGCCTAGGACAGTGGGAACGAAGGCCCGAAGAACTACGGGGCTGCAATGGCCAGACCCCGCGACGGAGGTGCCCGTGACGGCAGGCCCGGCTGGCGTGATCGTCCCAAGCGGGCTCGTCGCGGGACGACGCGGGCAAGCCGCGTGGCGATTCCCGACGACGGCGCGGGACCGCATGCGATGGAGAGACACTTGGAGAACGTTTTCGGGGTAGCCGGGCCAGCGAAGCTCGCGAAAACGAGCACTGACGAGGACATTGCTGAGACCCGTCGCCGGATGGGCGCGAACGTTCTTGTGCCAGCGTTGAGAACAAACGCGCGGACGCCGTACTCGCCCGCGGCGGTCTCACTGTTGTTGGAGCGCGACCGCCTCCTCGTCCACCTGGATTGCGAGGGTGGCGTTGCCACTACGCCGCTGCTCGCTCACCGTCGGATACACGTAGAAGCAGTCCACCAAGTCAGTGAGCGCCAGATCAGGTCGTCGGCGTAGGACGCACTAGACCGTTGATGCCCTCGATCGATCCCTTGATCTTCGCCGCGCGGTCCGCGTCGACCTCCAGCTCGGCTGGCGTGCGCGCCGGAGGCCCGCGGTGCTGTTGATCTCTGACCAAAGGATGTATCTCGTCGAGTCCTCCTCGACGGTCACCACCATGCCCGCAGGGCAGGCGAAGCGATCGAGGACATCGACCTGCCAGCAGCCAAAGGACGCCGTCGCGCAACGCCCCCACAGTGACCCATTTCCAGTAGACGGAATTCGACATCCTCATGTAACCCTTGGGCGCCACGCGACCGTCGGCGATGCCTTCGCGGTGGTGGCGAGCGCGGGCAGAAGGCCAGGCGGGACGGTATGGCAGAGCGTGTTCGGGCTCATCCGCGCGACGGCGCCGCAGAGCCGCGCCGATTGACGTGGAGCTCCCGACGGACGTCGCCTGGAGGAGACGCCGGATTTGACCTCTACAGGCTGGTTCGAGGAGGGACAGGCCGATGTTGACGAAGTTGCTTCCACGTGCGGGCCTCCCCCTGCCCGGTCGCGCGGTCAGCGAAGCGAGAACCAGACGGCGGTACTGGGGGGCGGGTTGGCGGGCGGATAGGAGGTGTTGTCGGGTGAGACCGCGTAGAGCTCGATCGTCGACGAATCGCGTTTGGAGATCAAGAGACATTGCGTTCCTGCGCTCGACTGGCCCGGGCGGAGCGAGAAGTAGCCCTGCCTCGGGAAGTCTGTCGCCGACGGTGCGCTGCAGGCCCCGTCAGGACTGACGAGCTGGTGGCTCGCTCCGACAGCGTGGATGTTGTCGAGGGCTTGAGAGACGTCCCCGTCCCCGGCGCCGAGGTAGGTCAGCTTGATGCGGACGAGGACGTTCTCGATCCCAGCGACGAGCGGCTGGCCCTTTACTCCGAGTGCTGCCTGGCTGACGTTCGACTTTCTCCAGACGACTGTGAGTCGCCAGCCGTCGCCGATCGGGAACGAGTGTCCGAGCGGGACCGGCCGCGCGTTCGAACCCACGGCGGCGGGCGCCCGAGCCACCGCCTCCGCGCCGCCCTTCGCTTTCTTGGTCGGACCGATGAACTCGCCGATCACAACGAGCAAAACCAGCGCCGCGAACACGATGCCGAGCGTCCAGAGGAGAATCCGCCGCCACACCGCGGGATATCATCGTCGATCTCCGAAGAATCCGAGAATCCCACTCGGGGCCGCTTCAAGGACCCGCACGGCGTCACATGTCGTGGCCGACCGGCCCGCCTATCTCTCCGACGGCCACTCAGATCATTCCGGTCCTCATCGCGGCAGGCGCCGCCCCGACTACCGAGACCCGAGCCAGGCCCCGAGACGCCACTACACCGGGCAGCCAGCAGCGACGACGTCGACGCCGCACTCACCGACGGCGGCGCCGACATCGAAGTCCCTGACGCGTCGATCGGCACCCCGCTTGACACTGCCATTCGGCATGGCTGCTGGCACGTCGCCCGCCTACGCGGCCCCCGCGTCGACAAGCTACGGCACGCCAGCGCGCTCGGCATCTCTCGAAACCCGGACTCTCGGCGGCGGGAAGAGCAACGCTTCTGCTGACGAACGCGGTCATGCGGATTGCGACGAGGACACCGGGAATGTCGACGCCGAGCTTGGCGACCGAGCGTGTCGGCGGCTCAGCCGGCACCGGGTCGCGTACTCCTCGTTCATGCCTGCGAAGTCCGTCGGGTGCGTCAGGAGTACGCCAACCTCGACGACGTCGTCCAGCGTTGCCCCGCTGTCAGCAGGACGTCCTGCGGCCACCACTGATCAGGCGTCCACCGAGATGCGCCGCCTGCTAGAGCTAGAGCCCGGGGCCGCACCTCGCGCACGCCACCACCACAGAGCCTGGCCGCCCTGCGGCAGGGCGCGCCGTGATTGGAGGATCAGTCCTCGATATCGGAGAGGAGAAAACGGATCCCGCCCGTCGCCGCCTGGGCCAGTCCGCCAGCCAGCTCGCCCGCCTCAGGTGACTCGAGCGCGGCGCACGCGGTCGCGTAGTCCGAGAAATAGATGTCGACGGTCCGGTAGGCCGGGGTGGGGGAGCCGTCCTCTTTCGGGAAGACCTTGGCCGATTCGACCCGCTGGATGTCGGGGATCTTGCCCAGCAGTTCCTTGGTGGCCGGGGAGTTGTAGTGGGCCTCAAAGGCGCCGGGATCGTTCGGGTTATCGACGATGATGGTGAGCTTGATTGCCATTGAAACCATCATAACGAGGCGACACCTGCCAGCCAACGCGAGCCAAGCGGCTGTGACGCCGCAGAAGAGATCGACAAGCTCAGGCTGGACGGCGACGGCTACGACGTGGTAGGGAGCGGCGTCAGCTTCTGGCAGCCGCGCTCATGCGGCCCGACCTGGTCGACGAGTTCCAGCCGCCCCTGAGTTCCCCTACCTGGCGGGCGAGGGCACCTGTTCTTTCGCCTCGCGTCGATTTTGGCGTCCGCGTTCGTGGTGTAGGTGAGCGGCGCATCCCGCACCGCCGATACCGAAGGATGACCCTCATGTTGACGAGCCCTTCAGCCGCTACCAGGAGGTCGAACTCGGAGCGAACTCGTTGCCGTAGTTTAGCCTGGATTACCGGTAC
>Ga0302325_10031735_pt1 | contig 10861 bp, 10 predicted proteins | sample Palsa_T0_2_FD_201948 | JGI IMG/M metagenome (GOLD analysis project Ga0302325, IMG submission 201948) | Peat permafrost microbial communities from Stordalen Mire near Abisko, Sweden - Palsa_T0_2 | ecosystem: Environmental > Terrestrial > Soil > Palsa > Peat permafrost | place: Sweden: Abisko... | reverse complement strand
TGCATATCGCTGTCTAACTTGGTGGCTATCTGTCGAGAACTTATGACTTCCAAGTTCCTGTTCACACCTTGCAACAGCTCTTTGGAAGTCAACGGCGCCATTTGCTCATTCAAATCCTGCAAATTCTTCGAGAAGTGCTTGGCAACGCGCAATTGCTGGAAATAGATTCGTGCCATCATCCGGAGCTCGTCCATAATGTCGTGTGCTTCTCGGAGTAGCATGCCTTCAGGATTGACATCCAAGTAGATGCGAGCCGACTCTTCAATCTCTTCAATGCTTGCCGGTCGAGGATTGTTAAGATGCATCTTATCCAAATGCCTCCAGAATCCTTCGAAAGCAATAGTTTTCATTTCAGACTATCTCAATATTAGCAATGACAGTGCGAGTCTCTACTTGTCAACTCACGACATGTGCGATAGCATTCGCAAATATGTCCAGTACCTGTGGACGAGCATCTGCTGGCTTAGTACGGTCGAAAAATACAGTTGAGCACTGATTCATAATAATCAGCGCCAAGTCATAAACTGATTGGATTTCGCCGGGACGAAGGTGTTCGAGTCGTGCCCGAATTCCTCTGTGGACGCCTGAAAAATCCGGTTTATTTCTACCCCATCGCCGAGGGAAGAAGCTGATTATGGTGTCTAGATGGTTGGATGTCTTAGCTCAGGGCATGAATCAACGTGCAAGACACCGATACAAAGCCAAGTTGAAAGGGAGAGTGCTTACTGTCATCAAGAATATATAACCACAGCTGGTCGACCATTGTCAGCCTCGTGGTTCGGTAAATACTGTTCCCAGCCTTGGTTCCGCGGTAGACTACCTGATCCTCATCCCTTCGGTCAGTGTTTTCGAGTTTCCAGTAATATGATTGATCGAGTGTTCGTCTTCCATGAAGCGGCGGAATCTTGGGGTCTCGTGGATGAAGATTCTCGCTGAGAAGTCTCACATCTGGTTCAATATCCATCGCATTGTAGAGACTGGCTACATCCAGAAGGTATTTTGCCAACGGACCCCGGTTGTGGTTTCCTGGAACTGCCCTTTTCAATAAGTTGTTGGAAGGTGCTCTGGAACCATACTTGATTTTGAATTTCTCGGCAATTTTGGCAATATCATCTCGTTCCAAATCCAGATGAGGGGACTTGTCCCGCAGATCTTTTCGGTGCTTTTGTGTTATATCCTTCATCACTTCTGTCATTTTTTGACGATGCTTGTCTGTCTCCCAATGAAGATATGGCATCTCATTCTGCCTTAGTACTCGTGATTACTATATAGCAAAGGGTGAGAGCTTACGAATATGACGAAATTCTTGCTACTTTTCGGTACTGGAGATTTGGATCCGTTGGGCGTCGAGCTTTTTATTGAATCATGACCTGTGGGTTGTCAGTAAATGAATAAAGTCGGAAAGAGTGTTTCCTACCAATTGAAATAAATGAGCAATGAGAACGCATATGCCTGGCATGGATAGGATCGCCAATTCCGCCATGTTGTTGTGCTGTCCAGAATTCTCGGCACAGGAGATTCGACGATTTGGTGCGATAGTCTTTCGCCTTGCGATAGTTATAATCTCCTCTGTCTTCATCGTAGTATCGCCCAATTGCCTCCTAGGAGTGAAATTAGTATTAAGATATTAATCGTAAAAAGAATTACATACCTCAACCCAAAGCATGCAGTTCGCCGGAAAGTGGAAGTATCGAATTGTGTCCTTCTCGCACTCCTCCATGAGAGGATTTTCGTTCTTGTCGTAGAGAATATTATGAACTGGGTAGGATTTCAGGACATATTCACCAAACGAAGATGAATCCGATCCTTGACTTCCTTGACTTTTTTTCAAAGTGATCCTGGGGGCAATGAAACCGTAGCCTTTGTCTTCTCCCAGACTAGTGTTGGGGCGAACAGGGTCTTCTGAAATTGTCCAATCGCCAACTCTCTGTAAGAGACTCAGGTGGTCGCGGTATCTTTGCCTCGTCTCCTCCGTGAGAGCTTCTACCGAAAGCCTCTTTTTTACCTGATCTTTCTCGGATTTTGTGCGACAGAGTTCCTTGGCATGGGTCCTCCAAAACTTTTTGCTAACCGTCAAACTTTGGACAAGGGGACCATTCTCGACATATTGAGCGAACCTGGATCGTAATTTGTCGATTCTCCCTAGTTCCAATTCAATCCTAATCCTCTCCGCCTCGCTGAAAAATTGTTTGAGTGTTTCTCTCTGGCCATATTTGCAACGAAAATAAAGAATAAGGGAATCATCTTGAAGCTCTTCTGGAGTGCGATCTGTCCCTTCTAGCAAGTAATTGAATTCTGCTGGGAGTCTTCCAATCCAGTCGCTGTGATTGACTTGTGCCATGAGAGGATTTGGGGTACAACGATCACAAAAGAGAAGATTATGAATCTGAGTTGGACTTCCGAGACAATCCCATCGTGAGGCAAGGGAGGAGACCTTTATTCATATACAGCATCGCAGCCTCGTACCCGCACTTGCAGCAACGAATCTTAAAGCGGTAAATGAGGCTGGATCGTGTGGGCGGGGCAAAAGGAACTTTGAATAAAGTAACCAATACAACAGACGACAGGGCCACCAATACTCGAATCCCTGAAACAATCATTGATGGTTTTAGAGGCGATATGCACACATTGACCAATCTTCTGCGAATGCTCCTGGACCGCCGTGGGGGCGGTGGGAATTGAGGTGACCAATCCAAGAAACTTACTGGTTCGGAAACGCTGGTGTGGGAGAACGGTCATTGTAGAGGTCCGGTTCGTAGCCGCATGCCTGGAGCGTGCCGAGCTGAGTTCGGAGCCACGATCGAGCGCATGCTCTCAAATGTTTCGAATCAGATACGCTCATCCTCAAGACGAGGGTTCTAGGTAGGATTCACACAAGCATGTTGTGGTCCGCAGGTACAAATACCAGATCCGACAGCTCGCACCTGTTGCTAAGCGTTTGGTTCAAGGGATTGGGGTATTTTTGGATGTTGAAAAAATTATATCAGGAATTGCAGTGAAGTCGCGCTAGTGATAGCCAGAAGTGGACTCTACACGTGACTTTGGTACAGTTCCATTGCTGTCAACTGTTACGCCTCTGTCATGTTTGAACGTCTTTCTTATTAAGATAAACATGAATCTAATCTTGTCACTCGGAATGAAGGGGATGATCTTCGCCTTACTTAACCAGTGTCCTAATAGTTTCTGCATGCTCGCCAGTATCTTGGAGGTGGAGGTGGAGGACCATATTTAGCTCGTGACTCGTCGTTCATTCATTACCTAAACTGAGAACGGAACATGAAGATAAATTACATTGATTGCTCAAGATTCTAAATCAAAAAGTTGGTCCAACTCGCTAAGGACCAAATATTCTAATCCCAAGACTCAACAAGGAAAAGGAAATATGACATTGATTGCTCAAGATTCTAAATCAAAAGTTTTGTCCACCCTGCTAAGTAGCAGATATCTTAACCCCAGAACCCAAACAAGGAATCAGCCAGGAAAGAAATACGTCGTGTCAATCGTTAGGTTCCAGAATAGAACCTGGCCATTGAAACAAAGATGTAGCCCTTTAGCGAGGCTGCTCATATAAGCGATATTCGGACTGAAGTTGTTCCCAAAAATCACACAAATGGTCACCAGGATTATTGAGCCTCCCCTGCAACTCATTGCTCAAAGGATACACCAAGGCCAGGTCGCGCCAAACTTCCTCAAAGCCTTCGGGGCTGTTAGGTGCCTTCGTCCGTAAGCGCGTGAGGATTTTCCCACTCTCGTCGCTTATGTATGGGCTTTCCGGGTCGAGGCCATTCCTATTCCTGAGAACCCGGATCCTATCCAAATATGGACTGGCGTGGATTATTTTGTCCTCGTTGGACATTTCTGCTTTCAAGGCATTGTAGAGGTCGTTTGCTTGTGTATAGAATTCGTAATCGACCATGAGAGAAGCGTATTCTGGGATGAGATCTGGAAGCGCTTTACGAATGTCTCTCTTAGAAAGTTCAAAGATCGCATTCCTCTTTTTCTGGAGCCAGTCTTCCTGTGTCTCCTTGTCGGTGTGGAATTTTTCATAAAGGGTTAGACCTTGAACATTAGTTAGACCATGCGCGTATATAGCAATTGCTGGGGTTTCATACCTTTGTTGCCCCGGTTGATTATTGTTACATTCTTGTGGGCACGGTCATCCGTCATCAGACACGGGACGTTGAGTATGCCATCCTTCTGAATGGACCGAGCGCCGATGATGAGATCGCAATCGCTGTGCGGCGATATAAGGAATCGCATATCGCGGAAGACCCGAGTACTATTCTTGTGATACCAGGTAAGGTAGATGGCTCCTTCTGGAACGTGCAGGTCGCCGGTAATTCCAGTGCCGCCTCTCTCTTCCTCCTTGGTCAACTCGCGGAACCTTTCTGGGGGGTATTCGAGTACTCTTTCAACGAACTCACGAGACACGATATTGCCTTGTAGATTGCCCGTGTCGATGGTACATTTCCCGACCTTGGGAACAGTCTCAGAGCTTGCATCTCCTCGATTAGGGTATACATGGACAGGAAGAATCCAGGGTGAAGGCCATGTTGAGAGACCTAGGTCATTCTATGCGTTCTGGTCAGTGAGTTGAATGAGGAGATTGAACAGTATATATCAGCATGGGAGCGGGTGAAGAAAGCGGATGAAGATGGCCTACATACCACAGGTCCCACAGGAGGCTTTGCACGACTAGACTCTTTGCGCATGATGGTCCTCTTCTTTGACGGGCTCATGCAGAACACCCCACGAACGTGGTCGACCCAAGTATGTTTTGGAAGATCGTAGGATATGATCTCGTAGCTGTCGTTGGACTTCGAGCCGTCGTCTGCTGTGAGCTCAGGGTCTTCCTCCACAAGCGTTACCCTAGATAAATCCGATCTGTCTAGGGGGGTAACAGACGTTGACCGGCGACGGGTTGCGCGATGCTGCTTGGTGCCGGGAGCGCCCGCAGCCAAGAGACCATTGCGAACTAAAGCCATGTTAGCAAACTACGCAAGCCAAATATTCGACGAGGAAACAATTGCGTGCCATTTGCCACTCGTGTCCCTGTCATCGTGCGGAGGGCGACTCGAGGCGCAGTGTTCTGGTTCTGGCTCTGGTTCTGGTTTCAAATCCACAGGTGTAGCAAAGTGCCGGGCGACTTGCCACGACAAAATTCCCACTGGTGCAGACGCGCTCTCTTATGCCCGGGCCTGCGGCTGAAACTGTAAGGTTAACGATGGGTCGCCAACCTGGAAGCCTCGTTTAAACCCTCCCAACTCTGGGCACCCCGTTCTTGGATGGAGGAGCCTTTTTAGGATCTTTTTTTACATATTTTTTTTAGCGCTCCTTGGGTTATACAAACAATATCTGACAGGGTCGTGCCGACAAGGCTCGGTCGATGATACCCTTTATCTTCGATGGTGGCGAGACGATGCGGGATGGAAATGCTCACCTGAGCGGTGAAAAGAGGAAAGAGGAAAAAAAAAGGGGGGGGGACGTTTCGGCGTCAAGCGACGATGGCCAACCACGCAGACCAGCACAGCACTGCAGCCACGTCCTTCGGGTGACGGAACAACTGTGCATGGCCGAGCGACGCGACATGGCGAAGGAAGCAAGCCCGAAATGTGACCGAAAAAAGACTTGTCAGCTTGATGGTGACGGATGGCACAACCAATGCGGACCATCTTGGCGATTGCGGCAACCTGAGGGCGTAAGTGTTCGGGTCGTCACGATTCCCCCCAATATCGGATCAGCTCGGCCATAGCATCAGCTGACCATACTCTCAAGTTGCATCTCCGTTCATATACCTAGACGGTCGACCGTCCTTCATCTTGTCGTTTGGCTTCATGGCGTGTCTTTTGGCGCCTGGAGCGAGTGACTGACTCGGGCCCCTCGAATGGGCGCAGGATGTCCTGGCAAGGCCAGGCCCGTATCCGAGACGGGCATCGCGGATGCAGGACTTCTCTCGCCTCATTTGAATCAAACTTGTCGTCAAACTCTTGTTCTTGCACGGCTAGAAGAATTTTCGAACAAGTGTCAAGCCGAGTGGCATCGTAGCTTCATATAGTTGGCGAGTGTCCGAAGGCAGCAGCCATTTCATGAGGCTCCAGTGCTCTCCACAAGGCAGTTGATGCCATCAGCTCGGAGCCTTCTCAAGTCGACCTTTCGGCTGCCTTGCATAGAGGCTGCATCTGCACAATATTATCATCAATATTCTTCACCACAGCCCCCAAAGCATGAAGCATTCCAGCAGGGCGTCCAGTCTACCCACCACCAATACACGAACATATAGAATGATGCTCGGATTGGTTTGGACCTCCGGTAACGCCAAATCATTGGGGGCCTTCTTTTGTCCCTTTGCTGACAGCTGCAGATGCTGGTCCCACTTTCATCTTTCTCAATGGCTACACCTACTCGGTCTGGACAGTATTGGTCTAAAGCGCTTCGTCAGTTGAAGAGTCTTGCGTGGTGTCCGCATCTCAAGCGCTCATGCCGTTACATAAACCAAAATGTCTCCCGATTGATTATGATCCTCATCACCTATGTTTATTTGGCACTGCTTCCTCTGTTAAAGTTATTAAAGATATGGTGAACAAGGATATTTTATGAATCTGGACTTCCAGTCTATCCCGGCAAACTTCTCGGGGTTCTAAGAGTCGTGCCCCCTTCCTCGTCATCAAAAACTTGCCACAATGCACTTTTCTTCTCATTCTGATGTGGTGGAACGATGAGTATGCATGTGCATGAAGGCGGTATCCTATAGTATTTCATGCTACCCACACCGTAAACATCTACAACAAAAACCTTCCTATTCTCTCACCCCTATTTGTTGCGGTCAGCATGTACCCCGCCGTGCCCTGTGACTTTAAAGTTTCCCGGCAGCATAAGGAGTTCTATTATCAAAGATATGCCATTATCGAAGGCGATGATAACAGTGCACAGAGTGGTCCTAGATCAACCCAAACCGCTAAAGGATTCATGGGAGTATCAGAAGTAGCTTTCAAGTTCTAGAGACGAATGGAATTCGCCTCCGCGGGCAGTGCCAAGAGTACTGGTGTACTGATGAGCTGTCCTGCATCTACTGTATGCATTTGAAAGTCATAACTGCTTTGATTGAACGGAAAATCTGTCAACCCCTCACTGCCACAATTTCCGGCCCGCCCAGAATGCTCATGAACCTCTGCATACGCCCCACATGTTAGGCAGTGATGGCCACACTTCCCGAAAGATCGGGTTATGGACAATGGAAGGTACGTGGGCTGAGCTGGGGTTGATTTTGGAGGGATCGTGGACAGATCGCCAATCTCCCTAGAGTTGTAGAGAGGCTGCGCGACAATTGAGCCTCTGTGTTAAACTCCCTTAAACAACTCTCTGCATCACAACACTTGAACCACATCCTCTCCAGTGCTGTTCATACTTCCTCTGTTTTGATATCCTCAGCTAATAAACCAAATGACGACTCTAACAGTTGGGAAATCTAGGGATTCTGCTCATCACACGAGCGGACCTCCATCCCCTAGCTCGGCCTTATCTGAAAAGACTGCCGTTGAGCCGCTTTCTCCAAAGAACAGCTCTCCAAAATGCGACGCTTGCTATCAGCGTGAAATGGAATCTCTTCGAAGTGCCTCTGGAGCAAAGCGGGATCCCGCGACAGATCTAAAACAAGTGTTGCATGGCTGGCCTGAACTAGCCAGCTTGATGGCCGACCACCCCGAGTTTGTAGCCTTCCCTGCTTTCCGAAAGCTTAATATCAAAAGCTTGCTGTACTACCAATGCCAACTTTCAAAAATGGAAGAAGACCTTCACATGTCGGAGTGGCAAGATCATCGCGGCCCGGGGTTTGCGCGCGAGTATTGCGAAAACATAGACACTCTTCTGCTGCATAAAGATGACGACGATGAAGTTGCCCATGATCAACTAGACAAGCTCGAAGAGATACGGAAAGTCTTGAAGAAATACAGTACGTGAGGAGCCCATTACCCAGATGATAGCTAACTTTTCATGCTTTGACAGATGCGGCGCTGATCCAGTTTGCCCAAATCAACGCGCTCCCACAACCGGACAGCTTCAATATTGATTCGCTTCGGGAGTGGATCACCGGTCTTCGAATGGGAGGTGGGAAGATTAAGGGGTCTGGAAAATGTTCTTGGGGCAATATCGAGAAGGATCAACAAAAAGAGGACAAGAGTCTCAGATGGCATTTGCTCCGCCTCATAAAAAGTCCCTTTTGGGCACCGACCCCCGAAGAAGTCTGCCCGGACCTAGTAACACCTCACCCTCCTGAGAAGATAGATGGATTTACCCGATGGGTTGCTAACACTTGGGTTCCTTTCTGGGACTTTATTGGTGAGTGGATCCGCAAAAAGATTCCACAAAGGATACAAGACGACATTGAAACCGCTTTGGAAGCCGTAAAATTGAAGAAGAGCGAAGAGCAAACAGATCAAAAGAGTGAGCCAGGGCCGACTCTAGTCACATACTCCATGAGCGCCATGCTACGATTTACCTCTCTGGTCGCAACGCTGGTAGCTTGCCTTTTGCCCATCGTCGCCATTACTGTGCTCTCTAAAATGCACACGAATGCGAAGATTCTCGGGTTCATCGCACTCTTCACTGCTCTCTTTGCACTTGGACTTATGGGCCTCACACCTCCCGGGACTTCGAGAACAGAAATCTTCACCGCAACCGCTGCGTAAGCCACTCCCCTAAACACTAACTTGCACTAAGCATGCTGACGGCCATTGGCAGCTTCTCGGCTGTCCTAGTCGTGTTTGTTCAGAATCAAAATGGCAACACAAATGGGTCTTAAGAATTGGAGTTTCGTGATACCTACACGAGGAAGCATTTTGTCGAACTGGGTCCTTTGAGGGGTGAATGATGTTATGACTCTCATAGGAATGGCTCTCTGCTCAACTACTGATTAAAATACCCCGAGCAATGTTGTTACGACTGTCATGGGAATGGTTATCTTTTCAAACAGCTGATTTAAAATAACTTTTATAATGAATAGCTCATAATTTCAGTTTCCTATAGCTTAAGAGAGCTCCTGGACTGCCTCTGGGATTTGCAGATGCCGTGTCAGTCCGTCTATCAATTTCCTTAACAGTTAAGAGACACACGTACTTACTTGGCAAAGCACTCAGATTTCGGCTTCCCTTCTGAGCATCGCTATAACGTAAAAGTAATTCTGATGGAGCCGCATAAGTCAACTCACAGTTTGCGCTAAGTTTCCTAGTAGGAGACTAGTTCTCTGATACACTCTTCCCCCAGAATACGGCATCTACTAATTTGAATCTTTTGAACAGTTCATGCTTGCGCATGGCTTCTCTTATCATCGTAGATGAGATATAACCACACCTCATATAACCACACCTCCTCCATTCCCTCTCTATCTCCTTGGCCTTTGCCAGAACCTCGTCGAGCACATTTACCACAAGGGAGTGCCCACGGACATGAGCCATTTGCCTGACGCTCACATCGAGAGACCCTGGGCTAGTAAACCACAGGTCGGGGAAATGAAAAAGAATGGCCACTACCACCTTTCTGTGTCCCATCTGGGCCGCGACCTGTAGGGCATTGGCCGCGGGTACGGATGGCGCAGATATACTTGCCTCTTTCAACGCGTAAGCGCGAAGTAACAGAATGGCCTGACCCATGTCCTTCATTGCCGCGTAAATAACTGGCGAAACGCCTTCATCATCAGCGATGCAGTCGTCTGCTTTCAGATCGACCAGCAGCTTAACCATGTCCAGTTGATTTGTCTGAAGCGCGATGAGCACGGCCGTTTTGCCCAGACCATCCTTTACATTGAGGTTGATGCCGGCTAGCACGAGCGACCGCACAAAGTCGAGTTGTCCGAACATGACCGCCTTGTGCAACGCCGTCCGGGAGTACTCGTCTGGGTTAGTCAGGGGTGTATGGAGCTCAACGCCATGCTTCAGAAAGAGCTGCAGGGCAGCGACGTCGCCCAAGACGGCCGCTCGATGAATAGGTCGCCACTGCGTGCCAAAGGCATAGTTCACGTCTGCGCCACACGCGAGCAACGCCTCCATGGCCGCCATTCGGCCAGGCTCGCTACTACTCGTGGTGCAGTAGAGCGGCGATGATTTGTATTTCGGTGGTGAGCTTCGTGGGAGCACTTCCGTGACTACATTGACCTTGGCGCCTCGTCGTGCGAGCACGCGAATGCATTCGGCTTGTGCGGCACCTGCCGCGAAGAGGATGGGAAGACTGCCGTCGCGAGACTGCACGTCGATCCTGGCTCCAAGGTCGAGAAGTTTCTCCACAGCCTTGGCGTGGCCATTTTCACACGCTATGTGAAGCGGAGCCAAGTCGAGCTCGCCTATGCTATCCAGGAAGTCCGGGGCAAGGGATACAATGGTGCTCATCGCGGCATCGTTTCCTTCAGCGGCAGCAATTTGCAATATGTTGAATTTGCCTCTCTCGCTACGAACATTCGCACCGTACTTCAGCATGAGGTGGAGTATCGACACGGGCACGCCTGCGTTAATAGAACTATAGTGTTTACATAATATTAGCACGGCTGGTTTCTCGAGAGGTATAAAAGTTCCTCGGCCTTTAAACAGCACGTCTAAGGTGTCGTAGGCTCCGAGATCGGCTACCTTAGCCAGCTCTGCGTCGCGTACCAACTACGACGACAAAACAGCCGCGGACATCACAATCAAGAGAGAGAGATAGACAGAGAGAGAAAAGAATACACACAAAGTGATAATTGCGGGGTCGTCGTCGACATTTTTTATTTTTATCAGGGCATTGACATTGGCCCCCCGTTCAAGATAAAGCTCTACCATCTCCCGGTCCTTGGCTTTCGAGACGGCGTAAAACAGTGGTGTGCTTCCGTCCTTTGTCGTAT
>Ga0302325_10031734_pt1 | contig 10861 bp, 9 predicted proteins | sample Palsa_T0_2_FD_201948 | JGI IMG/M metagenome (GOLD analysis project Ga0302325, IMG submission 201948) | Peat permafrost microbial communities from Stordalen Mire near Abisko, Sweden - Palsa_T0_2 | ecosystem: Environmental > Terrestrial > Soil > Palsa > Peat permafrost | place: Sweden: Abisko... | reverse complement strand
ATTGGCAATTGCGGGAGATGTCACCTCCGTCGCCAAGAAAGACAAGACGAGGATCATCCGCAAGGATCCGAAGGCACCGGACGGCGTAGTCGAAGTCGCACTGAATGTGAAAGCCATTATCGCCGGGCAGTCCCCCGACCCGGTCTTGCACACAAATGACATCCTCTACATTCCCGCAAGCGGTTCAAAGAAAGTGGCGCGCACCTTCACAATCGGCGCTTCACAGATTATTGGGAGCGCTGGAGCGGCGGCCATTTATGCGCGCCCTTAGCGAAGGACTCACGCACTTGTCCGCGTCGCCATCGTTTCCCGTCCGATATCGGTCAAAGGCCTCTCATGGATAAGAAGGAATTGCCTCAGCCTACAGTGCTCCCGGAAAGCCTTGCTACTGTTGAACCGTATATCCCTGTCAGGAACGGAGGGAGTCCTCGTCCGCGCGTGGTTCTGGATGCGGATCGGTCCGAAGTTGACGCGCTCGGCCAATTACGAGCAACTTGGGACACGTTGCTCAAGCACCAATGGCTGATCTTAGCGACCACTTCCCTGTTGTGTGTGCTGGTAACGATTTATTCCTTCAAGATGAAGCCGATTTACCAGTCGACTGCGCACGTCGATATTGAGGCAGAAGTTCCGGTTCTGCAAACTCTGAACGACCTATTCCGTCCGACAGAAGATGACGCCTCGTCTATAGGCACGCAACTCAGCATTCTGCAAAGCGATGCACTGATCTGGAAAACGATCCAGGACACAGGGTTGGCTGGGCAGTTGCCCACTCCTGAGTCGAAAAAGTCCGAGGGGCAGGTGGTCGGAGCTTCCCCGTCGATGAAGACTGCACTCGTCGCGGATGCCAAAGGACGACTACACGTAGAGCAACTAAAGGACACGCGCATCGTCGCGGTAACTTTCGAGAGCACTGACCCCCGCCAGGCAGCGCTGGTGCCTAACACGCTGCTCAAGAATTACATCGAAAACAATTTTCGTACCAAGTATGACGCTACCCGGCAGGCAACCGGTTGGATGGAACAGCGTCTGGACGAGCTCAAGTTGAAGGTCGAACAGTCGCAAGAAGCGATGGTGTCCTATGAAAAACAGAACAACATCGTGAACCTCGGGGAAAAGAAGACCGTAACAGAACAGCGATTTGAGGATTTGAGCAAAGACTTGAGCCTGGCGCAGAGCGACCGGCTCTCGAAGCAGTCGCTCTACATGCTCGTCGCCAAAGATAATGGCGAAGTCAGCGTGGCTCAGGGAGGACAAGGAAATCAGACGAACAACCTGCTGGGCGCACTGGAGGCGAAGGAGGCAGGCTTGCGCGAGGACTATGCTGCGGCCCTAGCGCAGTATGGGCCGGCATATCCGAAAGCTCTGCGACTTCAGCAACAAATTCAAGACGAAGAATCGCTCATTTCCGGGGAACGCGTTCGCATCGTGAAGAACATCCACAACGATTACATAGCCGCGTTGCAGCGTGAGCGTGCTCTGGCCGGCGCGGTTGCCGAACAGAAGGCGGAGGTCGACCGGGTCAATCAGCTCTTGATTGAGCACAACATCTTGAAGCGGGATTTTGATTCGAACCAGCAGTTCTACGATAGCCTGCTGCAAAGACTCAAAGACGCAACGGTGTCGGCGGGCTTGCAGGCGACTAACATTCACATCGTCGACGAAGCGCCGGTTCCAAGCGCGCCGGTGCGCCCCGACAAATCGCGCAACATCGAATTTGCCCTGGCTGCCGGATTGGCACTCGGCATCGCCCTCGCCCTTACCAAAGAAGCTTTGAATACCTCCATCATCAACGTTCCCGAAATGGAGAAACTCACCGGCGTCCCTGCCCTAGCGATAGTTCCGTTAGGCCAGTCAATGCCGGTGCGTCGCACCAAGATATTGACCGGCATAGCAGGACGCGCCGCCGAGACTTACATGGTGGAATTATCCGTTATACAGAAGCCGGAGGCTGCAATCTCGGAGGCCTATCGCGCACTCCGCACCGCGGTTCTGCTTTCGACCGCGGAACACCCGCCTCAGATGGTGCTAATCACAAGCGCTGCGCCCTCGGAAGGCAAGACTGCCACGTCGCTGAACTTGGCCGCTGCATTGGCTCAAAAAGGCAGCCGCGTACTTCTGCTCGACGCAGATATGCGCCGGCCAAGATTATCGGCGATGCTCAATCTCCCAAACCGGCGAGGCTTATCCGACATGCTGAGCGGCTCATCTGGATTCGACGCGGCTTTCGTGCAAAAAGTACCTGCGCTGGACAAGCTATACCTATTGGGGAGCGGTCCGCGGCCCCCGAACCCAGCTGAACTGCTCTGCTCGCGCAAACTGGAGATGTTGCTAGAGTGGCTCCGCCAGGGGTTCGATCACATCATTGTGGACTCGCCGCCGGTGCTGCCGGTTACCGACTCAACTATTCTTTCTACCTTCGCTGATGGCGTCATAATTGTTGTGGCCTGCGATTCCACTCCGCGCGCAGCTCTCAACCGGGCCTGCCGAGTGGTCGAGCATTCCGGAGGCAGGATCTTAGGCACGGTCTTTAACAAAGTAGCCGGCAGAGGCGACAGCAATTACGGCTACCATTACTATCAGGGTTACTACGGCAACAGCAATGGCAATGGCAATGGCAGTCACCGCGAAGACACCAATGACCAGTCGGCGGCGTAATTTCGAGAGAGCTAGCCGGTTGCTTTTCCGAACACTCCCGATACACTGATTTCCCGCAACAATCGCTTTCCCTGAAGAATTCAGACACTTCACACCTTAGGAGGTTGTGGTGACGACTCTAGTTACTGGTGGCGCAGGCTTCATCGGATCGCATCTCGTCGAGACCCTCGCTGCACGCGGAGAGAAGGTTCTCATCTTGGACGACTTGACCACCGGCTCGGTCGAGAACATCCGTCATTTGCGTTCCAATCCGCGCGTGCATTGTTTTTTCGACACCGTGATGCACCGCGGACTCCTTGCAGAGTTGGTCGATGAATCCGACGTAATTTTTCATCTAGCGGCGGCAGTGGGCGTGCGCCGAATAGTGGAGAGTCCCGTGCGCACCATCGAAACCAACGTGAAAGCCACCGAGCAGGTATTGGAGGCGGCCGCAAAGAAAAAGAAGTTGGTTTTTCTGGCCTCGACATCCGAAGTCTACGGCAAGAACAACAAAATTCCTTTTTGCGAGGAGGATGACATTCTCCTCGGTCCCACGACCAAATCGCGTTGGTCGTATGCTGCGTCCAAAGCGCTGGACGAGTTCCTCGCGTTGGCGTATTGGAAAGAAAAGAAAGTGCCGGTGGTAATCGCACGTTTCTTCAATACGGTTGGACCCCGCCAGACCGGGCGCTACGGAATGGTGCTGCCGACGTTTGTCAACCAAGCGCTGGACGGCGAGCCGCTAACGGTATACGGCTCCGGAAAGCAGAGCCGCTGCTTTGGATATGTGGGCGATGCGGTCGAAGCGATGTTACGCCTGATTTCTACGGACCGGGCAGTAGGCGAAGTAGTGAATATCGGTAACGACGAAGAGATCACGATTGAAGAGTTAGCTCGCCTGGTGAATGAGAGGACGGAGAGCGCATCGCCGCTCAGTTGGATCCCCTACGATCAGGCATATGAGCCGGGCTTCGAAGACATGTTCCGCCGCGTCCCATCGTTGGAAAAGCTTGTGCGAATCACCGGCTATCGGCCGCGCACTAAGCTAAGTTCCATCATTGATATGATTGCGGCGGATCTTCAAACACGTCGCGATTCGTCCGTACTGCCTATGGTTGGCGGCGATTATGCAGACACAATTGTGGCCTGACCGGTGAACCCCATTCAAACGGACAAAGCGGCAGTAGTCAATCAAGTGAACGGTCAATCGAAGTCTAACAAAGAAATAAGTGAGCAGAAATGAGCGCCAGCACCACCTTCGAAACGACAACTCAGCCTGCAATCACGGCGATTCCCATTGATCAGCCTATTCTGCTTATTGTGCCGCCGCGCGGCTGGTTCAATCTCGACTTCGCGGAACTCTGGGACGCCCGCGAGTTGCTCTATTTCTTCGTTTGGCGCGATGTAAAAATCCGCTACAAACAAACCGCCATCGGTGCTGCTTGGGCCGTACTGCAACCACTGATGACGATGGCCGTCTTCAGCCTTTTCTTTGGCAGACTGGCCAAGATCCCAAGCCAAGGCTTGCCCTATCCTATTTTCTACTACAGCGCGCTCCTAGCCTGGACTTACTTCGCCGGTGCATTGCAGAGCACTACGAACGTAGTGGTCGAACAGCAACGCGTGATCACCAAAGTGTATTTTCCCCGGCTAGTGCTCCCCCTATCTGCGGTGATTGGCGGCCTGGTGGATTTCGCAATAGCTTTTCTAGTCTTCCTGGCAATGATGGCCTACTACCGCATTGTTACGGGCCCCGCGATCCTGCTCTTTCCGTGCTTCTTGCTTCTGGCCGTGTTGACCGCCCTTGGTGTCGGGCTCTGGCTTTCAGCGTTGAACGCAATCTACCGGGACGTGCGCTACGTGATGCCGTTTCTAGTGCAATTCTGGATGTTCGCTTCGCCCGTTGCCTATCCCAGCAGCCTGGTGCCGGAGCGCTGGCGCTGGCTCTACGGCCTCAATCCCATGGCCGGAGTGATCGAAGGCTTCCGCTGGTCGCTGACCGGACGCGGCGAACCACCTACCGTTATGCTAGCCGCTTCGACCGCTGCGGTTCTGATGATTCTGGTGGGCGGCGTTGCTTACTTCCAAAGGATGGAAGGCACCATCGCCGACGTGATTTAGGCGAGCAGCAATTCAATCATGAGCGACATCGTCATTCGAGCCGAGAACCTGTGCAAGCGCTTCCGTATCGGCGAGCGCGAGCGCTATCTAGCCCTCCGCGATGTGTTGGCGCGGGCCGCAGCGGCACCCGCGCGGCTGTTCGCTCCGCGCAAGCCATCCTCGTCCAACAGGGGTCATCCTAACGGAAATCATTCCAACGGAGACCGTTCTCACATCTGGGCGCTAAAAGACGTCTCCTTCGACATCCGCCAAGGCGAAGTAGTCGGCGTCATCGGCCGCAATGGAGCCGGCAAGAGCACGCTGCTCAAAATACTAGCTCGCGTCACCAAGCCCACCGCTGGCATCGCCGAGGTTCGCGGACGCATGGGGTCGCTGCTAGAAGTAGGTACCGGCTTCCACCCTGAACTCACTGGCCGCGAAAATGTCTTCCTCAGCGGAGCCATCCTCGGCATGAGTAAGTCCGAGATTCATCGCAAATTCGACGAAATCGTATCCTTCGCCGAGGTCGAGAAGTTCATCGACACACCGCTTAAGCATTACAGCACCGGCATGCAGATGCGGCTGGCATTTGCAGTGGCTGCACATCTGGAGCCTGAGATACTGCTCGTAGACGAGGTGTTGTCTGTTGGAGATGCTCAATTCCAGAAAAAATGCCTGGGGAAGATGGGGGAGGTAGCTAAGACTGGGCGGACAATTTTGTTCGTGAGCCACCAGATGAATCAGGTCCGTCGATTGTGCGATCGAGCGGTCTGGGTGGACGGAGGTCAGTTGCGGCAGCAGGGTTCTGTTGCTCCGGTATTGGGGGCATACGAAGAAGCGATGAGTCGCGGGGAAGTTGCTGTTGATCAAAGCAGGGGCGCACGATCGTCGCATCAAAAAGCATCTTTCCGTCGATGGCAGATTATCGAGCCTCAAGATGAGTCTCAAAATTTGCTATTTACCCTCGGCCCGCTAGTGATTCAGTTCACAGTCGAAGCGAACAGGCCGATTTCGAATGCACGCCACGGAATCGCTCTTTTCAACGTAGATCGACAACTCATGTGGGCATGGGAAGCCACAGGCTTGCAACTGGAGGCTGGAATGCACGACTTTCGCTTCAAATTCCCTGTACTCCCTCTGCGGCCCGGTCCTTATTACTGGCAGGTGAGCCTGTGGGACGACATTGAGCAGATTGACTTGTGGGATTGCATTCCGGAAATGGTGATTGCCACCGAAGGTTACCAACATCCTAGCGACGAATGGAATGGCATTCTGAACGTCCCTTGCGAGTTCTCGGCTCTTGAAGGCCAAACTAACCAGGAAGTCACGGTCTCAAATTTCTGATGCATCAAAATGCTTCAATACGGAGGACATTCGTGGGGGCACGCCTACGCGAGCGAGCCAAGTTCTTCCTAAGGCGCCATGTCTATTACCGCGCGATCCGACTAAAGAAACGATCCGATGATGCCTATTCCACGCACTTGCCGATACTTTGCGCCCTGGGAGCCAATATCCTGCCCAAGCGAGTCGTCGAATATGGCTCAGGTTTGATCAGCACACCGGGCTTTCTGAATCGATCGGCATTCCCTCGGCTCGAATCCCTGCTTTCGTTTGAGAACGACTCTTCCTGGTATGCGTCCGTACTCGAGAGCATTGGCCACGATGGCAGGCTGGAGCTGCGGTTGGCGGAGGGCGCAATGAAAAACGCTGTCGCTCCCTGCGATCTTGTCGGATGCAGCCTTGTGTTTGTGGACGACTCTAACGACATCGGGCGAACCGAAACCATCGCCGCCATCGCTGCTTGCCGGCCCCTCGGACTTCCTATCGTCATTCACGACGTAGAACAATGGTCCCTTTATCAGGCGGCGAGACGGTTCGACCATATGTTTCGCTTTGACGCTTTGTCCCCGCAGACCGGCGTGGTGTGGAACGGACATTGGGATTTGGCAGGGCTTCTTGCCCGGATGAATCGGCGGATACAGCGGCATTCAGAAAAGATATCGGCTCGTAACGCCGAAGAATGGGCATCGATGTTCCGCGGATTCGATGGGACCTGAACAATACAGGCGGTTTCAGAGTCCGGTTGCACATTTCGCGTCAAGAATCAAAGTCAGATGAAAAGCGTATTGGTTACGGGTAGCAGCGGCCTCATCGGTTCCGAAGCTGTGGAGCACTTTGACGGCCAGGGACATTCTGTCGTCGGTGTTGACAACAACATGCGGCGCGAGTTCTTTGGCTCGGCGGGCGATACGACTTGGAACTTGGAGCGGCTGAAACGCTCCACCGGCAACTTTTGCCACTTCGATCTCGACATCCGTGACCGAATTAGCGTCATGGCGCTCTTTCAGCAAAACTCGTTCGACTTGGTAATCCACTGTGCTGCGCAGCCGTCTCATGACAAAGCCAGAGATATTCCTTTGACCGATTTTGAAGTCAATGCGCTTGGCACACTGAACATGCTGGAGGCGACGCGCCAGAATTGTCCGGAGGCGGTGTTCATCCTGATGAGTACTAACAAAGTCTACGGCGACTCTCCCAATGAAAAGCCGTTACACGAACTGGAAACGCGTTACGACTTTGCCGATGCGGCCGACTGTGAAGGCATCGATGAGACTTGCCGGATCGACCGCACGCTGCACTCGATCTTCGGTGCTTCCAAAGTGGCAGCCGACGTGATGGCGCAGGAATATGGCCGCTACTTTGGCATGAACGTGGGAATTTTCCGCGGCGGATGCCTAACCGGCCCCAGCCACTCTGCCGTCGAGTTGCACGGATTCCTGTCGTACCTGGTGAAGGTGGCCGTGAACGGGCAAACTTACCAGGTGTACGGCTATAAGGGAAAGCAAGTTCGCGACAACATTCACAGCTATGATGTGATCCGCGCGATGGAGGAATTCACCGCTAACCCTCGTCCCGGAGAGGTGTACAACATGGGTGGCGGGCGCGGCAACAGCATTTCGATCTTGGAAGCAATCGAGCGCATCGAACGGCTAACCGGAAGAAAGATCGCCTACACCTACCACGAGCAGAATCGCACGGGAGATCACATCTGTTACATTAGCGATCTCGCCAAATTCAAGTCTCACTATCCAAACTGGACGGTCACACGCAACCTCGACGCAATTCTCGAAGAAATGATCGAAGCGCAGACTCCACGGCTTGTTAAGTACGCCTAAAAACTATGCTAACCATCTTCTCGACGCCCAAAGCTTTTGTAGGCCACATCAACATCATTCAACGCAACGCCATCAAGAGCTGGACGCTGCTCCACCCCAATGTCGACATAGTGCTTTTCGGCGACGAAGATGGCGCAGCCGAAGTGTGTCGGGAGTTCGGGTTGCGACACGAACCGGAGGTGAAGCGCCATGAGAAGGGACCTAAGTACCTGAATTATTTTTTTGACCGGGCCCAGGAAATCGCCAAACACGACACCTTGTGCTATGTAAATTGCGACATCATTCTAATGTCCGATTTCCAGCGGGCAGTGGAGCGCGTGGGCTCAAGGTGGACTGAGTTCTTGATGGTTGGCCGCCGCTGGAACACAGACATCAGAACATCATTGAATTTTGAAGCAGCGGCGTGGCAAGAACATTTACGATCGTTTGTAGTCCAGCACGGAGCGTGCCAGGCTTCGGGCTGGATCGACTATTTCGTTTTTTCGCGAGGCCTTTACCATAACAAGATTCCGCCCTTCGTAATCGGCAGGAACGGATGGGATCCGTGGCTAATTTGGAAAGCGATAGATTCGGGAGCGACCGTTGTCGACGCCTCACCCATGGTGGTGGCGATCCATCAGAATCACGATTATTCCTACCTCCCTAAAAACGGCGAGCGACCCAATCAGGATGATCTTACCCGGGCCAATATGAAGTTGTTTGGAGGCTTGTTCCACTGGCAGACAACGGACAGCGCGGCTTACGTTCTGACCTCGGAAGACATACTAAAGCGCCATTTTCGCCGATGGCTAGTCCCAGTTCGTCAGAACCTTCATTGGCTGAGTACGATGGCGTGGTTCCGCATCCTAAATTTTACTCGCCCGATACGGCACCGGCTAGGCTTCCGACGGAGCCCGTCCCCGAGCTTACAATACCGTGAATCTCACTAAACAAAGAATTTTGAATATAGTTTGTTATGAACTAGAGAGCTGGACACGATGAATCAGAGCGAACTTGTCATGCAAGGCGACTGGGATGAACGGGCCAGGAGCGATGCCTTCCATTACATATGCTCCGAAAGAAAGGACTGGGATCTAGAATCTTTTTTCCAGTCTGGCGAAGATGACTACAACCGGCTTGTCGCCCCTATCTTGACAAAACTCGGGTTTGCCACCGATCGGAAGGTGATGCTCGAGGTGGGCTGCGGAGTGGGGCGAGTTACTCGAAGTTTTGCTCGGCGGTTCGCCAAAGTGATGGCGCTGGACATCTCTCAAGAGATGCTTGAGCGAGGTCGGGAACTTCAGAGGAATTGTGACAATATTGTTTGGGTTCAAGGGAATGGTCCAGCATTTAAAAGCATTCCACTTGATTCGGTAGATTTTGTATTCAGCTACCTAGTGCTACAGCACTTCCCCACTGAGGTCCTGGTGCTTCAATCTATTCGCGAGATGCTCCGCGTTCTGAAGCCCGGCGGCATATTTTTGTTTCAATTCAACGCAAGTCGGACGTCATCTATGAACTGGAAAGGGCGTCTGGCGTGGGGAATAGTGGACGTACTGTGGATTCTGCGCCTCAATCGGCTGAGTCGGGGTACGGCGTCAGCGTTGGGTTTCGATCCTAAGATAGTGGGTAAGAGTTGGCGCGGAGCGGCTGTGAGCGCGGCGAACGTGGTGGAGGTATTGACCAGCGCAGGGGTTGCGACTTTCGAAGTGACTGGCGAAGGTACCCCCTTGGCATGGTGCTCCGGCGTGAAGCCCTTCCGAGGGGTATGTTAAAAGCTTTCATCACAAGAAGCGGAGCGCTTCTATCTCGATTTGAGTTTCGGGGAAAGTGTCGAGTCGCGGACTCGGCGGGGAAACTGCTCTCGACGTTCTGCCCAGAAGCCTACGCGATTCCGTGTCCGGGGCATAAGCTTAGCGTTCGACTGAACGACCGGGCTGGAAGGATGATGTGGGCGGGGTGCTACGAGCCAGAGTTGATAGCTATCTTGAGAAGCATATTGACGCCGGGCATGGTTGTCTTGGACGTTGGAGCACACGTGGGCTTTTTCTCGGTCGTAGCGGCCGCGCTTGTTGGCCCGAAAGGAATGGTATGTGGATTCGAGCCCGATCCAGACAATCTGAGGCGCATCGTTACGAATACCAGCGGCTATGGATGGGTCCGTCTGTACGCCACGGCGGTATCAGACAGTAACGGGGAAATAACATTCTACAAGAGCCCCCTAAATTCAGAATCGGGTTGGGGCACGATCACCAAAACAGACGAACGTCGAACCAGCATCCAAGTCGCCGTGACTTCACTGGACGAATGGCGGAAGAGCAACGGTATCTCACGAATCGATTTTGTAAAGTTGGATATCGAGGGAGCAGAACACAGGGTTCTCCGCGGAGCGAGTCTCATTCTGCAGGAGAGTCGTCCAATGGTATTTTTGGAAATCAATGAAGTCTGTTTGTTTCGTGATGGAAAATCAGCGAAAGACATCATCCGCTTGCTGCGCGGCTATTCGTATTGGATAGGGTACGTCGTGAACCGCCACGATGTGCCTCAGGCAGCTCTTGCAATTCCAGAAGAAAAGAAGGACGTGTGTGACAGAATTGCGCGCACGGTTTCTCAAGTAAGAACAGCTGAGTCACAAGATATCGCCGCGATCCTGGGTGTCCAGTGACCACCGACTTTACTGCCTTGCTAGGCGAGCGCGACGAGCCGACCGACGGCGTTGAAGATTACTGCAACCTCCTCGCTCAAGCACTTGCGGCCCGGGGCAAGAGTACGGACATCGTTCGTGTTTCGTGGGCGACCGAAGGACGTCTCAAGTCGATGCACAAGCTATCGGAACTCCTCCGAGGACAACGAGAGCGCTGGGTATTAGTCCAGTACACCGCCTTGGCCTGGTCGCGCCGCGGATTTCCGTTGCTGTTTCTGATCGTGCTGTGTCTGTTGCGGAATCGGCGGATGCGTATTGCGATCGT
>Ga0302325_10031733_pt1 | contig 10861 bp, 5 predicted proteins | sample Palsa_T0_2_FD_201948 | JGI IMG/M metagenome (GOLD analysis project Ga0302325, IMG submission 201948) | Peat permafrost microbial communities from Stordalen Mire near Abisko, Sweden - Palsa_T0_2 | ecosystem: Environmental > Terrestrial > Soil > Palsa > Peat permafrost | place: Sweden: Abisko... | reverse complement strand
TTCATCCGGGCGAGTTGTGGAGCAAGACGGATGTGTATGAAGCGCGCTTACCGCTTCCTGGAGACAGCAAGACGCTGGTGTTCGGTCAGGTGCTCTCCGGTATGAATCCCAAAGATCCTCCAGTTAACGGTGCGGTAAACGATCCGATGATGCCGATTGCCTGGACAAAAAGCTATACCGGAAACAGCGGAAAAACAGCTCGAGTCTTTGCCACCACGCTTGGGACGTCAGAAGATCTGCTCACCGAAGCGAACCGCAGACTGTTGGTGAATGCCTGCTACTGGGCGCTTGGCTTGGAACGCCAAATCAAGGCTACGTACAACGTCGGGTTGGTAGGTGAGTATCATCCACATCCCTTCGATTTTGGGGGCTATGTCAAAGGTCTTACGCCATTAGATCTACGCTAGTTTGGTCGAGGGGAGGATCTTTCGTTGAGGTTGTTCGCGCTTTTACTTTTCCTGCTACCGCCCCAGGTTCTCTCTCAACAAGCTTCGCCGGAGGAGCTATTCAACAAGAACTGCGTGGGCTGCCACGGGCAGAACGGACGCGGTACCGCAAAAGGGCCCGGCCTGGCTATGAACCCGAGGGTAGCGGAGCAATCCGCGGAGCAGTTGAGTGCTTTCCTGGATCGCGGCAATCTCGCGGCCGGCATGCCTTCTTTCTCTGACCTGTCCCCGAACGAGCGGGCCGCGCTTGCCGGATACCTGCTTCGTCTGAACGTGGGACTCGTTATTCGCCCGATCACGACTGAGCCCACGCGCAAGATCACCTGGGGTGTTCCAGGTCCCGGGGACTGGTTGAGTTACAACGGGAACGACTCGGGCAACCGGTACAGCCCCCTCAAAGAGATAAACACCACCAACGTCTCCTCGCTGAAGCTGAAGTGGATGTTCCCTATCCAAGCGTTCGGCCTGGAAACCACGCCGCTTGCAGCCGACGGGGTGCTCTATGTAACCGGCCCGAACCAGGTGTTTGCGCTTGACGCGTTGACGGGCAGTCCGCTTTGGCGCTACGCGCGTCCACCCAGCTTTGGCACGCTTGGCGATTCGAAATTGGGCACCAATCGCGGGGTTGCGATCCTGCAGGATAAGGTTTTCTTTGTTACCGACAACGCCCACCTGCTGGCGCTCGAGCGCGCCAGTGGCAAATTGCTCTGGGAGATTCCGCTGGCGCCCGATGGGCAGGGCCAGCACTACGGCGGCACTATGGTGCCGCTTATCGTGAACGGAATGATCATCGCCGGTGTATCCGGTGCGGACGAAGGGATTCGGGGTTTCGTCGCCGCTTTCGAACCTGAGAATGGCGCTCTCATTTGGCGGCACTGGACAGTTCCGCGCAGCGGCGAGCCCGGCATACAAACATGGGGAGGAAAAACACCGGTTACAGGCGGCGGTTCGACCTGGCTCACCGGCTCCTACGACGCCTCAACCGATACCCTTTACTGGTCCACCGGCAACCCTTGGCCGGATGACGAAGACGGCAGCCGGCTCGGGGACAATCTTTACACCGACTGCATCCTTGCCCTGAATCCCAAGACCGGCGAGCTCAAATGGTATTACCAGTTCACACCCCACGATGTGATGGACCGGGATGCCACAGAACCGAATGTGTTGGTAGATACCGCGTACCATCAAAAGCCGTCGAAGCTGTTGTTGCATGCCGATCGCAACGGATTTTTCTATGTGCTTGATCGGAGCAACGGCAAGCTCTTACTTGCCAAACCTTTTTTGCGCCAAGTCGACTGGGCCTCCGGCATTGGACCCGATGGCCGGCCGCTGGTGAAGGACCCGGAGGGCTGTCCCAGCGACGCCGCCAATTGGGATTCCACCGCCTTTTCGCCGCAAACGCGTCTCTACTACCTGATGGCGCTGGAGGAATGCACCGGTGACAAACCCACCTACCCCAATCAAAAAGGCCAACGTTTCCTGCGTGCGCTCAATATCGACACGGGGGAGATCGCCTGGGAAATTCCGCAGCCGGGGAACGCACGCGCCAAAACCTGGAGCGGGGTGCTCGCCACCAAAGGAGGGCTGATTTTCTACGGTCAACCCAATGGTGGCTTCGCCGCGGTGGATCAGCGAGACGGCAAGACACTATGGCAATTTCCGACGAATATCTTCATGAAAGCCTCGCCGATGACGTTTACGGTGAAGGGTCAGCAATACGTTGCCGTGGCCGCGGGGCCGAATATTCTGTGCTTCGGGCTCTGATCGGGCTGTACCCCACTCAAGCCAAAAGAGGGCTTGAATGGGCCACCCAGCCAGGATTCCGGCATCCGATGGCAGAAGCATTGGGCTTCGCCCGTCTTTTTCGGCCCACGTACGCTGGCGCGAACATGGGGCACCCGGACAGTTCCGCTTGATCCAGCACCGTTCATTCTGTTCTTAACTTGCCGCAGGCTAGTCACCTCCTCGAGATGACAAATTTGTGGTCGGACAGGTTGCTTGGAAAGTGCTTTCTCATTGTTCGACGGCTATTTGATGGTAGCCACCGGATCGCCCAACACTTCCCATATTGGCTCAATTCCGAGACCGGGTCTACCGGAGGCCGCAAGACGGCCATCCTTTCGCTGTGGAGCTCCCTTGGCCGTGCTGACCGTGACGTAGCTGTTGAAATCGGTTGAGGAGAAAAGGTAGTCAGGCGGCGTACTGTGGGCCAGATGCGCAATGGCCGCAGTCGCAATGTCCCCTCCCCAGGAGTCTTCGATGGTCAGCGCAATCCCCAGCGACACACACAAGTCGCGAATCTGGCGCGCCTTCGTCAGCCCGCCCACTTTAGAGATTTTCAGGTTAACGATGTCCATCGCCTGGTCATGTACGCCCGCGATAACGGTTGCCACACTGTCGATTACTTCGTCCAGGATGAAGGGCCTTCGGGTGTTGCGCCTTATGACCAGACATTCCCGGTAGCTGGCGCACGGTTGTTCAACATACACGTCCAGGTTGCGGACCGCGTCTGCAACCCGCAGCGCCTGATGCTGGCTCCAGCCGGCATTCGCGTCTGCAACCAGGACGTCCCCCTTTTGCAGGACTTTGGCCACTTCCTCGATACGGGCGATATCAACATCCGGATGGCCGCCTACCTTGAGCTGGAATTTCGTATAGCCCTCGGCTCGATAACCCGATACCTTCTCCGCCATTTGACAGGGATCGCTCTGGGAAATGGCGCGGTATAGAGGAAATGATTCTCCATATCGGCCGCCGAGTAAATTGACGATGGGCTGACCGGTGACCTTGCCCAAGATATCCCAACATGCGATGTCGAGCGCGGACTTGACGTAGGGATGCCCGCTGAGGCTGCGGTCCATGCGATCGTTCACCACAGATAATGCGGTGGGGTCAAGACCGATGAGGGCAGGAGCAAGTTCTTTGATACCCGCGCGGGCTCCGTTGGCGTAAGCGGCCAGATAGACAGGGCCCAAAGGGCAAACTTCACCATACCCCGTGATACCCGCATCAGTGTAGATAGCAACCACGGTAGAGTCGAATACCTCGACACTTTTCCCACCCGACCACTTATAGCTGCCATCCTGCAGAGGTAGGTCCACCTGCAGGATCTCAATCCTGGTGATTTTTAATGGCATTGTCAGCTTGACTCCGCCATCGTGTTCACCGGCGGCCGTTCCTCTTTGAGGATGCGCAGCAAAGCCTCGCCCGCGGTGAGGATATGCGCTTTGAGCATGATCGGCGCCTTGCGCTTTTCTCCCTTACGGCATGCGTTGAGCAGGGCGCGATGCTCGCGTGCTGCGCGCTGCTCCCACTTGGTCAGCGATATCTGGATCCGCGCATAGCGCTGGTTGAGACGATGCAGGTTCTGCAGGATGCCCATGGTGATGGGGCAATTGGCGGGCGAGTAGAGGGTGGAGTGAAAGCGCCAGTTGATCTCACCCCAGGCCGCGATCTCGCCATCCTTCAAGGCGGTGTCGAACTGCTCCAGAATGCTCGCAGCTTCTTCGAGGACTGCGGGCGTGTGGTGGGGAATTGCCTTGGCAATCAGAACCGGCTCAAGGTTTGCCCGCAGGTCGAGGACTTCGCGAATCTCATCGAGCGATAGACTGGAGACAACCGCCCCTTTGCCGGGCTGAAATTCCAAAAGCCCCTCGGCCTCCAACTGACGCATGGCTTCCCGCAGGGGGATACGGCTGATTGCGTATTCGCGCGCGATGGTGACCTGGTTCAGCGGCTCGCCATCCTGAAATTCGCCGCTGATGATTCTTTTGCGGAGCGCCCTCACGGCGGCCTCGACCAGGCTTTGCCGAGGCAATGCGGAAGATGAAGGGGAGGGGCGACGTTGAACAAGCACAGGCATGGGAGACTTCATCTGGCCACCTGTATACACATTAGCATAATAATTCCTGCTTGCTTTTCCAAACTGGCATCGTGTATACACATAACCACCATACCCGGGGCGGCCCCAAATTCCTAAAAGACTTGAGGGGGACGTAAAGATGCAGCGTGCTGATCTTCGCCATCCATACTCTCTGCGCGGGGCGCTGTGGTTTTGCCTGCTGGCGAGTGCCATTGCTCCGGTCGCAGCCAGGGCGCAAAGCTCCGCTTCCGTGAGCGGCATCGTTACCGATCAATCCAAGGCGGCGGTCGCCGGCGCCAGTGTCGTCCTGCGAAATTCTGAGACGAGCCTGGAGCGTTCCACTGTCACCGGGGCATCGGGTAACTACGCGATCGTCAACGTGGCCCCGGGGAACTACTCCGTCATCGTGGCCAGGCAGGGCTTCGATACATCCCAAGAGACGCAAGTGGTTCTTGCGGTGGACCAAGCCGCTACTTTCAATTTCGTGCTTAAGGTGGGGAGTGTCCAGCAATCCGTCACGGTGTCGGCGGAGGCCAGCGAGATTCAGTCCTCCAGCGCGTCGCTGGGGGCAGTCATCACCACACAATCGGTGAATAATCTGCCTCTGAACGGGCGCAACTTCACCGAACTGTTGCAGCTTACTCCAGGGGTGAGCCGCATCAGCGTCTCCCAGAATGCTTCGGCCGGGGGAACCGCTTCCAACCCCGTCGGGCAATTCACCTTTCCGGCCGTAAACGGGCAGAGAAATCGCAGCAACCTGTTTCTGCTGGACGGGATTAACAATCTTGGTGGCTACACCGGTACTTACAATTACGAGCCGGTTATCGACGCCATTCAGGAATTCAAGGTGCAGTCACACAGTGACCTTGCAGAATATGGCCAGGCGACGGGTGGGCTGGTGAGTGTTGTCACCAAAAGTGGTACCAATACGTTACACGGTTCGGTCTGGGAGTTTCTGCGCAACTCGGCTTTCGATGCACGGAACTATTTCCTCACCAAAGTGAACCCTCTGAGGCAAAATCAATTCGGCGTGGCCGTCGGGGGCCCGGTCATGATTCCGCACTTTTACAATGGCAGGAATAAGACTTTCTTCTTTTTTGACTATGAGGGTTTCCGCCAGAGCCAGGCAAACGGGGGGTTGTTGATTACCCCGACCGCGGCGCAATTGGGAGGTGACTTCAGCAACCTGCTGGCCAAAGGCGTGGTCATTTACAATCCGTTCAGTACCCGTCCCGACCCGGCAAATCCGGGCCAATACTTGCGCGATCCATTTCCCAACAACAAGATTCCGTCCAACCTTATTTCACCGGCGGCGACTCTTTACGCGTCCTACGCTTATCCGCCTCCCAACACTACCGGAACCTCCAACCTGATCAACACAACCGGGTCGAGGCTGAACAGCGGAAGCTATTCCGGTCGTATCGATCAGTCCTTCGGCCAACGCGATCTGTTATTCGGCCGTGTCTCGCAATATAATCAGCCCAGCAGCACGCCTTCCAATCCCTACCTCATCAACGAAGCCACTCTTAACGGGTATAATATCGCCGTCCATGAGGTACATACGTTTGGACCTACAGCGGTGTTGGAGGGGTACTTTGGCCGCAACACCGGGGTAAACGATATCCTCCTGGTTTTCAACCACGCCCCGGCGGATTTCGCTACCTCTTTGGAGCAAGCCGGCTTTTCGAGCGCGTATATCGGAGGCTATGCTGGTGGCCCTGCGAGCACCATCGTGCCGGTAATTACAGTGACTGGCTACCTCGGGGGAAGCAGTGTCAACAACTATCAGGACTTGCAGTTCGCCGATACCTACGAATATGGTGGATCCTTCAGCAAGATCTGGGGGCGGCATAACATCAAGGTGGGCGGGATTATCGCAACCAATAACTTCACTATGCCGATCGCCTCGGCCACTGAAGCCACAAGCTCCTTCCAGACATCGAACCTCGAACATCCAACCAGTCCAAGCGGCGCCAGTACCGGGGATGCCCTGGCGTCGTTCTTGCTGGGAGTCCCCAATAACGCGCAGATAAGGAACACCAACGCGCTCGAGCACGATGGCTGGGGGAATGGCGCATATGCACAGGACCAGATCCAGATAAGTCCGAAGCTGACACTGAACGTCGGGGTTCGCTGGGATGTGGCGGTGTGGGCGGTCAACGGCTATCTACAGAACGGACGTGGCCAGGGTTATATTGGCACGATGGATTTGACCAACGGCACTTACGTGATCAGCGCGCAACCTCCTGCGTGTTCCAGTACGGTCGGAGCGCCCTGCATCCCTGGCGGCGCTCTACCGGCGAATGTGGTCGTTACGCCCTACGGCAACCACGCGCTGCACAACACTGATTATGGTAATTGGCAGCCCAGAGTCGGTTTTGCCTATCACCCCTTGAACAAGACGACGATCCTGGCGGGCTACGGCAGGGTGTTTGACACGTGGAACAGTACCACGCAATATTCTCAGAACCTGGCGGGAACCTGGCCTTCTGTGGGCCTGCTGAATGTCAATTCCCTCAATCCGACGACGCCGGTCGCTCTCCTAGGCAATCCGTTGAGCCAGGGAACGGGCAGCGTCGTCACCCCGGCAGCCACCCCATTCAATAATGCGACCTTCTACATCAATCCCAATTTCCACACCACTTACTCCGATCAGTGGAACGCGTCGGTGCAGCAAGGATTGGGAGCCAATACCGTGTTTACCGTGGGTTATGCCGGCTCTCACGATGGCAATGTTGATTTTGGCGCCCTACAGAACACAGCTCAATATCCGGCCGCGGGTACCGCAGCCCAGGTCGCAAGCCGGCGACAATATCCCTACATCGTACCCACCAAATGGGATAACAGCGTCGAGACGGCCGACTACAACTCGCTGCAGACAACCCTGCATAAGACTACCGGCAACGGGCTGACCTATTTACTGTCGTACACCTGGTCCAAGTCGATTGATGTCGGGTGCTCCGACAGTTTTGGCGCGGGCTGTGTGGTGCAGAATCCCTACGATCCGCAGGCAGACCGGAGTGTCTCTGGATTCGATTTGACCAATATGTTTTCTGGATCTCTCGTGTATGAAATTCCATTCGGGATCGGGAGAGCCTATAAATCCGGCAACTCGCTGGTGAATGTCGTTGCTGGTGGTTGGAATCTAAACTCCATCGCAACCATGACATCGGGGGCGCCGTTTAGCGTCGTCGTGAATTCGGATATCGCGAACATCGGCAATACCCTGGTGCAGGCAAATAAGGTGGGAAACCCGATGCCCCAGCAGCGAGGCGCCGCCGAATGGTTCAATCCCGCTGCATTTCAAGCGCCGGCGCGCTATACATTCGGCAATTTTGGGCGAAATGGACTTCGATCGAATTGGTACCGGGATTTGGATCTCTCGGTTTTCAAGACATTTCCCCTGGTGCGTGAGTCGCTTCTCGAATTCCGTGCCGATGCTTTCAACCTCACCAATACGCCCGTGTTCGCCATACCGGACAACGGAGTAGGAGACCCGCTGTTTGGCGCTTCAACTTCCACGGCGAATACCGAAAGACTGCTCCAATTCGCGCTTAAAATCCAGTTTTAGCACGGGCAGAGCATAGAGGGGGAAATGGAGACAACAATGCCGGGGAGAATATCACGGCGCACCGCCCTGCAGCTGATTGCAGGGGAAGTGGCGGCTGTATCCGTAAGCAGTGTTCCGGGCGTTGCGCAGTCGAAGGGCGCACCTCCCAATGTTGTTCTCGTGCTTCTGGACGATGTTGGCTACGGTGATTTCGGTTGTCTGGGCAACCCGGTCATCAAAACGCCCAACATCGATAGCCTGCACGCACGCTCGATCCGTTTTACCGACTTTCACGTAAGCCCGACCTGTTCTCCGACGCGCTCAGCTTTGATGACAGGCAGATACAACGATGCGACCGGAGTATGGCATACGATCTGCGGCCGCAACCTGCTGGATCCGACAAACGTGACCATGGCCCAGTGCTTCAAAGATTCGGGTTACAGCACGGGAATTTTTGGCAAGTGGCATTTGGGCGACAACTATCCCTCCCGGCCCATAGACCTTGGCTTTGACGAAGCAGTGGTGTGCGGTGGGGGCGGGATTTCTCATGCCCCAGACTATTTTGGCAATGATGATGTCGACGACACCTATCTTCATAACGGGAAATGGCAGAAGTACGAGGGTTTTAGTACGGACATCTGGTTTCGGCAGGCGATGGAGTTTATGTCGTCCTCCAAAAAAGGCGGCCAACCGTTCTTCTGTTACCTGGCCACTACAGCTGCGCACGGTCCGTTCTGGGCGCAGGAGAAGGATACCGCCCCCTACGTAGGAGTTACCGGGCTAAGTGCGCCTGGATTTTATGGGATGATCGCCAACCTCGACGAAAATATGGGGAAGCTGGTCGCCTTTCTGGATGCACAGAACCTGAGCGATAACACAATCTTGCTGTTCTGCACCGATAACGGCACCACCGCCGGTCAGGATGTTTACAACGAATCCATGCGAGGCATGAAAGGCTCGGCGTATGATGGCGGTCATCGCGTGCCTTTATTCGTGCATTGGCCGTCGGGAGGCTTGAAAGGAGGCCGAGATATTCCTGCGCTGGCGGCCCACATCGATGTGCTTCCCACCCTGGCCGAGCTATGCAACTTGAAGAATCGGGGCAAAGACGTTGATGGAAAGTCACTGCGGCCTCTGTTGACCGGTTCTGCGGGGGAATGGCCGGACCGAACCATCGTGACCGATTCGCAGCGCGAAGATTTTCTTATCAAGTGGAAGGAAACCGCGGTGATGACGCAGCGTTGGCGGCTGGTGAACCCCACGCTCGATGGCGACCCAACCAAGCTCGAGTTATACGACATGCCAAAGGACCCGGGGCAGATGGTGGACGTATCGGCCAAGTATCCTCAGGTGCTGCAGTCGCTGGCCGCGCAATACGATGGCTGGTGGAGCAGAGTTTCGGCGAACGGCGGGCAGTATGTTCGCATTGTTCTTGGGAGTGATAAGGCAAGGTCATCGTTCCTTACCTCACACGACTGGCATGGAGACGATGAGGCGGAGAAGGTGTGGAATCAAAGGGAAATTCGCAGCGCGCCCATTGCTTATGGGTTCTGGACGGTGGAAGTTAGCCAGGCCGGCCGCTATCGATTCGAATTGCGCCGGTGGCCAAGAGAGGTGGATCTCCCCATCAACGCCCCTTATCACAACACCAAGCCAAACCAGAGGGATAAGACGCCCGGCGTGGCGATAGCTGCTGTGAGCGCCCGCCTAATGATCGGAGAGATCGACGAGAAGAAGCCCGTCCACCCTAGCGATAAATTTATTGAATTCGTGGTGTCGCTCCCCAAAGGTCCCGCTGGGTTGCGACCAACTTTCTACGATGCCGATCTGAATGCACGGGGAACCTACTATGTGTACGTTGAGCGGCTATAAACGGTCATGGATACTCGGCCCTATTCAATGATTTGGAACTGCTTGATCCGCTCCTCGTTGATCGTCAGGCCAAAGCCCGGTAGGTTGTCATCGAGATCGATAAACCCGTCCTTGGCTCTTGGTTCGCCGTCGAAGATATACCAGAACAGCTCGTTGCCAACCTCGACATCCACCGGTGGGAAAAACTCGGCCATGGGCGAGTTAAGGCTCGCCATCACCACGTGGTAATTGTGCATCTGCCCGGCGTGGGGAATCACCGGAACGGAAAATGCCTCGGCTATGGCCGAAATCTTCCTTGCCTGGCTGATTCCACCCACACGGTTGGTGTCAACCTGAAGGATGTCGACTGCGCGCGCCTCCAGCATATCGCGTACGCCATAAGAAGTGAACTCGTGCTCACCTCCGGCGATCGGCACCCTGCCGTAGGATTTCAACTCCGCATATCCGCGTACATCGTCAGGGATCACCGGCTCTTCCAACCAGCGCAGGTTGAACGGCTCGAGCAAGGGAAGCATGCGCTTGGCGTAGTCCAGGCTCCATCCCATGTAGGCATCCGCCATCACGTCGATTTCATCGCCTACTGTCGACCTTACGGTGCGCACCAGGTCGAGGTTGCGCTGCATCCCGGCGGCTCCGTCCACCGGACCCCAGCCAAAGCGCAGCTTCATCGCCTTGTAGCCTTCATCCTTGTAGCGCTGCGCTTCAAACGCCAACTGTTCCAGCGGGCTCGAGTAGAGCCGGCTGGCATACACCGGAATGCGCGGCTTGGTTCTGCCGCCCAGCAAACGAAACACGGGTTGTTTGGCGGATTTGCCCAGCAGGTCCCAGAGCGCAATGTCCACTGCGCTGATCGCGGTCATGCCAATGCCCTTGCGCCCGAAGGCCATGGTCTTGCGATACATGTGCTGCCACAAGAATTCAATGTCCCAGGGGTCCGCTCCTAAGAGGAGCGGCTTGAGGTGGTGATCGATCACCTGCTTGGTGATGAGCGGCGTCAAAGCGGCGTTGCCGATTCCTACCAGGCCGTCGTCGCTCATCACCTCCACGATCAACCAGCTATGGAAGGTGAAGGTGCTCATGGTGGATGACTGCGGCAGCGTGAGCAAGTCCATCGGGTTGGTGCAAAAATGC
>Ga0302325_10031732_pt1 | contig 10861 bp, 9 predicted proteins | sample Palsa_T0_2_FD_201948 | JGI IMG/M metagenome (GOLD analysis project Ga0302325, IMG submission 201948) | Peat permafrost microbial communities from Stordalen Mire near Abisko, Sweden - Palsa_T0_2 | ecosystem: Environmental > Terrestrial > Soil > Palsa > Peat permafrost | place: Sweden: Abisko... | reverse complement strand
CGAACAAGCTGCTCAATCAATCACCGGCACTTGAAGTTTCATAGACACTCCTTCTAGAAACGCCAATACCTTTGAAACTGTTTATTAGCTTGGATTGAATAGAATTGCTATCATATGTAAGAAACAACATTCTTCTTTTCCGACGACAGGTCTAAATGGCGGGGATTCAAGCATGCTCTAGTAATTTTGACATCACGATGAAAACACCGAACGAGCGACGCAGCAACGATGTAAATAAATGAGAAACCAAGAATCCTTATAAATAGGCATTCAAATAAGGCTAATATCAAGCGCGGCCGACGTTGCCGGTCCCGAGGTTTCGTCACGCATAGGACCCGACGGTCTGGGTCGACTGGCGAGCCCGAATAAAGTCGCATTTTTTCAATTAACGACACCATTGACTGGGAGAACTCACGGCTTTTATTCGTTCTCAAATTTGGGGACTTACCAGATGATCTTCCCGTAGATTCACTAGCCGAAGCCACAGGACATCCGTAAATGGATCCCAGTGAGAGAATAGTCCGACTGTTGAGGATCACCCAGCTGTCCGGATCTCCGAAGGACCAAAATAGGGTGTTTTCTGTCATTCCAGTGAATCAAACCGAAGGGTTACCAGAACATTACTTTTCGAATAAAAATCTTCTAGCTTGAGAATCTCAACTCAGCACAAGACGAATCTTACTTTAGCTCTAGTTCATTCGAGGTCGCGACTTGGAGTGGAGCGTTGTCAGCGATGCAAAAGGAATTTCAGCCGTCATGCTCTCCGTTTCTCTGGAAAATTCTTTCTGAAAACTAGATGTGCTCAGTTAGACTTATCCCCACTATGCTCATCCCATTAAGCAGTGGTTGATGTAGTGGCTGCGACAACATCTGATCGTTTTGAGGAAGTATAGAGACAACAATTAAGCAGTTCTGTGAGCGATCCAGATCTCATTCAAACGGCAGACGCCAAATAAACAGACAACACTCAGTTCCCATAAATTGACTATATCCTTCAGTATGTTACATGAGTACGCCGTGTACTCCTCCAGTCACATGCAGTCATCATGACATTTATAAAATCCTACTCGCAAGCCGTGATCCTTCCCTCTCCAAACTCCATGCTGTAATTAAATACCGCTTAAATCCCAATCACTTAAAGGAAAGAGTGACCCAGAAATGCTAGTAAACACTTCACCATTACTTCACCAAATCATGCTCTTCGGTCGGGGCAAGATGTATTGACTTCTGGGACCAAAGCCGCGCACTGGAAATCTCGACTCTGAGTGATCTGGCACAGCAGACGCCGAGTGAGGCGGAGACTTGATTTCAAATGCCCTTGAGCTCAGCTGTGGCTCTTGCGCAAGGTCATGAGAGATGAGAGCAGGCTCCTGATAGTCTGGTTGTCGATTCCGACTTGCATTCCGAGACTTCGGTGAAGGAGGTCGAGGGAATGCGGGAGAGGGAGAATCAGGCTTCGCAACATCAACATCTTGTGGGTTTCCGATACTCGATTTCAAGCTCTCCTGAAGTGTCTGAGGGTCAGGCTTGCAGCCTTTAGGAGCGAAGAAAGTACTGGGACTACGGGCATCGACCGGAGAAACAGGTGTTATAATCTCGTCCATATTAATTTCCATAGCATCCGGAGTCAGTGGACTGGGCGAGGTGATACCCGTTTGCGAAGTCCACACACTTAAATTGCTTGTATCGGTGGCACTTGATTGAAAGGATTTGTCGGAGATCGTCGAATTTGTTCTCGGATTAGAGAGATCTGAGTCTCTGTCCGGCTCCTTTGCAGATACATTCGAGACGGTGGAATTCGGCTCAGAGATGAGCTTGGCTTGAGGACGCTTGTTAGTGTCGACGATCAAAAGTTCTCTTTCCCCGCGTCCCAAAATGCCATAGACCTTGACCTCGCCGCCTTGAATACCCAAAACTGCACTGGTCCCAGCATAGACTGCTTCTTCTTCCATTCCGCACCGGTTGGCAAACACCACGATGATTTCACCTTCGGTCTCGGCCCGGATCAAAGGCTCCATTCTTGTAAGCCAGTAAGACAACGTCTCCATGTCTGGCTCTTTCGGAGTGCGACTGTACGCTCTGGCATTTTCTCGGGTGAGCCATGCCATCGAAAGAATCACAAGATTCGCTTGCTTGTGAAGAATGTGATATGCAAATTCCCAAGCATTCCATGGCGCTTCAAATTTATAGGGGCTAAGACAGTGTTAGTTGCGTCATGAAGGTTATGCGAGGGGCAGTTCACTTTAGGTCCATGCCTGAAGGATTATTGTTAGCTGCAGTCTTCACCTCGAGCATCGAGTACTCACGCTCGAATGACTTGGTCGGCCACTTACATATCCCCATCGCAACATTGCCAAGCCCATCTATTTCTCCATCAAAGAATCCGTCTGGTCCCTCTAGCGCCCAAGTCTCATCCGTATAATAGAGAAACGACTTTCGATAATTCGCAATTGTCTCGCCGTCAGCGTTGACTGTGATGGCTGAATTATAGTATTCTGGTGATGCCGGCCACTTCGGAGTGATGTCAACCTTCTCAGGATATCCAACAGTGACAACACATTCATATTTCAGAGCGGTTGTTCTCGCCCACAGCGAAGTTATGCCGGCTGTAGTTGGTTCGAGGTAGGGACTGATCTGCTGCAAAGACTTGAAATTGTATCCTAGAACCTGTAAGTAAGATGCGATCCTCGGGGCAATGAAATTCCGCAGTTCCCCAAATGCCATGATTAAATTTTGAGAACTGGATGCGCTTGCTATCCAGGCTTGCGCGAAATGGCGCTTTTTGACTCACCAGAGAAGGCCATCTCCGGTAGGACTAAGAGATCTAAGTCCTTGGGGTTTGCTTTACTGAGCACCGCATCCGCGCGATTAAGGTTGTTGTTAACATCGCCAACTTGCGGGGCGAACTGTTTGACGATTAGCACCGCGAAACACCAAGCTGAGATGCCCAGCGTACCTGAAGACAGCCAATCCTCATCGTCACAACTCTTGATCATAAATTACGATGCATGTAGGGTAGCGAAGGAAAACCACGTTGGCGACTTGAGGGGATAGATACAAAATAAAAACGGGTAAAGAAGGTGAGGCTGGGAGGAACAATGAGACGGATTTAGAAATTACGATCATGTCGGCCTTATGAGGGACAGCAGCGATTGATACTGTATCCTGGTGGGACGCCTTATCGTGCGTTGCAGCGCAGCCACCACGGTGGCAGGGAGGCGCAAGGGGTGAAGGTCTAAGGTTCTAAGTAAGGTTAGCACTCGGCAGAGCAGAAGCAAAAAGGTGGGGGGAGTTGTGATTGGAGCACTCGTGTGCCATCGCACGAGTGTGCACGGCGGAAGAGAGGGCAGAAGGCATCGTTGTTGGCAGTGGGCGCTTAAGTGCATGGGCATCGATGATTTGCCAAACAGTCCAACACACGGGCCTCCAGTGCCTCCACTATTCCCCTTTTGGTCTCGCTAATGCACATCTTCGCTCTCGCTTCCCCAACCTCAACCCATGCCGGCGGCAAAACGTTTCAGCCCAAGAAAGTTTCTCAAAACGGATTCTTCCACAGTTCCACTCATCTGCCCCCCCTGGCCTACAACAAATCAGATCCCCAGGACAGCCGCGAATTCGAGCAGGTCAACGAATTGGGCGCGAGGAACCAGCGGTGAATAGTGCATGCAAAGAGGCACACCACCGTGCAGGAAGGCAGTCCTTCCCTGTCAGCACCAAATTCTGCCCTGTGCCATCCCTACTCGTGTATGCTCGTCCAATGAGTAGAGCTAAGCACCGTTATCTGCATCCTATTTCGACTATCACAGTTGTCCCAGAGTATTGCTTGCCATTCCTCCATCTTTCCATCACCTTGGATACGCGCTTGGCAGTACAGCCGGCGTGTAGTTGACCATCCACCGTCGTCACGTTCCCTGCATCTTTCGCTCTGGCGCCGTTAGCCCCTGTCCAGACGCAGGATCTCCACTCAGGACCCGACAAAGCAGTCGACCTGGTCACATCTCCTCGGCTGAAGCTTAAAATTGCCGGGACTGGAAATCATCATTGTGCTGGTGCTGGTGACTGACTGATTCTGTGATGTATTCTTGGCCCCTGTACTTCGAGTACACTGTCTCCCACACTTGTGGAGAATATCCCCGATACCTTATGTGCCTGTGCACACAAGGATCCACGGGCATGGACGCCAAAAACACACCATCACATATATCTGCGCATGTACGAAGGTACTGAGCTGGCTCAAGCAACCGCTTACCGAAGAACAGTGTCTCAGCATCTACGTCACACTCGGATGAACTGATCTCCTTCCTTCTAGGGAATTTCGTTCATTGTTGGGGTTTCTCCTGGAACAGAATTACCAGAGGTGTTGGCGGTGGTAGTTATGTAGCCTAGTCTGGGGAAACGGTGCAGGAACGGCTGCCTGAATGCGGCCTCATAGACGCGACGGTTCGGCACCGAGTTTCCATGAGGATCAATCTCAGGTGCTAACGTTTTTAAGGCTCTAGTGAGCGCTTAGTGTGGCGCCATACAGTCTGATTTTAACGCCAGCGCCTCAGCATCAAGCATATATTGTTCTAAACCCCATCATTACCCCTGAACCTGAACGAACTGGGCCTAGGACAAAGTTCAGAATGTCGAGTAACAGATCGGTCCCTATGTTCGAAAAGATCTCATTTGTGATGAGCCCCCGTGACCTGCGTTATTAGATCTGCCCTGAGCACTTGTTCTGAATCCTCCCATGGTTCAGGGTGAGACCAAAGCCGCCCCCTCCGAATTGCATACTCAGGTCAACTACGCCACAAGGCTTCCGTTTCCAGAAACTCTTCCAAACTACGGATGAAGTGCTCTACGTAGTACGACTCTATTTCTAAGAACTGTTTCGGGCGCCGAATATCTAACGAACCCACTGAGATGGAATGGCCACTTTCTTGCCACTCTTTACGGCAGATGCTACCTACGTTAGCGATTTCTAGATATTGTTGAACATTCAGGAAAACCCCCCCTTTTTTTTGTAAATGGATGCGGCTTTCCGTCGAGGCACAGCATCTCTCACTATCGGACCCCGTTCTGCGACCACGAGCCTGTTCGGAAACCATTCTTCTAGAACATCCTATGTGAAAATTTGTTCTCCATCACTGGAGGCGGGAGCTTGAGATGAGAGTGGTGACTATAGTTCGAAGAGGAGATAATTACTACTGATGCGCAATTCTCTAGTCTGTACAAGCATGCTAGTCAGCATACTACACTCTACGCAGGAAGTCTGCTCTTGTTTTCTATTTGAAATATGGACAGAAGGTCATACACAGTTTGTTAATCAAATCTGCTTAACCTTTCTGCAGCCTTTTCTGTGTCGAGAATTTACAGCAATATAGGGTATCATCGAGGCCGTCAAGAGAGGGCAAGAGGACTGGCCAACTCGCGCCTCTGCTTCTTACCACCCCAACGCCTTCCAAGCAAGACTGCTATTCTCCAACTCAATTAAGGAAAGAAAGCAGACTTTCGGCGCAATATTGTCGGGTAAGGGGGGAGTGCTTGTGGGATCCGAGAATATAATTCTAGTGGTTGAAATACATGGAATGTGAAAGCCGCAAGTAGTGGGAGAGGTTGGCGATGGGGACTTCTTGTCGGCACTAACGACTTGTTTATTCATAGAGAACTTGGAAGCACACATCACAAATACAATCACATCAGTATTCAGTCAGAACTGATTTCATAATCACTAGTCTATTTTTGTTGTTATATCCCGAGCAGAAACTTTTATGATGACCTCTATGAAATGGTCTTATCAACCAAGAAGATACCATATTTCCTCGGTTTCTCCATCAAAAGATCATTGATCTTTGAGGACATGGGAGCGAGAATTCCCTTCTCAGAGATCGTCCCATCAAGAACCTGCTTCGTAGCAAGACCGCACGGAACACCGACAAACTTAGCCATAGCTGAGTACCCCTTTGGACCACCATACTCCACCAACGTGCTGGTCCTTGTCTCTTTGCTCCCATCCTTGTTCTCGATCTCAAACTTGTGCTGCAGCAGAACGAAGTCGCGCTCGCCTTTCTCGTACTGCATCTTCTTTTCCAGAGTTGCGCAGAGGGAGTCTAGCGTGTTTCCGCGGGGGATGATCTTTTCAGGGAAGATTCCGAGCCAGCGGAGGCCGGCGAGAATTCGTTCCTTTCCTTCGTTGTCCTTGAAGTAGGTTTTTGACGCAATGGCTTATTTCAGATCTGACTCGCTGGAAGAGGTGGCTGCGAGGATCTTCTGGGCAGCTTCCTTCCAGGTGATTGGCTCCATCACGAAACCCTTCTCCTCGTCGTTCAGAAATCCCATGTCAACTAGAACACTGACGAATTCGGGGAAGCTTTGATAGCGGAGGGTGCCTCGGATGGTTGTTTCTTCGGGGATGATGTATCGCTCCTTCTATGGAGTTGAATCTCTGTTTGTGTTGGCGACAAATTCATATCCTGAGCAGATGAAGTATAGCTTTGCTGTATTTATTCGGTCTTTTCCTACAATATTCACGATCTTTCCATCCTTGTAGTATTTTACTTCATTTCTCAATGCTAGCAGAACTCCTCGAGAAGACCAAGAGAACTTGTAGCCAAGAGGATTGTCTGAGGCTTCTGGAGCTGGCAGGCTACCGCAGTATGACAAGAATGACAGAATCTTTCATGGCTGTGATACCAGCCTTCTTAGCTTCTTCCAATTCCAGCATTGCGGGCGAGACATAGCTGGTTGTAACAACATTCTTCTTGTTTCGGATGGCAGACTTGATAACGGTTGCGTGGAAGGTGTATAGGATTAAGCTAATAACAATGTCATTCTTTGCAACTTCGGCGTCGAGAGCTTTGTCGTCTGTGACATTGAGAGAGATAGGGCGGGTGTTGACTCCTGCAGAAAGCCTTTTGGCACTTTCAAGGGTTCTGTAAGCTGAATTATTGCCAACAGGGTAAGATGAAGATGCCGAAATTACTTGTCATACCAACAGACACTTCAATGCCTGCGTCGCTGAGAATGCCAAGGTTGGGACGTGTCACGAAGCCGGTACCAAGCCTAAGAACTTTCCTGCTAGTAATACGTTAGACAATGCTAAAGATTTTTGGAATTGAGGTTGTTACTTTGATCTCGCTATGGTTGATCTTCCTAGTCTGAAGGAGAAAAAGGTGAAGATGTGTTGAATGCTTGAGATGGAAAAGATCAACAGCTCTCACCGAAGACTCACGCAGAGACGTATTTCGGTGGGGTTTTCTGTGTGGCTGCAGGCCGTCATCTGTGCTTGTTTTGCGCTAGACCATGCTAGGTTTAGCGAGGCACCAAAGTGCTGACTGATCCGACTTAGAAAGAACACGCTTTCGAAAATCCTCGACCTCTGCCTTCTTTACCTTGCGAGCTTCCACAGCTTCATCGTCGTATCACAATCACTCAAACGCAACTATGTCAGCAATGGATATGTTCTGGGCAGCTCCGCCCATCTCGAGGTTTGTCTCACTGTACCCCACACTCCCCATATGTGCTGATACTGATTCAGCGCAGGACTATGGCTGCCTCGGCCTTCGTCCTCTCGATTGCGGTCTACACAGGGATGTTGTCTGGATACTATGTGATATGGTATACTCCATATGTCTTGCAGTTCCCACCACAGTTATGGAGATTAGTCACGCCATTCCTCATAACGGGTAAAGACCTGAACATCATTTTCGACACATATTTCTGTAAGGATCAGCTTGGAGTTGTGTGGCATACCAGCATCTAGCTAACGTCCACAACAGTGTACACATATGGGAGCAAGCTTGAGTCAGCTTCGCCGAGGTTTTCTCAGCCAGGAGACTTCATGACATATATTCTCTTCGTCTGCTTCACAATTCTGGTAGGCCTTTTCTGTTCTTTTGTGCACTTCGTTTCCTGTAGCACCTCACATTATCTGCCCGCATAGTGCACTTCCCCCAACTATCGCGGTTCCTGGAGATGAGGAAGATTACCCCTGCACTTCGGCTGGCTCGTCATTCGCAATCAATCCAAAGGGTCAGTTCGCGGTGTAGGCATGGTGGGAAGTTCCTTTGAGAAAACTCGTGTCGATTCGTCTACTTCACGCGGGTGGTTGTGACTCCCTACATTTCATTGATCATTGAATTTATCCTGTTTTACTCGATCAATGGCCTACCAAACAAGAAGCACAAGTCTAACGAACAGAATAGGGCCTGAATGTCCTCTTCGCAGGTGGAATGGTATTCACATCTTGTCTTGTGTTGGCTTTTGCATACACATCAACCCAAGATGACCGAGGCATGAAGTCCAATTTCTTCATCCTCACAATTCCATCACAGTGGATACCATATGCCATGCTCCTCATGACATTGGTCACCGGTGGTCCCACAGCAACAAAGATTCAGGCCACGGGCCTTATCGCGGCTCATCTACATGACTTCCTTACACGGCTCTGGCCAGACTTTGGCGGTGGCACGAACCTGGTTCCAACACCGACCTTCATCAGAAATATTTTTGCGAAGCCACATGCTACAGTGAAACATAAGCCGTATGGTACTGCATTTGCACAGCCCGAGAGAGCGGGCTCGAGATCTGATGGCGTGCTTCCGGAGTCGTGGAAAAACCGGGGTTCAGGGCACCGGCTTGGTGGAAACTGAGAGCCGAAAATGTACAATACACACTTCGCGTTCGCATTTGGTGAGGTTAAATAGATCACGATTTGCATGATTGATACGGAGTTACATGTTCTCAACGTACCGCTATGGACGCTGTTTTTGCGGGCTTCGGCGCCACCAATTCGTGCCCAGCTTGTCCCCTGTCCACTCCCAACCTCGTGTTCAGTCACTCGGCACTGCAACAGGGCGGCACACTGCCCAATGACTTCCCTGCAAGTTGCAACAAGCAACGAGGGGGATATGCCCTTGTTAAAATCCCCATAAAAGATGCTCACACCCGGTCCGGATCCAAGTTGTGGTTGCAAAAGCGGCTCCTTCCATTTCTATACGTCACGGATTCCGAAAGTCGAAGTCATCGTTTTGCGCGCATGTATACTTTAGTCGCTTCGAATGGCGGCCGACTCAACCTCCTTCGAATATCAGCCTCTCGATGTATCGAAGAATGAGATTCGAGTCCTTCGCATCTTACCAGGCACTGATACCGACACGCTTCAATGCCTCCTTGAGCACATTTCGCTAGATGATCCAGCAGACTTCGAAGCTCTCTCCTACGCCTGGCACGACCCAACCTTATTCCCAGAAGACCAGAAGAACCGGAAACATGTCCTGATGCTCAATGGGAAGTGCTTGGAGATAGGAAATAATCTCGCATTGTTTATCAAGTCCGGAAGGTCAAAGCAAGCACACACCCGTCGCATCTGGATTGATGCTGTATGCATCAACCAGAAAAATGTGTATGAACGAAATGAGCAAGTCCTCAGGATGCGAGAGATATACCAAAAGGCCAAACAGGTAGTGATCTGGTTGGGACCTGCGTCAAATCACAGTGAAGTCGCTGTCAAGTTCCTCAAATGGGTTTTCGACCAATGTCCACGCGGTCGTGAGGCACAATGGTTCAAGAAATTCATCCAAGAGAATACCCTTGTGACGGAATGGAAGGCCATGGCTAGTTTTCTGGGACGGGCTTGGTGGAATCGGATTTGGATTGTTCAGGAAGTCGTACTTGCAAAAGAGGCGCTCATTCTTTGTGGAACAGTGTCAATGACTTGGACACAGTTGGAGTACTCTCTTCACTATACGTCCAATGCGTTAGATGATATCAAGGATCAGCTTCAAGAACCCGGAGATTACGCACTTATCCGTGATCGCGTGAGGAAGATTGGACGTCTCACCGCTATCCGACGGCGGAAGGATAACCTGAACGTTGTTGATGTCTTCGACAACATCGGAGGAAACGACTGCACCGATAAGAGAGACAAGATCTATGGGCTGCTTGGGATCATTCCGGATGCCGACCTTATTGTTCCGGAACCCAACTATGCTCTAGATGTGGATGAGGTGCATAGGAGAGCTTTCGGTTTACTGGCAGTTGAAACGCGGAATCTGGACTTCCTGAGTTTGATCACCAATCGACCCAAGAACATTCGAAGCGGGGGCTTTCCTCCGTTCCCAAGTTGGTGTCCAGATATGACCTCGAGCTATTTCCGGAATATCCATCGACTCAACACATCCTTGATACTCCCAGCTCATTCAGAACCCCAGTTCTGTGCCTCAGGGACGAGACCCGCCATCGCAAGGCTTTCCACGAACGCCAACATCATCCGCCTATCAGGAATACGCGTCGATGTAGTTGATGGGGTCTTCCCTGGCGAATCCGGCTTTCGTTACAACCTCGAGCTTACACGGCAAGCTCTCTCAGGACGCTCCGTCTACGAAAGCGAGGACCAAACGTATGAAGCGCTCTGGCGAAGCTTCGTAGCTGGACTTAACATCTATACCGCCACTGAAGGGACCTATGCAGCACCAGCCCAATTCGGCGAACTCTTCGCAAGACAATGCTGCGTCGCCGAAAGGCAGCACCAAAAACTCATCGAAGAAGGGACAGAAGTCCCATTCGACATTACCAACCCTTCCAGCATAACCTCCGTTTTCACACCAGAAGATCCAGCATGGCCATTCAACACATGGTACAAATACAATCGCGACGCTCTCTTCGCAGGTCGCTCCGTCAGGGCTTGGGCTGAAAGGTACAACCCAGGAAATATCGAAGTTGAAGGACAAGAGGTTCCTCTTGACCAGATGCCGATGTGGAAAGATTTCTCTGGGAGCTGGGGCCCGGCGAATTTTGGCAGGAGGATGGTTACCACGGAGAAGGGATACATTGGCATGGCGCTTGAGCTGAGTAGACGGGGAGATCTAGTGTGTGTGCT
>Ga0302325_10031731_pt1 | contig 10861 bp, 11 predicted proteins | sample Palsa_T0_2_FD_201948 | JGI IMG/M metagenome (GOLD analysis project Ga0302325, IMG submission 201948) | Peat permafrost microbial communities from Stordalen Mire near Abisko, Sweden - Palsa_T0_2 | ecosystem: Environmental > Terrestrial > Soil > Palsa > Peat permafrost | place: Sweden: Abisko... | reverse complement strand
ATCTGCATCACGCTCTTGCCGTCGGCTTCGTACGGATCCTCGCCGCCGCGGACGACGGTGATGCGCGATTTATACTGATTGGCGATGTCCACGAACTGCATCGCCGGCCGCGCATGCAATCCCATCGCGTTGCTTACGATAATGTCCTTGGTAGCGCTGGGCATGGGCGGAAAAACTTTAGAACCCCGAAGTTTCCATCGTCATTTACCCTGATCCGCTTCGTCCAGCAGATCCAATATCGCCTCCTTGGTGGCGCTTTGCCGCAGGAAGCGCCGGAACGTGTCCTTCTGGAGATTGCTGAAGATGATATGCATCGCCTCCAGGTGCTGCTGCGGCTGGTTATCGGGCGACAGAAGCAAAAAGACCGAATAGACCGGCTGATGATCCAAGGCCGCGAAATCCAGCCCCGCAGCGCTGCGGCCGATCGTACCGGCGATCTTCTTCACCAGAGGATGCTTCACATGCGGCACCGCCACGCCCTTGCCAAATCCCGTCGAGCCGTTCGCCTCGCGCTTGACCAGCGCGGCGACGACCTCATCCACGGCGGTTTTCGGCAATGCCCCGGCGTTGGCCAGCGCGCCGACCAGTTCGCGCAACACCCCATCGCGGTCGCTGGCCGTCACTTGCGCAACCACCGCGTCGGGGATGATAAATTCTCTCAGTTTCATTGCTGCTGTGCCCTTTCCATGCGATTGTTTTTCATGTTTTGGCGCGGCGCATTTGGCGCTTGTCCTCGCCGCCGGAATGTTTTCGGTTTCGGAATTTCTTTTTGTGTTCGCTCAACTTCCGCTCCAGCTTGTCCAGGCAGCCGTCCACGCAGGCATAGGCGTCGCCTACATCGTGGTGGGCGATAAAGGTATTGTGGTGCTCGGCATAGACGATCATTTCCACCCGCATGGATTGTTTTTTGGCATTGTCGAAGATGACCTCAATTTCCTGAATACGGTCGTAGTATTTGGTCAATTTCGCCGCCTTTTGCTCACCATACGCCTTCAGTGGAGGGCTGACCTCCATGTGCCGGGATGAAATGGTCACGACCACGACGACCTCCTTAAAAAAGCCCCGATCGCGCGGGCCAATGGCCATTGTACAGCATCAGGGGCATCGGGCGGTACGGGCGTATGAACGGAAATCTCCCCGCTCCGATGCGAATCGGCGAAGCGTTGGTAATCCATCTTTCGCATCCGCTTTATCCCGCCTTTTCCAGCGCGTTTTCCGGCTGTTCCATGGAATCCACAGTGGGAGACTGAATTTTTGGCGGCGCTGGCGAGGGGCTTTCGCCCAATATTTTCGGGGTCGGCATGATGACGCCACCGGTGACCAGCAATCGCATTGCTTCTTCGACGGACATCGGCAATTCCACTACCTTGCGACGCGGCACGACAAGCACGTATCCGCTGAAACTGGTCGGGGTCGAAGGAATGAACACCGTCACCATTTCCTCCGGACCTTTGTCCAGCGTCCACTCCCCGCTGCTGGTCACCAGGCCGATGGACCAGATATTCTGCTCATGCGGCTGCACCGCCACGACGCGGCTGCCGGCGAATTGCTGGGTCCGCTCGGCAAGAATGAAATCCGTGACTTGTTTCACCGCCGGATAGATCGCCCGCACCAGCGGAATCCGCAGCAGCGCCCGCTCCGCCACGCGCCAGGCCGTTCGGCCCAGCAAATTGCCTACGAACACACCCAGGAAATACACCAGGATGATCGACAATAGCACCCCCAGCAGGCGCGTCGTGAAATCATCCTCGCTGAGATAATAAAACCGGATCGCATGCCAGGTCTGAAACCAGGCCGGATACCGATTCCCAATGGCAAACCACGCCCAGCAGATGAATTCGATCACATTTTTCCCGATGCTGTCCCACAGAAAATTCCACAGCCACAGCAGGAGCCAGATGGTGATCAGCGTGGGCAGAATGGTGGCGATGCCGCGCATGAAAAATCGCCTGAAATCGGCGACGAATCCATCGCGATGAGGCTTTGGCGGGAAAGGTGGTTGTCCGGACCGGCTCACAAGGTTGACGGTTGTGGACTGATTAAAGCGGGGATTGGACGCACTGGCAACCTTTGCGGCGTGCTGCCGGGAATTTCTTTGTCTCTGTATTGCTGATCACGCTGCAATGTCGCCCCCATTTCCGGTCTCTTACGGCTGTGTGGTTGAAAGGTCCGGCAGGAGCGGCGCCTCGGCGGACGGCTCCGTAGCGGGAGACTGTTCCGGCGAGGATGGCGTCATCGGCGGAGCGGCCGATGGCTGCGTCGCGGCCCGATGGAATTCCTCCACCACGCCCCGGGCAAGTGTCGCCACCAGCGGCTCTTTGTCGCTCTCAAGCCCCACGGCCAGATTTTGCATCTGAGTGACCATCGTCTGCGGCATGACGCGCGACGCCAGCAGCGCCAGAAGACGAGTCTCCCAATCCGCATCCTGCGACATTTTAATCAGCACCGCCGCCTGCTGATCCGGCGGTGTGCACATGGCAATCAGGTATTTGGACCAGGATCGGATGGCGACCGAGTCGTCCTTGGTTTCCTTGTTAATTTGGTTAATGAAGTCCTTTGCGACAGCAACGGTGTTGGCATCCATGTTGGGAACATTGACCTCCAGCGCCACCAGCGACATCGCCTGCAACGCGCGGAATCGCAAGTCCCCATCAGGGCTGCCCAACTCGTTCGTCAATTGCGTTCGTCCATCGTTTGTATTGATTAACGCCGCATTGCGCTCCAGCATTTCGCTCGCCGCCTGAGTTTGGCCCATGGGCCCAGGTTGCGGCGCCGCCTGCTGGCCGGCCGGAACGCCGACAGTCTGTGGATTGGTTGTCGCTGTCAGGTTCAGAATAAAATCCCGCTGCGGATACTGCGCCAGCAAACTGTAAAGCAAATCCGAATCCAGCCGAACCGTGGTCGTGAACACTTGCCCCGGCTGGAGAACCAGTCGCTCGTCGATCGGCACCGTCGTGATGTTCGGCAGCGGCTGGCCATCCACGCGCAGGAATCCGTCAATATTCACCATCGGATGCAGACACCCCCGATCGCCGATGCTCAGCGGAAAAGAGCTGAGGTTGCGAATCGAAAGAATCACAAATATCGGTTCAGCGAAATCGTAATTGGATTTGGTGGGTTGCAACTGCAAACTGTAAAAACTCTCCGGCGTTTGAAGAATCTGCAGTGAGTCAATCGGGAAATCGTTGAGGACCGCGGCCAGCGAGTCGGATTGGGGCGACGACTCAATCTTGATCCCCATCGGCTTGAATTGCTCCATCAATGTCACCCCGATCGGGCCGGAGGGATATTTGCTCGCCAGACGCTTGGCGTCGGCAATGGCCTGGTCATGCGAGGTGGTGTCGGCAGCCTCAATCAGAATCGCCCCCAGCGCAGCCAGCGGATCCTGATCGGAAACCGATTTAAATTTTGTCAGTGCCGTCGACGAGTCGCCGCCGATGTATTGCCGCCAGCCCTGAAGCCGAACTAATTGCGCATCCGAATCCTGCAATAGTTTCCCCAGCACATCCAGAATTTTGTCGGCGGAATCGGTGTCGTGTTTGTAATACAATTCGAACCATGCCAGCGACGCCATGGCATCCGTGTAACTCTGGCCAAGCTGCACATTGCCGGCGGTCTTGAGCAACTGAAGATCGCCGGAAAAATCGGGCAGCGGCGACAGGTCAGCGCTGTCGATCGGACGGGTCGTGGCAGTGGCATCCCCCATTTGCTGACGAATCACGGCAAGATGGTTTCCAATCGCATTGGATGCCTGGAGCATTACGGCATCCTGTTTCGTCTGCAGGTCTTTGTTGTCCTTATCCTGCCCGGCGTTGTATCGCAGCACAGACAGATAACTGAACCAGCCATCCGCATCATCCGGCGCGGTTGTGCAATATTCGCCTAGCGCCGTTGCCGCCAGATCGGTCTGATCCCCTATGAAAAGCTCCGTTCCAATGCTTCGATTAAACATGGCGTCTGGAAGCTGTTGCACCGCCACCGAAATCTTGGAAGCCATCTCGTACCAACCACCGGCGTTGGGAATCATGCCTTGATCGGCCAATTCCTGACCGATGCGCGACATGGCCCAGGAGTTGCCGGGGTTCGCCTTGACCATCCGCAAAAGCAATTGCACGCGTTCCGCCGGCAGCGCGTTGGGAGGCAGAAGCGAGTATTTAATGTCCAGCGCCGCGACATTCGCCGGATTATCCACCAGCGCCGTATCGAGCATCTTTATTGCCGCGGCGTTTTCCGCTTTGTTCAGTAGCAGCCGCGCCGCCCGAACCGCCGCCTCGCTGCGCACCGCCGGGGGAATCTGCTCCGTGCGAATGATCTGATGGAGCATTTTCAACTGTTCGTCGGCGCTTTGTTTTTCGGAGAGATAAATGTCCAATGCCTGGACCTGGGCAACTTCATCGGCGGGCTCGAGTTTTCGGTAGGCATTGAGGATATCCAGCGCATCCTTGGTGTCGCCCAGTTGCAAAAGGTCCTGGTACAACTCGCGGGCGAAGCGTGGCTCTTTGGGGGCCAGATCGTATGCCGCGCGCATCAGCGCCGCGGATTCCACTCGCGCAACATCATCCGCGATATTGCCGTGCGTCCGTTGATGGGCAAAGACATAGAACTGCTCGGCCAGCGCAAGCGATCCATCCGGGGGAGCGGAATCATCGGCCATCGCCTGATTTACGCAAAACATTCCCAGCGCGATGGACAAAATCAGCGTCGGTCGAATCCTCATCGGTTTCCTCGTTGATCGGGGTTCTGCGCAAACAACTCGGCGACGATCGGCCGATCGGCCGCGATCTGCTGCGGATCGACCAGCAACTCCGCCCGCCGACGCAGCCATTGCGCCAGCTCCGCCTGGTTGCTCTTGAGCGCCGCCAGCGCCAGCAATGCCTGAGATCGGGCGGCATTGAGTGTCGGCATCAGTTCCGATAACTGAACCTTCAGCGACAGCCCCTGCAGCATCGCATCCCATGCTCCTATGCGCGAACCATAGTCCAGTTGCAATAATTGCAGTGTGAGCGATTCATTTAGATTCAAACGATATCCAAATAGCCCGTTCATGGCTTCATAGGCGCCGGTCAATTCGCCCATCTGTAATTCAGAATCGGCCAAGAGCAGGAGGGTATTTTTAGATAATCCGCGAAATCCGCCCAATCTTTGCGATAAAAGCGCCCGGCAGAGCAACGCCGCCTCCCGCCAGCGGCGCTGGGCATGCCGCAAAAGGGCCAGATGGTGCATACTAAGCAACTTGGCCCGGCTGAAAAGCGAAAAACTCCGCAAAGCCGTGTCGATGTGGTGTTCGGCCTGCTCGTACTGCCCGGCCGCGATCAGCGACGGCGATTGCGCCGCAATGCGCGTCCCCTGCATGCTCCGGTAACTCAATAGGATCCACGCCCCCCCGATCAGCGCCAGCAGCAGCGCGCCGTTTTGGTGCATCCCAAAAACCGGCGCCCCGATCAGGCAGGCCATCGCCGCAATCAACATCGCCGCGCGCAGCAGAAACGCGATGACTATGTCACGGCGAAAACGGGATATCGTCAGGTCCACGGAAAGCATCGCTTGGTATCACCTTAAGGAAATTATTAAACCACTCCAGCCGGCGTTGGAGTCGCGGGGAACTTCTCGGCAACGGGCTTGATCTCCGGATATCGCCGGAGCAACTCCACCACCGGCGACAAAACCGTGGCATTCTCATACGCCACGCGAGCCTCATCCGTCTGGCCCAGCAAATCGTAAGCCCGCGCCACCAACCCCCACGCATCGGCCACGCGATGCCCCAAACTCTTTCGCATCAATTCAAGCCGCTCCTGAAACATCTGGATCGCCTCGCGCGGATGCCCGGTTTTCACATCCCGATAAATTTCCAGCAGCGCCAACCCCGGCGATTCCGTGCCCCGGCTTCCCCGCCGCAAATCGGCAATCGCCCGGTCGGCATCCAGCAATCGCTCCTCGCAGAGCAACGCCATCGCCCGTCCCAGCCGCACCGCATGCGCGGATGCATCATCCAGCGGCACTTCCTCCAATACCTGGTCGTACACTCTCACCGCATCTTCATATCGGTGATACCGCGCCAAAACCAACGCCAGACAGAGCAACCCCTGCGCCCGCATCACGATCGAACGGATCGGTCGGGAGAGATACGCCTGCAACGCCATCGCCGCCTGCGGCCAGCGGCGAAGCTGGATTAATTCCTCGACTGTCTCCAGTTGGGCCTGTTCCCGCCGCGCCCGGCGAATCACCAGAAATCCGTTGCTGGTCACGAACACCAGAACAATGGTGAACCCAAAACTCAGCAGAAGGGGAATCCACTGCTTCAAATCATCCTGCTGCCGCCCCAGCAGCCAACCCACCAGAATCGCCAGCAGAAATCCCGCCACCCCCATCTGCAGCCACCCCGGCCGCGCGCGCGGAGCGCTGGCATCGATCAGTGCCGGCGCATTAAGAAATCCATCATCAGGCGCGGATTGGGTCATTCATCTGATTTTAGGCGAAGAGATCAGGAATGGAAGGTGCGAACCGTTCCACAAACCGCCCCCACCGGGCTGGTTCACTTTAGTGACCAGCCATACCAAGCTGGCCACTGAACAGCCCATCGCGGTTAGAATACAGCTGTGCCCGGTGAATTTGAATTAATCGAGTGGTTCCGCAGCCAACAAACACCATCGCCTCTTGTCCAACTCGGCAGCGGCGACGATCTCGCCATCCTGCAATGGCCCAAGGACGATTTGCTTCTGGTCGGCGTAGATCAAGTCATCGACGGCGTCCATTTCGACTCGGCAATTCACTCCCCCACAAGAATCGGCCGAAAGGTCATGAATCGCAATCTCTCCGATTGCGCCGCCATGGGCTGCCTCCCCGCCGCCGCCGTGGCCACCGTCGCGCTGCCGAGAAACATTTCGACGCAAGCAGTACAAGAGTTATATCTCGGCATGAAAACCGCCGCCGATGTGTGGGACTGCCCCATCGTCGGCGGCGACACCGCAAGTTGGGACGGCAAACTCATCGCCACCGTCACCATCCTCGCCCGCTCCGCCGGCATCACGCCCGTCCGCCGCACCGGCGCCAAACCCCGCGACGGCATCTACGTCACCGGCCCATTGGGCGGCAGCATCCTCGGCCGACATCTCGATTTCATCCCCCGCATCGATCTCGGCCGAAAACTCGCTCCGGTCGCCACGGCCATGATCGACATCAGCGACGGCCTCTCACGCGACCTGCGGCATATCTGTAACGGCGCTGTCCTCGAAGCCGCCGCCATTCCGATTCACCCCGATGCAATCGAACTCTCGCACCGCGACAGCATTTCACCGCTGGAGCACGCACTAAATGATGGCGAAGATTACGAATTGCTCTTCACGAGTTCCCAAACCCCGCCCGTGGGTATTCGCATCGGAACAATTCAACAGGAACCGGGAATCTGGCTGCACACCCCCGACAACAAAAGCATCCCCCTGCAATCGCGCGGCTGGGAGCATCGCGTCCACGGATAACTCTGGCTACGCTGAAGAAAAATCAATTTCCACCACGGAGACACGGAGGCCACTGAGAGATGCAAAATCAAATACATTTTTAACCACGGATAAGAAAAGGATTGACACGGATGAAATCAAATTCCCCAGCATTTATCCGTGCCCATCTGCTTCTTATCCGTGGTTAAATTGAATTGAATTTCTCCGTGCTCTCCGTGCCTCCGTGGTGGAAATTCTTTTTCCCCGAACGGAATCAATCAATCGCCTGCAGTCGACCATCGAGGAACGCCTGCAAAATCAAACTGGCCGCCAGCGCGTCGAGTTGGGATTTCTTTCCTTTTCGAGTGATTTTTTCCCCGCCCCGTTTGCGGTCGACCAGCAATTGTTCGGCCTCGAACGTCGAGAGCCGCTCGTCAACGAAAATCACCGGCTTGCCCGTTTTTTCGCCGAGCGCCTGTCCGAATTCCTTCGCGGATTTCGATCCGGCCGAGGCCGAGCCATCCATATTCAGCGGCAAGCCAACCACCAACCGCTCGACATCTTCACGCTGCACAATTTTCAAAATGGGATCGATCGCCTGCTCGAGATCTCGAACGCTCAAAACTTCCAGCGGATTTGCAAATTTTCCTGACGAATCTGAAATGGCCAATCCCACTCGGCGAGTGCCAGGATCGACGGCGAGGGTTCGCATGTCTATTGAAATTTATCCCCGTACTTCTCTTTCACTTTTCCAACCAATTCCTTCACCCGCTGGGCCTGATCCTTCGGACATATCAGGGTGGCGTCCCGGGCATGGACGATGATCATGTCGCTGACGCCGATGGTGGAGATCAGATGTTCCGGGTCCTGATTCACCACGACGTTGTCATCCGAATCGAGAAACACCACGCACTTGGCGCTGACGGCATTGTTATGCTCATCCACCGGCAATGTCTCCGCCAACGCCGGCCAGGAGCCGATGTCCAGCCAGTTCACCGGCATCTCGACGACGACCACTTCCGCATTCCCCTGCTGCCGGCTGACCGGTTCCATGATGGCGTAGTCGATGCTGATCTTGGGCAGCCGCGGATACACATCCTTGAGCACAGCTTCCTGACGGGGGGTGCCCCAGGCCTCGGCGATCTGCGTCAGCCCGCGGTGCGATCCCGGCAGATGCGTGGCGATTTCCTTCAGCACCGTGTCGCAACGCCAGACGAACATGCCGCTGTTCCAGTAGTACCGGCCGGATTCAACATATCGGTCCGCCATCGCCTTGTCCGGTTTTTCGAAGAATCCCAGGACTCGATAAGCGCCATCGAGACCCAGCGATTCGCCGCGATGGATGTATCCCAATCCCGTGTGGCCGTGCGTGGGGATGATGCCGAATGTGACCAATGCGTTGGGCCGCTTGGCGCAGACATCAAACGCGGTCTCCAGACTCTGCTGAAATCGCGCCACAGGCTCGATGACATGATCGGCCGTGGTGACGGCGACGACCGCTTCGGGATCGCGCTTCTGCAAGATCGCCGCGGAGAATCCAATGGCATTGGCCGTGTCCCGCCCCATCGGCTCACCCAGCAAATTCTCGCGCGGAAGTTCCGGCAATGCCTTCATCACACCCTCGGCATGCGCCATCGCCGTGCAGACAAAAATCCGATCCACCGGCAACGGACCGCGCAGTCGTTCATAGCTGAGTTGCAACAAACTTTTTCCGTTGATGACCGGGAGGAGTTGCTTGGGCAGGTTGCCGCGCGACAGCGGCCAGAGCCGCGTTCCTGATCCCCCTGCCATGATCACTGCATAACGCATGAGTTTTAATTACCAGCCATTGCACACATCGGCAACGTGGCCGGTCGGGTCCAGCAAGCAATTATAGCCGCCCAATCGCCGTCCGATAAGTCCTGATACAATCTCCGCAATGGCGTTCACCTGCAATATCGACCGCAGAGGCAGGCAAATTCGCATGATCAACGGCATCGTCACCGTCATTTTGGGCATTATCGCCCTCTTTGTCCTGGCGATTCCCCGCGGCGGCGTTCTCCTCTGGAGTATCACGATCATTCTGCTCTTCGCCGGCGCATTCATGATCTTCGAAGGCGCCATCGGTTGGTGCGCCCTGCGGGCCATGGGCGTGAAGACGAAAATTTAATCACTGGCCAGTTCACTGTGCCTTGGTAAACGTCATATTCATTCCCTGAATCGTGCCATCCGACATCAAAGTGAAATCTATATCGCCGGTTCTGTCGTGGATGGTAATCGTGTTTCCGACCATGACGTAATGATCCGGCACCATCGCCCCGGTCGGATCCGTGACATTCACCAGTTGATCACTGACAAACTCCAGCGATGCCCCGCCCGGGGCATTATATTTGCCGCTGACGGTCTTATCCCCGCATCCCAATCCGGTAGCGCTCAGCCAAACCAGCAGACAAGCAATCAACGATCTTGCGGCAAATTTGCGAATCATCGTTTCTCTCCAGTGAATCGGTCCAACCCCGAAATCCGATAGCCGTATGCTACCTCTGATCCCGCCGATGGCAAAGATCGATCCCCCAAACAAAACGCGGCAATAAAAAATTCCGAAATTTACCTTGCAAACCGACCTATGTTCGTATAATGTTTGGATTGTCAAATGAGTCGCTCCGAGTGTGCAATGTTACGGAATGTTACACAATGTTACGATTACCCCCCCCACCCCCTGATGCATTGGCATTGCGCGACGACGTCAGAGAGGCAGGTGTCGACTAATGCGCCGTGACAAACTCAATCTTCCCGATCCGCGGCACCAGCCCCGCATCCGCCCCGCGATTGAGCAATGTCGTAATCGCCTCGCGCCCGCGCGGGCCGTAATCGAGTGTCCAATGATTCACGTACATTCCCACAAATTCATCCGCCAGTTTGCGGTTCAGATCGCGGCCGAATTGCAGGGAATACTCCACCGCTTCGGGGCGATGATCCAAACTAAACTGAATCGAGCGTTTCAAAATATCCGTCACTTCCTGACAAACTTTCGGCCCCAAATCCTTGCGAATGCAGTTGCCCCCCAGCGGCAATGGCAATCCGGTCTGTTCGTGCCACCACTTTCCCAAATCGACGATCAAACTGAGCCCCAGCGTGCGAAACGTGAGCTGGCCCTCATGGATAATCAGCCCCGCATCCGCTTTACCATCGCTGACGAATTTGGGAATCTGATCGAACGGCACGGTGATCGCGCGGAACGCCTCGCCTGCTTTCCCGATACAAAGTTGCAATGCGAGAAAAGCCGTCGTCAATTCGCCGGGAATGGCAACCGTCTTCCCCAGCAAATCCGCCAGACTCATCGGCGAGTTGGCGACCACCATTGGCCCATATTTATCCCCCATGCTGCTCCCGCAACTCGTCAGGGCATATTTATCAGCCACATACGGATACGCATGGATGGATATGGC
>Ga0302325_10031730_pt1 | contig 10861 bp, 8 predicted proteins | sample Palsa_T0_2_FD_201948 | JGI IMG/M metagenome (GOLD analysis project Ga0302325, IMG submission 201948) | Peat permafrost microbial communities from Stordalen Mire near Abisko, Sweden - Palsa_T0_2 | ecosystem: Environmental > Terrestrial > Soil > Palsa > Peat permafrost | place: Sweden: Abisko... | reverse complement strand
CCACGATGCAGATCTTCCTGGACCGCCTGTTCGACGGGATCAGCAACGGCGCCATCTACGCGGCGCTCGCGCTGGCCCTGGTGATGGTCTACCGGGCCACCGGCACCATCAACTTCGCCCAGGGCGAGATGGCACTGTTCACGACCTACCTCGCCTGGGGCCTGACAACCAAGCACATTCCGGTCGCGGTGTGCCTCCTGGCCGCGACAGCGGCCGGCTTCGTGCTCGGCGCGGCATCGGAGCGATTCCTGGTCCGGCCGATCGAAAAGCGCAGCCTGCTGGCAACGCTGATCGTCCTGCTGGGCCTGTTCTCGGTCCTGAACGCCTCCGACGGCCTCATCTGGGGCAAGGGCAACCAGTCCATGGCGAGCCTGTTCCCCAACAAGCTGAGCTCGTATGTATCGGTGTTCGGGGCGCGGCTGTACTGGGCCAATATCGGCGTCTGGCTGCTCGTCGCCGCCGTCGTCGCCGGCATGTTCGCCGTCTTCAACGGCACCCGGCTCGGCCTGCACATGCGGGCGACTGCCAACAACCGGGAGTCCGCGGCGCTGACCGGGATCCCGGTCGGCCGGATCCTCATGCTCGGCTGGGGCATCTCGGCGGCCATCGGGGCCATTGCCGGCGTGCTGTTCACGCCGCTGACTCCTGACTCGCTCGGTCTGGGCGAGATGTTCCCGCTGCTGATCTACGCATCGGCGGCCGCGCTGTTCGGCGGGCTCGACTCACCCGGCGGGGCGGTCATCGCCGGCCTCATCATCGGCATCATCGAGGTAATGCTGCCGGCCTACGTGCCGGTGATCGGCGGGCAGCTGCAGGAAGCCATCGCCTTCGCCGCCATCGTCCTGGTGCTGCTGCTGCGGCCCCAGGGCCTGTTCGGGACGAGAGAGGTCGAACGCGTATGACGTCGACCTTGCCGGTGCTCATCCGGGAGCGCTCCGCCGCGCACCGCGGCCTGCAGATCGGCGGCATCGCGGTCCTGACCGGCCTGGCCGTGTACGCCTCGACCCTGAACCAGTTCCGGCTCGGCCAGCTCACGATCGCGCTGCTGTACGCGACGGCGATCGCAGGCCTTAACCTGGCGACCGGCTACACCGGCCAGCTGTCCATCGGCCACTCGGCGTTCTTCGGGCTCGGTGCCTACACCACCGGCATCCTGGTCGCCTCGCACAACTGGAACCCACTGCTCACGCTCATCCCCGCGGCGGTGCTCTGCTTCGCCGTCGGCCTGGTCGTCGGCCTGCCGTCGCTGCGGATCCGCGGCATCAACCTGGCCCTGGTCACCCTCGCGCTCGGCGTCGCGTTCCCCGAGCTCATCGACCGGTTCCCTGGCCTCACCGGCGGCCAGATCGGGCTGAACATCAGCATCTTCCAGCTGCTGCCGCCGCACTGGACCGGGATCTCGATCGCCGACCGGGGCGTGTACTACTACTGGCTGGCGGCGTTCCTGCTCGGCATCGTCCTGGTGCTGTGCGCGACGCTCACCCGCAGCCGGGCCGGCCTGGCCATGAAGGCCACCCGCGACCGCGAGGTCGCGGCAGCCGCGATGGGCGTCAACCTCGCCTGGACCAAGATGGCCGTGTTCGGGCTGTCCGGGGCGATCACCGGCCTGGCCGGGTGCATCTTCGCCATCTACCTCGGATCGTTGTCGGCAGACGCGTCGTTCACCCTTACGCTCTCGATCGTCCTGATCACCGGGCTGGTGATCGGCGGGGTCGCGACGACCCTAGGCCCGGTGATCGGCGGCCTTGCCGTCTACTTCGTCCCCTACTGGACGCAGAACATCCGGCAGGGCGAGGCCTCCGAGCTGATTTTCGGCGTCATCCTCATCGCCCTGATGTTCGTCATGCCCGAGGGACTCGTCGGCCTGATCACCCGGCTGTCCCGGCGCATCCTGCGGATCGACCCGCAACCGCCCGACCGCCCCGACCGCCCCGCCCGTCCCGCCCGTCCTACTCGTCCCGGCAGCCGCCCGGACGATATCGATGCCGCCCATGCAGACGAGGGGGCGAAACCAGACAGCCGCAAGACGCGGCTCAGCTCACCAGATCCGGGCACCGCGGGCTAGGCCAGCGGTCCATTACCGAAGGAGCAAACAAACGCATGAGAGCCAGTCGACTAAGTGTGGTCGCTGTGGCGGGCGCCGCCGCGATCTCCCTCGCTGCCTGCGGCAGTTCCGGCACTTCCAGCAGCCCCAGCTCAAGCCCGAGCGTCACGCCGACGACCTCAAGCGGGTCGTCGTCCTTCTACAAGATGAGCACCACCAACTGCACCAACCCCGCCCAGGCCACCAAGAAGATCACCGGCACGCTGACCCTCGGCTGGTCCGGCCCGTTCTCCGGGCCCATCGCCCCATTCGCTGACGCGGTGATCCAGGGCGCCAGGGACCGCTTCGCGCTGCAGAACGAGCAAGGCGGCATCAACGGCGTCAAGCTGGCGATCGCGACCAAGGACGACCAGTTCAACCCGGCCATGACCAAGACCAACGTGGACAGCTGGATCCAGTCCAACTCGGTGCAGGCATTCGACGTCTTCGGGTCCGGCCCGCTGGCTGCCGTGGCGGCCGACCAGAACCTCGCCTGCCTGCCGGAACTGCTCGCCTCGGCGACCGACGACACCTACCGCAACATCGCCAAGTACCCGTGGACGACGGAGTTCCTGCCCTCCAACAACGTGGAGGAAGTTGCCGAGGTCAAGGTCATGCAGGCGTCGTTCCCCGGCGCCAAGAAGATCACGGTCGCGGTGGCCGAGGACCAGACCGGATCCGGCCAGGCGTACCTCGACGGCCTGGAATATGCCATCAAGGGTACCAACGTGTCCATCAAGAAGGTCGTGCCGTTTACCACCGACACCGGAGCGGCCGCGATCAGCCTCAAGCAGGCCAATGCTGACGTTGTCTTCGGCGCGCTGGTGGTGCCGGAGTGCCTGGAGATGACCGAGGCGATGGCGAAGATCGGCTACAAGCCCAAGCTCGCGGTGCAGGCGTCCAACTGCGGCAGCGCGTCCCTGATGTTCGCGCCGGCCGGACAGGCCGCCAACGGGCAGAAGCTCGTCTTCTGGGAGAAGGACCCCGGCAACCCGATCTACGCCAAGGACCCGGGCTGGCTGGCCTATGTGGCCGACTCCAAGAAGGTGGACCCGAAGGCTGCCCTGCCGGACAACACCTACTACGAGACCGGCTGGATGATCGCGGACATGGACATCAACGCCTTCCAGACCGCGGCGAAGTCGAGCCTGGGCCTCAGCGAGGTCGGCATCATGCAGGCGGCACGCAACCAGAACTACCAGCCGCCGCTGTTCATCAACGGCATCAGGTGGATCATGAACGCCAAGGAGGCTTACGGGATCATGAAGCTCCAGCCGCTGGTCTTCAAGGCCGCGACGAAGAGCTTCGCCTACGACGGGTCGATCATCGACACCTGCCCTGGCATCCTGGGGGCAGCCAACTGCACCGGCGGCCTGTGAGCCGGTTAGACGGCGGGGGGCGCCGGCGCGTGCGCCGGCGCCCCCCGCTCACCACCTCCGCAGTTTCGCGGCGACCGCAGGGGGAGCGCAGTGACCTATCGCGTGGTGCAGTGGGCCACCGGTGCCATCGGCAAGACCTGCCTGCGCGCGGTCCTTGACCGCCCCGATCTCAGCCTCGTCGGGCTCTACGTCTACTCCGAGCGCAAGCAGGGCCAGGACGCCGGGACGATCGCGCGCTACCCGCAGACCGGGGTGCTGGCGACGCGGGACATCGAGGAAATCCTTGCCCTGGACGCCGACGTGGTCATCCACACCGCGCGGCTGCAGCTGCCCTACGAGCGGCACGATGCCGACATCTGCGCGCTGCTGTCCTCCGGCAAGAACGTCATCACCACGGCGGGCAATCACTATCCAGCCGCGCACGGAGCTGCCCGGCTGGCCATGTTCGACCAGGCCGCCAGGGCCGGCCGGGCGACGCTGTTCGGGACGGGAATGAACCCTGGATACATCGTGGAGCGACTCGTCCTGGGCCTGACGGGGGTCTGTACCGACGTCGAGCGGATCGAGGTCGTGGAGCTGCTCGACGCGTCGTCCATGCCCGACCCCGACTTCGTCTTCACCGTGATGGGGATGGGATCCGACCCGGCGAGCCTCGACCTGCAGGCCGGGCAGCTCGCGACGCTGTACGGCAAGCTCTACGGCGAGGCGATTGCCTTCCTCGCCGGGCAGATGAATGTCGTGCTCGACGAGATCAGGCCCGACCATCGGGTCGTGGCTGCCGACCGCGACCTGCAGATCGGGGCGGGCCGCATCCGGGCCGGGACCGTGGCAGCTACCGAGTGGCGGTGGCATGCGATCAGCGCCGGGCGGCGCTTTTGCACCCTGACGATCATCTGGACGATGGATCCCCAGCTCGCCGACTACCGCGACCGCCACCACTGGACCGTCGAGATCGGCGGGCGGCCCGATCTTCATCTCAGTCTCGACATGTCCGACCCGCAGAACACCGGCCTGCGCACCAAGGCCGGCCAGTACGTCACGGCCGGGGCCGTTGTCAACGCCATCGGCGACGTGGTGGCCGCCGCGCCCGGTATCTTCGCCCCGCCGGTCTTCGCGCCCTACCGGCGGGTCACGCCGACATCAGCGGCGGCGGAACTGGCATAGGGCGCGTCGCCCCCGACCTGGATCTGCGAGCCGTGCAGCTCACGGTGGCAAGTGGAGCAGTGCAGGACCGGGGTGAACGGGCGGCCGCACGAGGAGTGGGTCAGCAGCGTGGCGGGCCCCTCGGGCGCGCGGAACCACCGGTCTCCCCAGCTCAGCATCACCATGATGTGCGGGAAGAACGCCCGGCCCTTGTCGGTGAGCCGGTATTCGACCCGGCCGGAGCCGGCGCTGACGGCGACGGTCGTCAGGACCCCCATCTCGCAGAAGGTGCGCAGCCGGTCCGACACGATCGTCGGCGGCGCTCCCATCATCCGCAGCATGTCGGTGAAGCGCCGCGCGCCGAGAAAGGCAGCTGCCAGGGCCAGCGCCGACCAGCGGTTCCCGATGAGCGCGATCGTCTGCGGGACCAGCCCGGCGCCCGGCGAACCGCCGCCGTTCGACCGCCGCCGCGTCGTGGCCTGCGGAACCGACCGGGCGAATCCGCCGCTCGGCCCCAGCTCCCCGCGGACATCCCGGGTGCCAGCCGGGTGCCCGCAGGCCCGGCAGTGCAGGACCGGCGAGAACTGCGTACCGCACGGCACGTGATACATCGGCGGCAGCGGCTCGGCGTGCTCGGTCACCCAGACGGCCTCCCACGACCAGATCGTCAGCAGTACCTGCCACAGGTCGCGGCCGCAGGGGGTGAGCAGGTACTCGAACCGCTGCGGAGTTTCCTGGTACAGCGACCGGGTGAATATCCCGACCTCGGCAAGACGCCGCAGCCGCACGGTGAGCACCGAGTTCGCGATCCCCAGCTGGTCGTGGAAGTCCTTGTAGCGGCGCACCCCGGCCATCGCCAGCCGGATGATCGACAGGTTCCACTCGTCGCCGACCAGGCCCAGGGCGATGGCGTTGGAGTTCTCGGTGACCGCAGCCCCCGGCGCAGCGCGCCGCGCCGGGGGGTCGCTCACTGTCTGGGTCATGGCATGTCCGGGGCTGGCCGGGGGTGGCTACCAGCCCTTGATTGCCTCCCCGGGCGCCCAGCAGCTGTGCGTGCCGCTGGCGACCCGCTCAGGCAGCTGCGCCCGCGCAATCGGGCCCCGGCCCACATCGTTCGCACGGAAGACGACGCACTCGGACAGATCCCGGTTCATGTCGACCGTGAGCGTGACCAGATAGGCATCGTCCTCGTCGCTGCCGCCGACCCGCGGAGCGACTCCGACCTCGCTGCAGAACACGCCGGGCTCGAACTGGTACCGCTCCTCGTGACCGGTCTGAGTGTCGTGCTTGACCAGGCCGTTGAACAGGAACCAGCCAGGCTCGTTGGTGGCGGCGTAGTTGTACCGGTACGGCCGGCCGGCGAAGCCGCTGTTGATCGTGCCGAACTCGGTGCAGCTCTCCGACAGGTCCTGTTCGCTGGTGGCGCCGGTGACCAGGTTCATCCGCCAGCGGTGCAGCCGCGTCTGCATGACGTCCTGGGCAAGGAAGCGGAACGTCCGGTCCTTGGGTCCGGCTGGCCCGGCCGCGGTCGGCTCCGGGCAGCCCTGGAAGAACCCCTCGACGACGATCTCGTCACCGCTCTCGTAGGCGTTGGTCCAGTGCAGGACGTACGTCGGCTCGAACTCGAACCAGCGGATGTCGCCCGGGGCGCCCCGGCGCGGGATCACGCCAAGCCTCGAGGGGATCTCCGGGTGGAACCGCGAGGCGTACAGGCCACGCTGCAGCAGCTCAGGCTCCCAGAACAGGGGCATGTCGTTGAGGATCGCGTAGTGCTCGGTGAAGGCCATGTCGTGCGGGAGCCGGGGCCCCGGCAGCTCGATCGGCACGTAGTGGGCGAGCCGGCTGCCGGCATCGACGACGCCGTAATGCAGGTACGGCGAGGTCGTGGAGTAGTTGAAGAAGAGCAGCTCGCCGGTATGGTCGTCGACCTTGGTGTGGGCGGAGACGCCGAGGTCACTGGGGAAGGAGCCGCCCCAGGTCGACTTGCCGAGGTCGTCCAGCGTGAGCGGGTCGAGCCGGTAGAGGTCGCCGCACTGCCAGAAGCTCGCCAGCGCCACCCCGGCGTGCACGATGACATCGGTCGAGGCGGCGTCCTTCATGTGACCGCGGGCTCCCCACCCATCAGGACGCACCGCCACCTTCGGGTTCTCGGCGATCCCCGCCCACAGCGACCGCCCGGCCTCCTGCTCGGCCAGCAGTCCTTCGGTGCGGACGAAGCGATTGCGGTAGGACACCCGGCCGTCGCGGAACGACACCTTGTGGATCATGGCGTCGCCGTCGAAGGGGTGATACCGCACGATCGCCGGATGCAGCGGGTTCTCGGTGTTGCGCAGGTAGACGCCATAAAGGTCGTCCGGCAGCTCGCCGGTGACGTCCAGGTCGTCGGCGTCGTACTCGACCGTCTGCGGCCGCCACGCTCCCGTGCGGTAGGGATGGTCATCGTCTTCGGCAAGCGTGGACAACATCTTCCCGTAGACCTCGACGTCAACCATTTGGTGTCCCTTCTGTGGCGGGGGCCTTACTCGCCTGCCTGGCGGGGGCCTTACTCGCCGGCGACGACGAAGCTGACAGTGGTGGTGAGACTGCCGCCGATGTTCAGCGTGGCGAAGGTCCTCGCCCCGTCGACCTGGCAATCGCCAGCCCGTCCCGTCACCTGACGGCTCGCGTCGTGCAGCATGCGCACCCCCGTCGCGCCGACCGGGTGCCCCACCCCGATCAGGCCGCCGCTGGGGTTGATCGGGATCGCGCCGTCGCGCTCGAGCTCGCCGTTCTCGATGGCCTTCCAGCTCTCGCCCGGGCCGGTGATCCCGAAATGGTCGATTGCCATGTATTCCGACATCGAGAAGCAGTCGTGCGTCTCGATGCCGTCCAGAGCACGCACGTCCGGAAGGCCTGCCCGGCTGAACGCGTCGGTGACGACCTTGCGCACATGCGGGAAGACATAAGGCTGATCGTGGCTGCGATCGAGCTTCGCCTTCATCGTCAGGCCGGCCGTGCGGTGCCCCCAGCCGGCGATGCGGGCCGCCTGCTGGGCGGGCCGGCGCTCCTGCCGGAACCGATCCGACACCAGCAGCACGCCGGCCGCGCCGTCGGTCACCTGACTGCAGTCGGTGCGCCGCAGCCGCCCCTCGACGATCGGGTTGTCCTGGTCGTGGTCGGCGAAGCTGCCCGCACCGAACGCCCAGCCCCTGGTCTGGGCGAGCGGGTTGTCCTTGGCGTTGCGCATGTTGAGCTCGGCGATCGCATGCAGATGCCGGTCATCGAGGCCATAGCGCCGGTCGTACTCGTCGGCCAGTTCACTGAACATGTAGGGCCACATGAACTTGGCGTCCTGGCCCTCGTGGCCCACCCACGCGGCGGCGCCGAGATACCGCGGCGCGTCGGCGCCCGGCACGTTGCGCTCCTGCTCCACGCCGATGACCAGTACGCAGTCATAGCGATCGGCTTCGATGTCGGCCGCGCCCGCGAGCACGGCGATGCTTCCCGATGCGCACGCCGCCTCGTGCCGGGACGCCGGCTTGCCCCACAGCAAGGGCTCGACGGTGGCGGGCATCGCGCCGAGCTGTCCCTGCCCGGTGAACAGCTGCCCGAACGCATTGCCGACGTGGATCGCGTCCACGTCATCAGGTCCGACGCCGGCATCAGCCAGTGTCCCGGCCACGGTCTCGGCCACGATGTCGGATATCTCCAGGCCCTCCCGCGCGTAGTTACGCGAGAAGTCGCTCTGGTAGCCACCTGCCACCCACACGCCCCGACTGCCCATAAACGCCTCCCGCGTCGGCCCCCTAATCGCCCTCTGATAATACAGTAAATGGAGTGACTAGGCGAGGCCTCACCACCAGCCAGTAAAGGCCGGACCGCCAGCCGGTAAAGCCGACAGCCCGGCGGGTCAGCGTCCGGCGTAGACCGGATCGGCGGGGAATTTGCCGCTGAGCCGCAGCACCGAAAGGTCGGGCGCGAGCAGTCCCTGCATCCAGTGCTCGGCGGCGGGCGAGTCGTGGTTCCAGTCCCACACCAGCTGCCGGTGCGCGATGCCCCAGGCGCCGTTCCTGCGCTCCAGGCGATCGAGCATCCTGGCCCCGACGAACGAGTGGAAGTACTGCCCGTCGGCCTTGATGCGCGCGAAGGTCAGGCAGTAGGACTCGGCCGTCGCGGTGTCACCGTCGAGTTCTATCAGCAGGTTGGTCATGTTATGACTGGTCCGTGACCTGGGATGGGTCAGGCCGGCGGCGATGCTCTGGACGTAGTCCTCGGCGGGCCCATCGAACAGGCCGCCGTGGTCCTCGGTGGCTCCCGGCAGGTAGCACGCCCGGACGGATTCGACATCTCCCCGGTCAACTGAGCGCAGGTAGCGGGTCAGCAGCTCGGTGATCTCCTGCTTGTCCAGCAGAGCCTGCAGGGCGGCGTCTCGATCGCTCACGGTGGTCCTCTCCGGCGCGACGCGCCTGGTCAGTCCAGCCTGACGGCAGAATCAAGGAGTGACAATACAACTAGCGGAGTGATAGAACGAGCCGGTGAGCAGACCGGCAGGCCCCGCGGGCAGACCGGCGCTGTCGGTATCGCTGGGGCTGTGGCAGGACCGCCCCCCGGCTGAAGTTCTGCTGACGGCGCATGCGGCTGAAGATCTCGGCTATGACGAGCTGTGGATCGGCGAGATGGCGACCTTCGACGCCTTCGCGCTGGGCGCCGTGGTGGCCGAGCGCACTTCCCGGATCGCTCTTACCCTCGGGCCGCTGGCCGTCGCCGTGCGCGACCCGGTGATGATCGCCATGGGGGTCGCCTCGCTCACCGAGCTGACCGGGCGCACCGTCAACGTCGCGCTCGGCTCGTCGAGTCCGGTCGTCGTGCAGCAGTGGCACGGCCGGGCACAGGAGCGCACCGCCGTTGCCCTGGCGGAGTCAGCAGCGGCTGTCCGCGTCCTGCTCGACGGTAACCGGGCGGACCTCGAGGGGCAGGTTATCCGGACCCGCGGCTTCCGGCTGCGCACGGCGCCGCCGGCCTCGCAGCTGACGATCGCGGCCTTCGGCGCGGGTGCGGTCAGGGTCGCGGCCAGGATCGCCGACCGGATGGTGATCAATCTGGTGACGCCGCAGTCGGCGGCCAGGCTGGTGGAGATGCTGCACAAGGAGTGCCAGGAGCAGGGACGGCCGGTGCCCAGGGTGGCTGCCTGGGTAACGGCGGTAGTCGACCCGTCGCCCGAGGGCGTCGAGCAGATCAGGCGCGGCCTGGTCGGCTACCTGTCGGCCCCTGGCTACGGCGAGATGTTCGCCGAGGCCGGCTTCGCCGACGTCGTGGCCTTCGCCCGCACCAGGCCGCATCCGCGGGACCTGCTGGCGGCCATCCCGACCGATATCGTCAACCATGTGTCCCTGGTGGGAGACGAGGCGACGGTGCGGGCCCGGCTGGGTGATTATGCCGAGGCAGGCGTCGACGAGATCGCGCTCGTGCCAGGCTCAAGCGACAAGGACCCGGCCGGAGTGGCGACGCTGCGGGCGCTTGCGTCGTAAGCCGTCAGTCGTGCCGCAGGTAGCCTGAGGCAAGTACTAAGGAGAGCGAACGTGGGGCTGCATCCCGCTGACCGGGTGAAGGAATACCGGGACAAGGGCTACTGGAACGACGACATGATCGACGCGCTGCTGCGCGAGCGCGTCGCCGCCGGGGGTGACATCCCGGCGATCGTCGATCCGCTGAACCGTGCCGCCCTCATGGACGGCCCGGTCGCCGCGCTGACCTGGAACGAGCTGGACGAGCAGGTCTCGCGGCTGGCGCAGGTCCTGCTGGACGAGGGCGTCGGCGCTGGCGACGTCGTCGCGATCCAGCTGCCCAATACGGTCGAGATCGCGGTCGCGTTCCTGGCGATCGTCCGGCTCGGCGCGATCGTGGCGCCGTTCCCCGTGCAGTACCGCTCCTATGAGCTCACGCACCTGTCGAACGTCGCCGCGGTCAAGGTGTTCATCACGGCCAGCCGGATCAGCCACCGGCAGGCGGCTGCCGAGATCGCGGGGCTGCGGGCCCAGATCCCGACGCTGGCCACCGTGGCCGCCTTCGGCGACGACCTGCCCGCCGGGATCCTGCGGCTGGACGAGCGGATGGCGGCGGCAACTGACCGCAGCGGGCTCGCCGCCTACTTGGAGTCTCTGACGCCTGACCCCAATGACTGCGTCACGATCTGCTGGACCTCGGGCACCGAAAGCACGCCCAAGGGCGTGCAGCGCACCCACTACGACTGGATGGCGATGTGCACATCGACGGTCGA